>Ga0247843_1001890_pt1 | contig 40193 bp, 37 predicted proteins | sample LaCruzMarch2017__FD_192420 | JGI IMG/M metagenome (GOLD analysis project Ga0247843, IMG submission 192420) | Freshwater microbial communities from meromictic Lake La Cruz, Castile-La Mancha, Spain - LaCruzMarch2017_8m | ecosystem: Environmental > Aquatic > Freshwater > Lake | place: Spain...
CTCGCCAGAACGGTGGAACCGTCAACTCGCCGCCCGGGTGCTGAAGGATCGGCCGACCGATCCGGTCGTCGCCGGTGTCCGGGCGTGGGTCGCCGCCGCGCCGTCAGACACCGTCCGCCTTGAGCGATTGAACGAGGCCGTGGGCATCCTCGCCTCCCACGAGGTGCCCGACGCCGAGTTCGTCGAGCTCCTCTCCCGCTCGGGAAATCCCGACCACCGCGCCCGGGCCGCCCGCGTCACCGGGCACTGGGCCAGTCGCCTGAAGGCTCCTCTGGAAGTGCTGACACGCCTGGCTGCGGACACCGAAGCCACGGTGCGTCTCGAAGCCGTGGTCGCCTGCGCCTACGTGCCCGACGCCAGGGCTGTCGAAGTTGCGTCCATCGCCCAGGAGAATGCCACGGGTCAGCCGGAAGAAGCCCCCGTGGCGTACGCATTCACACAATGCGTCCACGCTCTCAAACCCCTGTGGAAAGGCCCCTACGCGCAAGGAGCCCTGAGCTTCAGCAACAACCAGCGCCGACGCGACGCGTTCGCCCGGGCCGATCGCAGCGCCGACACCGTGGACGAAGCCGCCACCCGATTGCGACGCGTCCAGGAGGTGGCTCTCCCGGCCGACACCCAAGCATCGCTGGTCGAGGCCGTGCTGGCCGCAGCCCGTCCCCAAGACATTCCTCTGCTGTTGGCGCCCCGGACCTTCACCGTCGGAACCGCCTACGATGCGGGAGCCCACGCGCGGGCCCTCAGCAAGTTGGACACACTCGGCCGCGATCTCGGACTCAAGCCCGCACAAGACATCCGCCCGGCCTTGGGTCCGCTTCTGACATCGGCCGAACCGTCGGTCCGCTCGGCGGCCGCACGATTGATCGGCCGCTGGCAAATCAGCGCCTTGGAGTCCGAATTGGTCCGCCTCGTGGAGTCATCCGAGACCACCGATTCCGTGCGGGCCGGCGCCATCGCGGGCCTCGCCGTGTTCCCCCCTGCAGAACACACCGCTCGAATCGTCCGCGCGGCTGGGCCCGGTGCATCGCCTTTGCTGAAATCGGCAGCAGCAGCAGCTCTCGCAGCCCGGGATCTCAACGCTGCCTCACGACTCGCGGCGGAGGTTCTGGCCCATGAATCAAACACCGCCTCGCTGGAAGCGATCGTAGCACCCATCCTCCGCCACAGTGGTGGAGCTGTCGGGTTGGCCAAGGCTCTCCAAGTGACAACGCCTCACCCGGAATCGGCCCGTGCGCTGGCCGGGTTTTTGGCCCAGGCCGGTCGCCATGTGCCGGAATTGACGGCGGTTTTGGGTCCTGTTTTGGGCGGATCAACCGGCAGCCAAACCCTCACTGAACAACTGGCCTCCGGAAAGGCCCGGCAGGAATTCCTGAAGAGCGTCTCGGCCTTTGGGGATGCCCAGCAGGGGGCCAAGATTTTCGCACGGGCCGAACTGGGTTGCACCGCCTGCCATGGAGTCGGTGCATCGCAGCCGGGCCTTGGCCCCGACCTCGGAGCACTGGGCACCGCACAAACCCCGGAATTCATCCTGCGCGCCATTCTGGAACCTCAGGTCGAGGTGAAGGAGGGTTTCATGTCCTGGAACCTCACCCTTCGCAATGGCGAGGAAATCCAAGGTCGCATTGAAAGCAGCTCACCCCAAGAAATCGTGCTGCTGGATGCTGCCACCCGCAGAGCGCTGCGTTTGGCCCGCTCGGAAATCCAATCACAAACCCAAGCCGGCTCCATCATGCCTGCCGGTTTGGTCGACCGCCTCAGCGAAGCCGACTTCCGCGACCTCCTGCGTTACCTCGGCGGCCTGGGCCGTCGCAACTGACTGGCGCTCCGCAGGGTTGTCTCGAGGATGCCAACGGCCGCAGCGGTTTTCGGATGGGCTGCGAATGGTTCGAGGCGTTGACGGACTGGAAGGCCTTCGGGGATAGTCTGGCCATCGTGCCCGCCCACCCGCTCATCGACCTCATCACGTCGCAAGAGCCTTCCGTGCGGAACCGTCCGCTGGAGGCCTGGGCCGGGCCTGCAAGTTTGACCGAGTTGCTCGAAGCCTGCACCGCCCTCGACCAGTTCCGCCGCAATGCCCAGAATTTGTACGAGCGGGTTCGGGCGTTGTTCTTCCTGTCGGCACTGCATCGGTTCCACCTCCCGCCCAAACTGGGATCCTCTGGGAACGCTGGCCTGATCCCCTTTGCCGGGTTTGAACACCTCCTCAACCGTCGCTTCGAAGAGGCCATCGATTGCTTTCTCGGAGAACTCCAAACGCAGGGTCCATCGGACGGCATCGCTTCGGCCTTGGCCGCGGCCTACCACCGTCTGGCCTTCCAGACCCTCGCCGATCAAGTCCGCCGCAGCGTGCGGACCGTGCGAGGCAACCAGTGGATGTTCCGTATGGGCCATCCGGCCGACCAGCCGCTGAGACTGCGGCCGGAACTCTTGGTGCGATCCCTGGACGGAGCCTACCCCATTCTCCGCGAACAAACCCCAGTGCGGATGGATCTCACCCACTCGGCCTGGTCCGACATCTTCTTCCTGGGCATGGACTATCCCGAGGGAGCCCAGGTGCTGAACATCTCAGTGGATCTCGGTGTCCATGGACGCGATCCGGCTCCGCGTCCGCCGGTGAGCGCTTTGTTGCGCGTGCTTGATGAACCGGTGCTCCGCCTCACCTCGGTCGATCTCGGCGCCACGGCCGATATCGCTTCGCTGGGCGAGGTATTTGATTTCGCCAAGGACCATCTCGGGCTACTCAAAGCGGCGGTCATCGCTGCGGGGGTCGTTCCGCCCGGAATCGAGGGCTCGGGTCAGTCACTGGCGGACTTGCTGGCGCGCATCGTGGGCCCGGGGCGCGGCCTCGAACTGTGCTCCAGCGTCAACGACATCCCCAAAGGTTCCCGGCTGGCGGTCAGTACCAACCTGCTGGGATCCCTCATCAGCGTTTGCATGCGTGCGACCGGGCAGGCCGCCTCGCTGACCGGCGCCCTCGAAGAACCCGAACGACGGCTCGTCCTCGCCCGCGCTCTGCTGGGTGAGTGGCTCGGCGGATCCGGCGGCGGATGGCAAGATTCAGGCGGCGTGTGGCCGGGCATCAAGCTCATCACCGGCGTGGTGGCCACCGAAGACGATCCTGAATTCGGGATCTCGCGCGGCTGCCTGATGCCGACCCATCACGTGTTCAGCGGCCAGGAGATTCCAGAATCGTCGCGGCGAGCCCTGATGGAGTCCCTGGTGGTGGTGCACGGCGGCATGGCCCAGAACGTGGGCCCCATCCTCGAGATGGTGACCGAAAAGTACCTCCTGCGCTCGGCAGCCGAGTGGGCTGGTCGGCAGGAAGCCCTCGGAGTGTTGGACGAAATCATCGATGCGCTCCGCCGCGGAGACATCCATGCTGTAGGCAAAGCCACCACGCGCAATTTTCGGCAGCCCCTGCAGACGATCATTCCCTGGGCCACCAACCACTTCACCGAACGTCTGATCCAACAATGCGAGACCGAATTCGGCGCTGATTTCTGGGGCTTTTGGATGCTCGGTGGGATGTCCGGTGGCGGCATGGGCTTCATCTTCGCCCCGGAGCGGAAGGCCGAGGCCCAAGGACGGCTCCAGATCCTCATGCTGGAGACCAAACGCAGTTTGGCCGAGGCGCTGCCCTTCGCGATGGATCCGGTGGTCTTTGACTACGCCATCAACGAGCACGGCACCGTGGCTGACTTGCTCTCCGGCGAAGAGGCGCTAATGCCGCCCAACTACTACGCACTCACGGTGCCAACCCTGCTGCGCGCCGATCGCAGCTCATTGACGCCGGCTCGCCGTGCGGAACTCGACCGGGTGGGAATGGCGGCACGCACACGGCCGGAGCTGGGCGGGATGATCCAGACACTGTTCGATGCCCTCCTGCCTCGCTCCCGAAATGGTGCGAACGAACGCAGCGGACTGCAGGGGTTGCTCGAGGAAAATGGATTCGATCCGGCCCAGCATGAGCAAATTCGCTCAGACCTGCGGGAAGGTCGCATCGGCCTGGCCCAAAATCGCCTCCGTGCCGACAGCCGGATCGAAGACGTCGAAGCCGGCGATGTCCTCCGTTGGGATACCGCTTCGACCACGGTTCCGCCCGAGGTTCGCGCCGCCGGTGAGGCTGCGTTGCGAGCCGGCGAAGTCGCCGTGGTCACTCTGGCGGCTGGAGCCGGATCGCGATGGACCGGCGGTGCCGGCACCTGCAAAGCCCTGCATCCCTTCGCCAAATTCGCCGGTCGGCACCGGACGTTCATCGAGACCCATCTGGCCAAATCCCGGCGCTCCGGGCGGGCGGCGGGCCACGTTCTGCCTCATCTCTTCACGACGAGCTACCTCACCCACGAACCCACCCATCGGTTCCTCCGGCAAGTCGACGGCTATGGCTACCCGGGGCCGCTCATTCTGTCACCGGGCCGCAGCGTCGGCCTGAGACTCATCCCCACGGAACGCGATCTTCGCTTCGCCTGGGAAGAAATGCCCCAACAAGTGCTGGATGTTCAGCAGCAGAAGGTCCGCGACAGTCTCCGGGCGGCACTCATCGGCTGGGCCCGGACAACGGGCGAGACCGGCGATTACACCGACAACGTGCCGCTGCAATGCCTGCATCCGGTGGGGCATTTCTTCGAGGTTCCCAATTTGTTCCGCAACGGCGTGCTGGCCGGACTCTTGGGTGAACGTCCCCAGCTCAAATATCTGCTGCTCCACAACATCGACACCCTCGGGGCCTCGGTGGATCCGGCTCTGTTGGGACAGCATGTCCTCAGCGGGGCTTGCCTCACCTTCGAGGTGATCGGGCGACGGTTGGAAGACCGGGGCGGCGGCCTCGCTCGAGTCCATGGCCGCCCGCGGCTGGTCGAAGGATTGGCCATGCCACGGGAGGAGGATGAGTTCCGGCTGCGCTTCTACAATTCCATGACCACCTGGATCCATCTGGACCGGTTGCTGGAAGCCTTCCGATTGACGCGGGAGGACATCCTTTCCCAAAACGAACCGAAGATTGCCGCCGCGATCCGCACCATGGCCGGTCGGCTGCCGACGTATGTCACGATCAAGGACGTGAAGAAGCGTTGGGGACATGGCCAGGAAGATGTCTTTCCAGTCGCTCAGTTCGAGAAGCTCTGGAGCGATCTGAGTGCCTTGGGCGAAATCGACACTCGATTCGTGGTGGTGCCCCGGATTCGGGGCCAACAGCTAAAGGACCCCGCTCAGCTCGATGGCTGGTTGCGCGACGGCTCCGCAGCGGCGGTCTCTGCCCTCTGCGATTGGGACTGAGGCTCTGGGCCCGAGTTCCGCCGGAAGCCGGCCCCTCAGTCGGTCTGGCCAGGCTTCGGAGTCCGGTGTCGCCTCCCAAAAGAAAACGCCCGCTGCGCGGTGAAGCGAAACGGGCGTTGGAAACTGGGAGACGAAATCAACCCGTGAGATCGACCGGTCGCACGCCTCAGGCGCGCTCCATGTACTTGCCGGTGCGGGTGTCGACCTTGATCTTCTCACCGGTCTTGATGAAGAGCGGGACGTTGATCTCAACGCCGGTCTCGAGCGTCACGGTCTTCTGGACATTGTTGGCGCTGTCGCCTTTGAGGCCTTCCGGAGCATTGGCCACGGTCAGGATGACGCTCGAGGGCAATTCCAGGATGACGGCCTTCTCCTCGACGAAGGTCATCGTCACGATGCTGTTTTCGGTGAGGAAATTCTTGGAATCGCCCACGAATTCAGGGGTCACGGTGACCTCTTCGTAATTCTCGGGATTCACGAACACGTAGTCGTCACCGGACTTGTAGCTGAACTCCATCTTGTAGGTCATCAGCGGGACCGTCTCGATCTTCTCGGCCGAGCTGAAGCGCACGTCCATGCTCTTGCCGGTGCGGATGCTGCGCAGGATGGCTTGCACGAAGGCGCGCAGGTTGCCGGGGGTCCGGTGGGTGACCTCGAGGACGACGCAGACGTCGGAGTTGTACTGGATGGCCTGACCCTTGCGGAGTTCGTTCGCGTTGACTGACATAAATTGAAAATGGGTGTTCCGCAGAATGATTCAGCGGAAAGAACCAAAACCCTAACGGTCTGAAAATGGCTGGCAAGCGTCCAATTCTGACGGTGTTGGCCAGGACTCGCCCGAACCTCCCAGAAATCTGCTTCACCTCCATCCGGATGCTGCCCCATTCTCCGACTTCCGACCGGGGTTCCCGGTGGGATTCCCGCCTCCATGAAAGCCAAGCTCGTCATCACCCCGAAAAAGGCCGTTCTCGATCCTCAGGGCAAGACTGTCGCCAACGCCCTCGAACACATGGGATACGCCGGAGTCATCGGCGTCCGCGTGGGCAAGTACATCGAGATCGACCTGGCTCCGGGCACCTCGGCCGCCGCCGCTGACAAAGCGCTCAACGAGGCGGCCCTGCGTTTCCTGAGCAACCCGGTGATCGAAGATTACCGTCTGGAGATCGTGGAATGACGCCCACCCAGGCCATGCGATTTGCCATCCTCCAGTTTCCGGCTTCCAACTGCGACCAGGACTGCGTGCACGCTCTCCGCGTGTTGGGAGCCCAGGCAAAACTGGTCTGGCACAAGGACACCTCTCTGGGCGAGGTCGATGCCGTGATCGTTCCCGGTGGCTTTAGCTACGGGGATGCGCTGCGTTGCGGGGCCATCGCTCGTTTCAGCCCGGTGATGCAGGCGGTGAGCCGCTTCGCGGACAATGGCGGACTGGTCTTGGGCATTTGCAATGGCTTTCAAATCCTGTGCGAGGCGGGGCTTCTGCCGGGTGCCCTGATCCGCAACCGGGACCTGCGATTCCACTGCGAACAAGTGTTTCTGAAGACTTCAAACTTCGAGACACCGTTCACTTCCGGCATCCGCCGCGACGGTGTTCCCATCCGCATTCCCATCGCCCACGGCGAAGGGTGCTACTTTGCCGACGCCCCCACGCTGGAACGATTGCAGGCGCAGCACCAGATCCTTTGGCAGTACTGCGACGCCCGTGGTGCCGTGACCGATGCGGCCAATCCGAACGGTTCCGTGCTGAACATCGCCGGCATCGCCAACGAGCGCTTCAACGTGGCCGGTCTCATGCCCCACCCGGATCGGGCGGTGGAAGAAATCCTCGGAACGGAAGACGGCCGTTCGATCCTGAACAGCATGGTCTCGGCTTTGGAATCCCGTCGGGCTGCGGCCTGAAGGCAGGAGGGAGGCAACCTCGCCGTGAACCGCAGAGCCAGGGTCACCACCGGGAGGGTTGATCGACAGCACGGGCCAACCGACCCAAATAATCCGCCCGCGAGATTTCCTGGGCTCCCAGCGACCGGGTGACCGAGGTGACCATTTGGCAGTCCAGCAGGGTGAATCCCCGTCGGGACAGATGCCGGTCCAGGTGGACCAAGGCCACCTTCGAAGCATCGTTCGCGCGGTGGAACATGGATTCGCCGGCAAAGAATCCTCCCAAGCAAACCCCATAAACCCCACCGACCAGCCGCCCCTCCTGCCAGCATTCCACACTGTGGGCATGCCCAGCCCGGGCCAGTTGTTCATACGCCTCCAAAAGGCGCGGGGAGATCCAGGTCGAGGCGGTTCCACCTCGGGGCACCGTGGCACAAGCTCGAATGACGGCTGAAAAATCCTGATCGAAGGTCACCGTGTAGGGAGCCCGACGCAATGTCCGGGCCAGACTCCGGGAAACATGCACTGCACCCACCGGGAGAACACCGCGTGGATTTGGGGACCACCAGGTAATGGGGTCGGCCGACCAAGGAAAGAGTCCCTTCCGATAGGCTTCCATCAGCCGCTCCACCGACAGATCGCCTCCGACGGCCACCAGTCCATCTCCCCGGGCCTGGCTCGGATCCGGCAACCGATCTCCAGGAGACAGGAACGCAACGGATCCGGCTGGATCGCTCATTCGATGGATTCCTCGGACAACAGTCGGCTCTGGAATCGGGAAGAAATCTCCAAGCTCCACCAATGCAAGATATCGGGCGAGGTGGGAGGCAGATCGTCGGGAACCTCCGGGGGATCCGGTCGCCCGAGTTGTTCCCAAGCCCCCAGACGCAATTAATTCAGGGCCTGAAGGAGGAATTCGCGGTCTTCGGGAGTGAGACGGAGAATCCAGCCAGAGTCTTCCCGGGGTCCGGTGGGGGTTTGAATGGTCGTTTGGGCGGAAACGGCCACGCCCAAGAGCATCACCAACCGAGAACGAGCCTCGGCTCGGTGCTTCTCCAACTCACCGGACAAATCCGACTGGCACTGTTGTTCAAGGGCTTCGGAAGTGCGGCTCAGCCGGGCCCGTTCGCGTGGTTCCGTCGGTCGAGAAAAAAGCGTGAGCAGCAAGTTTCGCTCCCTGGAAGAAAGAAACCAGGAAGTGGCTTCGTCGTCGCGTTCGTGGACCCTCATGAAGCCGGCTCCAGTGTGGCGGTGAGGGAATACTTCTGGAGAGCGTGGACGTAATACTCGGCCTTTTCAAAGCTGTCGCGGACCACGACGCTGCGGCCTTGCTCATGGACTTCGAGCATGTGCCGCTGAGCCTTCTCACGGCTCCAACCGAAGACCTGCTGGAAGACATGCGTCACGTAGGGCATGAGGTTCACCGGATCATCCCAGACGATGACGGCATAATCCGGTTCACGGAGCTTCTGGGGATCACTCCCCACATCGACTTCGGGAGTCGGCAATTCGATGGTTCCCGGCATGCGGTGGACTGGCTCGACGGATTCGGTTCTCGGAGGCTCGGCTCTCCGAGCGGCAATCCTGCGAAGATAAGGAGGGGCGGGCGTAATGCAACGGCCGCCGGTTTAGCGGCGGCCGTGCTGTCGAAATAAATCCTATGGATCAGTTCATCGATGGTGACGCCGCTTCAGACCCAGCTGGGTGAGCGAGTGCATGAGCGCGGCTTGGGCCACGGCTGTCTCCTCGTCTCCCAGCTTCTGGGCAAGCCGCGCTTCGGCCTGCTTGCGGGCTTCTTCGGCGCGGGCCTCGTCGATGTGGTCGGCACGAATGGCCATGTCGGTCAGGATGGCCACCCGTTCACCGGTGATTTCCACGAACCCCTCTCCGACGGCCAGGAAGTGATCTTGGCCACCCTTGCGGACGACGATCTCTCCGTGGGTGATCTGGGTCATCAGCGGGATGTGCATCGGGAAGATGCCCATCTCGCCCTCGAGCCCAGGCAAGGTGACTATGTCGACCTCTTCGGAATAAATCCGGGCCTCGGGCGTGACGATTTCCAGTTTGAGCGTGGCCATGTCGTTGGGATGCTATGCGTGGGACAGACGACTCAGTCAGTCCTTGATCTCGTCGATGCCACCCTTCATGTAGAAGTTGGCCTCGCCGATATCGTCGTACTTGCCTTCCAAGATCTCCTTGAAGCTGCGGACGGTCTCGGCCACCGGCACCTGCTTGCCCGGACGACCGGTGAACTGCTCGGCCACCGTGAAGGGCTGGCTGAGGAACTTCTGGATCTTGCGGGCGCGGAACACGGTGAGCTTGTCATCGGCCGACAACTCGTCCATGCCCAGGATCGCGATGATGTCCTGCAAGTCCTTGTAGCGCTGGAGCACCTTCTGAACGCCGCGGGCGACATTGTAGTGCTCTTCACCCACGAACTCGGGCGCCAAAGCACGAGAACTGGACGCCAGCGGATCGACGGCCGGGAAGATGCCCAACTCGGCGATAGAACGCTCGAGAACGATAGTAGCATCGAGGTGCGCGAAGGTGGTCGCCGGAGCCGGATCGGTGAGATCGTCGGCCGGAACGTACACCGCTTGGAAGGAGGTGATCGAACCCTTCTTCGTGGAGGTGATGCGCTCCTGCAAGTTGCCCATTTCGGCGGCCAGCGTCGGCTGGTAACCCACGGCCGACGGAGTGCGGCCGAGCAACGCGGACACCTCGGATCCCGCCTGCGAGAAGCGGAATACGTTGTCGACGAAGAGGAGCACGTCCTGGTTCTTCTCGTCGCGGAAGTACTCGGTCACGGCCAAGGCCGAGAGAGCGACGCGGAGACGGGCTCCGGGCGGCTCGTTCATCTGACCGTAGACCAAACCGATGCGGGATCCGGGCTCGAGGATCGGCATGCCGTTGGCTCCGATCTCGGGGTGGCCCTTGGCGTCCTTCTTGGTCTTGATGACATTGGCCTCGATCATCTCGTTGTAGAGATCGTTGCCTTCACGGGTACGCTCACCGACGCCGGCGAACATCGAAATGCCGCCGTGCAGCTTCGCGATGTTGTTGATCAGCTCCATGATGACGACCGTCTTGCCGACGCCCGCACCACCGAAGGCTCCGACCTTGCCGCCCTTGAGGAAGGGGCAAATCAAATCGATGACCTTGATGCCGGTGGTCAGGATCTGAGGGCTGGTCGATTGGTCCACCAGCGGAGGGGCATTGCGGTGAATGGGATAATACTTGTCGGCCTTCACCGGGCCCTGCTCATCAACGGCGTCGCCGGTGACATTAAAAACGCGGCCCATGACGGCTTCACCCACGGGCATCGAGATCGGGTTGCCCTGATCGACGACGGCCTGGCCCCGCTTGAGGCCTTCGGTGGTGCTCATGGCGACGGCGCGAATCCAGTGTCCGCCAAGGTGCTGCTGCACCTCGAGCGTGAGACGGGTGGCGGAGCCGCCGGGAGGCGTGAAGTCGACGGTGAGCGCGTTGTAGATCGCGGGGAGGGTTCCGGAGAACTCCACGTCGACGACGGGACCGATGATCTGGACGATCTTTCCTGTGTTCATTTCCGAGAGAGGTCAGTTGCCCATCGCCATGGCGGCGCTGGTAATTTCGAGAAGTTCCTTGGTGATGTTCGCCTGACGGAGCTTGTTGTACTCGAGCGTCAGGTCCTTGATGAGTTGCTTGGCGTTGTCGGTAGCGCTCTTCATGGCGACCATGCGCGCCGAGTGCTCCGAAGCCTTCGCCTCCAGGAGCATTTGATACACCTGATAATTCAGGTAGTGCGGAAGCAGGTTGGCCAGCAATTGCGGCGCAGCCGGTTCATAGCCGTACTCCCGGGCGGAGCCGGGCTGGATGTCATCCGAGGCGCCGTTGCCTCGGATGTCGGCCTCCAGTTTCTGGAGGCGACCCAGGGGCAGGAGAGATCGAAGCTCGGCCTTCTGGGTCAAGGTATTGACGTAGTTGGTGAAAACCACGTCGACCGCATCGGCCTGACCGCTGAGAAAGAGCTCTTGGGCGAACTTGGAAATCGCGCGCGCTTCGGCGAACTCGGGTGCGTCCTTGTAGGAGAATTCTGCGACCAGCTCGCGTTTCAGCCGGGCCACCCACTGAGCAGCCTTACGTCCGGCCACCACATACACCGTGGTGGGCGAATGGGCCTTGGCAGCCTCGCGCAGCAAGTTGGTGTTCAGTGCGCCGCAAAGACCCTTGTCGGTGCTGATGATGATCAACGCCCGCTTCTTGACCTCACGCTTTTCGGTGAGGGGATGCTGGAACTCACCGGCTCCTGCCGTGGCCGCCGCCAACACCTCGTTCATCAAGGACGCATACGGCCGGCCCGCGAGGGCAGCCTGCTGCGCCTTGCGCATCTTGGCCGAGGCGACCATTTGCATCGCCTTGGTGATCTGCGCCGTGTTCTTGACCGACTTGATGCGGCGCCGGATGTCGCGTGTGCTGGGCATGATGGGTGGGACGGGCTCCCGTCGGGCTGCGGCTTAGCGGTAGCTCTGCTTGAACTCGGTGACGGCAGCTTTCAATTCGGCGGCCAACGCGTCATTGATGGCCTTCTCGGTGCGGATCTTCTCGAGCACGGCCGGCTTTCGGGTGTTCATGAAGTCGGTGATCTTGTTCTGGAAGTCTTTGACCTTCTCCACAGCGACGTCATCCAAGAGACCATTCTGCATGGTCCAAAGAATGACCGCCTGGATCTCGACCGGGATCGGATTGTATTGGCTCTGCTTGAAGAGCTCCACGATGCGCTTGCCGCGCTCCAAGGTGGCCTGGGTCTTGGCGTCGAGGTCCGATCCGAACTGGGCGAAGGCGGCCAGTTCGCGATACTGGGCCAGGTCGAGCTTGATCTTGCCGGCGACCTGCTTCATCGCCTTGATCTGAGCGGCCGATCCGACGCGGCTGACAGACAGACCGACCGAGATGGCCGGACGGACGCCCTGGTAGAACAAATCGGTCTCGAGGTAAATCTGGCCGTCGGTGATGGAGATGACGTTGGTCGGGATGTAGGCCGAGACGTCGCCGGCTTGGGTCTCGATGATGGGCAACGCCGTCAGGGAACCATTGCCGCTCTTTTCATTCACACGGGCCGAACGCTCCAAGAGGCGGCTGTGCAGGTAGAATACGTCGCCGGGGTAGGCTTCGCGTCCGGACGGGCGCTTCAGCACCAGGGACACCTGACGGTAGGCCGTGGCCTGCTTGGAAAGATCATCATAAATGATGAGCGCATCCATGCCGTTGTCCATGAACCACTCGCCGATGGACGCACCCGAGAACGGCGCCAGATACTGGTCGGCGGCGGAATCGGACGCGGCGGCAGCCACCACGATTGTGTACTCCATCGCGCCAGCCTTTTCGAGCTCGGCTATAACTCGGGCGATGTTGGACTGCTTCTGACCGATCGCGACGTAGATGTTGTAGACCGGACGGAAATCCTTGGTGCCGGCGTTCTGCTTGTTGATCCGGGCCTGATTGATCATCGTATCAACGCCGATGGTCGTCTTGCCGGTCGAACGATCTCCGATGATCAGCTCACGTTGACCGCGGCCGATGGGTATCATCGCGTCGACGGCCATGATTCCGGTCTGGAGCGGCTGGCTCACCGACTTGCGCTTGACGATGCCCGGGGCGATTTTCTCGACCGGGTAAAACGCAGAAGCCTCGATGGGACCCTTGCCGTCGAGCGGGCGCCCGAGGACGTCCACGACGCGGCCCAGCAGGCCCTTGCCCACGGGAACGGACAGCAGCTTGCCGGTGGTCTTCACCTCGCTGCCCTCATGGAGGCTGGTGTAGTCACCCATGATGATGGCGCCGACCTCGGTCTCCTCGAGGTTCAGGGCGAGGCCGATGATGCCGGCACCGAAGTCGAGCATCTCATTGGCCATGCAATCCGAAAGGCCTTCGATCTTGCAGACACCGTCGGAGATTTCGCGGATCTGGCCAACGTTTTGGCGCGTCACCGAAGCCTTGGCACCAGCGATCTGGGCCTCAATTTCTTGGAGCAGGGAACTCATGTCGTCTGTGGGATTATTCGACTGTGGGAAAGTTGGGAATGATCGTTAAAAGCTGTTCTCGAGAGCGGCCAACCGTGTCTTCACGGTGCCATCAAACACATCGCTACCAATCTGGATGCGGAGCCCACCGATCAGGGAAGGATCCACGAAGAACTGGAAATCAAGACCCGCCCCATACTTCTGGGTCAGGCTGGCCTTGAGGGTGGCCATCTGGGATTCGGAGGTCGGCACCGCGTTCTCAATGCGGACCGTACGGCCCTGGATATCGAGCTCCACCAACCGTTGGAAATGGGTCAGGGCGGCCAGATAATTGCGCGGTTTGCTGGCCAACACCTGCGTCACCGTCTGGCGGACGCGGGTCTCGTTCAGCACACCATCACGCCTGCAGGCCAAGAAAAGCTCCTTGGCGTCGCGACGGGCTTGTTTTCCGATCTTCATCCTGAGGGGAGTGTCTAGGAGTGATTCCGATATGCGGCTCAGGCAGCGAACTGCTGCTGGGTCTCTTGGGCCAGCCGTTGACGATCCTCGGCGGTGAGGATCTTGCCGGTGACCTGCACGCTGGCGGCCACCACCAACCGGCCGACTTCCTTGCGCAGCTCAGAGCGCATGCGGGCCAGTTCGGCTTCATTGGCCTGTTTGGCCTTCGCAATGATGTCGGCAGCCGTGGCAATGGCGCGTTGGGTTTCGGCCTCACCGATCTTGGCGGCGGCAGCACGAGCCTCCTCGATGATCTTGGAGGCTTGGGCACCCGCCTCGGCCAGAACGCGCTTGCGATCCTCATCGGCCTTGGCCAGATCAGCCTTCATCTTCTCGGCGGCGGCCAAGCTGTCGGCAATCTTCTTCTGGCGCTCGTCCAACAACGCCAGGAGTGGCTTGAAGGCAAAACGTTGGAGGAGGAAGGCAACGACGAAAAAGCCGATGAATTGGGAGATGAAGAGTTGGGTGTTGAAACCAAACTTCTCACCCACTTCGGTGGCTGTGTGCTTGAGACCGTCGACAACGCCACCCTCGGTGGCGGCTAGGAGGAAACCCGAATACATACGCAGGAAAAGGGGAACACGGGACCGTTTTCACGGCCCCGTGAGGGTTACTTGCCCATCAGGATGGTGATGATGAGGGCGCCTTCCGCGAGCGCGGCGCTGAGCAGCGCCTGCACGAGGATCTTGCCAGAAGCACCCGGATTGCGACCGACGGCCTCTGCGGCTTTGTAGCCGATGAGTCCGAGGGCGATCGTGCCGCCCAAGGCGGCGCCGGCGATGGCGATGTTTCCGTTCATGTTATCTTATGTTGGTGTTTCACGGCCGCCCCCGCAGATCATGCCACGGTCCGGCGGTCGAAATCAGTTTCAGGGTTCAGCCGAAAATCAGTGTTGGCCGCCTTCCTCGGTGTGCTCCTCCGAATGAGTGCACATCAACGAGGTGAAGACAGCGGTCAAGAGAGTGAAGACCAGAGCCTGAATCAGGCCGACCATCAATTCCAGACCATAGAAGGGCAGCGCAACCAGCCAACCGAAGATCGGTCCTCCCAGGTTGAGCATGGTTTCCAGCAGGGATTCCCCGGCGTAGATGTTTCCGAAAAGACGGAAGGTGAGTGAAATCGGTCGGATCATGATGGAAATGACCTCGAGGAACCCGACAAGGAAGAACATCACCAAGAGCAGGACCTTGAGGATGCCCTTGTCTTCGCCGTGATAAACAAAGATGTGGGAGAGGAAGCCGCCCACTCCGTTGGCCTTGATCGACCAATACAACCAGCACAGGAAGAAACCCACCGCCAAGGCGAAGGTCATGTTGAGATCGGCATCAGCACCCCGCAAAAGCGGGCGCGAGATATGGTGCAAAGCCCCATTGGCATCTGGATGTCCGAACCCGATGGAACCAACGCCGGGCAACAAGCCGAACCAGTTGGCCGACATAATGAAGATGAAAACCGAGGCGAAGAACCAGAAGGTCTCGCGAGCCAATTTCGGCCCCAGGATGCCGCCCAAGAAGTCTCGGAGAGACTCGACGATCCATTCGGCCATGTTCTGGAGCCCTTGGGGAACCATTTGGACGTTACGGGTGGCCAATTGGGCGAAAGTGATGAGGCCGAGCGATACCAAGGCCATGACCAACATGGAATTGGTCATCTTGAACCATCCGAGGTCCACCAAGACCGGAGCGGCCAAGGGCAGGCCTTCTTCGGCATGAGCCGCGCCGTGTGCAACCGAGTGGGCAGCGCCGGGGTCGGCAGCTACAGCCACAAGGCCGGTTCCAAGCAGGACGGCCAAGGCAGTGAAGAAACTGGGCAAACGCATGAGAACAGGTCCAATGTCAGCAGGCCCCGGGGGCGCAATAGCGCCCAGCCGAAGGTAGAACCGACGAAAGATGGGCGGAAGTTGGGGGATTGTGAAAACTTTCACAAGAGCTATTTCACCGGCATTACGGTGCAAACGGATCTGCCGGAAAATTTCTGCCTCGGGTCTATGCTTTCAAGAGACCCCGTAGCCACATCCAGGACTGCTCAGCGGCGAAGAAAAGCACCCATGTCACGAGAGCAAAGTAGACCAAGGTGACCACCAGACTCAACAGGGCGAGCAGGTACATGGCACCGTCCCGTTGAAGGCGACCCGCACAGACGAAGAAGATGATGAGTGCCGGGAGCGAATTCTGAAGCGGAACCACCAGGAACGGAACAGCCACCAACAGGCCACCCACGAGGATCATCCAAGCCGCACCGCGGCGACCCACGGCCTCGACGAGCCAAACCATGCGTTCAGTCCGGCTCACCCGACCCAGGATCCGGAGCAACCAGCAACCAAAACCGGAAAAGGCATTCCACGTGGCAGCACCGGGTCGGGTGGACCGGATTCGCATCGGCAGCCACACCGACTCATCCCCGCGGATCAATCGCCAGCCCATCCCGGCAAAGGCCAATCCGCCGAAAGTCGCCATGGGCCCGGTGGGCAGCGGTTGGATGAAGGGCAGAGTGAGGATCAGCGCCATGAGCCAGGCGTTCCCGTCACCCATTTGGTCCAGGAACTCTCCGATGGTCTGCCCGCCGGTGCGCGCGGTGCGGGCAGAAGTGCTCAGGGCGCGGATGAAGTCCGCCGCGGAGGCGTTTCGCGAGGGTTGATGAGGGAGGGGCATCCGAAGGGCTCTCTGACCTCAAGGCAGGAGCCGCGAAACCAAGGCGCTGACGGACTTGCCGTCGGCGCGGCCATCGATCTTGGCCTGGGCCGCCTTCATGACGGCTCCCATGTCCTTCTTGGACGTAGCACCGATTTCGGTGATGACCCCACGAACGAGGCTCTCCAACTCTTCGGCGGACAACGCCTTGGGCAAGAAGTCGGACAACACTTCCAACTCTGCTTTTTCGTTGGCCGCCATTTCTGCGCGACCTCCTTTTTCGAATTCATCCATCGCGTCACGCCGTTTCTTGGCCTCACGTTGGATGACCGCCATCACATCCGCGTCAGGAAGCGTCTCGGTTTTCCTCTCGATTTGGGCATAGCCCAGAGCCGCCTTGAGCATCCGGAGAGTGCCCGTTCGCACGGTCTGGCGAGCCAGCATGGAAGATTTGAGTTCGTCGGTGACGCGTTGTTGGAGGCTCATGTTTCGGAAGCTTGGAGTTTGCGGAGTTGATCGCGGACTTCGGCAGCGGTCTCGTAGTCTTCGATCCGAATAGCCTCGGCAAGAGCGAAGCGAAGGCGTTCGATCTCATTTTGCGGCGGCTTGCGACGGATTTCGTCGAGCCATCCACGCAAGGAGAGAATCTCGCCGCTCTGTTCGATGAGTTCTTCGCGCTCGTGGTCCCGATAGAACTCGGCCAATTCGGTGATGCCGGCCTCGATGGCGAGAAGGGCGGCGTCTCGATCGCTCTCTCCGAGACAGGCCTCGCCGCGGGCGCGCGTGCGCATCATCGTGAGCTGGGGCGTGAATTGAACCACACTCCAAGAAAGGTCGTCGGATTCAGCAAACCGGTCCACGAAGCTGAAGACTTCCAGGTTTCTGGCGCAGTCGCGCTCGACGGCCTCGTAGTCCTTGAGCTGGAAGAAGCAAATGTACCGGTGGTGATACTGGATGGATTCTTGCTGGAGACGGCCGCATTCCTCGGAACCCAAGGCAAAATCAGGATTCTCGCCGTCGGCACTGGTCGGAGCCTGTTCAGAACGCTTCCGGTAGAAGTGGAACCAAGACTCATGCCCCATGGGCTTCTTGCCATCCGGACGCCCCAGCACATTCATCTGGAGAATCCCCAGATCGACGCGCAGCTGGATTTTCTCGCCGTCCTTGCCCTGAAAGCGGCGCGCCACCACCTGACCGGGCTTGTAATCCCAGTCCTGCAGCATCTCAGTGAGGTCGAACGTCATCGGTCTGCCAATATGGAAACTTTTCCGACAGCGTCAACGCACAGGGCCGATGAGTTATCCCCACCGTCGCGCTCCATCGACTAGGCCAGGATGCCTCGGATCACCTCTCCGTGGACGTCGGTGAGACGGAAATCACGCCCTTGGAATCGGTAGGTGAGCTTGTGATGGTCCACTCCGAAGAGGTGCAGGAGGGTGGCGTGCAAGTCATGCACGTGGACCTTGTTTTCAACGGCGTAGAAACCAAAATCGTCCGTCCCGCCATAGACGGTCCCGGGCTTGATGCCCCCGCCTGCCATCCAAATGGTGTACCCATGCGGATGGTGATCCCGGCCGATCTGGTCGGGCTTCAGGGCTCCTTGCATCATCGGAGTCCGGCCAAATTCCCCGCCCCAAAGAACCAAGGTCTCGTCGAGAAGACCACGCTCCTTGAGATCCTTGATGAGGGCAACCGAAGGCTGATCGGTTTCGGCGCAACGCTTCTTGAGATCGAACACCAGATTGCCATCAGGCCCACCATGGTGGTCCCAGCCACGGTGATAGAGTTGAACGAAGCGGACGCCGCGCTCGACCAATCGACGCGCCAAGAGGCAATTGTTGGCGAAGGAAGCGCGACCCGGGGTGGTGCCATAGGCCTCATGGATGCGGGGCTTCTCACCGGAAATATCCATGACCTCGGGCACGCTGGTCTGCATGCGGTAGGCCAATTCGTAGGAGGCGATGCGGGTCTGGATCTCCGGATCTTGCAGTATATCGTAACGCTCCTGGTTGAGGTCCCGGAGGACATCCAGCGTTTGGCGCCGCCGTTTGCGATCCATGCCCGGCGGATTGCCGACGTAGAGCACCGGATCGCCCTGCGAACGCAACGTGACCCCCTGATGCACCGTCGGCAGGAAGCCGCTGCCCCAGGCCGCATTGGTCAGAGGCTGACCCACACCGGTCATCATCACCACGAAGGCGGGCAGGTCTCTATTCTCACTGCCCAGGCCATAGCTGAACCAAGAACCCATGCCCGGCCGACCCGCCAACTGGGCTCCGGTGTTCATGAACAGGGTCGCCGGGTCATGGTTGAAGGCCTCGGAGTAGAAGCCCTTCACGAAACAGACATCATCGGCAATAGAACCCAACTGGGGCAGGAGTTCACTGATCCAGGCTCCAGATTTGCCATGTCGGGCAAACTGATAGGGAGAGGCCAGTAATTTGGACTCCTTGCCGATCTGGGCCAGGCGGATGTTCTTCACCAGTTCCTCCGGTACCCGCTGGCCGTCGCGCTTGGTGAGCTCCGGCTTGGGATCGAAGAGATCCAGGTGCGAGGGGCCGCCCGACTGGAAGAGATAAATGATGTTCTTGGCCTTGGGAGCGAAATGCGGGGCCTTGAGAAAGGGGCCGGATTCCGCAGTGCCCGCCCGCAGTGACGGATTGAGCAAGCTGCTCAAGGCCAAGGCTCCCATGCCTGTCCCACAGTGCTGGAGAAAGCGCCGCCGTGTGGAGGCCTTGAGGGATTCCAAGATCGGGGTCGGCAACTGCGGGTGCATGGAAAGAATCTGCGTCCCGAATCCTTCCCGATCAAGCCCTGCTCACACGACCGCGGTCATGGTCTTTCAGCCAAGAGATTGTCTGCGAGCCGGGCGAGGTTTTGGTTCACGAAAAAAGGAGCAGAACCGAAATCGGCCTGCCCCTTTTCTCGTTGGCTCGCTGTGGCGAGTCTCTAGACCACCCCCGGATCAGGCGCCGTACTTGTCGAACATGCGGGCATTGGCCTGCATCAGACGCATAAGATACTTGGCCTCGAAGATGCCGAGGGAGCCGGAATTGGCTCCGGTCTCGGTGAAGCGAGCCAGCTTGTCGCTGCCGCTGATTTCAGAGTGGATGAGCACCGGCTGCGGGTGCCACGAGTGACCCTTCACCGCCACCGGCGTGGAGTGGTCACCGGTGATGGCCAGCACATCGGGCTTCTTGGCCAAGAGGATGGGCAAGGCGGCATCGAAGTCTTCGATGGCCTTGACCTTGGCGGCGAAATCTCCGTCCTCACCGGCCTTGTCGGTGTACTTGTAGTGGATGAAGAAGAAGTCGTACTGGTCGTATTCCTTCACGTACCGCTCAAACTGCTGGGCGATGGTCTCCGGACCTTCGATCTTCACCATCCCGACCAACTGGCTCAGTCCCTTGTACATCGGATAAACCGCGATGGCCGCGGCCTTCAAACCGTAGCGTTGCTCGAAGGTGGGGATGTCGGGCTGATGGGCCACGCCGCGCATGAGGAATCCGTTGGCGGTCTTCTCACCAGCCAGGAGCGGGAGGGCCACTTTGTAGAAGTCGGCGATGAGCTTGGCGACCTTCTTCTGGCCGGCATTCTCAGGATCCACCGGCTTGGCTTCGGCGATGGGCAGTCCCTCGCGGTTGGGATCGGTGTCGGTGAGCGGGCCTTCCAAACCCTTGCCCCGAAACACCACAACAAAGCGATGCTCCTTACCCGGATAAATGTGCACTTCGGTCGCACCGATCTTCTGGATCTTGGCGGAGAGGATTGCGCACAGACGCTCGCAGACCTCGGTGGCGATGCGGCCTGCACGACGATCCGTGACGATCCCCTTGGGATTGAGGGTGCAGAAATTGGCACGCGCCGCCACGTCACCATTCTTGAGCTCAATGCCCAGACCCAGCGTCTCGATCACACCGCGGCCCACCTCCCACTCAATCGGGTCATATCCGAAGAGGGCCAAGTGTCCTGGGCCAGAGCCCGGAGTAATGCCCGGGGCCACTGGGATCATTCGTCCCTGGGCGCAACCCGATTGGGTGAGGGCATCGAGGTTGGGGGTCTTCGCGGCCTCCAAGGGCGTCATCCAATTCTGGGAACGTGTGGCCAGATCTCCCAGGCCATCGAGAACGATGAGGGCCATTTTGGCCCCGGTCTTGACCTGAAGTTTCGCGTAAACGGAATCGAGTTTGCTCATAAATCAAGGGGACGGAGGTCCTCTGAAGAGACCTGTTGCCGAAGATCCCCGCAGACACCGAGACGTACCCTGTTGGCCGGCCAATATCCCGTCAACTTCGCTTTGGCCACCGCAGCGTAGGATCCCGGAGGAGGGTCGTCGGAGGTCGTCAACACCATGCGATTACCGCGAGGGTCACCGCCACGGTCACCGGCAAGGAGTCATTTCTTGAAGAAACTCTTGGACTTCGGGGCCGGGGCCGGGGTCTCGGGCTTGACCGGGACTTTCTCCAGATAACGGTTGAGTTCCGCCTCCGTCACCGAGTTGGTGATCATGGAGGCCTGATGCGTCTCCTTGGTCGTCAACTGGGCCAATTGCCCTGGGGCCTGGAGAATGTAGGGCGTGAGGAAGATGAGCAGTTCGGTCTTGGCGTCGCTCTTGGCGCGGGTCTTGAAGAGATTCCCCAGCACCGGGATGTCTCCCAGGTAAGGCACCTTCTTCTCGCTCTGAGACTGGTTGTTGGAAATCAAGCCACCAATGACCACCGTCTCGGCATGTGGCGTGACCACCACCGTATCGGCCGAACGCACGTTGATGTACGGAGCCGAGACATCCTCCGACAGGGACTGACGTTCGGTCGGTGACACCGAAGAAATCTGCGGTTGAACGATCATCTCGACCTGACCGTTGGACCCGATGAAGGGGGTGACGTTCAGGATGATGCCCACGTCGTTGTAGGTGACATTGATGATGGGGATGGTGTTGTTGCCAGAGGCCGCATAGGAAACACCACTGGGGAGGGGCACTTGTTGGCCAACCACGATGCGGGCCAACTGGCCATCGCGGGCGATGATGGAAGGGCGAGAGAGGACCTGAGCTTTTCCGGAGGTGGCCACCGCCCGCAAGGTCGCCTGGAATTCGGAGCCGGCGATTTGATACAAACCACCTGCGCCGCCACCCGTGGCCGACGGAGTCAACGCCGTTCCCATGGATTGACCCAACCCACTGAAGTTGGTGGTGATGTTGTTGACCCCGGACAGCCCCAGGACCGTGCCACCACTGCTGCTGACATTGTTGCCGATGTTGTTCTTGCCCCAAGCTCCCTCGACACCCAGCTCCGAGCCATTGTTTCTCTGGACCTCCATGAAGACCACCTTGATGAGAACCTGCGGCTTCGGTGAATCCAGGTTCCGGATGACGTTGCTAATTTGCAGGGCCGTCTGCGCATCGGCAATGACCACCAAATTGTGGGTCTGCGGATCTACGGAAATCAGAGCGCTGCCGACGGTGCCGTTGTTGTTGTAGGCGCCGGAGGTGCCGGTGCCACGATTGCCACCACCGCCGCCGCCGAATCCCCCACCGCCACCAAAACCGCCACCTCCAAATCCGCCGCCGCCGCCGCCAAACCCACCGCCACCGCGCTGCTGTGCAACGGCGGGCAAGGCGAGGGTCAATCCGAGAGCCACGGCCAGCACCCGAGAGGCCGGTGAAAAGGTCAGGAACCGCAAAAAGAGAGAACCACTGGTTTTCATTCTGGAATCGTTCAAGGTTCTTGAGTTCAGAACAGTTGCCCGCCGGAGCGACCACCGCCGCCGCTGTTGCCAAAGGTACCGGAGCCGCCCGACGTGCCGCCGGAGGTCTGGTTGTTGTTCTGCTGGCGTTGCATCAGCGCGCTGTTCTGAGAGGTGCCACCGGCACCGGTCCGGCTCCCAGAGGTGCTTTGGAACATGTTCTGCAACACCTGCACCGCCTGCTGAGGATCGCCGTTGTTCATGCGGAATACGTGCACCTGCTGGTCACGCGGGGAGGCCACATCCAACTCCCTGACCATGCCGGCAATCTGGGACATCAAGTCCTTGGAAGCCGTGACGATGACCGAAGAGGTCCGGGCATCGGCGACTGCCAACACCTGCGAAGCCCGGCGGATCCGATCGTTTTGGCCGGATGAGGAACCACCACCGGCGCGCCCGCCACCGCCACCACCGCCGCCTCGTCCACCACCACCGCCACCGAATCCTCCCATCATCGCCGCGAATCCACCGCCCCCTCCAAAGGGGCTACCGCCAAATCGCACGGGTGCCTGGTTGTTGTTTCCTGAACCGCTGCTGCTGGGGAAAACTCCGGACAAGGCCGTGGCGACATCGGAAGGGCTGGCGTGCGTCAGGTGGAACACACGGATCTCGGTCTCGGCTTCCGCGCTGGAGTCGATGGCTTTGATGATTTCCACCATGTGCCGGATGTTGGCCTGGGTGTCGGTCATCACGATAGAATTGCCGGCCACATTGGCCACGAAGGTCGCCTGCGGGGAAATGAACGATGCCAGATCTTTGGCGAGCTGATCGGCCTCGACGTACCGGATTGGAATGATTTGCGTCACGATCTCGTCGTTCTTCGGGATCATCCGGGGATCGTTGTTCACCTTCACCGGGATATCCCGGGTCTTGGCTGCGGTGCGATCGACAATGGTCAGCGTTCGACCGTCACGAATGGCGGCCAAACCGTTCTTGTTCAGGACGGAACTCAGGAAATCCACGGCCTCATCCTGGCTCATCGGCTTGGCGCTGATGACGTTGACCGTGCCCTTTACCGGGGCATCCAAAACAATGATGAAGCCGGCGGCCTCACTCAGGTATTCGAGAACCTGCTCAAGCGGTGCATTCCTGAAATTCATCTGAATGCCCGCAGTGCCTCCGGCGCTCGACGGAGTTGGAACTGGGGTCGATGTCGTTTCGGCCGGAACGCTCTCGCTTCGAGTTGGGGCTTTGGCATCGGTGGTGGGCGCTGCCGCGTCCTGGGCGACCAAAGCGCCGGCCAGACATCCCACGGCACAGGCGGCGCCTAAGGCTCGAGTCATCAAGGTCTTCATTTCATCTCCTGTTCCCGTTTTTTCAAAAGCCGCTTCAATATTTCATCGGATCCCGGGGGATCTTCAGTGGTCGACGTCGATGGCGACGAGGACGCTGCACCGGAACCCGCGCCGGCGCTTCCGCCCGATCGAGCGAATGCTTCTCCGCTGCCACCGGCCGCGAGTTTCCAAACGCCTTCGGCATCCTTACGCAAACGCTGACCCACCTTCAGCAGCACCGGCGGGCCATTGGACTCCGACAACGTCACCGATTGAGGCGTGATAGCGGTCACGGCATGTCCGGCAATGAGTGCTTGAAGTTGCAGCGTCTTGCGATACTCGGCGGCATTGCCATCAAAGAAGGCGAAGGTTCCCTTCGGAAACGTCATCACACCGACCAAACCCATCTCGGGTGCATCGGCGGCCACCGCGACCGCGGGTTTGGGAATGGGTCGGGATTCTCCCCGGGTTCTCGGCTGGCGATCCGGATCGAAGATGTTCCGTTCGGCGACTCGACGGGCCAAGGCCTTGGAATCAAGGACCGCTGGCTGATTCGTTTCGGCCGCATGGGAGAGTCCGGATCCGAAAGCAATCCAGGCCAATAGAAAACCCATCCAGTTGGAGGCAAGGACCTTCATGGCTTGGTTGGGGAGTTGAGCACGAGGCCGTTGATCTGAAGACCCATGGTCAACTGCCGCCCGGCAGGATCGCGGCTCATGAGTTGCAGGCTGTCGAGCTTCACCGCCATGGGTCCCTCTTCCATGCGTTGGAGGAATTGCGTCAGGCTCGAAAGGCTTCCAGCCGTCTCCAGTCGGCACCGGAGCATTTGGTAGGCGGCCTCGTCGCCCTTCCACTGGGGCATGCGGTCGACGATCTGGGCACCCGAAGACTTGGCCCAGTCATCGCACGCCCGAAGCAGTCGCTGCTCGGCCTGGGACGGTTCCTGGGGCAGGGCATTGGTGCGGAGATGGTTCCAGCGACCCCGCAGGCTGGATTCGCGTTTGACAAGTTCCTGACCCTCGGCCACCTGACGGCGCAGCGTCGCAATCCGGGCCGACCGCTCCGTCCACAGACGGGCGACCGGGGTGAACAGCACAAGATCAGCGACATAAAGACCCACGGCAGCGAGGGTCACGGTCATCAGCAGTTTTTGGCGTTGGACGGGATTCATCGGGCCATGCCTCCGTTCCACACGAATGTCAGGTTGAACTGCATCGGAGAAGCGCCTCGGGACTGATCATGGTGGACCTTGCTGACGCCGGGCAAGGCGCTCAGGCGAGCACTCATGGCCAGGAAGGCTGGACTATCCGTCGCCGTGCCGCTGCAAACCACCTCTCCCGACTCCCGGATTTCGATAACTTTGGCCGTCACTGAACCGTTTTCCGGGAAGGCGCTGCTCAGGGCTTCAAGAATGGCCAACCCGCGGGACGACTCGGGAGTCCATGGCCGGTACTGGCGAAGGTCTTGCTGGATACGCTCCAGTTCGCGGACCTTCCCCGACAATCCCGCCCAACGGGATTCCAACAGCGACAGTTGCACCTGCTGGACGAGGAACGCCACGGCCACCACCGCGGTCACGGCCCCGCCGATGGTCCAAACGGTGCGCCGCGGACCCTGAGCATGGCGCACCAGGAATTGCCGCAGCACCGAGGGCTTCGGGGGCAAGAATTCCAAACTCGCGACTCCGGAAACCAACACGCGGGAAGCGATGATGGCCGAAATCAACGGCGCCGGCTGATGAGGTAAGCCCGGCACTTCGGGCGATTGAGCGCGGATCCGGAATCCGGACACCGCCAATCGCGCCGACAACTGCTCGGCCAGCGGTTCACTGAGCGAACCGGGTCCGTAAATTCGGACCGTCCGTAAGGATCCACTCCAAGGCTCCGGCAATTGTCCCAAGGTGATCCGGATCTCGCGGGCCACGCTGTCAGCATGAAGGACCGGCTGGCCGGAGGGATCTTCTGTCACCCCTTCAAACGAACGCAGGGCCACAATGCCGCCTCCAGCCGTGATCTGGAGGGTCACCGGACCCGGGCCTGAACCCAAATTCAAGGCAATGACACCCTCAGAGGACGGATCCGACGGCGCCTGCAGCTCGCCGATGTTCGACGAAACGCTGACGAGCTTGAGCCGCGCCGCGCCCATCAACCGTTCCAACGAAGCCAAGCGGGTTTGGGGCAGGGCGGCCAAGGTCACCCATTGGCTGCCCTCCACTCGGGCGCACCGGGAATAGGCGACTTGCAAAGTGGAGGCGTCGGCATGAAATCCTTTTTCCGCCTCCAACTGGAGGAGACTTTCGGCATCGGCATGGGCCAAGACCGGGATTTCGGTCTGGGTGACCAAGAAGCTGGAGACGGACAAGGCCACCGCGCAGGTGCGCTCCCGGATTCCGGCCTGATCCAACTGGGCTCGCAGCTCCTTGCCCACGGTCTCCGGATCACCCGAATCGATATCCAGAGACAACTCCGCCTGGAAATCGGCCGCTTTCTGGAACCCGCCCGGCGTGCGCCGCAGGAGGGTGCCCTCGATACGCCGACCTTCCCAGGAAAGCCCTAGAACGGCCTGGGGGGCTTTACGGGGACGGGATCCCAATTTCAGGAAATGGATCATGCGGTGTTCTGGACCTTTACCTATGGACCGACCGTTTGACCGATTTGCTCACGGACACGGTCCCCCAATGCCCAGCCCAAACGGCTGAGATCCTGACGGTGGATGATTTTCGGAACTCCATCGCTGATATCAAAAATGAACTTAACCCGCCGGTAACCGCGCCCCAAGGGCCCCACGGCCACCACATCGGCTCCATATTGGAAGCTCCGTGTCGTTAGGAGATCGCGGCCAGCCAAAGTGGTTACGGCCTGATGATCACGACCGAGGGCCGCGACCATCCAGGCGATGGAATTCAGGCTCGAAAAATTCTGCTCACGGTAACGCACCAACGTCGTGGCGGCACCGCTGGAAGCGTCCTGTGAGAGCCCCACACCGACAAACAACGCCGTCAAAACCGTGGCGTTGGCTGTATTGAGGTTCACCCGACCGTAGGTGTAAGAATTCGTGGTGACACACAGTTCCGGGGCAATCCGCTCAAAGTCATCCTGGCTGAGACCGCTCGTGAGGTAAAATCGCAGCAAACTGGGAAAATTCGGAGCTGTTGCACCGCCGCCTTGGCCTCCGGCCCCCCCTTGGCCGCCGCCTTGGGTGAATCCCAACCTTGTCAAAATTTCCCGACTGCGACCCGTCCCGAACGAGGACTCCAGCAACCCCTGAATTTGCGCACGCGTATTGACGTTGGTCAGGAGAGTGCCGTCGGCATGAAAATTGGGCTCCCGGCTGAAGACAGTGGTCGTGTCGAGCAAGCCCGGGGTCGAAAACAGAGATCCCGTGAGACTCCGCTCCTCGGGATCCAAGATCCCGTTGAGGTTCCGATCATCGCCAAAGAGGTGGTCCAGCGTGATGCCTTCGACCAAGCGCAATTCATCCACGGTTTCAAACGGACTCCACTTGGCTTGGTAGCCCAGGCTCGCATAACCCAACGACATGGACCCATTGGTGCTCCGCCAATCCACCACCGCGGCCGCCAGTTCGGTGGTCATCCCCGGCAACATCGACAGTGCATTGGAATTGGCCCGGTTGAGGTTGAGTTTGCCCGACTCGTCCTGAAGGTTGAAAGCCACCTGATTCAAACCGGTTTCGGAGGCGGCCGGATTGCGGCCTAAAATCCACACCCGGGATTCGCCGATGGGTAGGGCCTCGCAGACGAACTGCGAATTGGTGGTCATCATGCCGTTGGTGGCGAAGTTGGCCAGCGCCCAACCCACGTACCGCGCCGCCCCCTCGACCGCCTGACCGGCCGCCATATCGGAGGCTCGATTGGCCGACGCCCGCAGTTCCAAACCCATGGAAGCGGCAAAATACAAAATGAGCGCCGTCAGGCCAGCTGTGATCCAAAGAACCACCACCAGCACCGAGGCCGCGCTACGGAATTGGCCTCGGCTTCGCGTTTCCAGCGCGTTTACCGGTCTGGGCCCTCCCGTTTCCCGGCTATGGAGCGAAGACCTCATGCTCAGCCTCCCACCGTGCTGGTGGAGTTGGTTCTGGTTTGTGAACTCAGGGGCACGAGCAATTCCACCGGACCCATGTCGGCGCCCCACGAAATCCCCCGTTGCAGCCGGATGCGAACGGCGACCGGCAGATTCGTGGTCATGCCCGAAGTATCGGTCGTATCCCATTGCTGGAGCCACTGAGTACCATCGAAGGATTCGACATCCATGCGGGCCACATCCCGCAGCAACAGTTGGTCTTCGACCTCCGCGACTGAGGTGGCCAACAAGTTCCGGCAAACGCCGCGGTACAAGTCCATCGCTCCGGCTCCGTCTTCGACCGAATTCTTCAGGCTATAGGAAACCCGTTGTACCGAGCCCCACGGTTCGTTTGCGCGCAGGGATCCGGTCGTCGTGTTGAACTCCAGCGACACCGGCTGGGAATTCACCGTGCTGGACAAATTGCCCGCGCGAAAGGAGCCCGAGATCAAGCCATTGGTCTTGGGTGTCACAGCGCCTTGGAGGTCCAGCCGGATGGAATCCAACGCCAGTTCGAGCGGGGCCGCCGACTCGATGGCGTCGGAGACGGTGTTGCGAAGCCGAAGGCTCGTGAAGAGCACTTGGTTGGCAACGATGAGAATGAGAGCAGCCGCACCGATCGAGAGGATCAGTTCGATCATCGTGAACCCCGAGCGGTTCCGGCGAGCCGTTGGGAGGAGAGCGATCATCGGGTGGTGCTCGGACTGGACGGACTGGATCCGGCCACGGCATCGACCGGGTGGCCCAGCGTTGAAAGGCGCACTGACGATTCCTGGCCTTGGGTGAGGAATCGAACTTCGGCCGTGATCAGGGGCAGGCTGGGCTGAATCCAATTTTCGCGAGTCACCGTCCACTGGTAGTCCACCGTTCCCTCCATCTGAGTACCGCTCTGAGCGCCACTGTTGAGATTGGTGTAGAGCGTCGCCTCCGTGAGGACTTTTTCGGCGATGCGGGCGGCCACCGACCGACGGACCGAAACGGTGCCGGCACGGCCGGCGATATGCAGCGCCTCAACCACCGCTGGGATCACGATGGCCAGAAACAACAACGCCGCCAGCGTCTCGGCCAGGGTGTATCCCGATCGCCGACGGTTATTGGAGGTCGGTGCGAATTTCATAATGGCGGCGGTCGGAACCTTCCACGAGCCAGATCACGGAACCATCGGAGTCCTCAATGCGAATGGCGTTGGGACTGTCCTCATCGATGGTCCCATCCGGGAGCAAGCGGATCGACGGTTCGGTGCGAGCGGTGGCGGGTCTTTGCGAGCTGGAGACACCGGGAAGAATCCGGGTGGTGCGGGTACCCGTCAGCGTCTGTCCGATGAGACGTTGGGCCTGGTCGAACGTGACCTTCAGGTTCTCATCCACGGCAAACTCCTGAGACAATGGATCACCCGTTTGCCCCGGGGTCTCTCGCTCGATACCGTAGTGCCCGGTGGCAGAATTGAGCCACAACAGGACCGGCAAACTCTCGGAGATGGCCCGGCTGCGGGCCGCGTGGGTGAGTGCCAAGACCCTTCGGGCTTCCGACTCCAAGGCCCGGCCACGGATGAATCCCGACAAGCGCGGAGAAACCATCGACACGGCCACCACAAGCAAGGCCATCACCAGGATCATTTCGATCAAGCTGAAAGCCCGCCGACGCGAGGCGATCCGGACGGGAATGCTATTTGGCTGTCCAGTTGCCAAAGTCATCCTCGGTTCCCGCCTTGCCGTCCGGTCCGATGGAGGACAGGTCGAAGGAGTTGGCGTTCTGACGCCCCGGTTGGGCGAATTGGTATTCATTGCCCCAGGGATCCTGAGGGATCTTGTCGAGATACGGTCCGCGCCAATTGCGGGCCTGACGCGGCGCCTGGAGCAAGTCGGCCAGGGCCTTCGGGTAGCTGCCGTTGTCCACCTCGTACGCATCCAACGCCGTCTTGATGGAGGCAATGTCTGCGCGGGCCGCCGACTGTCGGGCCTGCTCGCTGCGGCCCATCATCTTCGGCACCACAAGGGCAGCCAGAATGCCAATGATGGTGATCACCAGCAGCATTTCAACCAGGGTGAAGCCGCGGTGATGGCGACGACGGGAAACACCGGCCTGGGGTCCGGCTTGGGGACAACGGAACAGATTCAGGTTCATGGAATCGTTGGGGATCACTTGATGTAGTCTTGGAGGGAGAAAACGGGCAGGAGCATTCCGATGAAAATAAAGCCGATGAATCCGGCGATGAGGAACAGCATGAGTGGTTCTGCCAAAGCCACTGCGGTCTTGAGGCGCCGGTCGAGTTCACTCTCGGTGACATTGGCGATGCGGATTAATTCGACATCCAGGCGTCCGCTTTCTTCGGCCACTGAAATCATCTCCATCACCGATCCACTGAAGAGGGCCGGACATTCGGCGAGACTTTGCCCGAGGCGTCCGCCTTGTTGGACTTGATCAATTGACCGAGCCACCGCATCCACGAGGATTTGGTTGCCAATGGAACGTCGGGCGACATTCAAGGCCTGAATCAATTGGACATCCGCTCCGATCAAGGTGCCCAGCATCCGGCAAAATCGGGCCATCGCGAACCGGGAACTCAGCGGCCCGACAACCGGAGCCTTCAAGGTCAGTCCTTCCCAGATGCGCCGGCCGGCCGGTGAAATGATCCAAGTGCGCAGGAAGAACCCACCCAACACCAAACCGACCAAAACCAACAATCCGTAGGACCGCAGGATGTCACTGGCCGCGATGATGATTTGGGTGATGAGGGGCAGGGCTCCCTTCGCGCTGGCGAACACCTTCTGGAACTTCGGAATGAAGAACACCAGCAGGACCGTCAAGACCACCAAGGCCATCACGAGCAGCACCGCCGGATAAATCATTGCCGTGAGAACCTTGGAGCGGAGCTCCTTTTCGCGCGATTGGAAGTCGGCGATTTGGGCCAACACCACATCCAAAAATCCACCGGCCTCGCCCGCCTCGACCATCGCCGTGTAGACCTTGGGAAAGGTGTCCGAGGATCGGGCCATCGCATTGGCCAGCGACATGCCATCGACCACCAACCCGTGGATCTCCCGCCACTTGGCCGAGGCCACCGGTGACGAAGCCTCCTTACCGAGGATGGTCAGTGCGCGACTCAACGGAACGCCCGCCGCCAAGAGACTGGAGAGCAATCGGGTGAAGTTCTCCAATTCGGCCCCGCTCACTTTGGGAGCGCCGAATGAAAAACCGGGCATGCCGGTATTCTGAGCCGCGACCTCTTTGCCCGGCTTGGACGATCGGCTCCCGCCACCGCGCGTCTCGGTGACACTGACCGGTCTCAGACCTTTGCCCTCGATGATCCGCAAGGCCTCGGGACGACTGGCCGCCTCGGCGACGCCGTCGGCCATCCGCCCATCGGACTGCAATGCTCGGTAGGAGAACGTCGGCATGGATCAAGTTCGGCTTCCCGCAGCGGTGTCTCCCGGAGTGGTCTCGGAGGAATCACTGGATTCGGTCGCGGCGTGGTTGCGCGGCGTGTCCTTGTCGGTCGTCACTCCCAGAACTTCTTCGACCGTCGTGATGCCCTCAGCCACCAACCGCCAGCCATCTTCGGACAGCGTCCGCATGCCGGCGGCCCGTGCGGCGGCCCGAATTTGATCGGTCGATGCGTTCTCGAGGATCATCCGGCGGATGTTCTCGTCGGTGTCCATCCATTCAAAGATGGCGTGACGTCCGAAGAATCCGGTTTGTCGGCAATGACGGCACCCCACGCCTTTGAAGAGCTCCACGTCGGGAGCAATGCCCATGCGGGATCGGAAGGCTTTCGCATGGGCCGACGTGTCCGGGACTTTGCATTCCGGACACAGAACGCGGACCAGTCGCTGACCCAAGACCGCTTCGAGCGACGAGGCGACCAAATACGGCTCGACACCCATGTCGACCAGTCGGGTCACGGCTCCCGGAGCGTCGTTGGTATGGAGGGTCGAAAAAACGAGGTGGCCCGTGAGGGAAGCCTGAACGGCGATTTGGGCCGTCTCGCGGTCGCGAATTTCACCGATGAGCACCACATCCGGATCGTGACGGAGAATGGAACGCAACCCACGCGCGAAGGTCAGGCCAGCCTTTTCTGAAACCTGGATTTGGTTCACTCCTCGGAGCTGATACTCCACGGGATCTTCAATGGTGATGATCTTGCGGACCTCGTCGTTGATCTCGTTCAACGCGGTGTACAGCGTGGAAGTCTTGCCGCTGCCGGTCGGTCCCGTGACCAACACAATGCCGTGGGGCAAATCGAGAACCCGGCGAAAGCAGGCCAACTCCCGCGCTCCCAAGCCGATTTGGGACAAGCCTCGCAAGGTCGAGTTCTGTCGGAGGAGACGCATGACCACCGCTTCACCGTGGAGCATGGGAATCACCGAGACACGAATATCCACCTCGTTGTCTTCGATACGGACCTTGATGCGGCCGTCCTGAGGCAAACGCTTCTCCGCGATATTCAGATGACTGAGGATCTTGACGCGCGAAACGATCGCCGGTTGAAACTGTTTGAGTTGGGCCGGAAGCGGGATTTCCTGCAACTCGCCGTCGATGCGGTAACGGATCCGGAACTCGTGCTCGAAGAGTTCGAGGTGGATGTCCGACGCCCGCAATTCGATGGCATCCTTGAGCACCTGATTGACGAAGCGGATGATGGACGCCTCGTCTTCAGCACCCGCATCGAGGTTGGAATCTTCGGTGTTCTCATCGACGACCTGGACCGATTTCTCCTCGTCGAGTGCTCCGATGGTGTCGGCACCCACACCGAGGTTCTTCTTCATTTCCCGCAGCAGCGCTTCGCGGGGAACCAACACCAATTTGAGACGGAGACCGGTGAGGGAGCGGAGGGTGTCGAGTCCGCGGGTCGAGAAGAGCCGGCAAGTGGCAACCTCAATGGTGCCTTGTTCGCGCCGCAGCGGGAGCAACTCTTCCTTGAGGAGGATGCGAGCCGGGAACAGAGCCAAGACCTCACGATCCGCCTCGACCGATTCCAAGGGTAGAAATCCAACTCCGTATTCCTGACTCAACCATTCCAGAACCTCCCGCTCATTGGGTTCTTGACCCCCTGTACCGCCTGTTCCTGGGAGCGACCGTGCCTGCACGAACGCCGCCGCGTCGGCCGCAGAGAGCTGCCGCTCGACGATCATCCGATCGAGGAGCGTTTGGGTCGGTGTCGAGGCTTCGGCCATGGGGCTGGAAAATGTCGGAAAAGTGTCGGAATGGAATCCTGCTGGAATGAGACCGGGAGGTGGCCCTTGAGGAACCGTGTAGAACCTCAGTTCCACACCTTCCTTCAAGCGCCCCTCCCGGGGTTTTTGGCCTGATCGAGGCTTACTTCAGAAGGCCCATCAGAACGGCACGGGCCTCTTGCTTCACGGACAGCAACTGGCGGAGCTCGTCCTGTGCTTTCTCGAGCTGGGCTTCTTTCTGCTTGGCCGAGGCGCGGTAGGTCGTGAGTTTGGCTTTGATGTCATCGGCGGAGGCACCGGAATCGAGCGCGGACTGCAGAGCCTCAGCGTCGGGATTGGGTTGGCCAAAACCACCACGGCCTTGGCGACCGCCTTGGCCGCCCTGGCCACCTTGACCGCCCGGGGCACCAGGGCCGCCAGGGCCACCGGGGCCGCCGGGGCCACCGAATCCACGACCCATTCCGGGGCGGGAATCATTGATCTTCTTGATGCGGGCCTCGATCAGGCTCCACTCGGCATCATCTTTCACACCGAGCTGCTCGCGGACTCGCTCCATTATGCGCTGACGCATTTGCTCGGGATCCCAGTTGCCGCGCCCTTGACGGCCGCCGCCAGGGCCTCCGGGAGTGCCGGGACCGCCAGGTCCGCCCTGCTGAGGAGCCGGAGCGTCATTCTGGGCCAGCAGAGACCCGGTGGCGGTGGAGAAGATCAGGCCACAGACGGCCAACAGGGAGGCGAGGGATGAACGGTTCATGGCTATCGTTGTTGATTGCGGAGTCATGACGACCCCAGACATGAATGCTGACCGCAGCAGTCGGCCATCGGTTACGATTGACGCGAATCGGCTGGGCGCTCGACCGTGCATGAGTGCTTCGACTGAATTGTTTCCACCGGTCCCCTGGGATTCAACCCTTGGGATCAGGCCTTGGGGCGTTTTCCCGCACAGCAGACTCTATCTGATCCGCTTAAGCCTGCACCCGCCCATTCAACTTATGCCGCATCTCCACGAGAAAATCGATTTCACCGTTGCCCTCTTCATCGTTCAAGACCGGAAGGTACTGGTGATTCTGCACCGCAAGCTTGGCAAATGGCTGCCACTCGGTGGACACATCGAATTCGACGAAGATCCGGAGCAGGCGGCGTTGCGGGAGGCCCGTGAAGAAAGCGGTTTGGAGATCGAGCTTCTGGGAGATCGGCCGCCCACCACGGAGCCCGGTACGCGGGCACTGATTGCTCCCCGATTCCTCGACATCCACCGCATCCATGCCACCCACGAACACATCGGGATGATCTATTTTGCCCGACCCATCGGTGGCTCGCTGAGCCTGGCCGCCGAAGAGCATCTCGACATCCGCTGGTGTTCGCCGCAAGAACTCGACGAACTGGATCCACCCATGAGTGGGGCCGTGAAGTGGTATTGCCTCAAGGCCATCGAAGAGGTTTCAGCCACCTGAGCCAACACTTTGGTGGGTCGTCATGGAGTGGCCAATTCGTTCGCAAGACGAGGCGAGAGCGAGGCGCGGGCCAGCTCGGGGCTTTTTCCTCTTTGGGGTATGCTTCAGGGGGATCGGGATTCTGATTCCAGAAGGACTTCCACCGCCCAGTCCGGACGGGCAACGGCAGGCATCGGAAGCACTTGATCGAAGTTCTGGAAGATCCACAAGTTGGTCTTCATGCCGGACTGCAAAGTCAGGCTCTGCGGATCGAGCACCGGGGCGAGTTCGACTCCGGATGGCACTGCCAGTGACCACGTTTCTGGTGGGGTAGCGGCTGGTTGGCTCCAGCGCAGGATGAGTCCCTGAGTCGAATCCAAACCCTCAATGAGCCGCCACTCTAGCGCGGTTGAATCGCGGACCTTCTTCCGTCCCAACTCACGCGGCTTGCCAGCTTCCCAAACCCTGAGAACCACCGTAGTTCCCTGCCCATCGGCTGTTTTCAGCCGCAATTGGCGCTGCGCAAAGAGCCCTTGTTCCTGCGGTCCTTCGTAACGCCGATTCCGACCGCCGCCGCGGACGATTTCCGGGTGGAATGTGACCCAGGCCCAGAAAAAGGAAACCGGCAAGGCCGCGATGAGGACCAAATGGAACAGTAATCCGCCAGCAAAGGCCCCCCAACCTCGGCCCCTTCGAGGTTTCTGAACGCTTCGAAAACGCGAACGAAGATAGGCCCCCACCAGCAACAAAGTGAAGATGAACCCCGCGATCCACCGCGGCAGCAAAAACTCCGAATCACCCCCCTCTACGCCCCCGCGGCCCAAAACCACGGAACCGAGAGTCCCGCCGACCAGCATCAACAAACCCCGAATGCCAGCCGTTGCGAAAACAGCCCACGCCCGGCCGCGACGCTCGGGATCCGGACCGTGGAGCCGCCGAAGCGCCAGTCCTCCGAATATTGAGGCCAAAAAACCTGCCCATACGGCGGCAAACAAAATCCCGAATAGCGGGCCCACGGCGTTCATTTCCATCGCCATCATCCGCTGAAACAGCAATCCAGGGGCGATGAGGAGAATGACGAACGAGGGCACCGACAAGACAGCTGCGATCCAAGATAGCCGTGACCATCGCCGGATGATCGGCGGATCACCCGGCGGTATTGAAACCACTTCAGTTGAGCTGTCGGATGTGTTGATAGATTCGAGCTTTAGCCCAAAATTTCTCCATTGGCGACACCTTGTCGCTGACCCGGGAAAACTCACCGGAGATGATCCTCTCCTGTGGAATTCACTTTCAGCCGGGAATGCCCCCACCTAGACTGGCCCCGCTGTTGGCCGATGGTGTAATGGCAGCACAGGGGTCTTTGAAGCCCTTAGTCATGGTTCGAATCCATGTCGGCCAACCATTTTCTCGCTTCGCTCGAAGCCGCATTTCGCGGCCCTGTTATCACTCCCCGGGTCCGGTTCGAAGGACTGCAGGATACGCAGAGGCAACAACGGTTTTTCCTCCTCAGCCTGTGGGATTAGATCCTTCGACGATTAACAAAAAACCCGCCTTGTTCAGGCGGGTTTGTTTTTCAAGAGGTACTCTGAGGAGAGGCTATTCAGAAGGGGCCACAGACCAGCCCGAACCGATAGCGTCTTACTTGACTTCCTCGATCTTGGTGACCGCCAACTCGCCGTGTTCCTTGTCCAAGGTTCCGGTCACTTTGATTTTCTTGGTCTCGCTGCAGATTTCCTTGTGGAAACCCTTGGAGACGTCACCGGTGAGCTTGTAGGTGGCGGTCTTGTCGCCGTCCTTGACCTCGACGACATTCTGGCACTTATCGGCCTTCTTGAGGGCGCACTTCATGCACTTGCCTTCACCGGTGAGGGTGACTTCCTTGGCGAAAGCGGCGGTGGACAAAGCGGCCATGGCCGCGACAACGAGGATGAGTTTCATGATGTTATTATCTGTTATCTTGTGAGGCACACAATCATCTCTTACCCGAATTAGCAAGCTCTTAATTGGTACGCGACATTTCACGACTCCGGCCTAGGAGCCAATGCCTTTGGATGACCCTCTTGAGGGATTAAAACGTCCCGAGACCCCTACATTGGCGGATGTGGGGAAAATGCGTGGGGATAATTGGACCAGCCAAGAGCCTCTCCACATCACAGCCATTCCGGGGATTTTGACGCCTCCATGAACACCCTAATAGTTCGTTAATGTTATCGACTACCGTTTAGATCTATTTTGAATAAGGTTAACGATATTTAAATGCGTTTTGACGGTTACCGCCTCAAAGCCCTCCTTGACAGGAATGAACGCCGATCTCCTCTCCCTCATTACTTGGAACCTGCCTGAGAATGGGGAGGGCTTCTTTTGGGGAGGGAAGGGTGCGATTGGCAAGGCCCGCGGAAGAAGCAGACCCGCAGCGGTCTGTGACCGACAAACAACGCCGCCAGCGGGCCCTCCCTTTTTCAGACAAGCTCTGAGCCGGAACGCTTCAGTCGGATCGGTCGTGCTAGCTGCGCCTTCTTCCGCAAGAGCTTCGTGGTTCGCTCGGTCCGGGTCTCAACCATGGCCTCCAATCGGCCCGCGCCTCGCTCTCGCCTCGTCTTGCGAAAGAATCCGCCACGCCATCCCGTTCCTCCCAACTGCATCGTCACGGCTTAGCCAACAATTGGGGTTGGCTTAAATGTTCCACGTGGAACATTGGATTGGAATCACTCCCTCGCGGGTCTTCTCAGGCGGGGCGCCCGAGAACCCGATCTTCAGGTCCTGAAAGGACCGGATGGAGATCGCCTCTGCGGTGTCCTCCGGAGGAACCTAAATCGTTTCACCTCCCAGCCCCCCCTTTCGACCAGATTCCGGAGCCTCACAGGGGTCTCCTGGATCGGTCCGATGATCAAGGCAGGATCACGAGCAGATACTCGAGGGTTCTGCGCGGGATTGCTGATTCCGGCGGAATCAATACCTTCACGGCATGTTCGTCTATCCGAAGCGGTATGATGTCATTGTAGTCGGAGCCGGCCATGCTGGAGTTGAGGCGGCATTGGCAGCCTCTCGAATGGGCTGCAAGACTCTCCTGCTGACCATCAATTTGGATACCATCGGACAAATGTCCTGCAATCCGGCGGTTGGCGGGCTTGCCAAGGGTCATCTCGCCCGAGAGATCGACGCTCTGGGTGGAGAGATGGGCAAGACCACCGATCTCTGCGGGCTTCAATTCCGGATGTTGAACACCAAGAAGGGGCCGTCTGTCTGGGCTCCTCGGGCCCAATGCGATAAGAAGGCCTACCAATTCCGTTTGAAGTGGGTTTGCGAGCGCCAACCCCTATTGGACTGCAAACAAGGCCAGACCGTGAGTTTGCTCCATCGGGAAGGTCAGGTTTATGGGGTACAGACGGCTCTGGACGTCCAATTCCTCGCTGAAACGGTCGTGGTGACCACCGGAACGTTCCTGCGGGGCCTGATGCACATCGGGGCCAATCAACAGTCCGGTGGTCGGGCTGGTGAATCCGCGGCCACCGGTCTATCCGGGTCCTTGGCTGAGATTGGACTCCGTTTGGGTCGGCTGAAGACAGGAACTCCGCCTCGCTTGGTGCGTCAGTCCATCGATTTTACCCGAACAGAGCCCCAGCAGGGAGATGAACCGGTTCCTTGGTTCACCTATTGGAAGGAAGACCTCTGGAACGATCCCTTGTTCCACGTGGAACATCGCGCCGGGAGTTCCGCTTCCCAAACTGGCCCCTACCCTGCCGGGTCCATCTTGGCCCGACATGGCGGTCAGGAACCCTGTTACATCACCCATACCTCTGACCGCACCCGGGAAATCATCCTGCAGAACCTGCACAAGTCCCCGATGTATTCCGGAGTCATTGAGGGCGTCGGGCCCCGCTACTGTCCGAGCATTGAAGATAAGTTCGTCCGGTTCGCCGACAAACCTAGGCATCAGATCTTCTTGGAACCAGAGGGGATCGCGACCGATGAAATCTACGTCAACGGCTTCTCCACCTGTCTTCCCTTCGAGGTTCAGGTGGAAATGGTCCGTTCCATCGTTGGATGCGAACAGGCCGAGATCCTCCGGCCCGCCTACGCAGTCGAGTACGACTTCTCCGATCCCACCCAACTCTTTCCGAGCCTGGAAACCCGCTGCTGCCAGAATCTCTTCCTGGCCGGACAAATCAACGGCACCTCGGGTTACGAGGAAGCGGCGGCCCAAGGAATCATGGCCGGCATCAATGCCGCCCGCCGAGTTCAAGCCAAAAACCCGATTGTCCTGCGACGAGACCAAGCGTACATCGGCGTTCTCATCGACGATCTGGTCACCAAAGGCACTCTGGAGCCGTACCGGATGTTCACCAGCCGAGCCGAATACCGCCTCCTCCTGCGTCAGGACAATGCCGACCAACGCCTCAGCCCCATCGCCCGGGACATCGGTTTGCTGCCCCAACGGCACTTTGAACAATTCTCCTCCAAGCTTCAGGCGATTCAAGAGGAGGTGCACCGCCTCCAGACCACCCGACATGGTCAGGATCTTCTGTCCGATTTGCTCAAGAGGCCGGAAATGGAGTATCGCTCCCTGCCCGGTCTCCGGACCGATTTGCCAGAAGAAGTCACCCTCCAGGTCCAGATCACCCTGAAGTATGCCGGCTACATCGACCGCCAAGAAGCCGAAGTGGATCGCCAGCGTCTCTGGGAAGACCAACGCATCCCGTCCACCTTGGACTATGGACAGGTACCCAGCCTGCGAATCGAGGCTCGCTCGAAGCTCCAGTCCCTTCGTCCCGCTTCCTTGGGCCAAGCCGGCCGTATCAGCGGAGTCACTCCCGCCGATGTCTCGGTGCTAAGCCTCTTCCTCAAACGAATGATGGCTGCTCCCTCCAAGGGAGAATCCGAGCCCAACGCGTGTTGCTCGGAAGAACACCTGGATGCCCCAGGGGCTCACAATCAGTGCTGCGGAGACCTCTGAGGCACCAGGACCCAGCGGTCTTCCTTAGCCTAAGATCGACCGGATAGGCCAACTCGGCCGGTGGGGTTACCTCTCGAGTGGGCGGTCTGGAGGGTTGCCGAAACCCCCGAAGTCCGAGTACGGTTAACACGTGCCGAAGCCCTCGCGTCTCCAACAGATCCAGGCTGATGTCGCGGCCACCTTCCGCGACGGTGTACCCGCCCATCCGGATCCCGAGTCCCTGTCTGCGTTCCACAAGTTCACCCACTTCTGGGCTTTGGTGGTCCGATTCTTCTGGAAGAACCGCTGCCAAGTCCGGGCCTCGGCCCTGGCCTACACCACGCTGATGGCCCTCGTCCCATTGCTGGCGGTCTCGGTCAGCATGTTGGCAATCTTCCAGATTTCGAACGCCAAGAACGCCATCGATCATTGGATTTCTCAGTTGGTCCAACATGTGGCTCCGACGTTGGGCTTATCGGGTCAACAGGGGGCCGACGCTTCGCGGGAAGCAGTGGTCACCAATATCGTCAGCTACGTTTCCAACATCCGATTCGGCACCATCGGCGTCACGGCCATGATCGGATTGGTCTTTGCCGCCATTTCCCTGATGCGGACCATCGAAGCCGCGTTCAACGACATCTGGGGAGTCACCCGTTCCCGGTCCTGGTGGAATAGCATTCTTCTCTATTGGGGTGTTCTGACCCTCGGGCCGGCGGTCCTGGCATTGGTCACCACCTCCAGTTATGTCCGAGCCACTTTCGACCAAGTCGAATGGATGCAGAAACTCCCGATCTTGGGCATTCTCAATACTGCGCTCCTGCCCATCATCACCCTGACGATTGCCTTTGGCTTGTTCTACCTCTTGATGCCCAATACCCGGGTCGACCCCCGATCGGCGGCAGTCGGAGCAGCGGTGGCGGCCACCCTGTGGTGGGGAAACACCCAACTGGGAGCTCTCTACAATACCCGGGTGGTCACCTACTCCAAGATCTATGGATCCCTGGGCGCGGTGCCTCTGTTCCTCCTTGGACTCTACTTTTCGTGGCTGATCCTGCTCTTTGGATCACAAGTGGCCTACGTCTTCCAAAACCGAGGCGCTTACCTTCAGGACCGTCAGGCCGAGTCCATTCACCAGAACGGTCGCGAATTCGCCGCATTGCGTCTCATGACCGCCATTGGAATGTACTTCCAACGGGGCGAGCGCCCTCCTGCCGCTTCGTCCCTGGCCAACCAGCTGGGTATCCCTCCCAAGCTCGCCGCATCGCTGCTCCGT
>Ga0247843_1001891_pt1 | contig 40181 bp, 33 predicted proteins | sample LaCruzMarch2017__FD_192420 | JGI IMG/M metagenome (GOLD analysis project Ga0247843, IMG submission 192420) | Freshwater microbial communities from meromictic Lake La Cruz, Castile-La Mancha, Spain - LaCruzMarch2017_8m | ecosystem: Environmental > Aquatic > Freshwater > Lake | place: Spain...
CTACTATCACATCCAGCAACACCAGTTATGAAGGACCGACTTGATCCTGGAGATCTACCTCCAGCGGATGAGCTGCAAATCGAAAATGCCCTCACGAAAGCATCAGCTTGAAGAAGAAGGGATTTTGATAATGGCGATGATACATGACGATGGCATTGGGTGGCGGTGGAAGCAGTATCATCGGTCCTACAGTTTTTGGAATCGCCGCTGCATGAAGAAGAAGGGATTTTGATAATGGCGATGATCCACAAGTGACTACATGTTCAATTACTCGTGAGATCCCTCTATTCGTGCTGTTTTGTAATTGTCATCGGCTTGCGATGAATATCTAGGACCAAAATATTTGCCCCAGGTATTTTAGGCGTTGACGAAAAACATGCCGTTTGTTGGAAATGGGTTGATCCCAATGCAATGTTTGTTACTACGTAACTCCTGTGACTTTCAGAGATCGTCGCGAATGGAGTAGACAATTGCATTGTTGGGTGGATGATTAATACAAATTACTTCGTGTTTCTATATTATTACCGAACTTCAAGCAACCAACCCCTTCTCCTTCAATTTGGCAAGCAATTCCATTACATCACCAACCATTTCCCCCTCCTTTCGTGGAGGTGGTTCGTAGACCTCCAAAACCTCATTCCTTGGACATAGCACATCATCAAGACTAAGACCATCCAATTCCTTCACCATATCCTCAATTGATATCGTCTCAACTGGCTTCTTCTTTGCTTTCATTATATTTGGCATTGTTGGATACCGGGGTGTGTTGAGACGTAGGTCACATGTAATAACTGCCGGCTGTGTTGATGGTTTCACTTTTATGACCTCTGTTCCCATATCCGTCTCACGTTCTACAGTAAATGACCCATCATCCCCGGGATCCACTTTAGATGCAAATGTAGCCTGTGGCGAATTTAACATGCCCGCGAGGAGTGTTCCAGTTTGTCCACAATCCTGGACACGGTGTAATTTATGCAATAGAAATGCAATTTGTTTTATTTAGCAATGCATCTCCACTGACGAAGAGTGATTAAACAAATAACATATCACAAAAAAAACAATGACATATCCTTACCGAATCAATACTCTGCTTTCCCAACAGGACTAGGTTCACCCCACCCTCTCGTTCCACTACACCCTTGAGCAATTTCGCAATCCCCCACGGTTGCATATCAATATAGTCACCACGTACATCAGCCTTCGTTTCGATATGTATCCCTCTATCTGCACCCATTGCCAACGCTGTGCGTAAAGTTTCAGTACACTGCTTTGGACCGATGGATATGGCCACAACCTCATCACCATCCTTCTTGGCCTTTTCCTTGATACGTATTGCCTCTTCAATGGCAATTTCACAAAAGGGATTCATACTCATTTTGACATTACTTAATTGTACACCCTGTGCACCCTTCGTTGGGTCGACACGAATTTTAATTGCATAGTCGATAACACGTTTGATGGGTACAAGGATCTTCATTGCATAGCTCACGTCGACAACGATATGAAAAGTTAATAGCCCTCTTTTTCAACAGCCGCCTCCCCCCCAAAAATTACCATCTGCTCTGTGGCAACTGCTCTTCTTGTGTTCAACTCCGACCAAAACAAACAAGCCTCTCAGCAGGGACATAAAAAAACAACATCATCGCATGCTTCCAAGATGTCCTCCTTTGCACGGCGTCGTTTCCTTTTTGCAGCACTGACAGCAGCGGTGTTGTGCATGCTTAGCTCTATGGTCACAGCTGAGCCGTCACCGTCCACCTTTGTCCGTGGGATGATGGCTGCCGATCAACAATTTGGGCTGTACATGGCCCTTAGTGAGACAAATCGGGGTGGCGGCGACGGCGGGTTGAGTGTCAATGATGATGAGTCTTCACAGAGTACCAGTGTCGGTGGAGTAGTTGGCCCAGTACTGCACGTGTCTCGTGCCGTGGACCAGGCCCGTGAGGCGGCTATAAACTTTGCGGATACAGTCCGACGAAGGGCGTTTGTACCCCAGCCAAAACGACAAAGGATGTAAGAGCTTCCCACTGATGGAGCCCTAAATCATGACAAATTATTTGTCACCCCAGCACACTTATAGAGAGAAGCACTAGTAAGCAGTGAAGAAATTTGTATATTGATGAAACGAGGAGAGAATTAAATTTGTTCTAAATAGCTACCATTCCCGATAAGAAATAATAACTATTATTCGAATCTGATTATATTCCCGCGTCCGTTAGAAATCGAAGCTCTTAAGCCGTTTCGTAGAATAATTGAGATAAAAGACCTCATCATCTCATCTTTTTCTGGATTTTGTTCTTCATCATCATTCAAATACAATCTCAAAATGATGGTGCAGCTTCAAACACAACCTCCTCATTCGTTACAGGGTGATTTAATGTCAATTTTCTTGCATGCAGGCACATGGTTCTGCCATTTTCACGAACCGCATCCTCAACATCCCTCCGTAGTTCAAATGATGCACATGTCGGTGACAATTTACGTATATCAATGTCACTCAAGCCACCATTGGGATGTGCTTCACCACAAAAGCCATATGCAGGATCACCTAGAATTGGATGACCCATAGCCGCACAGTGAACACGTAGCTGGTGCGTTCGTCCAGTAATGGGTGTCAATGCCACTCGTGTAACAGGATATCCCATCCACTTTTCATGAGACAATATCCTAAATTGTGTAGTGCTAGGTTTAGGCTTTTTCGCCATTAGCTTGGAATAGCCAGCGTGGTTAAGATCTGTCACCGCTTGCTGCGCCTCGGCTTCACTTTCGGGTGTCGAAACACGCATGAATGGTGGATGCTTATGATCTCGTTGCAAAGGTAGCCGAATCTCTCCTCCACTGAGGTGATGCACTGCATCATCTACATTGGGCACGATTTCGCTTTTGTCGAACGTACTCCGAGCATCGTCACTCATCTTCTTCACAGATGATGATTCGATCCATCGGTCAACATCTAACCACCCCACGAGTAATGCCTCATATATCTTCTTTGCACCAGTTCTATCCCTGAATGCCTCATGCAACTTAGCCATGCTAGCTCTGTTTCGTGCAAATATTATAATACCGCTCGTATCCATATCAAGACGATGAACTATCATGGAATCTCTGGGAAATAATGATAATTGCTCTGTACAAGCAACATGTGCTGCTGCGTCTGCTGTAGGATCTGCATTCCCATACACATTAAAAACTAAATCCAATAAACTTTTATTCTTATTCACCCCCGGTACACACAATATACCCGATGGCTTATCAGTCACGACTATATCATCATCGAAGTATACGGTACGTAAATGGTCGTCAATATTAACATTCGTCTTCCCTGCTCGGTCAGCAGCTTGAATTTTACGCATTTGTCTTTGGTATTGTAGGACTGATTCGGGAATAATTTGAGGTGGCGATGATAACTCATTTGCTGGTAAGTCAGCATCATCATTCTTTTCGTGTGTTCGTAATGATGCCACTTGATGATCGACAGTTGTTGGTAATTTGTAATCAGCGGTATGTTTTTTCTTCTGCGGTGTTGGTGTTGTTGTTGTGTCATCCAATTCATCGAAAGAAATTTGGATCCATTTCTTCTGCTGATCATTAGCGCATGATATTATTTGATACCTAGTCCCCATCATGCGTACTTTAGCGCAATTACTAGTGTTGTTAACCATAGCTATTGCTCGGTCGACAAGGCTGAAAGAATAATTCGAAAATGACCTGCAACTAGCGCTGTTGTCTATCAGAATATAATAGCTCGGTCGAATGAAAGAGCACACCGCGACAATGCCTCGATTCATATGCATATCTTAAACGGACGCTCTATCCTAATTGAAGGTGCCTGTCTCGAGCTAGCATTCTCTGGATTGTGTGGGTATGGTTTTCAATGTGGCGGGTTCAATCCTCTTTAACATCAGGATGACAACCGGCGTCCCCAACCTTCGACATCAGGTCGGTACCATCGTTACACCCGGTGATCGTCTTGGTCTATCCGCACGTGGGACTCTTGTACCCGGAGCTGGGACCTACATTCGTCAGGGACAAATTTGTGCGTCCGTCCTTGGCACTGTCTCGACAACACCGGTCATTGATGATGGGGAAGTTATGGAGCAGGGAGAGAATTGTATTAGTAGTAAGTGGATTGTCAGTGTTATACGGTCGGGAAAGACATGTCAACAACAACGACCACGGGTGGGGATGATTGTTCTTGGTAGAGTAACACGTGTCGTACGTCCAAGTCACGCAAGTATTGATATTGTTGCCATCATCCCCGAAAACAACAGCAACAACAACAATAACAACGACGAGTCAGATAATGATTATATACGACAAGGGGGTGGTCGGATCATGCGACCACTAGTAATACCATTAATTGAGCCAAACACAGGTACATTAAGACAGGGTGAGATCAAACCAAAGAGTTCATTAGAAGTGCGCATCGAAGAATGTGTCCGACCAGGTGATGTCATACTAGCACGGATACATGCCGAGGGGGAACGAGAATATATATTATCAACTGCCGAGGCAGAACTGGGGGTTGTACGGGCAGTGTGTGAAGGAAGTGGTGTACAGATGGAGGCAATGAGTTGGAAGGAGATGCGTTGTCCTGTCACATTGGCACGAGAAGGGAGGAAGGTTGCCAAGCCAAGACTGTCGTAAATAACGAGAAGTAGGTACGGCCGCATTAGATGGAATAATAAACGGAAGAAACTATGCCATGAAACGTATCCTACACTGACCTATACAACATTAATACTAAGTATTAATGCTCCTGCTGAACATTTATCGTTGTGAATTCGGTCTACATCTTTCGGCATACAAGCGGCTGCAGTTCGTGTTGTCGATCTTAATATTTATCCTGCGCTGCACAGTGTACCTCGTTGACTTCCGCAATGTAATTGCGACAATGTGGATCCACTTCCCCAAATTGATGCAATGTTCAGCATGGGGCGCTTCGCCTCTTTTTTCGCTCTTCCCAAGCAAACTCAGTCTCGTCGAGGTTGAGCCGAGGGGGATTCATTTGCGGCGACTATGCTCTGTCGTCCGTTGACCACGAAAAATTGTTGCTACTTGATGCCTGGACTTCCATCAAACTTCTTCTCGAGGCTTTTCCAGCAGTCAATGTAGTCCTCTTGCAACGGTGCCACCGTTGCTGCCCATTCAGTCAAATGTTGTGGAAATCGCGTTTCGAACATAAAACTCATTGTCTCATTTAACTTTTCCGGCTTTAATGTTGCATTCGATGCACCCTCAAATGCATTCCGATCAGGTCCATGAGGAAGCATACAGTTATGTAAACTCATCCCACCAGGAACGAAACCCTTCGGTTTGGCGTCATATATGCCGTAGATATTCCCCATCAATTCAGACATGACATTCTTATGGTACCATGGTGGACGAAAGGTATTCTCGGCCACCAACCAACGTTCACGAAACAAAACGAAATCAATGTTTGCTGTCCCCTCTATTTCACTCGGTGCTGTTAGGACAGTAAATATTGATGGGTCTGGATGGTCAAACAATATCGCACCCACTGGCGAATAGGTCCGCAAATCATACTTCCACGGTGCATAATTGCCATGCCATGCCACAACATCCAGTGGACTATGATCAATATATGTTCGATGGAATTGTCCACACCATTTCAACACTACTGACGAGGGTGTGGAATCACGATCCTCAAACGCTGCCACGGGAGTCTTAAAGTCGCGTGGATTAGCAAGACAATTCGCACCAATCGGACCACGATGTGGTAATATAAAGGGTATGCCATAATTCTCACAAACAAATCCCCGTGCTGGGCCACTATCATTTAGAATTTCGACACGATAGACTAATCCACGTGGAAGGAGGGCAATTTCTTTCGGTTCCACATCTATACATCCCAATTCGGTACAGAAGCGTAGTTTGCCCTCCTGAGGTACAACTAGCAGCTCCCCATCGGCTGAGTAAAAGTATTCATCCTGCATGGACTTTGTAACTAGATACACATGCGTTGCCATCCCAGTTTGAGTATTCACATCGCCTGCTGTTGTGACAGTATGCATTCCCGTAATCCATGTAGTGTCCACCGATGAAGTAAATGGGATGGGATTCCAACGGTATTGACCCAATGATGTCACATCTGGCAATATATGAGGTGCCGACTTCCACAATGGTACATCGAACTTTACAAACTTGGACGCATGTTTCACACTCGGACGGATACGATAACACCAAGTCCGGATGGGATGCGGTTTTGTGAATGCCGATCCGGATAGTTGTTCGGCATATAGGCCGTAGGCACACTTTTGTGGACTATTCTGTCCCTGTGGTAATGCACATCGTAGTGCCTCCGTCTCAAAATCATTACCGAAGCCAGACATATATTCTCCCACATTGGTGGTGGTGCTGGCACTAATCATTCTTCTCTCGACTGGAGATTGGAGGAGATTGTCCTCCTCCTTCTTCATTGCCAACTCGTCGTCGTTCTCCTCATCATGCTGTGACTCCTCGCTCATCCCTCCTCTCTTTACCGTTCTCATCTTCATCTCCCACCCGACATGGTGTTGTTCTTCCTCTGAGTTTGACATTTTTCTTTCCCGCCTCTTCTTCCCGAGTCCTTTCATCAGAACTCTCTCATCTTCTCTCCTCATTCATCCTCACCTAGTGGTGATTGTGGTGTACTGATCAGCGTGATGATGTCGTCAGCATCCGTAGCAGCATGGGCGACCATCCTATACCTCCACCAGAGGAGCACCAATGTGAATGCCTTTGCAGTCAGCAGAACGTCTGCTATTGTTACCCCACGTCGACCAAGTTTGAATACTGGACGAAGAATAATCCATGCGTCGATACTATCACCGCCGACACGCTTATTCGCAACACAGTCCAGCGATGTCAACCATCATAGTGCCCATCATCATACCCTACTTTCGACTATTATAACTCTGACCCTATCCACGAGTATTGCATTTAGTCCCACATTCCCCGTCTATGCTGCTGACACTGCAGCAACAACAAAAACGACAACAACAACAACGACACAAAAGTATGATGGCTTTGCCGAGTATGCCAAGGAGAACAAAATGGAAAAGTCAGATGTAGGCTGCTTCATTAACAAATGTGGTGATCAAACGAAGCAATTATTTTCGAACCCACGCGGGATTAAGGGTGTTTCATGTCTAGGACGGTGCAAGGGGGAACAATCCTGCGCCACGCGGTGCTTTGCCGAGTTTGGTTCGTCCGATCTTGATTCTTGGTTAAGTTGCACTATCGAAGAGAATGAATGTGTCAAGGTACCTAAGAATACCGACAATAGTGCTGAGAATTTAGGATATGAAACGGCATTATTGACAAAGTTTGATCCAGCAACCTTGGTTGGAAAGTGGTATAAAACTGATGGATTGAATCCCAATTATGATTTATTTGATTGTCAAGTAAATACATTTGATTATACTACTACCAATGATGCAACAAACAACAATAAGCAAGAATTAGATATGGGGATATTCTTTCGTGTCCGACGTCCGGAAGAGTACGGTGGTGGTTTCTGGGAGAATAGTCTGACAGAACACATGATTGTGGATGCTAGAATGCCAAATGTGCCTAATCCAACAGGTAGGACAATGCATACGGCGGGTAAGATGTATGGACTGAAATTTAATGAGAATTGGTACATACTTGGCGAATCCAATGGTGATAATGCAAATAATATACCACCATTCAAACTAGTTGCGTACAAGGGTCACACTTTACAGGGAAATTACGAAGGTGCATTCGTATATGCCAAGGAACCAATATTACCATCTGCTGCCATCCCCGTGGTACGAGAGGTGGCAGCCAAGGCAGGATTGGATTTTGATAAATTTACACGAATTGATAACAGCTGTCCAACATCAACCAAGTCATTAAATGATGCATCGGCAGGGACTGGGACATCCACGACAGATTGGGTTGATCTTGTAGTGGGTGAAGGAGGGGTTATTGATTGGGTCGTACCAGGATGGCGAGGGGAATATCGTAAGTAAATAGTAATAATAGGGTTTGGTAAATGGCTATTAGCTAGTAATGAAGGATGTTTTATCACATTAGTTTTTGATTCAAGTCCTCTCAATAGCAGCAAAATATTTTGTAGGTAGCATTCTCTCGGTCGTCAAGTAGGTGATGATAGGTTACGAGTATCATGTTACAACAGCTTTTCGTACCAGCAATGCACCACCACTGCTTTTATTTTTACCACCACTTGTATCTTTTCCAATTCGGAATTCAAGTGCCAATTCCTCACTATGATCCTCAAGGTAACGTTTCACGGCGTTGAATAATACACCACCACCCTCACGTCGTTGATGTCCCACGGCAACATGATGACCGGAGCCGGTAATGATCCATACCTCATAATTCTTTTTCAATGCGGGAACAAGGAATCGATTGAGTACGGGTGTGACTGTCTTGGCCGATTGGAAATGTACATCCAGGACTGCCACCTTAGCCTTTTGTTGGAAGAGTTCTGTTGGACTAGTTGAACGGTTGTTATTGTTATGATTGTGGTTGTGATTGTTACAATTGTTGTCAAAGCTAAGCGGAATGTCCACGCTAGCGAGGTAGGATTTGTGATGATTGTTCACCGCCTTGAACCGTTCGATAGGATTCGGATACAAATGGAAGCAGTCGGCATTTGCCGTTGATGGGAGCCAAACTTCCTTCGGAATGACAACCATAATTCGTTTTTGATCAGGGTTGGTTTCCACTGAGGTTGCAACGCTGCTGCTGTTGTTGTTACTATTGTTGTTGGATGAAATGTCATGTCCATTTCGTATCTCAGTCACTACTGCTGGTTTTTGTATGGGTACCGGTGCCTTCGCTGCAATATTGGCCCATCCTCTCTTCGGAGACGCTGGTTGCTCTTTTACCACTGGCGCCCGATTGCATAGTGGATCATTACTATTCGTATTGCTATGCAGCATTGCCACCTCGGCTGGTGTCGGGTCATTCGCGAATGATTGTGCTAGCATCTTACGTTCATAATTTTCTTGTGCATTCTCGCCATACAGAACCTCATACACTTCCTCTAAACTCCGTCGTACACCCTCATCGTCATACCATGGATCAAGATCCGAACAAAACCATGCAGGATATGGCTGTCCCTTCTTCTTCCATTCTTGAAATGTCTTTGGATCGTCATTTTTTACTGGTTGCACTAATTCGGTGACATTGCCCGTCGATTCCCATGATTGCGGGAGTACGCCGTGTGTATTGATAATTTCTGGCTCCCATTGTCGTTGTGATGAGGATGGGTTTAACGCCGTTCCATTGTTGCTAAATGTTTGTGGTGGGTACATCAGACAGTACACATCCCATGGGGAGCGCTGGATTCCACTCCCAGGATAATGCCAAATCTTATATACCCGACTTTCATCCATCGTTTGTGGAGGCGGGCAATTTAGTAATAGCCACTGTTCATAAGTTGGTACTCCTCCTCCACCATTATTTTTCAAGTTCAGTCCTCCGATAGCATTGCAAACTTCTCCCACGTTGTATTCGGATTCCAATCCTCCCCCCTCAACAGACTGTTCCACTGCTGCCTCCCAGGGGTGCCAATAAAGACACCCCTCCGTTTGACAATCATCACCATAGGTACATAACTTTTCTTTATACTGTGCACGTACGGCATCTGCTTCTGCCTGGGGTGGGTGACGATTCATGCATCTATGTCCATAGGTACACATCCCGGCCAGGTATGGTTTGCATATCTTCGAACGTGGATCCTCATGGTAGCTATCATAGTGTACATCGGCTGGGTCAGGATGACGATAGGCACACCCCTTACGTGTGCAGGCTGCACCGTAGGCACATTTTGGTACTCCTGATTGTTGTCGCTGCATACCCCTCCCTCCTCCTCTACCACCACCACCACCACCGGGAGTGGAGATGGTAAGGGGATTGCGTGCCCCGCCACCGCGGATTGTATTCGTGTAGGCTTGTTTCATTTGGGAGTAGGAATGTACGATATTTATTCCTCAGTCCTCTCCGCGTCCTAAAGGGGAACAACAGCGTAAGCCTCTCTACCGATTCATCGCGTGGTAGCGCATCGCCGCAATTTAGCCATCATTACAGGAACCACGAACTAGGTATTATCAATTCGTTCCAATGAGAGATGTCAAGGAGAAGAGTCTTGGATATCGTTTTACGATATCCTTCTGGGTAAATAATAAGAAGTGTAGGAGGCGAGGTGCGAGCGAGAGTGGCAGAAGAGAAAGCGTGAGAAAGACCTTCGCGCTGATTTTTGGCCGAGGTTCCTCCGTCAAAAATCCATGGCCATCACGCCACCGGAATATTTGTCTCTGCTAGGGATTCAGGTGATGCAATAGGTCTGATTTGTGAGGTTCATCCTATTGAACAATAATTGATGGAGTCATATTACTCATACAGTTGTGAAACGAGAAAAAAGTTTATGCCTGTGCATATACATGTAAAAATATTATATCAAATGAGATTACTTATTACCATTTCAACACTCATTAATCTCAAATCGAATGGACGAATAGACGATTGAGCTGTCTAATTTGTTACTGTATTTTCATACTTATAAGATAATCATTTGGTATCACTTCAACAATAGTCTAGAGGAGACAGAGTCAAGAAGACGCACTTCTTCTGAGGTTGTGTGTACACTTACTTTACATATTTATCATGTTTGGTTAACTGCGACTCCAAGGTATTCAAATTCCGCAGCGACGTGTGTGAAAGGACGAAGAAATTGAATCATTCTATCAAATTAGATTTTTCCACGCTTCAGGAAATAGTCGGTCAGGTATCATAATCTCATGACGAAATGCTCCAGGTATGAACATGTCAGATTGATATGGCTGTACATGATAAAATGACAGTGCTTTACGTGGAACATTCTCCACGTACAGTTCCATTGGTTTGCCATCATAAGAAGTAGTCAATAAGACTGTAGTATACACAAAATTAGCATTGTCCTCCGTTGTTGTTCCATCAATAGTACTACTACTACTACTACTACTACTATTAGTGGTAGTAGACGAACGAGCAATCACACGCAGGACTGTGTATTCCCCATGTTTCATTTCTTGTCCACTGTTATTGGCGTAGCATAACTCCCATCTGTCACAATCGGTTGGTTTACGTGGAGGTGGCCATATACCACCATTTCCAACATTACACCAAACCTCAATATTATCACTAATTAGTGCAGCATCCTCATCATGTGTAGGTACAGGTAGTGACAAATCTTGATTCAATTTATGGTGTAACATATAGATGCTAGCATCATTCGGTGGAACCCATTGTCGTTCATGTTCCCTCCATGCATTTTCCCACTCTATTCCATAATCAAATGTAATTTCCTCACCGACATCTATATCTCTTAGTGCAATATATTCAAATGCCAAACCTGCACGCCAAACATTGTCAAAGTAGGATACTGGCTGTTTCAACCAGCTAGCATTGTGATAGGGATCAATCGACCATTCCAACTTGACATTCGGTGATTTGCTATCGTGATTTATAAAGACTGTGCCTGGTCCGTATGGACAAAGAAGCATAGTTGATGATGCATGTCCAAAGCAATAGTTCAAAAGGAGTTGATAACCAGTGTGTTTTGTAAAGTCTCGTCCAATTTCCTCCCCTGTCTCGGGATCATACTTTGATGCATAGACATTGAGTACGTCGCGTTCTGGGATATGTATAAGTGGTGCAATTGAGACATAGTCACCCTTGGGTATAGATCTAGTGGCAAATGCTCCTCTCCCTGCATGTTGAATAGTGGATGTGTCTGGTCGGATATTGTCAAGACATTTGCCATGTTTGACTAGGTAATTAAGAGAACGTGTACTCTCTTCAACTTCGGTTTGTTCTACCCCTACTTCCATGGCACGTTTGGCCACTTGGAATCGTCTAGGTAACGCACTCAACGGACGTGACCTATATTCAAAGTCTATTATAAAAGTCCATAGATCTGACATGGCATCATCCAATGATGATGATGATGACGACGATTCATGCGAGATCTTATTATATTCAGTGACTTGTAATACCATTAGTCGAAATGATTCTATGAATTTGGTTGCTATTGGAAAACTTGAACTTAATGGAGTCAAACCCATGTAGCTCTCACGCGACGTGAAGTAATTCGAACCATAGCTAATAAATACCTCTTGTCCAGCGTCCAATGCTCTTGATATATACGCCGATCGATTATGGTACGGTGTATATGCACCAGCACATGGATCACGTCGGGTACATCCCGCTGTATCAAACTGTACCACCTTTTCTTCGACATTCTCTAATCGGAAATGACAATTAGGGAGACTTCCTATTCCATTCACGAAGGCAGATATTTGATCAGCCTCATGATACATATTGGCACCAATTAACGCAGCACTCCAAGTATATTCATCAAGTAGCCAATGATAGTCTTCATTTGTTCGCGATCCCGCGGCATGGAAGTCGAGATCAATAATTGGTATGGCAAAATCGCCATAGCCAAAGATATTGCCTTCGGCGAATGGTACACCCGCAAAGACACCGAAGCCGGAGTTCTCGATGGTTGACGGTGCCATGTAGTAGGTGCAGCCGTCCGTCGACATCGTGGATCTGCCGCAGCTAGAATCAACTCTACATAACTAAAATCGATATGACTGCGCTGGGAGTGAAAATGTAAATTTTCCCAAGCGAAGACAAACGTTGGGTGGTTTGTTACTTAATTGAAATTATCAAACATATGAAGAGAATTTCGATATGCAATATCATACTATGACCAGCGCTCTATTCCTCTCATGTGTCCTGCCTGCGTCTTGCTAACTGACTTTTCCCAACTCATAATAAGAACTATAACCAAAACGGTAACACATTCCCAATTATAACATCAGCTCCACAGGTTACACGGCACTGCTGTCGAGAGCTTGATTTATCAGTCTTCAATTTCTTTAGTTGATGAGTCGTTCCGTCTTGAAGGTCATTTTCATGCATCCTCACTTTCCACATTGCAAGCTCAAGTATAGACGATGCTTCCTTCAGTTTAGGGAGCTCATCTTCAAAATGGGCAAGCTTCTCTCGAATTGAACGCAAAATACCAGAGCTATCCCTCCTCCATTCAAAAACAGCAAAGCGAATCATGTGTGAGATGTGATCACGCCAAACTTTGAAGGGAAGGGCTTCCATACGGTCTGACATGCCGCAAATGAATAGAAATCGCATTCTTTCTTGAAAAGGTGATTGGAAGCAGAGATCTGAACGCACAGCAAACTCGTCGAGTAAATATTCCCAGTCGATTGGCTGCTCAGGAAAATGCATTCGCCTTACATGCAGCAGATTCTCAATTCTTTCCTTCGGCGTATCAGTCCTCCCCATTGTCTCAACCATCATCGTCCAGTTGAGAGCATGATCAGGGTAAAGAGATTTATAACTTGCGAGCAGGAATTGGATGATCTCAGCTGGTGCAGTTCCCCAAAAAGCATACAGCAGTGGTAGCGCCCCCCACCTATCTCTGGTGATTAGATTTGTAGGATAGTTCTCAATTATCAGGCGATACACCTCTAGATTGTGTACGGACGAGCATGCCAAAATATGTAGAGGTGTCATCCCGAGGCAATCTTGGTGATTGCCTGTTGGATCCAACTTACTGCGTAGTGTCCGACTTTGACCGGATCTCAAATTTATTGCAGCAATGACGTTCTGTAGCACACCCTGATAATAAGACTGGTAGTAGACTAATTCGTGGATTGGCAGACTATCAAATCGATGCTGCAGCTCTCTTATGATTCTTGCTTCGGAACCAAACAACCGCTGAAGATCTGTCATTTCAATAAAAATACCATCCCCTAAGATAGCATTGGGTGGAATGGCCACGTTTCGTAGACAGTAACAATAGCGGAGTGCATATTTTTCAATCTCCGTTACATTCTTGGGAAGCTCGATGGAAAACATGGACTTACATCCCATTAACATGTATCCAGGGATCACGGTGATGAGGGGTGGGACTCTAAAATTGGTAAAGATGCAGACAGCAAATGCGCCGTCTCCAATGCTCTCAATATCATCGTGAAGACAAATAGGAGTTCGAAGAGAGCAATAGAAGGCATAATCTTTAATCCTCCTGAGTGAGTTGGGTATGTTGATCTTCGTTATCGAGTGGCAGCAATGCGCGAAGGACCATTCCCCAATTTTCACGATGCCTTCACACAACTGCACCTCGGCCAATTCCCTGCGCCCGCAAAATACATTAGCAGGGATCGACGTGACGGAGGAATCGACCAGAACACGGACCACATCACGAGGAGCTTCCAATCCTTCCTCCCCCGTGTAGATGAAGACCTCGGTATCATTCGCATTGCTGCCTACTATTTCGGCCGACATGAAGAAAATTTGTGCCCACAGTCTGAACCCGCCAAAATCTTGCTCCTTCTACTTTCATCCATCTCGGAGGCTTTTGAGGGCGTTCTGGCATACGTAGGAATCAGTATACCCATTTCTACGGTACCCGTTCGTTTGGGCTGTGTGTCACGATGAACTTCTTGATCAATCAGCAACATACCCCTCTAGATAACGATGAAATCACCACAACCGCCAATGATACCCGTCCCACAGGCGCTTGAAATAGTCCTCGAAGAAACGTGTAGAAAAATATGGTTTGATAAAAGTAATAGTCAAAGCAGACAATGCATTTCCCAGCAGTCATGGCTCGTGGGGCGTGTATCTGCACAAGACATACACACACCAACACCTGGTTATCCGAATTACAATTCCTCCATTATGGATGGATATGCAATAAAGACGTCTGATTTTGTAAAAACCCGGGCTATATATGATACATTAGACTTGGTGCAGAAGGAGAATTATCGGATAGACTTTGTTATTGTTGGCAAAGTCTTCGCAGGCGATGATTGTGCCATTGCCATAAACGAAACAACGTCAGAGGAGTCGTCCAATGATTCTTATCTTACCGCATTTTATGTTACTACTGGTGCAGTCTTACCAGATGGCTATGATGCTGTCATCCCCATTGAAGATACTGAACATGTTGTACGAAGCAATGACCGCAGTAATAACACCGATGATGATAAGCTACTGTATCAGCGAAGCAATAGTATGCAAATAATACCATCCAAGGTTGAATATATCCTACATTCCATTAAACCATATACATGGGTACGTCCGATAGGGTGTGATATCCCACCTGGAACAATCATCTTGTCAAAAGGTGAAGTAATACAACCGGTACATATTGCACTACTATTACAAATTGGTACTAAATTAGATAATGTTTTGTTTAATCGACTACCACGGATTGGTGTACTATCGACTGGCAATGAATTATATGATGCATCATCATCATCAGTATCGAGTATACACCAACAGCAACATGGAAAGATACCCGATATCAATCGTCCATTACTATTATCTCAACTTGCAACTTATGGTAATTGCATCCCAATCGATTTAGGTATTGTCACAGATGATAATGATGATAAAAATATTGCAACACGACTAAATGATATACTATGGACGAGCGAGGACAATGATGATGTTGGTATCGATGTACTCATATCTACCGGAGGAATATCCATGGGTGAGAAGGACATAATGGAACATGTCTTTGTTAATGGTATGGGTGGGACTGTTCATTTTGGTAGATTGGATATGAAACCTGGTAAACCAACAACGTTTATTACCATTGATAGAGATATAGCAACAGCACCAACAACACCAATAATAGGAATAGAAGATGAGCTATTACAATTTCGACACCGAAAGCTTATATTTGCCCTACCCGGCAATCCCGCAAGTGCATCAGTATGCACAGAATTATTAATACGTCCATGTTTAGACCTACTCCATCATGGCGTTACTATTGAGCCTCCGTCTTCGTCATCATCATCCAATGATGAGTGCGTAACACTTGAATCGTTTGTGGATTATGGTGTAAGGAATGCACGTGTACATGATGAAATATTTGCAACTATTACATCAGATACAGCACTCGACCAAGAACGTCCAGAATATCGACGTGTTACATTGAATAGAGTATCTGGCTCGAGTAGTGCAGCAACTAATTATCAACAGTATATGTACACTGCGTCAGACACGGGAGTACAACGTTCATCTCGAGTATTGAGTCTACGAGGTGCAGAAGGATTGATGATACTACCTCGTGGTGGACCATTGGGTTGTGGCTACGATGTTGCACGGAAGGGGATGGGATTTCCTGTACTACTGTACAAGTCGTCATCATTATCGACAATTTCCATTCGTTTTGAAGATTCAATTCATCGAGGTTTGTGTAAGTCGGTAACAACGCAAAATAATAGACCCAGACAAAAGCTCAAATTGGGATTGATTATTGTTTGTAACGATGATGCACCTTTAGGAGATGATGACAATGATGGTTTCTTTCAAGCAATATCTGATACGCTGGTTACTTCACTAGGTGGAAAGAGTTCAGTGTCAGTTATTCAACAAGCTGAAGTCAGATTAGATGATGTGTTTCCACAGACACTCTCAGCGACTATCAATGGTCCTACGTTGGATGAGGTAAACGTCATTTTTGTCATAGTTCCAACAACAATGTCACATACTACCACAGCTAGTGGAGACCCAGGAGAAGAAGGAGGAATTGCATTCAAAGCAGGGTTAGAAGTTGCACATGTCCTCAGCTCCATTACATCAAAGAATGCACATGCTATGGCCATGCACGTGCGAAAGGGAGCGGCAATGCAGGATCCGTTGGCAGCCTTGTTTGAGAATATTGTTGGAACAGTAAGAGATAATTCATGTGTTTTGATTGCATGTTCTAATAGAGGTTTAGAGGGAGCTACGTGTGCAATCAAGGGAAACCTTGTTCATTTACTAAGTACAATACTCTAATATATCAACATGATGTAATGTCATACTACGTATAGAGATTACCAAATCTCTGTTGCTCTCTCGTGCCCTTCTTCTTAGCCACCTAATGCCTTTTATGTTATCTGAGGGAAAATATGAAATTATGGGAATTCGTCTCACAAAGAAATAATGTACGGTAACACATTCCCAATTATAACATCAGCTCCACAGGTTACACGGCACTGCTGTCGAGAGCTTGATTTATCAGTCTTCAATTTCTTTAGTTGATGAGTCGTTCCGTCTTGAAGGTCATTTTCATGCATCCTCACTTTCCACATTGCAAGCTCAAGTATGGTTGTAACCTCCTTCAATTTAGGGAGCTCAACTTCAAAATGGGCAAGCTTCTCTCGAATTGAACGCAAAATACCGGAGTTATCCCTCCTCCATTCAAAAACAGCAGTGCGAATCATTTGTGAGATGTGATCACGCCAAACTTTGAAGGGAAGGGCTTCCATACGGTCTGACATGCCGCAAATGAAGAGAAATTGCATTCTTTCTTGAAAAGGTGATTGGACGCAGAGATCTGAACGCACAGCAAACTCGTCAAGCAAATATTCCCAATCAATTGACTGCTCAGGGAAGAACATTTGTTTCACATGTAATAGATTCTCAATGTTTTCTTTTGGCGTATCCGTCCTCCCCATTGTCTCAACCATCATCGTCCAGTTGAGAGCATGATCAGGGTAAAGAGATTTATAACTCGCGAGCAGGAATTGGATGATCCCAGCTGGTGCAGCCCCCCAAAATGCATACAGCAGTGGTAGCGCTCCCCACCTATCTTCAGTGATAAGATTTGTGGGGTACTTCTCAACTATGACACGATATAGCTCCAGATTGTGGACAGACGAGCATGCCAAAATATGTAGAGGTGTCATCCCGAGGCAATCTTGGTGATTGCCTGTTGGATCCAACTTACTGCGTTGTGTCCGACTTTGACCGGATCTCAAATTTATTGCAGCAATGACGTTCTGTAGCACACCCTGATAAAAAGACTGGTAGTAGACTAATTTGTGGATTGGCAGACTATCAAATCGATGCTGCAGCTCTCTTATGATTCTTGCTTTGGAACCAAACAACCGCTGAAGATCTGTCATTTCAATAAAAATATCATCCCCTAAGATAGCATTGGGTGGAATGGCCACGTTTCGTAGACAGTGACAATAGTAGAATGCATATTTTTCAATCTCCGTTACATTCTTGGGAAGCTCGAGAGAGAACATGGATCCACAGCCGGATAACATGCTGCGAGGGATCACAGTGATGAGGGGTGGAATTCTAAAGTTGGTGAATATACAGCCAGCGAATGTGTAGTCTCCAATGCTTTCGATGCCATCGTGGAGACATATAGGAGTTCGAAGAGAGCCTGCGAAGGCATAATCTTTAATCCTCCTGAGTGAGTTGGGGATGTTGATTTTCGTAATCGATCGGTCGCACCACCTGAAGGATCCGTTCCCAATTTCCACGAGGCCTTCACACAGCTCCACCTCGGTCAACTTCTTGCGTTGGTTAAATGCGTCAACAGGGATCGACGTGACGGAGGGATCGACTCTAACGCGGACCACATCTTGTGGAACAGCAGCTCCCCCAGCTCCCGTATAGACGAAGACCTCGGCATCGTTTGCATCGTTGCTTACTAATTCGGCCAACATGATAAGATATCGTAGAACGAGAGGAAGAGGAGAACCAACCAATTGACAGAGGTAGAATGTTGGCACTTCCTCTCAAACACCATCCTGCGTGAGCATTACGGCAAAAGTTGGAGTTAAAATCACTCGTTAAATGCGATTCAATGGCCTGGTGCTTGGGATAGTACGCAATCAACGATATTGATCGCATTGAGTCACCCACTATTGCGAGCTGCTTCTTCTCGCGTCGTTTATGTAGAGACTTGTCTGAACTTATTACGATGTCCGTAAGTCAGATAGTCGAATAGTAAAACCATGAGCCAAACAAAAACGAACGAGGATGCCGCGAGTATACAATCTGACGGATACAGTCGCCTCGACGATGTTCGTCGTGGATTTAACCGCGTTGCCATCGCCGCCGTGAACAACAATAATCACGACGAGGAATCGGCATCGCAAAGTAATTCTGGTAGCGTGGGAGGAGGAGGAGGTGGTGGAGTCAGGGACGAAAGCAAGGGAGAAATGACTACGACGGGTGGGCGCACTGCATTTGCTCTAGGAAAGCACACCATGTTAGAAAGTGATTCACAATCATCCGTATCGGGGGGGAGCTGGGGGAAGTCGTCATTTCGTACACGTGCGGATAAGCTCGAATTACGTTCTCCACGTTGGATGGACCAGGGTAATGGGAGTTTGACGGACGATAATGCGGTAGTATCATTTGCAATGCTAAACCGACGTACCTCGTCGAATAGCAGTCACGAGAATAATCGAGATTATGCGTCACCATCATGCCATGCGGCACACGACAGTCATGACGAGGGTTACTTGTCGCATTCCACGGTAGACCTTCATCACTCTTTTGGATTCCACCCAGCATTGTCTTACGCACCATCGGTAAAGTCAGATATTGCAACAGTATGTTCAGGAAGTGTCGTGGATGATGTCGACATGACTGAGATAGGATCTGTCACAAGCGATGGAGGAGGTAAAAGGCATCATCGATCAGAGACACCGCAATTTGCATCCAATATTCTAAATGATATGGGTCCACCGACTGCCTTGTGCAGTGCCCTCCTACTCGCGGCCAATGCTGCTTGCCGACCAAGCTCGACATCTCTTCGCTCATTCGATACCAACGATGATGGTAAGTCCGCTGTCAGCGATGTTGATGCACATGTTGACACAGATGATTGCTGTGATCGATCAATAGTCGCGTCGGAAGTTAGTACTCTGCATAGTCAAGATGATATGACATCTGAACACAAGCATGGCATTTTAGACGGTTCCGTCATGAGTGCCGACGTTGGTTCGATTGGTTCAATGCGTCATTATACATATAGTCGGGGACATGAGAACCTCCCTTTGGCAAGATTTCGTCATGGACATTTGACGGAAGGTGTTCTACTACCACCAGAAGGACTAGAGTGTATAGATCGTGAACGGGAAGATGATTGGAGTAATAGTCGTTCACTTAGTCGATCACCGAGTCGATCTTTGAGCCCGTCGTCTAGTTCCAGCAGCAGAAGTCGAAGCCGAAGCAGATCGCCACCCGAATGTAATAATCACAGAGGTAGATCGCGCTCGTCCGAGAGAAGTAATCAAAGAAGAATAAGACCGTCATGGTACAGAGAGAGGCAGTCACGTCGTCACTCTAGACAAAATATTGATGGCGAGGCAAAAGGCCCACCGGAAGAGCTAATGGACGATGCCGATGGCGGGGGTTATCGAGTAGAATTTACAAGAAATCCGAATCATCAAATTCACGATTGATATTACGTATCAAGTTACACTAGATTGCAGAATACGCAACTAAATATTTATGGACATCATTAACTAAATTCGCCACAAGCACACATATTCTTACGTCGTCTCAGTGGACGCCTTGCCATCAGAGAAGCTCTGGAATTTGCCAACCAGCTTCTCCATCCTCGTCTCTTTTTCTGTTCTACATCCATGTTCTGATGAATTTCAGTAATATCTTCTCCCTTCGACAATTCTATTGAAATAGAGCGGCAGGACTGGGCGATAGACACGTGATGTGAGTGTTGTGAACGTTCGTCGTCAGTTAAAAGATCTGTGTAATCTGTAAAGAAAGTAGAATTCGTGGCCGTTCTGCGGTGGTCCAAGTCGTCGATGCTCTTCGTTATGATGAACCAATGTTGTCCATCGTTTTCGTTCGAAGAAGTAAACGTTGTCCTACGCCCTTCCACCCAGGGATGATTAACAATCTGGCTCAATGTCATTCGCTTCGCTGGATCACTCCAAAGCATATTTTGCAACAAATTCATTGCATCTTCACTAATGTCAACTCCCATTGACTGCAGCAAAATCACAAGATTACCATTCACAGATATCTGCTTGAAGTTTTGATCTGTTTGATCTGGCACTTTAAATGGCTTCTTTCCAACGAGCAACTCGAAGAGTACAATTCCAGCGGACCATAAATCAATCGCGAATCCATCAATGAATGCAGATCGCGACTTTACCTCGGGTGCTACGTATCGCCACGACCGAACACGCTGACTTTGCATGGTCATTAATCTGCGACAGGTGTTTGCACTTACGTCAGAAATTAGCAACCGGCAATAGGAGTCGACAAAGGGAATTCGCAACGCTAGGCCAAAGTCAATGATGTGTATCATATTGTTCTCATCGATTACCATGTTTTCAATGCATATGTCACGATGGCAAATGCCCTTCTTCTGTAACTGACATATGCCACACAGGATTTGTCGAAAATATACCCTTGCCTGCACTTCTGATAGTCCAGTAGGCGAGGCAGCCAATTTTTCAACGAGACAAGTGTGCGACATGTATGGCAAAACACAATATAGATGGGTTTCAGTCTGAAGAGCATCTAGAATTGATATAATGTGCGGATGACGTACACCAAGGAGCTGTAGTGCAGCAATCTCTTTAATAGGATCATCGAGGTGTCGACGATGGAGAGATTGCAGCCTAGACCAACGTGTGACCTTAATCGCAACCATTTCATTCGTTGTCTCCCATTCAGGACAAGCCACCGCAACCTCTCGTGCGATGAGAGACGCTGCATTTGTAACAATGCTCGAGCTCACTCGTTTCAAGACTACACAGAGTCGTATGGAGCCATAAGTTGTACTGCGAATTTTTCGTTTTACGCGATATGCCTTCTGAGGCTCCTGGTCTTGGGGTTCAATTTGTGGCGCATTGATTTTACGATGATGCTGTGGTGATACTGGTCGACGCATTAATATGCTCTTAGCGTGAAAGATTTGACCAGTAGTATGGTCGATAATGTCAGCTGAGACCATGATCGCATTTTCCAATACAGGAGCTGGAAAGTCAAGTGGACGTGTCGGAGAACCACTCGATCGGACAGAGGCGAATGAGATTGAGGCATTGGCACTCAATGTCTCACTATCAAGAGCATCTTGGACGCGATGGTTATGGTTGTCGTTGAGATCGTCATTTGATCCATTACAGGTACTACTACTGCGAATGAGGGACAGAAGAGGGGTCATCGCTCCACAGGAACATTTATCATTCGCCTCCATTGGAAATATGTGCACATCATCACCACAGTCGTTGTAATCCAGGACCTATCTAATCGGGAAACGCCGCGCATCGCTACTCGAAGAGATTCCGAGAATCACACAAAAATTTTAGTCTGGTTTTTGGGTCCCACTTTCACGCCTACCTTCTACGTAATTATTTCCTGGATACTAGGGCTAAAAAATCCGGTTGGGCAGGATCAATGGCACGTCGACAACGCCTGCGTCTGCTGGCCTTAATAATAGTCGTCGTAAGCACGAACGACCTTGTTGCCGTACAGGCCCAGCAATCCGCGGCAGGACAGGATACTCTCATAGGCATCGTCGGTCGTGGCTTCGTTATGATGGGAGCAGACTCCACTTCGTCTGGTGGGGGTGGAATCGCATTAACATCGATGAATGTTGATAAAATTGCAGTTATTCATGATGGTTGGACGGGCAGTTTGAAACGACGGGGATTGTCGAGGTATTGTAAGAATAAGGAAGGAGACGATGATCCTGCGTCGTTGTCGACGATGACTGATGACGATGATGACGATGACGATTATAACTTCAACCAAAAGAGTTTGGAACAGCAGGCGATTGCTGTTGGATTTGCCGGGGATGCAGCTGATGCCGATCGATTAATTGGGTTACTAAAAACGCATTTACAAGTTAGGGAATATGAGGCAGGGATTGGCAATGACGTTAAGTGTGTTTTCGATGGTCGATCATCGGAAGGAGCGTCAATTACAACACCTTCAGCAGTAGCAGCCGTGGCTGGGATGGATGCAGAAGCAATCGCCAATCTATCACGGAATGAAATCGCGGGAAGGCTCCGTTCTCGACAACCATTACAGCTTTGTTTGCTCGTTGGAGGGATGGTGAGGTGCAGTTTCAGCGGCCATGACGATGGGACATCACATGTGCATACGAAGACAAACGCAATGGGTAGGGTACAAAAGCAAATATCATACAAGCTAATTAGCAACAATGATGTAACTGGTCGAAGCGAGCTAGTATCTCGCATCGTCGGTGATGATTCCAATGATTTATCCGTGTCTCAATCACCGAAGGGAGATTATCGACCAATATCAAATCCTTTCCTCATGCCGAAGCTATTTTGGCTAGATCAGTATGGTTCTCTTCAGAATATGCCTTATGCGGCACATGGCTTTGGGTCGAATTTTGCCTACTCGATCCTCGATCAGAGATATCACGAGGGTATGTCAAAACAAGAGGCATCAGATTTAATTCTTGAGTGCTTTGATCAATTGCGTCAAAGGTACGTGATCAATTCGCCAAAGCCTCCTCGAATAAAATGCATTGACAATTACGGAGTGACAGAACATATTAGGACATAACCATTAAACCATTGTAAAAAGTCGAACACATACCTTTATGGCAACATTCCAGTGTTAGTATGTAGCATACGTACCCTAAGCTAGGCACTCTTTTTTGTTTTTTTCCTCTGTACTCCATCAATGTCTGGTATCTAGGTCGTCGTGGACGACGTCCTCCTATGCTGGGAGTCCCATACTCACATCCAGAACATTCCGACCCCTCACGTGTGTAAGGTGTGATACCGCAACCTAGTCGACGAAGCGGAAGATAATATTAGTATGATTAACACCTCATCGCACTACTCCAACGACGCCACTGACAGGCTTGACGATGATGATACGATTCGCCCGACCGGATTCGTAGCGTGTCCACCACCGTCATCCGAGGATCGGAATATTTCGGGCGGAAGTATCTCCGTCGTCTCCGGTTTGAGTTGCAATTCGTACTTGGACTTTAACGACACACGTAGGATGACCATGTCCCCGTCACCGAGCGGGAGTACTTTTCAGCAGCGCAAGATTGACACGTTGATAGATCAATGTCTGGGGCAGCGGTTCTCCTTTAAGAAGAAACTGAGTTTAGCTAATTTTGATCTCACTTATGATGAAATGCCGTTTGATCAAATTTGTTCTGATGATAGACTTGGAGCGACATTGTATAAATTATGCCTGGCGGGGAATCGTCTAAGTTTGATACCAGAATTATTGACTGTCAAATTGATTGGCCTAAAAATACTAGATATAAGTCAGTGCGAATTGGGGGTGATACCCGATACCTGGAACCTACCTCTACTCAAGAAGCTGAACCTTAGCTTCAACCGTTTGGAACATTTTCCAGTAGAGAGCGTATTCCTGGGCCTTCCTGAACTCCAACACTTGGAATTGCAGCATAATGAAATGACTGCCATAACACTGCCATCTGATTCACATTTATTAACAAAGCTGGAGTATGTTGATGTGAGTTTCAATAAGGTCACCGCCCTTCCCGTGGAGATTGCGTTAATTCAGTCTTTAAAAACGCTTAGGTGCATGAACAATCTTATAGAAGTCATTCATGTGCAGATCTGTGAAATGGATCTTCGAGTGCTAGATGTGAGCAGCAATCCACTATTCCAACCGCCTCTCGAAACATGTGAACGAGGTCTTACTAGTATGCGGCGATTCTATCACTGCCTAAAGCTGGAGGAGAGTAAAAAACAGAGTACTCACAATAATTCCATTTCTAATCTGATGAAGTATGATAAGAACAGGGTAAAGATGAGGAAGAAAAAGTCGTTTCCGTTCCCACTTTCAATGTCAAGTGTGCTCCGCTCAAAATCAGAATCACTTTCTTGCGCATTACCGGAAGCAATGGTCAGAAGACAAACCATGTCAACCTCTTTGTCTGATGGAAGTCAATCTTTTTCAACCTCCTTGAATGGACTGGAAATTGATTCGGCGGTAATTGCCTCCCCAGATGCCATTGGATCGGACGATTCACACAGTAGCCCAGATGACGACTTCGAAGAACCTTGGGGAATTAACGATACATTGAAAGTGATTTTCGTTGGTGCTGCTCATAGTGGAAAAACTTCTATAATCAAGCGTCTCATTGACGGAAAAGATGGAATGATCCCTCACAAAGATGAAAGGACGATTGGAGTTGATATATATAGTTGGGATCCTAGGACAACTGATAAATCATTGATGACTCAGATACCAGTATACGGGGAATTAGAAAAGAGAATAAAAAGCAATATCGATGTTAAGTTTAGAGTATGGGACTTCGCTGGCCAGCAAGTGTATCACGTGAGTTTATATGTTTTTATACGTGAAGCAAGCTGTGACATAAATTCACTTCAAACTTAGATTCTCTCATGGTCTCTTTATATCTCTCCATTAATCAATCAGGCTACTCATGAACTCTTTTTTTCAAGCCAAGCATTGTACATACTTGTCTGGGACATGGGGGCAAACAAACCAGAGACCTATAGACCACGAGCTTCGTTCAAGGAGGAAGAAAAGCAGGGTGTATTTAAGCTAACATATGACGACTCATCTGATGATGAAGATGAGTTTTTCGACTCTGAGCATGAAAACAGAAGAGCCATGAGGGCGTTGGAGCAAGATATTGATGAGAAATTGCAATTTTGGATCGACTGTATAAGTGCGAGTTCCCCTGGCGCCGCCATATTACCAGTAGCGTCTTTTGATGATTACTTTTTGGACGACTTCGTCGCTGATGAGGCTACACTACGTTGTAAAGTTATGATGGAGCGTCTGAAGAAGCACGAGGATAGAAGAATCAAAAGTATGCAACAACGACTGGCAGTATATGACTCCACATTTGGTGCAACTTCTGACCAGTCCATGCGCCTTCGCAAACTGTTAAGTCCATTCAACAGGCCGAAGATCATCTTTGGATCTGATGGCGCTAGTAGCGTTGTCAGAGTTAGTTCCACGAAATTCAGCGGGTTTGATAAGTTGGCGGAGAGAATCGTGAATATAGCTACCGGGAGAGAACGAGGTGGGTGGGCCTACCCTATATTTCGAGGGCACTTAGGAACACGTATTCCACGGATGAGACTTGAAGTGAGAGAAGTAGTCAGATCAATGCGGGATAAATTCAAGGTTGTTGAATGGAACTTCTTTTTGAGTGAACTCAGAAAGAGATCAATAACTAATGCTGCAGATGTTAGTGATGCACTTCACTTTCTTACTAATGTCGGAGAATTGTCATACTTTGGTAATGTGAGTTTGTAAATACTGAACTCATTTTGTTTATCTATTACTGACCTATTGTTACTGTTAGGACCATCGTGATCTACCTCAGGACGAGCAACCCAATTTGCTTAACGCCAGTTCTTCTGGACTCTCAGACTTCATTTTCCTCAACCCAAGATGGCTCGTTGCCGCCGTTGCGTGCATACTAAGGCATGATTTGAGTACTGAGTTGTATGAGGTTAGACGTGCTTTAAGAAATTCGGACAATTTAGACGAAACACAAAGTAGCGGTGTTGCTAGTTCAGTGACACAACTGAGGACTGATGTGAACTATCCAGTGATTTCAGCACGTGATGCCTACATGCTGTGGTAAGTTCTGAAATCACCCACCTTGCATTGACATTCTGCAATCTCAAAGTTATTTTTTTATCACTCACAGGGATAGCAAGACATTCACCAAGAAGGCCATCAAGAGGGCGTTGCAATACTCAAACAGTAAAAGTGTGTCTCCGTATGACTTTCTCGAAAAATTGCTTGTGCGATTCGGAGTGTTTGTCCCTATCGACATTGGCATTTGTCACTGTTTGGGTGGATGGGATTATAGACGAAGTCTAGTCAACGAAGGTTTACAATACCAAACAGTTGTATTAGAAAACAAACCAGAAGCAGCGTTGGCACCAAAATCGTTCTTCATCCCAAGTCTGCTCGGCTCTGGAGACCCAAGCACATCAGATATTTGGACGTATAAAACTTTAGAGAGCTGGAAGACAACTATTTGTCATACAATTTTGTTTCCTGACGGAGTCCCTCCAGGGTTGATGGCAAGGATGACTGCATCCATTTTGAGTGATTTGTATAGTAACCCTCAACAGGCTCAAGGAGACGATAGAGAATTACTCCGGCTAAGAGAAATCCTTTGTTGGAGAAGCACACTGTACCTGAAAATCGGAAGCATGAAAGACAATTCTGGTAACGAGAACGTTGTTGAAATTTTTGTAACATTAGCTGGTCAAGACTCCCCGCTGTGTGTCGCGTCTGATTTCACGGGTGTAGGAATGAAGAGGCTAATATTCAGTGGCAAAGGTCAGGCTGGCGATTACGGCAGGAAGATTTGGAACGGAGGATATATGAGAGTCTTATCACTGTGTGTTTCATTCGTTCTCAACATGTACAGTGGCTTGGAAATTGAAATACAAGCTGTCTGTCCGCAATGTCTTGCGAAGAAACCAATTAGTCGGGCTAGCGTCTGGGATAGGCACATCGTTGAGAGTAATGATTTATCGATTAGGTGCAAGTATGGGCATGTAACTGATGTCCGTCTTATTTCAGGCAAAGCCAATGCACGATCACATTCTAATGAAGTTCAAGCCTCGTTGCCGGATCGTGATGAAATTCCTGTATTGGATCTGTTGAAAGCCGTCGTCATTGTTGGAATTTGGGACGAGCAGGCAAAACGAATAGTTCGGTGTGGCAGTGGCTTCTTTGTTGACAGTAAGCGCGGCTTCATCGTTACAGCAGGACATACTCTTATGCACCGTGATACATGGCGCGAGGTGAATGGCAAAATTGTGATTGGAGCGATACCCAACAGCAGTAGTACGACTGATCCTATCGCAGTGTATAGATACTTTGCCAGGATCGTTGCCAAAGATTCCTCAATTGATGACACTGGTGTTTGTAAATTGGATGCATGCGTTCTTCAAATATCAACACGTATGGAAAGTGACGTACTGGAGAGTGGTATAGAGATCGGCATGCAACCGGAGCAGTTGCTCTTCAATAGTCCCGCGTTGATGAAGAGTCAAAATTTTACGCAGCTTGAGGTATCAGAGAAGTTCGAGCTTGATGAGGCAGTCAAAATTATTGGCTTCAATCACGGTGGTAATGGTCTTGTTGGTCCAGGGGAAGAACTTAATAGAGTCGCCGATTTTGCAAGGGGCTATGTGGTGATGAAGTTTGCTCTACATAATTTTGAGCATTCTGCGAGCAGAAAGTTCCAACCTAACTCTGAGATTGTTGTAATTTGTCCAACAATTGGCGGTCATAGTGGTGGTCCATGTGTCAATCAAGCAGGAGAAGTGATCGGGATTTTATCTCGTGCGGATCCAGCTGACAAAGCACGGTGCTATCTCGTTCCAACTAGTGAGTGGTTGCCACTCGTTAGACGCGCACGGATTCAGCTGACAACAGCAGTAGGCGAGCGACAGTTGTGTAGAACGAGAAGGTTAAGAGGTTGAATGTTCGAAGTTATCTAGAATGCCACTACAAGTTACCTAAAATACCATTACAACTACATCGCAATACATCTCAGTTTTGCTTTACTTCTGGTGATGGGGAAACAAAACTTCAACCTCGTCATCAATTGCATGAATGATCACATCTTCAACACTCTTAACGGCATGGAAGAATGCCTCCTCGGCCTCGTCTAGCTCGTTGCTGAGATTCTTCTTGACTACAAGCTCAATCTTCGTCATATCCTTTTTGTTTGTTCTTTTCACTGCTTGAGGATCCGTGTTTGTTCTCCTACTCGCCATTACTGGAACTGTGTTTGCACTGTAATTGATACTTGAGGTATCAATTCCCCACGGACCTAAATCCATAGGCATATAGGGGTAGGAAGCGTCAACGAGGGTAGCAATGAGACAGAAGAATGCGAGGGAGCAGATAACACAATGCATCATGATGTCCAGGATTGTGCCTCATCAACTCTCTTCTCTAGAGAGAATAAAGAGGGTGTCAACCTGTGTCAACAAAGTCAAGTGCTTTTGGGGAGTTTTGGGGGGGAGCTCGACCCGTCCAAAATCGCAAGGAATCGCGACCAATGCTGACGCTGGTCTTCGCCGCGCCCCCAGCATGTCGCCTACCAATGAATATCCATCATCAATTGATATGAATATCGACGGTGATCGTGGATGGGATGAGTCACAGTTGACATTTGATGGTCACAACGAAGACGACGCCCGATCCGGCGGGATAATCCCGAATGATTATCATTGCGATGATGATGATGGACACAACATTGAATACCGATCGACGCACGACGATGGGAGAATCCCGACTGATTATCATCGCAATTATTATGATGATGAACACACTCCAAACGTGAAAATTTCCGTGCGAGAGGAATGCGACCGCAGTGAGGGTCGAGGCGACGAAGATGGGGGATCGCATTATTCACGCTGCGGTGCCCAGGAGGAGGAACGAAGCCTTTACGATGAACAACAATATGACATCCACGGCGATGAGGATCCTACAATGCCATTTGATAATGATGCAGACTACGACTACTACGAGGACGTGGGCGACGAGCATTCACACATTGCCACAGAGCACGGTGTTCCGATGAATGAGATACTCGTACGAGAGGTCTCGAATGACGCATTCGAGAATAAACGCGATGAGGAGAACTTCAACCACTCACTAGAAGATGACGATCGAAACAATTATGATATATTTTCCCAACACGATGATCTCGAGTACCAACAGGATGGAATATTTAACGTCCAGAGTCACGATGACGACGATTATTATTCGCTCGATTCGGATCAAGATACCGGTTTCCAAACGACTGTCAATTCGATCCTTCCGACACCTGTCTTCCGAACGTCTGAGTCTATTGACGTTATTCATCGAATAGAATCGATAATGCTAAATATCATCAAGTCCCTAGATAAGAAGGAATGTGTCCTCCGGGGCTATGTGAATCTAGAATCACAAGAGAATGGAGATGATGATGAATCAGATGATAATGTCGGGGAGGATGAAGTTGAGGCATTCTTTGGTGTGGCGGCGGCTGGCGGTGATCCAAAATTCCATCGCAATTTCGATCACATTTCACAGTCACGATCGTTCGTTTCTATCGTCCTTGTCATGGACTTCATCCACCAGCTCCTCATGTCTAACCGTACGACTACGACTCGTGAAGTGTATTACGTATTGGTAACACATTTTCGGAATCAACATGAATGTGACGATGTTATCTTGGACGTAGCGAAGGTATTGGGCGTATCACGTCGATCGTTGGGGTTGTCAGCTAGTCCAAAGGGTTGGTTCTGTGGATGTGTCGAAATCTCTAGGAGAGGGACGTTGCCGTCGGGGCAGAATGTGAGTGGTACCATCGATGGGACTGCATTACTCTCCGTCCAGGGCCTGCCCATTACAAGGGAATGGAGTGAGCGAGATATGCACGGACGAACGGAGGATGGGGTCGAGATCAAGGTAACATCCAAGAGTGCCAGAGCGATACTTGTTATTGAGAAGGAGGGAGTGTATACTCGTCTATCGGAGGAGAGGATATTTGATCGATTCCCATGCATCCTCGTGACAGGGAAGGGATTTCCTGACTTGGTCACACGTGCTCTAGTGAGTACACTTCATAGAGAATTGAACCTACCCGTCATTGGACTGTGCGATTGCAATCCATTTGGTATATCTGTCCTCGCTCTGTATCACTATGCTGGAGAACGCATGGGTATCGACGGACGTAAGAGATATACCGTTCCAATGCGATGGCTGGGACTGCGACCATCCAAAGTTGCGGAACTGAAAGATGAATTGCCAGATACTGTGTTCCAGAAACTCTCTGACCTTGACTATAAGCGAATCACTTCGCTTCTCGATTCAGGGAACCCGTTCCTGACCGAAGAGGATGAAGAAGAAGTCCGGATTATGGGAGATTCTGGGTACAAAGTTGAGTTGGAGGCACTGTATTGGCTAGGATCTGACTATATGGGTAATTGGGTTGTCAGAATGCTCAAGGATGGATATGATTGAGTAGCGCAGACAACTAGAGTACCGGATATTAGAGAGTAACTATTCTATTTTTATTCTATTTTCGAGTTCACAATATATTTGACTTTACCATCTATTTGACTTTTACATTCATTGTCTCCCTCCCCCCCCCCGCCTTCCCCTAACACAAACACATAATAGATAGAAGTGTACTTAGAAACTGGGGGACTCATCCTCATCGTCCCAAGGATTCAAATCTACAAGATTTGACTTTGAAAGTTTTCTTACAAGCGATCTAACCACAGGGTCATGTTTATCCAAATTCCTTTCCTTCTCACCGGTAATAAGATCCTTCCACGCATGATTACACTCTTTAATAATCTCAAGTGCATATTGCTTATTCATAAACTTCTCGTCCAAACCAAAGACATTGGGTGGTTTTCCGTCGGGGATTTTGTACGTACGGAACCATTCCCGTATTGCCGAGAGTGTGCCTGGCAATAGCTTTTCTACATCATCAATATCATTAAGGAACGGTGCCCACTTGTCCTCAGCATCTACTGCCACAACCTTCCAATCAGCCTCACCTTCATCAATCATACAAAGTATCCCAAGTATCTTCACTGGACGTATCCCACCGGTATTCACAATCCGTAATCCAATTTCACATACATCTACGGGATCATTATCACCACGACAACCCTCTGCGTCGGGATGGACATATGTTGGATCCTCCCATGTACGTGGCAAGCAGCCGTAATTGAAGAAGATATCACCCTTCTTAAATTCACGTAGCACACCCTTCTTCTCATCCTGTTTGATGAAGTTACCAGGTTCATCAGTGGCAATTTCATACTTCTTCCTGTTTATGGAATAGGATTGTAGGAATACAATCAGAAAGATGAGAAATGTTTTTGTCTAAACAACTCGAAAGAAGAGAATATGATACAGTATATTATCCACAGACATACAACAATAACAACACAAACACTAACCTTGAAAACTTGGGAATTTCACAAACAAAGTTAAGATAGGGCGTAGGACGGTCTGTAACCGGATCAACATGGACTAGTGTTACATCATGCCACAATGAGATTGGCTTCTCTCCCTCACCGTGAGACCCAACGACCTTGATACGATATTCAAGTGTGTCTTCTTCACCGTGTGATTCTAATTTCAGATTCGTCGATGAACCGTGTGAGAGCGTGGTGAATGAATTCTTACGTAATGGTTGGCCTAGTGGCACTTGCGTTTCTTCACCAAGAATCATTCTCAATCTGTGTGTTGTTGCTTGTCCTTTAACTGCCTATTCTTTGCTTCGAGGAGCTCTTGTACTGTCTGGATATAACCTAGATTATCCAATGAATAATGCTCAATTCCTCCACGATGAGGAAGGAAATCAACAACGTCATCGGTCTTGAGGAATCTCACTTTTTATCAAGAGGACAAGCCGATGGGGCTTCGCCGCGCAGGTGGTTTAATTCATCTTTGAGGTATGGCGTGGTTTGCTTGGATGTTTCATACAACGGCTCCGGGATTAAGGTGTAGAAGAATAAATCCCTTCGCAAGCTAAAGATGTTATGTAAAACAGCATTAATCACTAGTTTAATTTGTTTGCATACGTTTATCCTAGGCAACAATGCAAAAAGCCCACAATCACAGGGATGGGAGTGAAGGCTCATGAGAGAGCACACCTGCAACGAAGCTATGATATTGAACACACCACAAGCTAGTGGAGAATATTGATACTTGATTTTGTGGAGATCAGACTTTGGTTTACAGTTTTTTTTATGTAGAAAGAATTATGATTGTAGGATCAAGAGACACACCTGCTAATTCATCATGGCACACAGCTGATTCCATCATTGTGACTGCCAACATCTGCTTTTCACATATTCAAACCCATCAGGTCAGAGCCATTGCCTAAGCAGTGATTAGAAATGGCAACACATGACCAATGACAACATCAGCACCACATGTTACACGGCACTCTTGTCGAGCGATAAATTCATCTGTCTTCATTTTCTTCTGGCTTTGAGTGTACATACATTGGTGGCTCTTCTGATTCATCTTCATCTTTCACAGTGCAATCTCCAAGATTGTCGTAACCTCCTTCAGTTTAGGGAGCTCGACTTCAAAATGGGCAAGTTTTGATTGAATTTCACGCAACACACCCAAGTTGTCCCCACGGTATTCAAAGTTAGAAGTCTGAATCAAGTTTGTGATGTAATTACGCCAAATTTGAAGGGAAGAGCTTCCACACGGTCTGACATGCCACAGATAAAGAGAAATTGCATCCTTTCTCTAAAAGGTGCTCCATTGAAGGTATAATCTGATCGGTGAAAGTTGGAAGGTTGTGCAAACTCATTGAGTAAATATTCCCAATCAAGTGGCTGCTCAGGAAAGTGTATTTCCCTTACACAAAGTAGAATCTCAATTCTTTCCTTTGGCGTATCACACTGCCCCATTGTCTCCACCATCATTGTCCAATTGAATACATATCCAGGGTAAAGTGATTCATAGCATTCGACCAAGAAGTGGATGATCTCATTTGGTGCAGCACCCCAAAATGCATACAATAGTGGAAGTGCTCCCCATCTATCTTCGGTAATGAGATTCGTGGGGTACTTTTCAACAATCACACGATAAAGCTCCAGATCATGGACTGATGAGCATGCCAAAATATGAAGAGGAGTCATGCCAAGACAATCTTGGTGATTGCCGGTTGGATCCAGCTTACTGCGTAGTGTCCGACTTTGAATAGATCTCGTGTTCATTGCATCAATGACTTTTTGTAGCACTCCATCATAATAAGACTGGTAGTAGACTAATTTGTGGATCGGTAGTCCATCAAATCGATGTCTCAGCTCTCTAATTATTCTTGCTTCGGAACCAAACAACCGCTGAAGATCTGTCATTTCAATAAAAATATCATCCCCTAAGATAGCATTGGGTGGAATGGCCACATTTCGTAGGCAGGAACAATTTTGGAATGCAGCATATCTAATCTCCCTTATATTCTCGGAAAGCTCGAGGGAAAACATTAATTTGCAATTATATAACATGCCGTCAGGGATCACGGTGATGAAGAGTGGGACTCTAAAATTGGTGAAGATGCAGCCAGCCAATGCGAATTCTCCAATGCTCTCAATGCAATCGTGGAGACATATAGGAGTTCGAAGAGAGCCTGCGAAGGCATAATCGTTAATCCTCCTGAGTGAGTTTGGGATGTTGATTTTAGTAATCGAGCGGTCGCACCACCTAAAGGAATCTGTCCCAATTTCCACGAGGCCTTCACACAGCTCCACCTCGGCCAGCTTCTTGCGTCCCCAAAATGCATTAGTGGGGATCGACGTGACGGAGGGATCGACACGAGCACGGACCACATCTTCATCTTGTGGAACAGCATCTCCCCCAGCTCCCATAGACGAAGACGTCAGCATTCATCGCGTTGCTTTACTTCGGCCAACATGACAGAACGAGGCGGGAAGTCACCGACGAAGGACAGACCCCAAAGGCGACCATGGCGGTGACGTAGCAAGAAGGAGTCTAGCTAGGCGTCGGCAGTAATTATGTCTGTTATCCCAACGAAGAAGAAGTCATCGTCCTCGTCGACAACGTCTGATGATCCAACTCCAGTGTCACTATTAAGTAGCTTGGCGGCCCCACCTCAGACCGTCCCGAGTCGAGGGAAAACTGCCACTGGGGGGTGGGTGGGCGATGGAGCACCTCAGTCGTCTCAACAGCAACAGATGTTGCGAAATCCGCCGCCATTTCAACAACGTCATGCTACGAATACCAATAATAATAGACAGCAGCAGCAGGGGCAACAGCAACAATCTGCTCTTGTCAATGATTTAACGCGTCATAATAATCCACCTTCCTCCTCGTCTTCCATCATCGCCATGACACAGCAACAACAAGAGTCTACTACTTCATCATCTCCCACACCTTCAGCAAGTCTCGTCAACAATCCTAACAAGGGTAAGGCACTATTACCACCACTACTGCCACAACCACGACCACCAATGTCTGATGTACAAAAGAAGACATTACGACGCTTAGATACCTACGTTGAGGTCATATCTGCCAAGTTATTAGAGGATGTTTCAAAGAAGCAGCAGTTGTCGAGTATGAATATAGTACCAACCGCAATGAATGGTGGCAGTGGTGGTAAGGGTGGAGGAGGAGAGAAACGACAGAGAGACACTCGGGGGAATGTAGATGTGGTGAGTAGGTATTCTAGTCATCATTTTGTGTGTGTTTGTGTGTACGTATGCGTGCGTTTGTTTTGTATCTGCCAACATGAGGATGGGTGGGGGAGAGTGGAAGTGGGGGGGGGAAGGAGACTTGAGAAGAGCTTTGAATCAGCCTTACATTAATCTTAATATATTGTTGAGACAACATATATGGTTTATAGTAGCCCTTCGATGATAGTAGTATATATATATAGGATTACACACTAGTAATACTACTCTCCAAATCTTAAAACGCAAAAGATGAGGAAGGCGTTCATTTTTACATAGGCATTATACGTTTACATCTCTAATTTCGTATTTTTTGTAACCTCTACACATTCATATCTTCATTGTTTCCATCCAAACAACAACAGTTCGGTTCCTTCCTAACCAATGAAGATAACAGGTATGATTTCTTTGATATTGACCCAACATCAAATAGTATCATTGTCCCACCATTACCAAATCGGACTATACCGATGTTTCCTGAAGACTTGAGTGGTAGTGGCGGTGGGAGTAGTAAAAGTAGTAAACAACGACAAGCTGAATGGCCATTGCATTGGTGGGGTATATGTCAACCATCAAGTATGTTATTGGACTATCATATCAAGATGGCAAATGATTTAGGTTTCCCTATTAAGAAACGGGGTATGTTAAATACAGTATCAGCCAAGAAGTCACCACCACCATCAAGGAAGGAAAGTAATGTCGATGATACTGCATCGAAGAAGCGGAGAGAGGATGATAATGATAAGGCAGAGGGGGGAAAGAGTAGGGAACACAAGAGAGGACAGGAGAGTAGTAGTAGGACGAGTCGTAGAGAATCAGACTCATCCTTGCGATATCATCAAGGATCAACGGGGACAAAAGAACGAAGGACTTCGTCGTCGCGGGGAGATGACCGATCGGGGAGGCATAGAGATCGTGATAGAAGAGGGACGTCATCGTCAGAGCATAGGAAGAGGGACAGTAGTAAGCCGAATGGTGGTGGCGATGGTGGATCTACTACTAGCAGGGGAAGGAAGGAGTCGGATGAGTTGTTGTCCGCTACTACTTCTAGTACTGCTGCTGCTGCCGCTACCACTGCTGCTAGTACTGAACATAAGAAGAGAGACAGGAGTAATAGTGATTCAAGACATTCACGAGACTCATCATCCAAGAAGCGTCATCGCAGTAGAAAGGAAGGCGAACGTTCCGGACGAAGAGATAGCAGCAGTCGTCGGGATGACAATGGTCGTCATTCCTCCAAAAGCGGAGAGGATAAGAGGAGCCATGGTCGAGGTGAATCCAAGAGTAGAGAGAAGAATCATCGTGATAAAAGTAGTAACAAGAACAGGGATTCTACAAAGAATGAAAGAGTTGATGCGGACGAGAGTCATGCAAATGAAAGTAGTAGCAAACCCCGTTCGTCCTCTGATGGTGGCAAGAAGGAGAGAAGTGGTAATCGAGGAGATGACACAAGTGACCGTCATCGTCCAGATGATAGAAGCCATCGCAGCGAACAACGTCTTGATAATAATAATGCCTTTGGAGATATCCGCCATCCCAACCACCAACAACATCGTTATCCTATGGACGATAGGGGTGGTTACCGGCCTGATGGACGTTGGGATATACCTTACCAAGGTAGACATTCATCAGAAGTTCACCCTGGAGGTCCTCATCACAGTGGTGTTCCTGGTCCTCTACCTAGTGGTGGTGGTCCTCGTCCTCCTTACCCTCCTGACGGACCACCAAGGTTTAAAGGTAACAGAGACAATAGTTATAGCCGATATCACCAAGGAGATAATAGCTATGGTGGTGGTACTGGGGATAATCATCAATATGGTGGTAGAGGAGGTGGAGGAAGGCAACACCAGCACGATAGGAATGGTGATGATGATAATAGATACTATCCTGAAAGAATGGACGGTAGGGGTAGTGGTGATCGACGTGATAGGCGTTGATTTTGTATTTGGATGCGAATAATGGATCTAACCAAGGGAATAACTAATCTAACCAAACTGTATTTATCTTGTGGGGAGAGCCACTCCAAAATTTATTAGGCGCTGAAAAAATACGAAGCGGTGCTTGAGGAAGACGTCCACAAAAAAGGAGATGCGTGTGGGGATAGCCGGCCCAGACAAGATGCATTTACCAAGTTCAACAAGTCAAGTAGTGGAAGCAATAGACATGCATCCCGACAATCAAAAGCTTGAGAGGAGGAAATCTGGGGATGACTCACCAGTAGAATGTCGTCGGCGTTGCACCGACGTTGCAATGTTGCTGCTCCTCGTCTGTAGTTGGGCGGCAATGACTGGAGTGGGCTTAGCTGCGATGGGCCAATTCCCAAGCAAATACATCCGAAAGGGCGATCCTCGTCGACTTGTCAACGGTATCGATTATCACGGCAACATGTGTGGTATCACCAACTACGTAACGCCCAATGGCGATGATACAATCGATCTCCCCAGAGCCTATCCACTGCCATCTGGATTCTCAGTGTGTGTAGAGTCATGCCCCACAAAGACGAACTACGATGCATTTATCTGTGAGTATGAAGTACAAGCAGAGATTGATGATCTGTTCGGCGTTTCCGAAATGACAGGCGAAATGATAGACGTCGTAAACGAATCCAAGAAGAGTCTATATCTCTTTTATGCAAGTCGAAAACAGTGCATGCCTCAAATTGCGTCAGTTCCCTTCTTGGGGTACTGCTTACCGCAATTGAAATTGGATGAACTGATTTATCGAGCAAACTCAACTTTGGCTGGCTCGTCTGATGTCTTGATTCCCATCGCTAGTAAGGCAACCTCTCACAGTAGCGACTTCTTTGACAAAGCAATGGGTGACGTGATGAATGTCAAATACACCATTTTTGCTTTTGGCTGTGGCATGTCTTTATGTTTAGGAATATTGTTCCTAGCTATCATACAGATTCCATGCGTCTTGTCTTTGCTCCTTTGGCTGTTGATAATAGCCATCGATGTGGGCCTTGTTGCAGCCGGTCTATACAGTGCAGCCGTGAGTAAGAAGTGGGCTGCCAACGAGATCAGACCTAGAAATGAAGCTGCAGCTCTATTCTATGCAAGTTACGTCCTATACGTACTCGCTGGTCTCTGGCTAATCGTAATAATTTTTCTACGCAAGCGGATTGTTTTGGCAGTAGCATGTGTACGAGAGGCGGCAAAGGCCATTGGAAGAATGCCCATGCTAAGTCTTTTCCCTGTGTTTCAAGTGCTCGGCCTTGTAGCATTCTCTATTATATGGGGAGTATACATGGCTTACCTTGCTTCTTCTGGAGATATAGTTGTTGAGTGCATGTGCCCTCTGGCATCCAACACGGCTTTGGTCGAGACGGTGAAAAGCATTGACGGCATTTGCAACGATGGCTGTATCAAGCATACTGAATTGAAGTACACCACAAATACAAAATACGCTGGCCTGTATATGGTCTTTGTGTGGCTGTGGACTTCACAGTTTATAGTTGCGTTTGGTCAGCTTGTAGTTAGTCTTGCAATTTCTCTTTGGTATTTCAGTCGCAATAAGAAATTGCTCAAAGGCTCAACAGGCCGAGCACTATCAATCGTCACCAGATATCATCTTGGGACTGCGGCACTTGGGGGCTTGATTATTGCAATCGTGAAGACAGTTAGTGCAGTTCTAACTTATATTCAAAACAAGGCAACGAAGTCGAAACTGAGGGTGGCAATTGTCCTTCTGCAAGTGTTGAAATGCTTATTGTGGTGTGTAGAGAAAGTTCTGAAGTTCATCAACAAACAGGCGTACGTACAAACAGCAATTTTTGGGTATTCGTTTTGCAAGGCAAGCCGATGTGGATTCTTCCTCATCCTAAGGAATGCTTTGAGGATATCTGCTGTATCAATTGTTAGCAAAATCGTGATCTTTGTGGCCAAGATATTCATCACTGTGGCATCTGCGACAGGTGGCTATCATTATCTGGATATTTATCATGGTGACGAATTAAACTACCTCATGCTTCCGACTGCATTGATTGGACTACTTGCCTATGCTGTGTCTGAAATGTTTGACGAGGTCTTTGGCATGGCGATCTCAACAATTTTGCAGTGCTTCGTGGTGGATGAAGAGATGTTCGATCCCGAGGAAAGGTTTGCTTCGATTAGGCTTGCTGAGACAATCGATTCCACTCAACAGAACTACAAGAAGAAGAGGTAAGAAGTCGATGAAGCGGACACAAAGACAATTACACAGTAGTCATAAATCTTTCTGATCCGGTTGTATCGATAGCAGGTCTCGATATTAACGGCGAATCAATATTGGTAATTTGATACATATCCCCCTCCCCGTCGTCGGTCTGAAAGACGATTCAGTTCTCAACACTCCCATACCCACAAACCCCCTCCCCGTCGTCGGTCTGAAAGACGATTCAGTTCTCAACACCCCCAACATCACATACCCTCATATTCAATCAAGTCGACCCTTTTCCGACCCAGTAAAGATAATTTCACTTTCATCACCCTTAATAGCCAACCAAATAGTAAGTCCAATAGTAGTAATACCCGCCACTCCTAAAAAGACATAGCCAACTGCATCCCCATCTCGTACCGAATCGACTACACCCTTGCCTGTGATGGCCTCCTGTAATAGTACAATAACAAATGCCATCTGTGCCACACGGCCATTCCAAATTTCTGCATTCTTCTTAAGTCCCCATGGTCCACGGCCATTATTAAAGTTCCATTGCCGTCCCATGGCCAATGATGTTGTTGGTGGTGTTGTTGTTGTCGTTCGTGGAGTGACGGAGGAGGAGATTGTTGGTAGTATCGAGACGATAGGGAGAGGGTTGTGACTATTCCTCCTTGCTGAAGAAATCTTCAACCCGGAAGAGGACGGTGCAAAGGCATGGACAGAGGATGCACAGCATGCCGCCCCGATGAGGACAATAGTAAGAATTCGACGCAACATGGGGTCGGAGGTCGGAGCTGCAAGTTGTCCTACGTTCACTGAGTAGATACGTCGGAATTCAATAGTCAACAGACAGACACGGGCATGTTGGTACATATGGAGTGTGTCTAATTTGAGTTTTGCTTATCGCCATCTTGTTCCCGCCAAGATTTTTGCCTTTAATGACCTTGCTAATAATGATATATAATGGCTAGTGTTATCAAATTAGTATCAAAAAGTACGTTT
>Ga0247843_1001892_pt1 | contig 40163 bp, 35 predicted proteins | sample LaCruzMarch2017__FD_192420 | JGI IMG/M metagenome (GOLD analysis project Ga0247843, IMG submission 192420) | Freshwater microbial communities from meromictic Lake La Cruz, Castile-La Mancha, Spain - LaCruzMarch2017_8m | ecosystem: Environmental > Aquatic > Freshwater > Lake | place: Spain...
GATTCATGGGGATGCCTTGTCACAAACCATTGCCGCGAGTAGTATTCTTGCGAAAGTGACCCGGGACCGACTGATGGTCGAGATGGCGAAGACGTATCCTCATTTTCAATTTGATGTTCATAAAGGCTATCCTACCCCACAACATTTATCGTTATTGAAACGTCATGGTCCCATTGAAGGGATTCATCGTCCCACCTTTGCGCCAGTCAAGGCGTGGATTCATGCCAAACATAAGTCCATAAGTTAATGTCTTCCTTTGCCCTCTATTGATAGATAGAGGATCACGTATGCTTAAAGGTAGAGACATCATTATTTATTTGGCCGTCAAGTATCAAGGCGAATGGAATGCAATTTATCAGGCGATCAAACAAAAGGAAATCGTCGATGACACCTTGGTAGGACAAACCATCCAAGGGATCAAGAGTTCAGTGATCACCATCATTGATGAGCAATATCCTGAGGCATTAAAGAAAATTTATAAACCCCCGTTTGTGCTTTTTTATTATGGGGATATTGGTTTAGCCCATATGCTAGAGAAAACCATTGCCGTCATTGGCAGTAGACAACCTTCAGCCTATGGATTAGAGATGACCGGTAAAATCACCCAATCCTTAATTGAAGAGGGAATGATGATTGTCTCGGGATTAGCGTATGGTGTGGATATCAAAGCCCACCAAACCACCCTTGAACACCAAGGTCGAACCATCGGTATTCTTGGATCAGGCATTGATGTTTGTTATCCTAGGGAACATCTAGCAACGTATCAAGACATGAAAACCAATCATTTATTACTGAGTGAATATCCTGGATCAACCCCGGCGAACAAAGATCATTTCCCTTGGCGAAACCGGTTGATCGCCGGGTTGGCCAGAGGGGTCTTTGTTGCGGAAGCAAAAAAAAGAAGTGGGACGTTGATCACGGTCGGCTATGCCTTGTATTTAGGCAAGGATGTGTATGTGTTGCCACACCAAGCCAATACGGATAATTCGACCAATCAATTGATCAAAGATGGGGCGGTGCTCGTTGAATCTGGTCAAGATATTTTAGAGCATTTATTAGGCAGTCAAGAAAAAGAAAATGCCTTAAGAAAACAACCTGAGCCTGAGAAAAAATTTATTTAAAAAGTTTCTTTAGAAAATCAAATTGAAAAATATTTTGGATTGACAATTTTTGATTTCATAAGATAATGACTATGGTTTAGGAGTATCCATGAATATATTATTAATTGTTGAATCGCCGACGAAACAAACGAGTTTCGCCAAGTACTTAAAGGATCAAGAACACCACTACACGATTGCATCGAGTAAGGGTCATATTCGCGATCTTAAGATTTCTGGCATTGGTGGTTTTGGTGTTGATATCGACAATGGTTTTAAACCTACCTACCGCATTATTAAGGGCAAAGAAGACATCGTGAAAGAACTAGAAAAAGAAGTGAACAAAGTGGATAAAGTTATCCTTGCTACTGATCCAGACCGCGAAGGTGAATCGATTGCTTGGCACTTGGCGGATGCCTTAAAACTTGATGTAGAAAAAACTGACCGGATTGAGTTTTATGAAATCACCAAAGAAAAAATTATTGATGCGTTGAGTAAGCCACGCAAAATCAATATGGACATGGTGATGTCCCAAGAAGCTCGCCGAATCTTAGACCGGATTGTTGGCTTTATGCTTTCAAAAATTCTCAATAAAAAAGTCTATGCCCCTGCCGGTGGTCGCGTCCAATCCGTTGCCCTTCGATTTGTGATTGAACGAGAAATGGAAGTGCTTGCCTTTCATCCCCAAACGTATTTCACGATTGAAACTGAACTCACCACCCCAAAATTACCTTTACCTTTAGAACTGGTAGCTTTTCAACAACAAGCGTTAAAAAACACCGATGATAAAACCGATCCTAGCGGTTACCGTAAAATTATTCCTATCTCCACAGAAGCCATTGCCCAATCGTTTATTAATAAACTTCCTCAAGAGTTAACCTTACAAGAAGTGTTAATCACCTCTAAAAAGAAAGAATCTAAAGCCGCATTCAGAACCTCCACCTTACAACAAGAAGCAAGTAGCCATAAGGATTTAAGATTTTCTCCTCAACGTACACAATCCGTCGCCCAAGGCCTTTATGAAGGGGTGACCATTGGTGATGAAAACGTTGGTTTAATCACGTATATTCGTACGGACTCGGATCGCTTATCCGATACGTTTATTGCCGAAGCATCTTCATTTATTCAGACCACCTATGGCCAAGACTATTTATCAGATAAGCCTAAATCCAAGACGGCGATTCTTCAAAGCCAAGATGCTCACGAAGCGATTCGTCCCACCAGCATCACCAGAACCCCAGAGATGATGGCGTCTTATTTGACCACCGATCAATTAAAGTTATATCGTTTGATTTATTCACGCGCACTGGCATCGCTGATGACCCCAAAGAAATATGATGTCACCACCTATACCTTTAAAGGTGGAGATTTTACCTTTAGAGCCCAAGGGTCGGTGGTGACGTTTGAAGGTTATACCAAAGCCTATCCTGTGGTCGAAGACGATGAAGGAAGCCAATTACCTCAATTATTCAAAGGTCAAAGTTTTCCCTTGGTGTTTAAAGAACTCAAACCCCATGCCACCTCAGGTCCTTCACGATTCTCAGAAGCAAAACTCATTCAAGAAATGGAATATCGAGGCATCGGTCGTCCGTCGACCTATGCTGCCACCATCGCCCGTTTAAAAGATCATCATTATGTCAGCGTCAAGAGCCATACGCTTTATCCAAATCCGGAAGCGCATGCGGCGATGAAATATTTAATGACGTATTTCCAATACTTAATTAACCCAACTTATACTTCCGAAATGGAACTCAAGTTAGATGAGGTCAAGGATGGGGAAGTCACGCGTCTAGATTTATTAAATGATTTTTATACCCACTTCAAAGCTCAGTATGAACTAGCCGGAGATTTACCAAGTGATGATCCTGCTTTGCATTTTTATGGGTCATGCCCAACTTGTAAGGTTGGCACGATTGTTCCTCGACGCTCTCGCTTTGGCGTGTTCTTAGGATGTAACAAATATCCTTCCTGTAAATTTGTCTCTAATGATGTGCCATTACCATGGCTCAAAGAAGATCCTTCTGAACGTGAAGACGATGAAGATGGCAATGGCAAAGGTGTGTTCCAATCGAAAAAACCAGTTGCAGAACCGATTGGTAAAGATTGCCCATTATGCGGTAAACCACTCATCAAACGTTTTGCCAAACGCGGTGGCCGTCCATTTGTGGGTTGCTCAGGATTTCCTAGCTGCCGACATTTAGAAAATATTGATGGCACGGTGATTGTCCTGAAAGAACGTCCAGCTAAAAAATCCGCCAAATCTGCAAAAGCAGCCAAAACCGAAAAAGTAGCGAAAACTGAAAAAGCGGCGAAAACGTCAAAAGCTAAAAAACCTAAACAAGCTTAATCGCTTTATAATGTAGTTGTGAATAAACCAATCCAAGATTTTTTAGATTACTTAACACACACAAGGAAATTTTCTTCTCAAACCGTGGCGTCTTATGAACATGATTTAATCATTTTCTTTCGCTATCTTCATGACCAATCCACCCTCTTTGATCGCATCCATGTGTTGGAAGCTAGGGCTTTTTTGGCGTCGCAACTACAAGATGGTTTAAAACCCATCACCTTAAAACGTCGCATTGCAACCTTAAAACATTTTTATCAATTTTATATTGATGCCGGGGTCTTATCGATCAATCCTTTTGCCTTGATTCACTCTCCGAAGGTGAGTAAACCATTACCCAAAACCATTGATGAACCGCAAATCCATCAAGTCTTGAATCAACCTTTTGATCAAGCTTCCATCTTGATGATGAGAGATTTGGCCTTGGTTGAATTGATGTATGGGTCTGGATTACGCGCCAGTGAAGTGGTTGGGTTAACCATGCAAGATGTTAATTTAGGGCAACGGATGTTGCGAGTGCTTGGCAAAGGCAATAAACAAAGACTTGTCCCCATCACCAAACCTTGCCAACAAAGCATCAGTTTATACCTCAAGGATGTTCGTCCTGTCTTAATCCAAGGACTTTCCTCTGAGCAGTTATCTTCTTTTGTCTTCTTAAATCATCTAGGCAAACCGTTAACGGTCAGAGGCTTAGAATATATCCTTGCCCAATTATCAAGACGCTCAGGGGTTGACCTTCATATGCACCCCCATCAGTTAAGACATACGTTTGCCACCCAATTGCTGGATAATGGGGCGGATTTAAGGACGATTCAAGAGCTTTTAGGTCATGCCACGATCAACACCACCCAAATCTACACGCATGTTAGCCGAGAAGCCTTACAGAAGGAATATCGCTTAGCCCATCCACGTGCCTATAAAAAGAAGTAAAATTCATTTGATATTGTTACCATTTGTGCTAAAATTACCCTGCTCTAGCGAAAGTTAGAGACAACACACATCATGAATTCAACTACCATGTCTAACCACGGTTAGGGCGGTTGTCAGAAGTGATGGAGGCACAACAAATAGGAGGTTTCACCCATGAGTGAACAAAAAAAGGAAGGCGTTTTACCTGCAGCAGTCATTGCTGAAACAAAAGACGCGATGCAAGAAGTCGTTCGATCCTCTACAGAACCGATTATTTCGATGAAAAAACTCGCTGCAGCTGGGGTCCAATACGGACATCAAATGCGGAAGTGGAATCCAAAAATGGCGAAGTTTATTTATACTTCCGACCGTGGGATTTACATCGTTGATTTAAAAAAGACAGTCACCAAAATCGAAGAAGCTTATAACAAATTAAAAGAAATCATCACCAACAAAGGCACCGTATTATTTGTCGGTACCAAAAAGCAAATCCAATCCGTGATTAAAGAAGAAGCACTCCGTTCCGGATCCTTCTACATTAATACGCGTTGGTTAGGTGGAACGTTAACGAATTTCCGGACGATTTTAGGTCGGATTCGTTATTTAAAAGATTTAGAACAACAAGAAGCCAGTGGCACCTTGGATTTATTAGCCAAGAAAGAAGCCAACGGATTACGTAAGATTAAAGATAAACTTTTAAAGAACCTCGAAGGGATCAAAGAAATTCGTGGTTTACCAAAAGCAGTCTTTGTCGTTGATCCTACGATTGACCATAACGCGGTTGCTGAAGCTCGGAAGTTAAACATTCCAGTATTTGCGATTACGGATACCAACTGTGATCCTGATTTAGTGGATTATCCAATTCCTGGCAATGACGATGCAATCGGTTCAGTTCGATTAATCGTTCAAACCATTGCTGATGCAATTGTGGAAGCCAAAGGTGGCGTCACCGTTGTCGCTTACACCAAGGATGATGAATTTATTGCCAAGATTGCTGCTTTAAAAGAAGCAACCAAACCTCAAGATCGTAGTTATGGACCACGGTCTGATTATCGTTCCCATAGTTCTCATGGGTCGAGTTCTTCGTATCAATCCCGCAGCTACTCAAATTCAAGCTCAACTTCAACTTCAGCGCCAACGGCAAGTTCAACGCCAACCGCTCAACCTGTTACAGTTACACCTACCCCAGCAGCAGCCCCTGTGGTTGCTCAACCTGTCCCAGTGAAAACTGCACCTGTTGCAGCCGCTGAACCAACGGTTGAAAAAAAACCAAGAGCGCCACGCAAACCAAAGATTGAAGCGAAGGAAGAATAAGCATGGCGGACATCATCACTCTGATTAAAGAACTTAGAGAACGCACCGGTGCTGGGATGATGGATTGCAAAAAAGCACTCCTTGAATCCAACATGGATGTTGAAAAGGCCACCAAGTGGCTTCATGAAAAAGGTGTTCTCAAAGCGGCTAAAAAAGCTGACCGTGTTGCTGCTGAAGGTTTATCTTTAGTTTATCTTCAACCCCAACTTGCCTTAATTCTTGAAGTGAACTGTGAAACGGATTTCGTCTCGCGTGGTGATGCTTTTCGTAAACTTATCAACGATACAGCAGCCATGTTATTGACATCCAAACCAGCGACCTTAGACGCTGCGATTGCTTTAACTCAAAACCTCTATACCGAAGCAACCGTCAAAATCGGGGAAAAATTAACCCTACGTCGGTTTACCCTCATTAAAAAACAACCTAATCAAATCTTCGGTCACTATGTCCATATGAATGGCGCGGTGTCTAGTTTAGTCCTTGTTGAAGGTGGCAATGTCACCTTAGCCGATCAACTCGCGATGCACATCACGGACCGCAATCCACTCTATCCAAGCTTTGCGTCGGTTTCTCCTTCAATGATTCAAGAAGAAACATTAAAGCAAAAGAATTTAGTGAAAGATGATCCAAAGTACGCCAACAAACCAGAAGCAATCTTAAGTAAAATTGTTGAAGGTAAAGTCAACACCATGTTTAAAGAATCCTCTTTAGATATGCAACCGTTTATGTTTTCAGAAACAGAAGAACTTACCAAAGTCTTCTTAGATAAAAACAAAATGAAAGCCATTCAATTCGCCCGTTATAAAGTTGGCGAAGGGATTGAAAAGAAGATTGTTGATTTCGCAAGTGAAGTCATGTCACAAGTTAAAAACACTCATTAAGAGTGTTTTTTTTCTGATAAACCATGGAGGGAAACATGAAACGAATCGTCATCAAGTTATCTGGGGAAGCGTTGGCAAACACCCAAGAAAAAACCATTCTTGAAGCTACTCATTTGTCCACCGTTGCTAAGGCCATCAAGACAATCCAAGGCGAAGGCCTTGAAGTCGCTGTGGTCATTGGGGCTGGCAATATTTGGCGGGGAAAATTAGCCAAGTCGATTGGCATCGAATCGTCCACTGCCGATTACATGGGCATGTTAGGCACCATCATCAATTCTTTAGCCTTACAAAGTGCTTTAGAAAATGAAGGCGTCCAATGCCGTGTGTTATCTTCTATCCACGTTGAACAAGTCGCGGAAAACTATATTCGTCGCCGGGCGATTCGTCATTTAGAAAAAGGTCGGGTGGTGATTTTCGCAGGGGGGACGGGAAGTCCTTATTTTTCCACCGACACCACCGCGTCACTTCGAGCAATGGAAATTCACGCGGACACAATCTTTATGGCTAAAAACGGGGTTTCCGGCGTGTATGATAGCGATCCAAAAGTCAATGCGAATGCAAAACTCATCAAACATTTAACCTTTGATGAAATGCTTAATAAAAAATTAGCCGTGATGGATTTAACCGCCGTATCCCTGATCAAAGATTCCCCAATTGTGATTCGCGTTTTTGACATGAAGGACACTAAGAATCTCCTTCAAGTGATCAAAGACCAATCGATTGGAACCACGATTCAAAAAGGAGCCAAGTAAATGGAAGCGATTGCCTTAGAAGCCAAGGCTGCGATGGAAAAGACCATCAATGCCCTTCTTGCTCAATTCAACACCTTAAGAACCGGTCGGGCCAATGCCTCGTTACTAGACCGGGTGATGGTGGATTATTATGGAGAACCTACTGCCGTCAACCAACTTGCCAGCATTGCCGTACCTGAACCTAGACAATTGCTCATCAAACCTTATGATAAATCTGATATTAAAGCGATTGTTGAAGCCATCAACAAAGCTGAATTAGGCATCAATCCTATTGCCGAAGCGGATGTGGTGAGACTACAGTTGCCAGCATTGACCGAAGATCGCCGTAAAGACCTAGCAAAACAAGCCAAAAAAATGGCGGAAGAATCTAAAGTTGCCATTCGTAATGTTCGCAAAGATTTCCTCGCGATGGTCACCGATGAAGAATACACGCAAGATTTAAAAAAACGTATTGAAGCAGACATGACCAAAGTTCATGATCAAATCATTGCCCAAATCGATGCCTCCTATTTAGCAAAAGAAAAAGAAATACTAACCTTGTAGTAAAATGAATTGAGAATAGACTTGGGGGAAGTTGTATAATTTAGATATGCAAAAATTAAAGGAAAAACAAACGCATCAACCTCCTTTAAACCATCTTGCGATCATCATGGATGGCAATGGTCGTTGGGCAAAAGCCAAGGGATTACCTCGGTTAAAAGGACATGAAGAAGGGGCAAAAAGGGTTCTCGAGATTGCCAAAGAAGCAAAATCGATGAACATCCCTTATTTATCCTTGTTTGCTTTTTCAACTGAAAATTGGTCAAGACCTGAACTCGAAGTCAAAGGGTTGTTTAAGTTACTGAATGAATTTGTGAGTAAATATATAAAAACATTGCATGAAGATCAAGTTCGTTTGGTGATTTCCGGTCGAATCGAAGGGCTACCTCTACCAACACAAAAGTTACTTTTAAAAGCAATGGAAGACACCAAATCTTATCAACGATATACCTTGAACATTTGTGTTAACTATGGCGGCCAAGATGAAATTGTTCGGGCCACTCAAAAAGCCATCAAGGCAGTTCAAAACGGCCTCATCAAAATAGAAGACATCACCCCGATGACCTTTCATCAATTTTTGGATACAGCGATTTTACCTCCTGTAGATTGCTTGGTGAGAACCTCAGGTGAACAACGTATTTCTAACTTTTTACTGTATCAACTCGCTTATGCTGAGTTAATCTTTGTCACCAAATCATGGCCTGACTTTAAGGCTGCAGACCTTCAACAGGTGATTGAAACCTTTCAAGAACGTCAACGACGTTTCGGTAAACTATGAATAATCTTCAACCAGAATTTCAAAAGAAATTTTCCAACCGTGTCCTGGTTGCATTAGGCTTGGTGGTGTTGGCCATCCCTTCAATTGTCATCGGCGATTGGTTAATTGTTTTGTTCGCGTTAGTAGGATTGTTGTTTGCAACCCATGAAATTCTCACCGTGAGAATTGGCCAAGTCTATCCTCTTCCCATTCGCATCTTTGTTTATTTGATGATGGTCGGGATGATCTTTTATATTTTTCTTAGAAACAACATCATCAATGTTGGGATTGATTTCACCCAATGGTCATTTGCCACTGGATTGAATGAGTTAGAATTACCAACCATCATCTTAACCATGTTGGTGACAACGTTATTTTTCTCATCGATTACCGATGTGCGTTTTAAAGTGCAAGATGCAACGTATTTAATTACCATGTCAATTTTATTATCCTTAAGCTTCCAAGCGTTTTTATTCTTAAGATTCTATCCTGAATTTATTTTCATTGAACCACGGTCGTTGATCGCGAATTCACTCCTATTATTGTATGCAGCCATGGGAACGTTCTTTACCGATATTGGCGCATATTTGATTGGGACTTTCTTTGGTCAACACAAAATGAATGTCCGGGTTTCTAAAAATAAAACATGGGAAGGTTTTTTTGGCGGGGTTGCCGTATCATTCCTGGGCTCCTTCACCTTTGGTATTGTCATGGCGATGATTGGTACACCGTTATTACCTTTCCTCACCCTTGATCAATGGTATTGGATCTTATTGATTTCCCTGGTGATGCCTTTGATTGCCACCTTAGGAGACTTTACGTTCTCGATCATTAAACGAGAATATGGGATTAAAAATTTCTCTAATTTGTTAGGAGAACATGGGGGCATCCTTGATCGGGTTGACTCTTTTTCCATGGTGGTGTTGGTGGTGGCGTTGATTATTTACTTGTTATCTGACTTCATTTATCCCTTACCGATTTAAAGTCATCCAATGACTAGGAATTTTGTTAAAATAAGATAGTCTTTTTTATCATCTTGGAGGTGACCTATGCAAGCAATCCTATCGACGGTGTTATTTCTGTTATCGCTAGGCATCCTCATCCTTATTCATGAACTCGGTCACTTTTTAGTGGCCAAAGCATTTAATGTCTACGTTAGAGAGTTTTCCATTGGCTTTGGTCCTGTCTTATTCTCTTGGACCCAAGGTGAAACCAAATACTCCCTGAAAGCTTTTCCATTAGGTGGCTATGTTGCCATGGTTGGGGAAGAAGTCAGTGGCGCAGATTTAAATGTCCCCTTTGAACGTAGTTTATTAGGGATTTCTAAACCCAAACGTGCGATGGTCCTATCCGCGGGCATCATCTTGAACTTGTTCCTTGCCTTTGTCTTATTTTTTGCATCGAATTGGGGATTTACCCAACGGACATTAACCAACCAAATGGTGATCACAGAAACCTCGGTTGCCGCCCAAGCGGGAATTGAAAACGGGGAAGTGCTTGTCTTTGCCCCTTTAAATGACGGGAGTATTCCTGTCACCACGGAACAAGGGCTTGATACCCATAATCTCTACATCAACGACTTTGAAACGTATGAAGACACGTTATCCACCTTGATCAAGATTGGCAAGGTTGTTGATGGAGACTTTGTCGCTTACGCCGTTGATAGTCTCAGTGATTTTGTTGAGTTTCAACTCCCTGTTCGAATCTATGAAAATTCAACTACGTTTACCGAAAGACAAGTGACGATTCGCTTGGATGCGATTGCCACCGAGGATGGGTTTAGTTTAGAACCTTTAGGGATTGGATTTTATGTGATCATGACCGATTACACCTTTGTCGAGGCCATCGCGGAAGCAGGACGCGATTGGTGGCGAGGCGTCACATTAATCGTGGATACCGTCATTAATTTATTCCAAGGGCAAAACCTGGATCAAGTCGGAGGAATCGTTGCCATCTTTTCTACGACATCTTCCATCTTGAATAACCTTGGGTTAGGGTCTTATATTTTTATATGGGGATTGATCTCGGTCAATCTTGCGGTCTTTAATTTACTCCCATTTCCTGGATTAGACGGTTGGCATTTATTGGTCATCACCATTGAAGGTATTTTTAAAAGAGAAATACCAAGTCAATTCAAGAATGCTATTTCGGTGATTGGTTTCTTTATTCTCATGAGCTTAATGGTGTTTTTATTAATTAAAGATATCCTCGCTTTGGTCCTGGTCCTCTAACATGCACGAGAAGATGGTTCGGTTTTTACAAAGTCTTGGGATTGACGATCCTACTGGTTTTGATCTTGCCTTTGAGGCAGTCACCAAAAATCCATTGCTTCCTCAGCAATGGGATATGGTCATCACCAAGGATACCCCATGGACTTATTCGCAGCTGGAACCATTTTTAGCGGGCATGAGCAAACTCAATTACCCAAGTCATTTCACGTTTACGTATCGCCAAGCCGCGTCCATGGAAAGTATCTTTCAACTATTCCTTGATTGGTATCAGCAACAATATCGCCAACGCTATCCCCGTATTCCTGTGATCAATGGGGATTCAATCCGCCTTGTGTATGCGGACGCCAACGCTTTTGAACAAGAAAAAACCATGTGGACCCAGTTCAACGATTTACTGATGTTTATTAATTATCCACTCTGTTTTAAACATAAAATCAATACTAGTCAACCTAAGGTCAATCAACAAAAAGTTGATCAGTTACAAGAACAAGTCAAAGCTGTCATTGAGTCGCGCCAAGAACAAGAAGATGATGATGTCTTTATTCGTGAACATGTGGAACGCATCAAAGAAGCTGAAACTCAACTTGCCTTAAGTTATGAACAAGATGTTAAACAACAAATCAACGTTGAAGCAAAAAGAAAACTAAGACAAAAGGGTGACTATCAAGCGACCCTCATCAAAGATATCAAACTCAATAGTGGCCATGTGGAAGTTGTTGGGACCATTTATAATTTATTCCGAAGAGAATTCAATGGGAATTTAGTGATTCGCTTTGTCTTGGCAGAAGGTGAGGATGCCATCCTTGCCAGCATTAATGATAAGGACTGTGACATTGATTTAAGTTTTGCGAATGCGTTGGTCGATGGTGACCGCGTTCGTATTCGAGGCGGTGTCGCCCTTGACCAATTAAGCCAAGAACCGAAAATCTACGCCAAAGAATGTGTCAAGGCTCCTCCGCTTCCTCTGCGTGAAGACGCACATCCGCAAAAACGAGTGGAACTTCATTTGCATACAAAAATGTCGACGATGGATGGGGTTGGCGATATTGATGCTTATTGTGCTTTGGCAAAACATATGGGCCATGAGGCGATTGCCATCACCGACCATGGGGTTGTTCAAGGCTATCCTGAAGCCCAAGCGGCTGCAAAAAAACATGGCCTAAAAATGATTTATGGTGCGGAGCTTTACATGATTGATGAGACGATTGCCCACATCATGAATCCAAGGCCAATCCAACTTCAAGAGACCGACTATGTCATCTTCGATTTAGAAACCACAGGGTTATCGTCTCGGTATGACCGCATTGTTGAAATTGGGGCGATTCGCGTTCGACGTGGAGAAATCATTGATCGACTATCGTTACTCATCGATCCTAAAGACGTCGTCATGTCGGCATCCGCGAGTGACGTGAGTGGCATTACGATGGCGATGTTAAAAAATCAACCCACGTTTGAAACCATTCACCAAGACATCCTGACGTTCTTTAAAGACGCGATTGTGGTTTCGCATAACGCGCCGTTTGATATGGGATTCATGGTCGCTAGTCTATCCCGATTAGGGTTGAGCTTCGCCCCGCCGGTGATTGACACCTTGACGTTATCCCGTTATTTATACCCAGAGGCCAATAGTCATCGATTAGGGGCACTTGCCAAACGATTAGGGATTACCTATGAAGAAGACAAAGCTCACCGAGCGATTTATGATGCAGAAGTCTTGGTGACGATTTGGCAAACCCTCAAAGATAAAATTAGATTAGACCATAACATTCAATCGCATCAAGATTTAAATTCGCTCAATCAAGTCAACACCTTATCGAAAAATCTCAGAAGTTATCACGTCACCGTGTTGGCTAAAAATACCAAGGGATTAAAGGCACTGTATACCTTGGTGTCCAAAAGTCATTTGGACTATTTTGCCGACCTCCCCAGAACCCCCCGAGATTTACTGTTATCCCACCGCGAACATCTGTTGCTAGGGTCAGCTTGTTTCAATGGTGAAGTCTTTGAAACCGCCAAAACCGGTTCACGAGAAGCCTTAGAAAAAGTCATCGGCATGTATGACTTCATCGAGATTCAACCATTGGAGCAATACGATTATTTAGTGCACACGGGTGTCCTACCATCCTTGACCATGGTGAAAACATTACTAAAAGAAATCATCCATGTTGCCACCCAACTCAAGAAGATGGTGGTCGCGACTGGGGATGTTCATTATGTCAATCCTGACGATCACATGATTCGTGATGTTTATATCTTTGCCAAAGGACTCAAAGGGGTGAATCACCCGATGAATCCTTATTATCGAAAAGACTTACCAGCCTTTGAAAATCCGAAGCAACATTATCGTTCTACCGAAGAGATGTTAAAAGCATTCTCTTGGTTAGATCCTTTACACGCTCAAACCTATGTCATTGATAATCCTGTAGCAATCGCGAAGATGATTGAAAAAATGGAGCCGATTCAAACGGTGTTAAGAACCCCAACCATTCAAGGGGCTGACACCATGCTTAAAGAGATATGTTTTACGAAAGCTCATCTACAATATGGCAAGGTTTTGCCTACGCTCATTGAAGAACGCCTCACCACAGAATTGAATGGGATTATTCACTCGGGGTACGCGGTGATCTATTACATCACCAGTAAAATCATCGCCGAAGCGAATCAAAAAGGTTTTATTGTTGGTTCACGTGGATCGGTGGGTAGTTCCTTTGCGGCAACGATGGCAGGCATCACGGAAGTGAATCCATTGCCCCCACATTATTTTTGCCCAAGTTGCCAGTGGGTTGAATTTTCTCAAGCACCTACGATTAAATCTGGTTTTGATTTACCAATTAAATTATGCCCAGATTGTGGCCATGTATTAAAGAGTGATGGCCAAAATATTCCGTTTGCAACCTTCTTAGGATTCAATGCCAACAAAGTTCCTGATATCGATTTAAACTTCCCAAGAGATTATCAATCCTTAGCCCATGAAGCCACCAAGGTGTTACTTGGGGATCATCAAGTCTATCGCGCGGGTACCATTGAAACCGTGGCAGAAAAAACTGCGTATGGTTACGTCAAAGGTTACTATGAAGCCATCGGTCAAGATGTCAGTAAAATCAAACAAGCTTCCCTGGTTTATCTCGCTAAAAAAGCTGAAGGCGTAAGAAGAACCTCGGGGCAACACCCGGGTGGGATTGTCGTTGTCCCAAAAGAATATAGTGTGTATGATTTCACCCCGATTCAACGGCCTGCGGATAACCAAGAAACCAACATCATCACCACCCATTTTGCCTTTGATTCCTTGCATGACTCGTTATTAAAGTTTGATATGTTAGGTCACGTCGATCCGATGGCATTAAAAATGAATGCGGATTTAACCGGATTAAAGATCGATGATATTCCTTTAAATGATCCGGAAGCGCTTCGCTGTTTTGCCAGTGATGACGTCTTAAAACGAAAAGAAAAGTATTCAGACATGGTCAATGGCGCGATGGGGTTACCAGAATTTGGCACGAATTTAGGCATGGATATTTTAAACGTCATCAATCCAAAAACCTTTAATGATTTGGTGATTATTTCTGGATTAGCTCACGGCACCGATGTCTTTAATGGCAACGCGAGAAATTTGATCACCGATAAAGTTGCCTCGGTGGACGAAGTCATCGGGTGTCGGGATGACATCATGACGTATTTAATCTCAAAGGGCATTGATGCCTTGATTGCCTTTAAAATCATGGAAGATGTGCGTAAGGGTAAGAAATTAACCAAAGATTATGCCGAGCTCATGCGGTCGGTGCATGTGCCTGAATTTTATATTGATTCATGCAACAAGATCAAATACTTATTCCCCAAAGCCCACGCGGTCGCATATGTGACGATGGCGGTTCGGGTGGCGTATTTTAAAGTTCATCACCCACTTGCTTACTATGCAACGTATTTTTCTTTGCGTTCAAAACAGTATGACTATACGATGATGCGTTTATCCACCAAAGAAGTGTTTCAACAACTTCAACGGTATAAAAACCAAAAGAGTAATTTAAAAAAGAAACTCTCACCCAAAGAAGCTGATCTCGAAGTGACCTTGATGAATGTCCTAGAAATGAAGGAAAGAGGGTATCAAATCCTTCCGTTGGATTTAGGAAAGTCTCAGGCAGAAGTCTTTGTGATTGATGAAACACGCCAAGGGTTGATTCCTCCCTTTACCATCATTGATGGGATTGGCACTAATGCTGCCTTATCGGTGGTTCAAGCGAGACTTGAACGGCCTTTCACCAGTGCCAAAGATCTCAGCAACCGTAGCAAACTTTCCACGACGAATATTGATAAATTAAAAGCTGCTGGTGTCTTCCAAGCCATGGAAGCAGATGAAACTGTTTCTTTGTTTTCATTTGATGATGAAATAGGTAAAATGAATTGATTCGGGATGTGGCGTAGCTTGGTAGCGCGCTTGGTTCGGGACCAAGAGGTCGTGGGTTCGAATCCCATCATCCCGACCATGACTGAAAAACAGTGATCGAAGGATCACTTTTTTTAAAGGTATTGCTCGCGATTGAATTGATGACGAATGGATGTAAATATAGGATAATCTTGTTAGAATAAAAGCGATGCGGTTGTAACTCAGTGGATAGAGTATCTCACTCCTAAGGAGAAAGTCGGACGTTCGAATCGTCTCAACCGCGCCAATGTAGATAAATATATACCTAGGTATGTTTTAAATTTAAAAAGCATCATTTATAACTTCATCCCCATTCAATAAGATTAAATCAATTTTAATACGTCATCAAAAAAATTTTTAACTGATAATATACTCCAATTTGAAGATGCTGGTCCTCAATAACAATGCCTATTGAAATTTCCTTGGTGTTTTTGTTTGCCCTTGTCAATATTTTCTAAGATTGAATTGTTAGGTAATATTTGATAAAGTATAAAAGCAATTTGGGGCTGTAGCTCAGCTGGGAGAGCGCCTCCATGGCATGGAGGAGGTCGCGAGTTCAATCCTCGTCAGCTCCACCATTGTTGCAAGAAAAAACCCTTCTGAATCGAAGGGTTTTTCATTTTATCGGTAGTGTAAGTTTTCTAATTCAAGCAAGGCAAGCAGATCATCGCGTTCAAGTTTAAAATCAAGTTCACCATTTTCGATGATGCGCGAGGGGTTGGTCGATTTTGGTAAGGTAATGGTTCCTAAATCCACCGTGAAGCGAATGGCAATTTGCGCGGGGGTTTTCTTGTATTTTTTGGCGAGGGTATGTAATAAATCTAGTTTAAAAATTCGCCCTGTTGCTAAAGGAGAATACGCTTCAATGGCAATTTCTTTTTCACTGCAAAAGGCTCGAAGAGCTTTTTGTGGACGACCAATCCATAAGGCAATTTGATTGACATGCGGGAGAAGATCAATGCCTTGGAATAGTTTTTCTAAATGACTAATGTCAAAATTAGACACGCCAATCGAACGAACCTTTTTTTCTTGATATAGTTTTTCCATGGCTTTCCAAGCGGCAATGTTTCCTTGACTATAGTCAGGATTGGTTTGCCATTCGCTCCAAGGCCAAGGGGCGTGAATTAAATACAGATCAATATAGTCTACACCAAGACGTTTTCTCGATTGTTCAAACTCCACAAACGTTTGTTCATAATTTTTAAGGTGAGATTCTAATTTAGTCGTGATAAAAAGTTGTTTTCTGGGAATCCCAGAATCTTTGATTGCTCGACCAATAGAAGTTTCATTTCGATAGGCTGCTGCCGTATCAATATGACGATAACCTGCAGCAAGTGCGGCCAAGGTTGACGCATATGCTTCTTCCCCGTCTTTGATCTGCCATGTACCAAAACCAAGCAAGGGAATCACGACACCGTTTCTTAGCGTTAACGTATCTTTGATGACCATGGTTGTGTCTCCTTATGAAGATTATAACAAGCATCCAAAGATAAACTTACTTTAATTTCGTTATAATAAGAGTGTTAATAAAGGATGAACTTATGAAACAAATTATTTTAGCCGGTGGTTGCTTTTGGGGCGTGGAAGCTTATTACAAACGTTTAAAAGGGGTCAGCGATACCCAAGTTGGCTACGCGAATGGTAATTATCCTAATCCAACATATGAAGAGGTGTGCAATGAAAAAGCAACCCATGCCGAAGCAGTGCTGGTTAAGTATGATGAAAAAGTGATTAGCCTAGAAACATTAATGGATCATTTGTTTAGAATCATTGATCCAACCTCCGTGAATAAGCAAGGTCATGATGAAGGGGTTCAATATCGAAGTGGGGTTTATTTCCAAGATCCAAAAGACGAAGCGGCCGCCAAAAAATTTGTCTTATCTAGACAACCGCAATATAAAAAAAGAATCGCTTTGGAAATTCAATCGCTTCGAGGTTTTTATGATGCAGAAACGTATCATCAAGATTATTTAGATAAAAACCCCAATGGGTATTGCCATGTTGACTTTAGAGTTCTTCGTAAAGAGGAAATGAAATAATGCAAAAAAAACAAGAATACGAAACGGTCTTGTTAGCGGCCAAAGGATTGGTTGAAGATCGGCAATTGCCTATTTCGCTTTATGCCAATCTGTCTGCATTACTCAAACAAACCTTGAGTGATGTGTCGTGGGTTGGTTTTTATTTATTCAATGGCACCGCCCTTTACTTAGGTCCTTTTCAAGGCAAAGTTGCTTGCGTGGATATCACTTTAGATCGTGGTGTCTGTGGGTTTGCCGCACGAACTAAAAAAACAGTGATCGTTCCTGATGTCCATAAGTTCCCAGGACACATTGCCTGTGACGAAGGTAGCAACAGTGAAATTGTGATTCCTCTTATGAAAAATAACCAACTGATTGGGGTGCTCGATATTGACAGTTACACTTTTGCCCGCTTTGATAAAGTTGACCAAACCTATTTGGAAAAATTTGTTCAATCGATTGTTAAATACCTGACATAAATCATCAAGACGTGTTTCTATTGATGGGTGAATAGAATAACTAAAAAACCATCATTGAAACCGCTTTTATAGTAAAATACCCATGTGCAGTCGTGGCGGAATTGGCAGACGCGCTAGATTCAGGGTCTAGTACCTTCACCGGTGTAGGAGTTCAACTCTCCTCGACTGCACCAAATCATTTGTAAACACCTTTATTTTTTTTTCTTGAGTGATATAATTCATATTGGTGATTTGAGCAATAATATTTGCTCAATCTAAAGGAGATTACATTGTTTATGAACCAACCGAAAGTGCTGAAGTTCAAAGCGATGGATACCAACATGAAATGGTTAAATTTTTCATTGTTGTTACTCGTCCTCGCCGGCGTGATTATTTTTGGGATTCAAATTTTGTTTCTTGCGCTTACCGTCATCATCGTTGATTTAATCTTTGAAATTATCTTTGCTTATTTTCGTGGTAAACAAATTGATCAAGGTTGGTTATACAATGCATTGATTTTAATTCTAATTCTTCCTCCAACCGTCCCATTATGGATTGCTGGAGTTGGTGCGGCTTTTGGTGCCTTCTTTGGTAAATTGGTGTTTGGTGGTTATCCAAAGTATGTGTTTAATCCAGCGGTTGTTGGTGTTATCTTCTTAACCATTTCCTTTCCACAATACTTAAATACCGAATGGTTAAATCCTGTCACCGGTTTAGTTGACGCATCCAATCCTGTGATCACTTGGTCTCGTGGCGTGGATGTCTTGGCCACGTATCCATTCATGAATTTATTATTAGGCACTGCGCCTGGTTTGGTTGGCGAAGTGTCTCGCGGATTAATCATACTGTTAGGGATTGGTTTAATGGCCCTTCGAGTGATCGATTGGAAACCACCCTTGGCATTCCTTGTTTCATTCCTTGGTTTAGGATTCTTAGGTCAAGTCGCTGGCATTGAAGGATTTTATGATCCTTTCATTGCGGTGATGGTAGGCACGGTCATGTTTGCCGCTTTCTTTATCATCACGGATAAACCAACCTTACCTGTGACCACAGCTGGTAAATTTATTTACGGATTCCTCTTTGCGTTCTTCACTTTACTCATTCGCGTCTTTGCCGCATGGCCAGAAGGCATTATCTTCTCAACCATTATCATGAATGTCCTTGCTCCGTTAATTGATGCATCGGTTGCTCGTAAACCTTTATCTCAAATCATGACCGCGGAGGTTAAATAACGTGAATAAATATGTTCGAATGATGGTGTTTGTTGGTATTCTCGGCACCGTTTCAGGTGGATTATTATTTGGCACAGGTGCCATCACCAATAGTTTAATTGACGCAAATGCGGATGCATTGTTAAAGTCAGAAGTTTTAACGGCCCATGGAGTTGAGTTTAATTTCACCAATATTCATGATGTGTTTGCGGAAAGCACAACCACGATTGAAGTTGAAGGTGAATATGAGGCCGAACCTTTTACATTCACGTATTATCAAGATAATGCCAATGGAACCATCACCTTCGGTTTTGGTCCTACGTTTGGTGGCGGTGTTTGGGGGCCAATTATCGGATTACTTTCTTTAGAAAATGATTTCACGACAATTGTTCGTATTTCTGTTCTCCAACAAGAAGAAACCCCAGGACTAGGTGGGATTGTTGCCACCCGTGCTTATTTAGATACCTTTGAAGGAAAAACCATAGGTTTAGGCGATGACGCCATTAACATCATCAAAGATTTGGATGTGTTAACCGCAGCAACCAATGAAGTTCGCTCCATCACAGGGGCCACAAGAACTTCAACGCAATTTGACATCATCTTAAACAATGCGTATGTAGCACACCGTTTGGTGTGGGAAGCGAGAGCTTAAACATGAAGAAATTTTTTGCTCGTCTTAATTACACCAAATCCTTCAATGTCTTGAAAAAAGGTTTTTGGTTAGAAAACCAAGTTGCGATTGCGGTGTTAGGAATTTGTTCATCATTGGCCATCACCAATAAAGTTGAAAACGCCATCGCGATGGGGTTAGGGGTTACCTTCGTGACCATGGCATCTTCTGCCTTTATCGCACTAATTCGTAACTTTATCCCATCCCAAGTTCGGATGGTCACCTACATGGTGATTATTTCTACTTTCACGATTGTTGTTCAAATGTTTTTAAAAGCTTACTTCCCTGCCCTTGCCAATCAATTAGGGGCATACGTAGGTTTAATCATCACCAACTGTATTGTTATGGGTCGCGCTGAAGCTTACGCAGTGAAGAATCCTGCACGATATGCCTTGGTGGATGCCTTTGCATCAGGCATGGGTTACATGATTGTGCTCATTGCCGCTTCCACGATTCGTGAAGTTCTCGCCTTTGGCACCTTCTTAAACATGCCAGTGATGGGTGAAGATTGGGTTCCATGGACAATCATGGCCCTTGCTCCAGGTGGTTTCTTTATCATCTCTTTGTTTGTTTGGTTTATTCGCGATCGTCAACAATTTGACGAAAGCAAATAGGAAGGAAGGGATATCACATGAACTTAATCGAATTGTTTATTGCTTCCATCCTCAATCATAATATCGCCCTCGTTTATATTTTAGGGATGTGTCCTTTGATTGCGATTTCCACCAACGTGAAGAACGCCACAGGTATGGGTATTGCGGTGGTCTTGGTCACTGGGTTAACCGCGGTCATTAACTGGCCAGTGTATGAATTCTTAAAGACCACTGGCACCGAAGACTTGGCATTACTCGTCTTCATGATCACGATTGCCACCACCGTTCAATTCTTAGAAATTCTCATTGAAAAATACTTACCAGCCATTTATAGCTCATTTGGGATTTACTTACCATTAATCACCGTCAACTGCATCGTGCTTGCGGTCTCGTTATTCTTTGTGAACCGTGATTACTCCTTTGCAGAAACCGCCGTCTATGGCTTTGGCAGTGGATTTGGTTGGATGATTGCGATTATCTTGTTAGCTGCCATTCGCGAAAAAATGTTTATTCGCTCCGACTTACCAAAAGGATTAATGGGTAAAGGCATTGCCTTTATTTTATTAGGGATCATCGCGTTAGCATTCATCGGTTTCACCGGCATTGCTAACGTGACAGCCTAAAGGAGAATTTATGGATTTTACAACCCCACTGATTTTATTAGGTGTCTTGCTTGTGGTGACGCTCATGATTGTTGCCTTTGATATGGTCTTTGGTAACAATGCAGCTCGCTCTGTCCTCGTCAATGGAAAAAAAGAAATTCCCGTGACCAGTGATGATACGTTGCTCAATATTTTATCCAGTCAAAAAATCTTTATTCCTTCTGCATGCGGTGGCAAAGCTACTTGTGGTTTCTGCAAGTGCACCGTGACCGAAGGTGGCGGTGACATCAAACCCACCGAATTAGCATTCATCAAACCAGAAGATGCTGCCAAGGGTGTTCGCTTATCTTGCCAAGTTAAAGTCAAAAGCAACATGAAAGTACAAATCTCAGAAAGCATGCTATCTGCAAAAGAATATAAGACCGTCATTTCTGAAGTTAAAGATCTAACCTATGACATTAAACTTATTCGTTTTCAATTGATTTCTCCTAATGTCATGGATTTTAAACCAGGGCAATACGCGCAATTAAAAGTACCTGGCATCGACGTGGTTCGTGCTTATTCGATTGCCTCGAATCCAAGCATCAAAAATTCTATTGAAATGATTATTCGTTATGTTCCCAATGGGGCCGCAAGTTCTTATGTCTTTAATGCGTTACAAAAAAACGATAAGGTCACCATCACCGGACCTTATGGGACGTTCTTCTTACAAGAACAATCCAAGCGCGACATCGTCTGCATCGCTGGTGGATCAGGCAAAGCCCCGATTCGCTCGATTCTTGCTCGCTTAAAAGAACAAGGCATGACCCGTAAGGTTCGTTATTTCTTTGGGGCGAAAGCGGTTCGCGATTTATATTACACCCAAGAAATGATGCAACTCGCCAAAGAATATCCAAACTTCGAATACATCCCCGCGTTATCGAACCTCTTACCCGAAGATAAGTGGGAAGGCGCTACTGGACTCATTACCGAAGTGCTTGACCGGATGACCGGTGATTTAAAAGAAGCCGAAGCGTATTTATGCGGTTCACCTGGGATGATTGATGCGTGTATCAAAGTCTTGAACAAACACGAAATTAAACAGGCGAATGTCTACTACGATAAGTTCGCTTAAACACGAACAAAGAAAAAACTCGGGGATTGACCACCGAGTTTTTTTATCGCTTAATCCACGTACAAGACCCGCCTGTGGGACTACCTTCTTTCGGGTCCCATAGATGTTCGTATTGCCCCTGTTGTAACACTTTGACGGCAAAAGAACAAATCGGATAGATGTATTTTTTTTCTTGGGTGGCTCGGTTAATGATTTGATCGAGGAGCTTATTCGCGATGCCTTGTCCGCGATAAGCTGGATCGACATAGGTATGGGTCACCACGAACCGATGGTCGGTATCGAGGTGATAATGAATTTCTCCGATGAGCTGTTTGCGATCATCTTCAAACCAATATCGGCCTGTTTCATTGAGTAAGGTCATGTTCATGTTGCGGGTCTCTTCTTTTGATTATAAGTAATATAGAGGATTGAGTATAGTCTTCAGACTCGGTATAATTACTTCGATGCCTCCGTGGTGGAACTGGTAGACGCAATAGACTCAAAATCTGTCGAGCGTGAGCTCATGTCGGTTCGAGTCCGACCGGAGGCACCATTCGAAATGCGCCCGTAGCTCAGCTGGATCAGAGTACAACCCTCCGAAGGTTGGGGTCGCACGTTCGAATCGTGCCGGGCGCGCCAATCTTCGTGACCAAATCAATGAGTTTTAATGGGAATCACTAACGTATGAGATGTCCACTTCTTGGTGATTAAACGATATGAAAAAATGGCACATTTAAATGTTTCATCAATGGCTAATGCGATAAAGATTCCAAAAATATCTAATGAAAATACAAAAGTAAATAGTAAAGTTCCACCGATTGCAAATAATGAAAGTGAAACTAAGGATACTTTCCCAATAAACCAAGCATCTCCAGTCACTTTTAGGGATTCACCGATGATTATATTCACCGCACGAATTCCTTCGATAATCAGATTAATCCAAAGAATAGATTCAATCACATAAATTAATTCATTAAGTTCTTCACCATGCAAATTTTCTGCGGTCGTAAAAATGGAGATGATTTGGTTCGGAAAAAATAAAATGATACCTCCAAGGATTAAGGTTATGATGGCGCTCATCATAACAGCTTTAATAATTCGATTTTCTGCTTTTTTATAACTTTTTCCACCAACATAAAAACCAGTTTTGATGGCGGTTGCATGAGCAAGAGCGGCTGCTGGAATGAAGGCAAATCTAGAAATATGCTCCACCGTCACTCGGGCGGAGGCTTCAATCCCGGAAGGATCAAGAATGTTTAAAACAGTGATGATCACTGACATCGCACCTAGAAAGACAAAACTTTCAATTGCAGAAGGTAAACCGATATAAATTGAATCTTTTAAAATTATATTTGAAGATACTAGAGAATCGCTTATCCCTTTAGGAAGATGAATATTGGCCAAAATGATTAAGACGACCGTTGATAAAAAGTGCGCGATAAAAGTAGCCCAGGCAACCCCAAATACCCCGAGTTCAAGAATAAAAATAGCAATATAATTAAGACTGATATTTACAATATTTGCGGTTAAATTAGCAATCATTGGAGACTTATCATGTCCTAACGCCCTCATATAATTCGCAAGAATAGGATTGATTGCGATAAATATAGAGGCACTACCAACAATCAAACCGTATTCAATTGCAAGATTAGCAATGGAAGCATCGTCAATGATGAGATTCATCAAAAATGGATAAAACGTTAGAATGAGACCGCTAACTCCTAATGCAATGAATAAATTGCTTTTGATGGTAATGAGTGCAGCTTTTTTTGTAAGTTCAACTTCCTTCGCCCCAGCATATTGTGTAAAAAGGGCTAGGGTTCCATTTGATAAAATGATGAAAGCAACATTAATAAAGTTAAGGTATGTAATTGAGGTTCCAACTGCAGCTACCGCTTGCGGACTAACCGCATACAACATGAGGGTGTCAGAAATAGAAACTAAAACAGAAAATAAAATTTCAATAAATAAGGGCCAAAAGATACTTGAAAAACGATGGTGATGGAGTTTCATAGTTTTAAACTTTACCCATTATACGCTTTTTGAAAACATTGACAACCCATAAAGTTTTAAACTTGAAATCAAATCTAAAGTTGTATATGATTATTGAGCGCTCACATAGGAATCCACGCGCCGACGTAGCTCAATTGGCAGAGCAACTGAATCGTAATCAGTAGGTTGTAGGTTCGATTCCTATCGTCGGCACCAGCGTATTTGGATGTTTAGCTCAGCTGGGAGAGCATCTGTTTGACGTACAGAAGGTCGGGGGTTCGATCCCCTCAGCATCCACCAGACATGAAAATAACTGCGATTTCGCAGTTTTTTTATTTGAAGTAATAAAAATTTGATAGAATTGTGAAGATGAATCAATTTCAATTCATGTTAATGACATTCACCATCACCGAATGGATAGGGTTTGGATTGGCTTCTTTACCCTTGATATTTTTTGGTATTTATATCTTATTATTTGTCAGAAGAAAAGTGTATAGTGCCCCATTCATCGTTTTAGGAATGTTTATCTTATTAAGTTATTACTATTTGCAACTGTCAATCTTAACCATCATCCTCATTACCACGTATGTCATTTTGATTAATATTTTTGTGGTTGTCAACGCGACGGAGTTAAAAGCAAAAATCAATCAGATGTTCCAATTTGGAAAACATGATGATCCTTTAAGAATAGTGAACTATGACAAAGAGATGATTTACGAATTGATTTATGACGCCGTTTCATTTATGTCGAAAAATAAAATCGGCGCACTCATTACCTTAGAACGTACGACCAAATTAGATGATTTTATGAAAAATGGTGTGACTTTAAATTCACCCATCACCTCAGAAATGTTAACCACTATTTTTTATCCCGGAACTAGATTACATGATGGCGCAGTCATCATTCGTGGAAGTTTTATCTTAGCAGCCAATGTGTATTATCAACCAACCACGAAACCAGTATTAGGTAAGTTAGGGTCACGCCATCGGGCAGCGATTGGTATTTCTGAAGTGACGGATGCCGTGACGATTGTCGTTTCTGAAGAGTCTGGTCGGTTGTCGTTGACTTATGGGGGTCAACTTGAGCCTGTTTACTTGGATACGTTTAAACAAACGTTAGCCAACTATATGGAAAACAGACCTCATTTTGAAAGTTAATCCATGGGAAAATATTTTGGTACCGATGGTTTTCGCGGTTATGTCGGTCAACAATTAACAAGTCATCATGCTTACCGTATCGGTCGTTATTTAGGATCGATTACCCCTAAAGATTCTTTTATCTTTGTGGGTCAAGATACACGCCTCTCTTCACCGATGTTAGCACAAGCATTCAATGCAGGGGCGATGGCTTCTGGAGCATCCATCGTGTCACTAGGCGTTATTACCACTCCAGCAATTTCATTTTTTTTACAAACAGAAAAAAAAGGATATGGGGTGATGATTTCCGCTAGTCATAATCCTTTTTACGATAACGGCATTAAGTTATTCAATGCGGAAGGCGAAAAATTAAATGGTGCATTAGAAACGGCCATTGAACAATACCTTGATGAAGACGAAGACAAGTTACCCAACCAAACAGGAAAACAGGTTGGTCAATTTCATCCTAACCCAAGTAGTTATATTGAATCGTATGTCAAATTTCTCTCTTCAAAACATGAATTTAAAGGTAGAAAACTCAAATTACTTTTGGATACTGCCAACGGATCTGCTTTCCAAATTGCCCAAAGGTTATTTTCAGGATTAGGATACAGCGTGGATGTGATTCATCATCAACCCACCGGGATCAACATCAATGAACGTTGTGGGGCAACCCATTTACAATCCTTACAAGCCAAAATTAAAAAAGGTCTATACGACCTTGGTTTTGCCTTTGACGGTGATGCTGACCGGATGATCGCAGTGACCCATGATGGTCAAGAAGTGAATGGCGATGCCTTGATTTATTTAAACAGTCTTCATTTATTTTCTTCACAACCGGCATTGAAGAAAAAAGTTGTGATTACTCAAATGAGTAATTTTGGACTCAAAAAAGCCCTCAAAGAAAAGGGCATTGAATATCTAGAAACCAACGTCGGTGATAAATACGTTCAAGCGGCGCTTAAAAAAGAACAACTTATCTTAGGTGGAGAACAATCTGGTCACGTGATTTTTCTCAATGAACTCAATACAGGCGATGGATTGCTTTCTGCAATCAAGCTTTTGAACATCTTACAATCATCCAATCAAGCATTGGCAGAACATGTGGTATCATTGAAACAGTATCCTCAAGTGCTAAAAAATATTGCGGTGGAAAACAAAACAGAGGTGATGAACCATCCTGAATTGATTGCCCTTGTCGCAAACATTGAGTCGCGCTTAGGACAAGAAGGTCGTATTTTAGTGAGAGCCTCTGGAACCGAATCGTTGATTCGGGTTATGGTGGAAGCATTAGCACCCCAGCAATGCGAAAAACTCGTTTCAGAAGTCGTTCACTTTATCGAAGACACATTCGTAAATTAGGGGGTTAATGAACCATGTGTGGAATCGTCGGGACGGTTGGCGAAAGTAAGTTACGCAATTATTTAATCGACGGCTTAAAGAGTTTAGAGTATCGTGGTTATGATTCAAGTGGCACGGCATTTTTAACCAATCAAAAATTAGAAGTATTCCGTCTACCTGGAAGAATTGATGATCTCAATCGCCTCGTTCCCGCAACCATGAAAGCTGCCGCAGGGATTGGTCATACGCGTTGGGCAACCCATGGTGAACCCAATTTTTTAAATTCTCACCCTCATAGTTCACAAAAAAATATCTTTACTTTGGTCCATAATGGCGTCATCGATAATTTCCGGAGTTTAAAAAAGAAACTTGAAAACAAAGGCTATCGTTTTCAATCGGAAACCGATACCGAAGTCATCGCCAATTTAATGGAAATGCATTATTTGACCAATGCCAAAAAGAATCCTCTCACCGCGATTAAATTAACTTTAGAAGATCTAGAAGGATCCTATGCCCTTGCCATTCTATACCAACAAGATGATAGTAAAATATATTTTGCGAAGCTTCATTCACCGTTGGTTATTGGTAAAGGTGAACATACGAATTATTTAGCGTCAGATTATGTTCCAATGCTCTCTTATGCAAGCTCTTACTATATTGTTGGTGATTATCAATACGGATATATCTCACAAAAAGAAGTCGTGGTGAAACACTTCGATCCTAATGAAGAAAAACCATTGGTCTATCATCAAACCGATTTAAAAGTTACGGATATTGGTTTGAATGGTTATCCCCATTACATGATTAAAGAAATCGAAGAATCACCTGAAGTGATTAAACGCATTCTTGATAACTATGTTGATGGCAATCAGTTTTTATTCGATGACGTCCTTATCCAAAAATTAAAACAAGCGGATCAAATTATATTTATTGCTTGCGGCACCAGCTACCATGCTGCGCTTGTCGGTCGCCGTTATTTTGAATCGATTGGGAAAACCTGTCGCGTGTATATTGCTTCTGAATTTGCTTATTATCCAGAAATCAAAGGCCAAAACCCAGTATTCGTTGTCATCTCTCAAAGTGGAGAAACCGCGGATTTGATTCGCTGCGTCAAACTTATTCAAAACCAAGGTAGTTCCATGATTACCATCACCAACACCAAAGGGTCCTCCTTAGATCGTGCTTCCGATTTCACCTTGCTACTTTATGCTGGGATGGAAATTGCCGTGGCTTCGACGAAAGCCTATGTTGCCCAAGTCGCTCTATTATCAATTTTAAGAGCGTCCTTAATTGGTAACACCGAAGTGGTCTCTGACCTATTGGAAGTCATCAAGGCCATGAAGAGCTTGATTGATTCCAAGATGGACATCAAAGCAATTGCCGAAGAGATTGCTCCCCAACCCAATGCGTTTTTCTTAGGTCGTGGATATGACTTTGATGCTGCCTTAGAAGCTTCCTTAAAATTAAAAGAAATTACCTATATTCACTCCGAAGGTTTGCCCGGAGGAGAATTAAAGCACGGGCCGATTGCGTTGATTAAAAAAGATGTACCAGTGATTGCCTTTATCTCTGATCAAACCACTGCCGCTGCCATTCGTTCGAACTTACAAGAAGTAATGGCAAGAGGTGCAAAAGTTTATCCAATTAGCAACATGGCCTTGGCCAAGGATGAAGATGCCTTTGTCACCGGCAACACCAAAGTGTACTTATCTCCCTTGGTGAAAGCCTTGGTCGGTCAGTATCTTTCTTATTACGCTGCTTTATTCCTTGAAAAAGATATCGATAAACCAAGAAACCTTGCCAAGTCAGTCACGGTTGAATAACCAAGCATAAAAAAAGCATCTCATCGAGATGCTTTTTTGTTAGCGTTTAATTTATTCGCCTTTTTTCTTCGTAGGCACTTTATCGTCAGTCATGACTTCTTTTAAAGAAGCAATCAGACCGGTGACGTTTTGGATTTCCGAGGGAATGATTAACTTGGTGGCATTGCCATTGGCAACTTTTTCCAAAGCTTCAAATCCTCTTAAGGTTAAGAACGCTGCATCCGGTTTTGATTTGTTGATTAATTCCACCCCTTTGGCTTGGGCTTCAAAAATCTTAAGGATTGCTTCCGCTTCCCCTTCGGCTTCGGTGATCTTTTTAATTTTCACAGCCTGGGCTCTTAAAACAGCAGATTCTTTTTCCCCTTCAGCGGTTAAAATTGCTGCTTGTTTTTTCCCTTCTGCTTCAAGAATCGCTTCACGCTTTTGTCGTTCGGCGCGCATTTGTTTTTCCATCGCTTCTTGGATATCTCGAGGTGGGATGATGTTTTTTAATTCAACACGATTGACTTTAATCCCCCATGAGTCTGTGGCTTCTTCAAGGGTTTCCCACATCTTATGATTAATGCGGTCACGTGAGGTTAAGGTTTGATCGAGTTCTAAGTCCCCAATTAAGTTTCTTAAGGTGGTTGCGGTTAAATTTTCCATCGCACTTAATGGTCGTTCAACCCCATACGTAAAGAGTTTAGGATCGGTGACTTGAAAATAAACAACAGTATCAATTTGCATGGTGACGTTATCTTTGGTGATGACTGGTTGCGGTGGAAAGTCGTAGACGCGTTCTTTTAATGAAATCGTGGCGACTTTGGTATCAATCACAGGCACCATTAAATGAATCCCCGCCGCGAGGGTTGTGTGGTATTTACCCAAGCGTTGGACAATCACGGTTGTCCCTTGAGAAACAATCACAATCGACCGGATAAGAATAAAGAGTAAAACAAAAAAGATCAACCCAAGAAAAATCAACCCTATGCCTGCTGCACTAGAAAAAATCATCATCTTATTTACCTTCTTTCTTTTTAATCACGGTAAGTTTATTACCATTGATTTCTTGAACAATCGCGAACTCTCCACTTTTAAAACTGACATCGCCCTTGGCAATGAGTTTCCAATGAACATCCCCTTGCAATCCCATCCCTGATTGTTTTGGACCAAAGCCTTTTTCCACTAAAATTTCTTTACCGATTAACGCATCGGCGTTGGTGGCAACGGTAGGAAACGTAGTCACTTTTTTAACAAAGGGACGTGTTAATACCAACAAGATGACGCTGGTCAAGGTGAATAACAATGCTTGCCAAACAAGATTAACTTGAAATACTGTGGCAAAAAGTAAAGCGACCAAAGCCCCACCAGCAAACCACAAGGACACCAGTTGAGGTTCTAAGGACTCAATAATAACAGCAACAAAAAAGACCACGACCCAAACGATAATTCCGACTAACTGAAAATCAATATTCGTTAATATCATGGACGGTCCTCCTATGAAATAACAATACCATTTTTCAAGGATAATTTATAGTTATATCAATAGGAATTTAGAGTAAAATAAAGTAGATGAAAAAAGTAAAAAATTATTCTTTTTATGAATTTATCATGAAGGTTCACTCGATCAGTAAAATTGGATTAACCTATTCCAAAGACCCATATGCTTTAGAAAATTATATAGAACTCAGTGAATTATCTTCAAAAATGCTGAAGAGTTTTGCCAAGGTTGATTTTAAAAGGCCTCAGTATTTTTCCAAGGATTTATATCCTACTCCGAATGTGTCTGTTCGCATGGTGATCTTTGATGACTTGAATAGGGTGTTACTCGTCAAAGAAAAAGTCGATGGTGGTTATACCTTGCCTGGAGGATGGGCAGATTTGTTTGAAAGTCCGATGGAAGCAATCCGTAAAGAATGCATGCAAGAAGCAGGCGCAACCGTCAACGTTGAAAAACTTTCCGGCGTTTATCATTATGATTTTCTTCACCGTGGTTCTGAACAAAGTCAATATGTCCTTGTCTTTAAAGGCCATTTAACCAAACCTTTAAAACCCTGGGGGCATGAAATTACCGATGTCGGTTTTTTTCCACTTACCCAATTGCCAAAATCCATCTCGTTTAAAATTGAACGCAAGGATTTAGTCAAGATGATTAAGGATGCCATGCAAGAGGTGACTGCTTTTGAGTAAAATAAAAAGACCCTGGTGGCAAGAAGCCATTGGCTATCAAATTTATCCGCGATCTTTTTATGATAGCAATCAGGATGGTATTGGTGATATTAATGGGATTCGTTTAAAACTTCCTCACCTCCATCAATTGGGGATTAATCTTTTATGGATTTGCCCTTTCTTTGCTTCGCCAATGGATGACTATGGTTATGATGTCAAAGATTACTTACAAGTCGATCCTAGTTTTGGTAGCCTAGAAGATTTTCAAGCCCTGTTAAAAGAAGCTCATACCATTGGGATTCGCATCATCATTGATTTGGTCCTTAACCATACGAGTGATGAACATCGCTGGTTTATTGAAGCAAGAAAAAATCGTTACTCAAAGTATCACGCGTATTATCTTTGGAAAGATCCAAAAACCACCGATGAAGGTAAATTGTTACCGCCCACCAATTGGCGTGGCTATTTCTCCGACAGTGCTTGGCATTATGATGACACGGTCAAACAATATTATTTAAAAATATTTTCGAAGAAAATGCCTGATTTAAATTGGGAAAATCCTTCGATGCGCCAAGACCTTTATGACATCGCTCGTTATTGGTTAGACATAGGCGTCGATGGCTTTCGTCTTGATGCCCTTGCCCACTTGGCCAAGGATTTAAGTTTTACCGATTCGACGTTACCAGTGGATGGGGATGGATTGATTCTTGATTCTACCAAGTTTTCTTCATTACCGAAAGTGTTTGATTACCTTCAAGAATTTAAAGAAGAAGTGTTAACTAAATATCCTCAAGCCTTGACGATTGGCGAAGTCGGTGGTGGCGTTCAACCCGAAGCATCTTTACAATATGTTCATCCTACTCAAGGTAGTTTAAACATGGTGTTTAATTTCGATACGTGTTGGGAAAATGGTGCGTATGGTTCCGATACCAAAGCTGATCATGAATTAAAAACGAACGTCATTCAACTTAAACAAAATTTTATGAAATGGTATGACGTCGTCTCTCCCGTCGCGTCCTTACCAATCTATTGGTTAAATCATGATCACCCTCGGGTGGTTTCTCAATATGGATCGGTACGGTTTAGAAAAGAGTCGGCAACAATGCTTGCCACCACGTTATTATTTTTATACGGAACTCCCTTTATATATAACGGAGAAGAAATTGGCATGAGTAATGTTGATTATGAAAAACTAACCCAGTTTAAAGATGTTTCTGCCATTCAATACGCCAAACAAGCCAGTGACCGATTGGATGAATCCACCATCCTCAGGTTTCTAAGAAGAACCTCTCGCGTCAATGCAAGAACCCCATTTCAATGGAGTGATGAACTTTTTGCAGGGTTTTCAAACGTAGAACCTTTTTTATCGGTTAACGGCAACTATACAGATGTCAATCTTGAAGCACAAAAAAAAGATCCAAAATCTATTTTTAATTTTTACCGCAAAGCCATTGCTTTAAGGAAGAAACCCACGATCTTGAAATCCATCTTGGAAGGACCTCTTTCGTTGGTGGAACCTTTGCATCCCGATGTCTTTAGTTATCTTCACAAAGGTCGACCTTCACTCTTGGTGATTAGTAATTTTCGCGCCTATGAAGTGACGTTTAAAATCGACCGCATCATCAATGCTGTCTTACTTCATAATTATCCAACGATTGAAAAACGTGGATTGAATTTAACCCTTAGGCCCTTTGAAACGTATGTCTTGGATGTGGAATGAAAACTTCGCATACTTATTATCTAAGGTCGATTCAACCCATCCAAGAAAAAACCTTTCGGCCTTTACTTGAAGATGTCCTTGGACAGAAAATCTCCTTTCAAGTGTTATCGAAGACCTTGGTGGTCTTTCAAACCAGTCAAGATGCTGATGCCGACTTGCAATCGTTTCTTGATACCTATCAGCAAGAATTTAATGTTAAATTTCACGCCCTAAAAACGTATCGAATTCATCCCATCGGTGAATATGCCTCCCAATTAGGATTAAAGACCAACCCCGGCAAAGTTGATACCCTTGCAGATTTCGTGTTACAAACCATGCTTGAAGGCAATCGCGCATTTGTTCAATATATATACGAAGAGTTTCAACTTGTTCCTCGTCACTTGATGCAAACGGCATCGACGTTAATGTCCTGTGATATGAAGGCGACAAGTGCCAGTAAGAAACTTTATATTCATCGCAACACGTTTGCCTATCGATTAAACCAATTCATTGAACTCACCGGGTTAGATATTCGTTTACATGACCACGCCTTATTCTTTACCCTGGTTCAAAAAGCATTGATGATGCATCGTTGATTTGTGCATTAAGCACAAATCATGTTAAAATAGATTTGTTAAAGTTTAACCAAGGAGATCATTTATGGCAGAAGTAGTATTGAAGAATATTAATAAAGTTTACGACAATAAGGTCCAAGCAGTTTTTGATTTTAATCTCGAAGTGAAGGATAAAGAATTCATTGTTCTTGTTGGTCCTTCAGGTTGTGGAAAATCAACCACCTTACGCATGATAGCTGGCTTAGAAGATATCACCAATGGGGAACTCTTCATTGATGGGACGTTAAGAAATGACACCCCACCGAAAGACCGCGACATCGCGATGGTGTTTCAATCGTACGCCTTGTATCCACACATGACGGTGTTTGACAATTTAGCGTTTGGTTTAAAGATTCGGCATATTAACAAAGAGGAAATTCGTGAACGTGTTTACCGGGCGGCAAAAATTTTAGAAATTGAAAAACTATTAGACCGTAAACCAAAACAACTCTCTGGTGGTCAACGCCAACGGGTTGCTTTAGGCCGAGCCATTGTTCGTAATGCAAAAGTGTTCTTGATGGATGAACCATTATCCAACTTGGATGCCAAGTTACGTGTGCAAATGCGTGCAGAAATCATTAAGTTACACGAAAGCATTGGCGCGACCACCATTTATGTGACCCATGACCAAACAGAAGCGATGACGATGGCGAGCCGAATTGTGGTCATGAAGGGTGGGTATGTGATGCAGATTGGTTCTCCGATTGAAATTTATAATCATCCTGCGAATGTGTTTGTTGCTGCATTCATCGGATCACCAGCGATGAATTTGATGGATGTGAAATACAAAGAAGGCATGATTCATTTTGCTGATGGTTTAAAAATGGAACTACCAGAAAAGTTTAAAAAAGTCCTTAAAGGTTATGACAATAAAGAAGTGGTCTTTGGCATACGCCCTGAAGATTCCCACCGCGAAAGTGCTGCCTTAGAAAAATTATTTCCAACCGCCGTGTTAAAGAGCACGATCAAAGTCGCGGAATTATTAGGCCATGAATATATTATTCATACGAATTTGGCCGGTAATAATTTAATTAGTAAGATTGACGCGCTTAACACCTATCGCATTGGCGATTCGATTAAACTAGTTCTCAATTTAGAAAAAGCCCATATTTTTGATAAAGAGACACAAAAGACATTGATTTAATTCGTTGGATTGCAAAAAAACCACAATCAAGCTTGTGGTTTTTTTCTTGAATGAAATCAAGATAAATTCGGTATAATTTGAAAGGTAACAAAGGAGCATACACGTATGCGTACTTCAGGAATCTTATTGGCCGTTTCTTCTCTTCCTTCATCATATGGTATCGGTGATTTTGGTAAACAAGCTTACCAATTCGTCGATTCGATGGTCAAGGCAAAAACGAAACTTTGGCAAATGTTACCACTGAACCCTTTGGGTTATGGAAATTCTCCTTATCAACCGTATTCATCCAAAGCGATGGATGAATTATATTTATCTCTAGATTTACTTCATGACGCTGGATTGATTAAAAAACCAAAACCATTTCAAGCGCACAGTGTTCGTGTTGATTATGATGCCGTCAGGAAATATAAATCCACGTATTATCAAGAAGCGTTTAAAAACTTTAAAGCCGATGCAAAATATATGCGATTCTTAAAGGATCAACCATGGGTTGAAACGTACGCCATTTTTGTGACTTTCAAAGAACTCCATCAATTACAAATGTGGACCACATGGCAAAAAGAATTTAAGACTTATGTTAAAAACAAAGCGATTGATTTAACACCTTACTTACCTCGTATTCAATACCATCAAATGATTCAGTATTTGCTTTTTACCCAGTTTATGGCCCTTAAGCAATATGCCAACCAACAAGGGGTTTTATTTGTTGGTGATATCCCTATTTATGTAGGGATTGACTCGATTGATGTGTGGACGAATCAATCTCAATTTATGTTAACCCCGGATGGAGAGCCAACGTTTATTGCCGGAGTTCCACCGGATTATTTCTCAGTCACAGGTCAACGCTGGGGTAATCCTCTTTATCGATGGGATGTGATGGAAAAAGATAAATTTAAATTTTGGATCGATCGTTTGGGTTATAACGCTCAACTCTTTGATATTATCCGCATTGATCATTTCCGGGCATTTGAAACGTACTGGAAAATTCCTTCCTCATGTCCGACCGCAGTAGAAGGCGCATGGATTGAAGCTCCTGGATATGCATTGTTTGACACGATCAAAAAACAATTACCTAATCTAAACATCATCGCCGAAGATCTTGGCGATTTAAGGCCACAAGTGTTAACCCTTCGCGATCATTATCAACTTCCTGGCATGAAAATTATGCAATTTGAATTTCCCATTTATCCAGATAGTTCTGGAAAATTACCTCAAGCCATTGAACCTAAATTGCCTTCGCATGCAATTGCATATACTGGTACCCATGACAATCAAACCACGATGGGTTGGTATCAAAAATTAGCAACGAGTTCTCAACAACAATTGGCAGTCTTTTTAAAAGCTTACAAGGGAACCATTTCCGAAAAATTAGTTCAATACACCTTGGATGCCAAACCTAATCAAGCCATTTTACCGATGCAAGATTTGTTATCTTTGGATGACCAAGCAAGAATGAATGTTCCAGGTACCATCGGTTCGCCAAATTGGGAATGGAAATTAAAAGATTTTACAGAATTTGAAACGTTGATTCCTAAGCTCCAACAATGGTTAACCACCAGTAAACGCATTTAAAATCATCCGTTGCTCTTTGCTTTTATGTTAAGATGATTTTATGATTGTCGAGGAGGATCAACGATGGCAACACCGCACATTCAAGCATCATTAGGCGATTTTGCAAAAACGGTCTTAATGCCGGGTGATCCTTTACGCGCGAAATATATTGCCGATACTTTCTTAACCAATGTCAAACAAGTGAATACCGTTCGAAATATGTTTGGTTTCACTGGTCTTTATCAAGGCAAACCTGTCTCGGTGATGGCTTCAGGCATGGGGATGCCAAGCATGGGGATTTATTCCCATGAATTGTTCACCACGTTTGCTGTGGACACCATCATTCGCGTGGGGACCACCGGCGCATATGTTAAACAAGCCAAGTTATTCGATATCATCATTGCCCAAGGGGCAAGCACCGATAGCAATTGGGCAAGTCAATTCCAACTTAGAAATGGTACATTTTCTGCCTTAGGTTCTTTTTCTTTATTAGAACAAGCGGTTCAGCAATGCCGAAAGATGAATGCACCTTTCCATGTTGGTAATGTCTTAAGCAGTGATGTATTTTATGATGTTGATCCTGATAAATGGAAAAAATGGGAAGCCCTCGGGGTCTTAGGGGTGGAAATGGAAGCTTATGCCTTGTATGCCAATGCAGCACGATTAGGCAAAAAAGCCCTTGCGATTATGTCGGTTTCTGACTCCTTTCATTATAAAGAAATCTTAACTCCGCAACAACGTGAGGTCGGATTAAAACTGATGCTTGAGGTTGCCTTAAGCATTGCCCCATGAACTTTGCAGAATTAACGAACGTACAAATCACCATCCTTGCCTTGCTTTCAACCATCATTGTTGTCAGCGTGATCTTTCTTTTTCAACCATGGTTTAAAAAACAATACGCGATCTCTAATCTCAACCAAATTTTTAATGAAAAAATTCATCGTTATGTCTTGGAAAAAGATTACTATTTGATTCCGACTGTCAAAGTAAAATTACCTGGTAACCGCGATGTCATCATTGACCATTTGGTCTTTGGAAATAAATATATTTACGCGATTAAAGATTTGTATTTTCAAGGTGGTTTGTTAGGTAAAGGTAGTGACAAAGAATGGTCTTACTACGAATATAAATATCAACATCCCAAATATCGTTACATTCCTAATCCATTTCTATTAAACCGGCAAAGGATTGAGAAATTAGCCTTGGTCACTGGCCTTGATCCAACCTTGTTTATTTCGATTATCTTGGTCAACAACGAAGCGATGATCAACCGTATTCCTGTGAGTGAAGACAATCAATTTATTGTCAATATTCGTCAATTTCCACGTCTTGTGGATGCAATTGAAAGTCGAGAAGTCCCGCCGTTTAAATCACAAATTCTTGATAAGGCAGTCATCGATATCAACGACATGAACATGAAGAATAAGAAGATTAAGTAAACGCTTAATCTTTTTTCTTCTTGCTACGTTTGATTAATTGATTCAATTCAACGCTATCTTTCTTATTTTTAGCGTGGTTAAAGGCAATCAAGATGGTATAAATAACCAAGGAAATAAACAGAATGATGTAGGCGAAACCCACCAAGCGATAGAGAACAGGAAAATAGATTTGTCGGATTAATGGTGCAATTGGAAGCATGACCACAAAGGCAAGCAGGACACTGATGATGCCATTACCCCACTTTTGTTGGTATATCCATAAAGCACATTGAATCAGTAATGCAATGATGATGGAACCAAATACAATCTCATTCAGCAGAACTCGACCTTGAATGGCAGGAAGCAGGTTTGTAAGCCATCCTAGTAATCCCATGGATATCGAGGTGATGGTATACGTCTGGGCAAACGATTTTAACAATTGTTTCATGTTATTTAACTCCTAGTTTCACTTTAATGACTGGTAAATACATTCTCGACACCTCTAAACGATCGCCATTATTAAGTAAAGCCTCTAATTTACTATTCAACATCGGTTTAAAACTTGATAAATGGTTTAAGTTGATGACAGTACTTTTATTGATTCGCACAAAGGGATCACCCCAGGATTCAATTTCGTAGAGACGAAAAGGGATGATAAAACTATCTTTACTCGTATAAAGAACCGTATGTTCATCTTGGCTTTCAAGATAATAAATGTCGTGATAAGGAATCCGATATTGCCTAGACTCTTTTTTGCCGACGACGTACCCTAAGGTTTTTGAAAAGATAGTTCTTAATTGATCTAGTTCTGGGTCATCGTCATGACCCTTGACCGTAATCGTGACTTCCTCTCCAATTTTTCCGGCGATCCATTTGATTTTCATTAACGTAATTATAAGATGATTTTGAATTTTCTATTCATTCAGGGGTTAAGTTTCCATTTTTTCTAGATAAGATGCAAAAAGACCTCATAAAGAGGTCTTTTTTTAAACGATTTGGAGCAGGTGACGGGAATCGAACCCGCGTATCAACCTTGGCAAGGTTGTGTTCTACCATTGAACTACACCTGCAATGCTTTTATATTATAGCGAAACTTTACTTATCGTTGCAAGAATATTTCTAAATACTGAACAATCGGCTTTTTTTTGCAAAGAAAAAGGGTACAAAAATCAATCATTCAATGATATGATAAAATTAGTCAAAAATAAGTTCCGTTGGAGGTTTGCAATGAAAAAATTCACCAATCTTTTAGGGTTTGCTTTACTTCTCAATTTATTGGGATTTATCGCCCTACTTGCATATCGTGTTAATTTTGATGTTGCTGCAACCCTACAAGTCATTTACGCCTTTGCTTATTCTGCCGTGTCCCCCTTGATTGATTTCTCATCCATTAACCTATTTCAAGGATTGCAATGGTTTGCTGTGATTCTATACACGTTTGCTTCATTGGTTCTGATAGTTAATTCCATAAAAAAACTCAATCTACTGAGGATCTTGGTTTCTCCATTAGGATTAGTTTTCACCTTAGCCATGTCAATCATCCTTATTAATGGTTATTATCCCAACGCCGTGGGTTTTGATAATTTAGGCACAAAAACTGATTTTTGGTCTTTAATTTTGCTTCCACTGGAAGTAGCAAATCCTGGTTTACGGGCCTCAGCATTTTCAGGTTTGATTGTTAGCGCTGGCTTACTTACAATTATTTTCCACATCTTCGTTCTCTTTGACTTCGTTCGTAATCCCTATGGAAAGAAGCAAGGGTTGATGATGCCTATTTTAAAAGAAGAAACCATCATTGCTCAAGAGCTTTCAACCTTTGTCATCCCTAATCAAATTAAGATATCTTCACCAGAGTTACCCAAGGTATCAACCCCTTCATCAACCCCTTCTGAAACTCACTCTTTATTCAACCCTACTCCCATCATTGCCTTGCCAACAACCCCATCCTTACCAGAAAAATCAGAAATTTCTAATGCTAGACAAACAGTGCTCCAACTCAAAGATAAAATTCGTGGTTTAATCAGGCTTCAACTTGTTCAGGCAAAACAAGCTATCGTTCTTTCTGCGCCATCGTTAAGTCAACAGTCTGTTATTTCACCCACCCAACCAGTGCAAGTCGCTCCTCTTGTTACAACCATGGTTCAAGAACAAAAACAACAAGAAGATGCTCGTCAACTTATCCAAGAACAAGTTAACCAAGCGATTGCGACTGAAATTGCTCAACTTGAACCTAAATCTAAAGATCAAGTGACGACATTGATTAATGAGGAATTAATCAAATATGATTCATTAAATCGTGAAGTGATGGAAAGTTTAGTTGCAGAAAAAATTGAGCAACAAATTGGTAATGCACTTGATCAATATAAACAAGAAGTTGGACTGCTGATTGAAAAGACGTTAGATGAATCAAAACTCAAAGTCCAGTCTACCTTATCCACTCAAACTCAAAACACCTTAAGCAGCGAACAACTCAACCAACGTATTCAGCAAGCGCTTGAAGAAAATCCTTTGTATAAAAAAATGATGACGTTTGCCACCACCCCTGAGCAGGTTGGTGAATCTACTAATGAGTCCTCACCGCCAATCCAAGCCCCTGGAATCACATCAACAGATGTCGTTAATCTCATTCAAAACCAAACGCTTTCTCAATTACAAATTCAGCAGTTATTGGATGAGCAACATCAAAAGTTACTCACCGTTATTCAACAACTCCCCAAAGAGGATTTAAGTCAGTTGATGACCAAGGCCGAATTTAACTTAGCTTTGAATCAACTCACTCAAACCAAACAAGATTTAATCCAACAACATCAAGACATCATGACTTTAAAAGATGTCCTCTCTCAATTTCAATTAGAAACCCTAGGGCGAATTCAACCGCTTCAAGAAAAGCTACTACAATATGAATCCAAGCCAATTGCTAACGTTCAAATCAAACCTGTTGAAGAAGCATTTATCGTTGCCTTAATGCAAAAACATCAGTCGACATTAAAACCGCAAGAATCATTAGAGGTGATATCGAGCATGGTCGCGACGGAAGTGAAGAAACAAAGTAGCACCGAACCTAAGTTAAACGCGGTGGATGTGGAAAAGATGATCACCGAAGCGGTGGGACGAATTCCTCAACCAGCAGCGGTGGAGATGCCTCGTGTGATGAGTGAAGAAGCGATCACGAAGCTGGTGGAATCGAAATTACCAAGAGTCATCAGTGAAGAAGACATCAAACGAATGGTGGACGCGAAGTTACCAAAACAAGACGGTCCGGTGATGAACGAAGAAGTGATATCGAGCATGGTCGCGACGGAAGTGAAGAAACAAAGTAGCACCGAACCTAAGTTAAACGCGGTGGATGTGGAAAAGATGATCACCGAAGCGGTGGGACGAATTCCTCAACCAGCAGCGGTGG
>Ga0247843_1001895_pt1 | contig 40104 bp, 28 predicted proteins | sample LaCruzMarch2017__FD_192420 | JGI IMG/M metagenome (GOLD analysis project Ga0247843, IMG submission 192420) | Freshwater microbial communities from meromictic Lake La Cruz, Castile-La Mancha, Spain - LaCruzMarch2017_8m | ecosystem: Environmental > Aquatic > Freshwater > Lake | place: Spain...
AGCCGGGCATCTCGGTGCGGGCACCGGCGGCTCCGAAGTTGGCGTAGTGGCCCTCTTTGATCAACTCGCTCTCGTCCATCTTGGTGGGTGGTGCCACCCACAGCTTGACCGGGATGTCACGGCTGCCACCCAGCAGCTTGGCTGCGGCGCGGAAGTGGCCGATGTTGGTCATGCACGAACCGATGAAGGCTTCGTCGATCTTGGTGCCGGCCACGTCGGACAAGAACTTCGCGTCGTCCGGGTCGTTGGGGCAGCACAAGATCGGCTCTTTGATCTCGTTCATGTCGATCTCAATGACGTGTGCGTACTCGGCATCTTTGTCATTGGCGGCGCGGTCGATGGGTCACTTGGCCGGGCGGTGACCGATACCCAGTCACGAATCACTCGCCTCAAGCAGACCGCCGAGCAGCAACGCCTGTGGCAACGCACGATTGGCGAGACGCAGCGCCTGCAAGGCGAGTTTCGCAAACTGCACCTGAGCGGCGATGCGGCGGCCGACGGCATCCGCAAGAAAATCGAGAGCAATCTGACCGTTCTGCGCCAGGCTGGCATTGAAGCAGACAACCTGGACCGCGCCTATCAGCGGCTTGGCCGCACAGCGCGAGGGCTGGAACTGCAGGCCGTTGGCCGAGAACGCATCGGCCAGGGAGTTACGCAGGGGCGTGAAGCGGTGGGTGACGCCCTCAAACTGACCGCCACGGTGGCGGTGCCGGCCACTATCTCGGCCAACTACCAGGCCATTGTGCGCGACATGGCGATCAAGGCCGGTATCGCCGGCACGGCCCGCGAGACACAAATCGGCGAGCAGATCGCACAAAGTGCGCTGGCCAGCGGCATGGGGCGCAACGAACTGGCCGAGGCGGTCAATCAGCTGGTTGGTGGCGGCATGGATCTAGAGCGTGCCACGGCCTTTGCGCCGCTGCTGGCCAAGTTCGCCGTGGGCCAGGGTTCTGGCAGTGTCGACACCGCGCGCATGATCGGCGCGCTGGAGCAAAACGCCAGGATCAGTGACCCCGCCCAGATGCAACAAGCCCTGGAGGCGATCGCCTACCTGGGCAAAGAGGGATCGTTCGAATCCTCGGACATGGCGCGCTGGTTTCCGGAGTTGTTGGCCGAGATGCAGAAGATCGGCATCACCGGCCAGGACTCGGTCAATCAGCTGGGCGCCATGCTGCAGGTGCAAATGAAGGTCTCCGGCTCGCCGGATCAGGCGGCCAACAATCTGAAGAACTGGTTCTCCAAAATCGGTTCACCCGAGACCCAGCGGCGCTACGCCGATGCCGGTATCGATTACACCGCCATGATGCAGGAGGCCATCGGCAAGGGCTGGAGCACGATGGAGTCCTCCTTCGTGCTGGCCCGGGCCTACATCGAGCAGGCCGATCCCCAGCGAGCCCAGCAAGTCTCGGCGGCGGCGCAACGCATCGGCCAGGAACGTGATCCAGCCAAGCAGCAGGCCATGCTGCAAGCCTTCGAGGCCACCATGAAAACCGGTGACCTCTTTGCCGACATGCAGGTCAAGGCGGCGTTGACCGCCTACATGCAAAACGCTGATCTGTATCAGCGACTCAAGCAAAACGCGGCGCGGGCCAGTGGTGAAATCGAACAGGACCTGATCGCCCGGCGAGAGACCTCCAAGCAGATCTGGAGCGAAGTCACCCAAGCCTGGGACGAAGCCTTGCGCCGCATCGGGGATGCCTTGCGACCGGTGACCGACACCGTTGGCCAAGCACTGGGTTCCGTGGGTCGGGCGCTGGCCACGCTGGTCGAGCAGGCACCCATGGTGGTAGCCGGTCTCGCCACGGTTGCCGGTGGGCTGGTGGCTCTCAAAGGCGCTCGTGCCGTTTGGAACATTGGGCGTGGTGCGCTTGATCTGGCGCGGGGCACGCTCATGGCGGGTCGATCCGGCAGAGCCCCAGGCATGCCTGGCCTACCCGGCAAGCTGGGCAATCTGGCGAGCGTGCTCGCCGGTGGGGCAGCTACTGGGGCGCAGCCTGTGTTCGTGACCAACTGGCCGGGTGCCGGTGCCTTGCCTGATCTGCTGGGCCGGTCTGGCCGGGGCGCTGGCAAGCCCTCTGGGTCGCCAGCGGGCGGCATGGCCCGTGCGGGTGGCGCTTTGGGGCGGGTCGGAGGCTGGCTTGGGAAGGCTGGTGGCCGACTGGGCGGCGCATTGGCCATTGGCTCGGCCGCGTATCAGGTCTTTGATACCGCCAAGAACGCCACCACCCGCGAAGAAAAGGCCCAGGGTTACGGCGGTGCGGCCGGTACGCTGGCTGGCGGCTTGGCTGGCGCCAAGCTCGGTGCCGCAGTCGGCGCACTGGGCGGCCCCATCGGGATCGCGATTGGCGGTTTGCTCGGTGGCGCTATTGGCTCTTTCGGCGGTGACAAGTTGGGCGGTTGGTTGGGCAAGTCGCTGGTGGCAACCCAACCACCGAAGGCGTCCCCCACATTGGCGGCCATGCCGGTGCCACCCAATCTTGCGCCACCGGTTGTGGCCGGCGCTGCGCTACCTGCACCCAAAGCAGCGACAACGCCCGTCGCCAAGGCACCCGCCGTGCCGCAACAGGTGAATTTCTCGCCCACCCTGCAAATTACCGTCAAGGGTGATGTGAAAGACCCCCGGCAACTGGCCAACGAGCTGATGCCGCACCTGAAGCGGCTGTTCGAGCAGTTTCAGCAACAAAACCAGCGAGCCGCCTGGTTCGACGGCGCGCATGTGTGAGGTAACTGATGACCCTGTCTTCCATCACCCAATGGGTATCGCAGGCTAGCTCATCGGTCGTGCGCGCCACCAGCCATGCGCAGCGACTGGGACAACTGGCGCAGTCGGCCCAGCCCCCAGAAAACATATTCCGTCTGGCAGCGAACACATCCTCCGAGCTCACGCGCGGCGCCAATGCCCTTAAAAGCCTGGTGACCCTGCTTCCTACCGTCAGCGTGACGGCCTTTGAACGCAGTGCCCTGGGCCGGGGCATGGCCAGCGTGCAGGCTGGGCTGGCTGAGATCAATCGCGCCACGCAGCGAGTCGGCAGCCTGATCGATACCGCCCAATCGGGCACCAAGCGTCTGGACTCGGCCGTGCGATCGGTACAGAGCGCAGCGACCTCGGTGTCGACGCAATTGGGCAAGCTCAAGGCCCAACTGGGCAGTGCCGGTGCCACGACACCGCTGGCATCACCCACCGCTTCGAGCACACGCCGTCCCGCAGGTGCCGGCATGCCGACGCTCTCCAGCGCCCGGCCACACCTGTTGGTGCTGGTCGCCAAACAAGGCGAGCGTTTCTACTTTGGCCTGAACACAGCAGCCTTCGACAGCCTGCGCCGGCAAAGCCAATACAACATCGCCACTCAGGAGCGTCTGGGGCGACCGCAAGCCTTACAAGCGGTCAATCAGGGCAGTGAGTCACTCACGCTCTCAGGTGTGGTCTTTGCGCAAATGGCAGGCATGACCCAACTGAACGCGCTGCGCCGGATCGGCTTTCAGATGAAACCGGTCGAGCTCATCGCCGGCCACGGCGAAACCCTGGGGCGCTGGTATTTGGCCAGCGTCTCAGAGGATCAAAGCGACCTCATGGCCGACGGCGCACCGCGCAAGCAGATCTTTACCGTGGAGTTCAAACGCTATGGCGACGACTATCAAAACCTCTGACGGCGATGTGCTTGATCGCCTCTGCCACCAGCACTACGGTCATCTGATGGGCACGGTCGAGGCGGTACTGGAGGCCAATCCGGGACTGGCTGCGCGCGCTCAACCCTTTGTCTCTGGCGTCGTCATCCATTTACCGGACCTGGCCCCCGCGCGCACTGACGTCATCAACCTGTGGGACTGAGCGATGCGTGCCATCTTCCAGATCATTGCCAACGCCCAAGACATCACCGACCTGCTCAAAGACCGCTTGATCAGCCTGCAGCTGACCGACCGGGCCGGGCTGCAGTCGGACGAATGTGAAATCCGCCTGGATGACCGTGACGACCGGATTGCTTTCCCCAGGAAAGGCGCACTGCTGCGTATTTCGTTGGGTTGGGAGGGCCAGGGGCTGAGCTTCATGGGCGCCTACACCGTGGACGAGATCGAATTCTCAGGCCCGCCACGCACCCTGGTCATTCGCGGCAAGCCGGCGGACATGGCAGGTCTTGCCAAAAGCCCACGCCAGCACGCCTGGGAAAGTGTTCCGCTGTCGCAAATCATTCGCGAGGTCGCCGCCCGCAACCGCTGGCAGGCGGTCTGCTCGATCACCACGACGGTGCCACGGGCCGACCAGGTCGGCGAGTCGGATTTGAACTTCCTGACCCGACTGGCGCGTCAATACAACGCCACGGCCACCCTGAAGGATCGCAAGCTCGTGGTCCTGCCGCGCGCTGAAGGCAAAACCGCCTCGGGTAAAAGCCTGCCGGTGATCCGTCTCTCACCAAACGAAGTAGCCAGCTATCGCCTGACCTTCCCCGACCGAGGCAGCGTCGGTATGGTGAAAACCCAGGCGCACGACACCAAGACCGGCAAAAAGATCGACATCGTCATCCCGAACCCGGATGCCCCGGCCGGCTCCAGCAGCGCCACGCACACTGATCGTCACATCTACCCGATCCCCAGCGCAGCCAAGGCTGCAGCAAAAGCCAAATTGGCCGGCATGAACCGGCAGACCGCCAGCGGCCAGCTGGAGTTACGTGGCCGTGCCGATTTGGCCGCCGAGAAGTCGGTCGAGTTGCAGGGGTTCAAGCAGGAGGTCGACGGCACCTACCTGATCGAATCGGTCACTCACCAGCTGGCTGGGCAAAGCTGGAGCACGTCGGTGGAAATCTCAGCTGGCAAATCAGGCAAGGCCAAAGCTGGGCACACCAAGCCTCCCAAACGCACAACGACCGTGGCAATCCCCAGCGCCCCGTGACCTGCTAATTCCTTTTACCCCATCGACCCCGCCACTGTGCGGGGTTTCTTGTTTCTGGAGACCGTGATGAACACACCGAACACCCGAGACGGCTGGGTATCCATGCCGCTGGACGAATTTGAGCGATTGATCGAGGACGCTGCCGAACGCGGCGCCAAGCGCGCCATGACCGATGTCGGTCTGGATGGCGAAAGCGCAGCCGCCGACATCCGTGAATTGCGTGGACTGCTCGAAGCCTTCAACACCGCCAAGCACACCGCCTGGCAGACCCTGGTGCGGATGGTGACCACGGGCTTCATCTTGGCCTTGGTTGCCGGCGCGCTGATCAAGTTGAAGTTCTTTGGGGGACACTGATCATGCTGACCTTGCTCGGATCACTGCTGGGCTTCCTCAGCAGCACCTTCCCGGAATTCCTCAAGCTGTTTCGCGACAGCCAGGACCGCAAACACGAACTGGCGATCCTGGATCGGCAGATGGAGCAGCTGCGGCTAGGCCACAGCCAGCGCCTGGAAGAAATCCAGATTGCGGCTGATGTTGCCGAGAGCCAGGTGCTGTACAGATACGCGAACCATCCCACTGGCTCGCCATGGGTGGAAGCCTTACAGGCCTCGGTGCGCCCGATCATCACCTATGCCTTCTTCCTGGTCTTTGCGGTGGTGAAGGTCTCGGCCTTGGCCACTTTGCTGCAAACCGACGGCGTCACGCTGGCAGCAGCCCTGCAGGCCACTTGGGACGAAGAAACCCAGGCGTTGTTTGCCGCCGTAATGTCCTTCTGGTTCGGCAGCCGTCAGATCAGCAAGATGCGCCGGGGTGGCTGATGCGTCACGTCACCGAGGAAGGCCTCAACCTGATCAAACGGTTTGAAGGCTTCAGTTCCACCGTTTACATCTGTCCGGCCGGCTACCCGACCATCGGATATGGCCATGTCGTTCTAGCACATGAACAGGATCAGTTCGAAACGGGGATTTCCCAAGCAGAGGCCACTGAGCTTCTGCGTAAGGACGTGAGGATCGCCGAACGAGCCGTGCTGCGGCTGATCTCGGTGCCTCTGACGGACGGGCAGTTCGATGCGCTGGTTTCTTTCACCTTCAACCTCGGTGCTGGAGCGCTACAGCGTTCGACACTGCGGCGGAAGGTGAACCGTGGCGAGCACAAAGGCGTCCCCACCGAGTTGATGAAGTGGGTGTGGGCTGCGGGGAGGAGGATGCCTGGACTAGTTCGTCGAAGGAAGGCGGAGGCCTTGGCCTACTCCTTCGAGCCAGCTGTAAAAACCACTACGCACAAAGCTGGTGGCTAAGGCATGCCGAAAGGATGACGTACCCCCCCCCCCCGCAGGGTAAAATAGAGTGGTATGGTTTGTTTCGCGCGACGACGACGAAATAGGCTCTCGTAAAAAGCGATCTATCTGGTCAATATGGGGGAAGAATGCTGGACGCCAACTCACTGGAAGATGTCGCAGATGCGCGCAGTCTTGAAAGCATCGGGCTGTCTTTCGTCGTGCCTGTTTTTAATGAGTCTGAGACGGTATCTTTATTCGTAGAACGTGTTAAAGCGGTTTTTGATAAATCTCCGGCTGTTAATCTTGAGATTATTTTTATAAATGATGGCAGCAGTGATGACACTCTCATTCGCCTTCTTGAGTTGCAAAAGCAGTTCAATGAAATACGGATAGTTGATTTAAGTCGTAATTTTGGAAAAGAGGCTGCGCTTACAGCAGGTTTAAATATAGCTTCTGGACACGTTGTAGTCCCGATTGACGTTGATTTGCAAGATCCACCCGAGCTCGTTATTCAAATGATTGAGAAATGGCGTGAAGGGTATGACGTCGTGGTGGGAAAACGAGTTAATCGATATTCCGATACGTGGGCAAAAAGAAAATCAGCGACCTGGTTTTATCGAATTCACAACAAAATTTCTGAACCGAAAATCCCTGAAAATGTAGGAGATTTCAGGCTTATGGATCGTTCGGTCGTTGATGCCCTGAAAGCACTTCCGGAGTCAAGGCGATTTATGAAGGGGCTCTTTGCTTGGGTCGGATTCAAGACTGTAGCTGTGGAGTACACAAGACCCGAGAGAGTTGCTGGAACAACAAAATTCAACGGATGGCGGCTGTGGAACTTTGCGCTTGAGGGTATAACGAGTTTCAGTACCGATCCATTGCGAATTTGGACCTATTTGGGTGGGATAGTCGCCTCCATATCTTTTCTTTTTGCCATCTTCATGGTTTTAAAGGTCATAATTCATGGAGTGGATGTTCCAGGATATGCCTCAGTTATGGTCGCAGTGACATTTCTCGGCGGCTTGCAGCTGATTGGTATAGGGGTTATTGGTGAATATCTTGGGCGTTCTTACATTGAATCGAAGCGACGTCCGATTTATCTCGTGAGAAGAATTTACGGGCAAAAGGTTTAAGAGATGGATCTGAAAGAGACTAACATCCTTGGTGAAAATATTAGAACGCATTGGTACTATAAATCAAAATCTAATGCAATGATGCGCTTGCTTTCGGGTGCATCACCATCAGTAATTTTGGATATCGGTGCGGGGTCTGGGTTTTTCTCAAAAAAACTACTGTCCAGCACCGCGGCAAAAGAAGCATGGTGTGTAGATATAAGCTATGAACAAGACTCAGACGCCACAGAAGCAGGAAAGACCGTTCACTTTAGGCGATCAGTTGACAAAGTGAATGCTGACCTAGTTCTTCTCATGGATGTATTAGAACACGTCGACGATGACGTTGGTCTTTTGAAAGACTACGTAAATAAAGTTCCATCAGGGGCAAAATTTTTAATATCCGTCCCTGCCTTTCAGTTTCTGTGGAGTGGTCACGATGTCTTTCTTGAGCATAAGCGTCGATACCGATTAAATCAGATGGAAGACGTTGTTCGACAGGCGGGTTTAACGGTTAAACATGGCGCCTATTATTTTGGTGCAGTCTTCCCGATCGCGGTAGCCATTCGCATGGCGAGTAATTTGTTGCAACGTGGACGTGGCAAAGCTCAGTCACAGTTATCTCTGCACCATCCATTCGTTAATGGAGCATTGGCTGCCATGTCATCAGCAGAGATGCCGTTTTTTTTGCGTAACCGTCTCGCAGGCTTAACTGTTTTTGTACTTGCGGAAAAGCCGTGACGATGGCAATGAATGATGTTGATCGCAACGCTTTGAAGGCCCAACGATCTTCAAATGAAAATTTCTTTCGCGAAATTATTACTGCTGCTCGTTTTGGTCTAGTCGGACTTATTTCGACCGTAGTCCATATTGCGATTGTTTTTCTTTTGTTAACATTTGCTAGCGTCGGCCCGATGTTAGCCAACACGCTCGCGTTCTTGACAGCTTTTTGTATTTCTTTTACCGGCAATTATCTATGGACATTTCGTTCTCCGGGAAACCCTCGACGAGCTGCATTCAGATTTTTTGTTATTGCATTCGGTGCATTCATTATAAATACATTAATTCTCTCATTTCTGATCCAGGGGAATTGGTTTTCTGTCGGATTTTCTGCAATGATCGCCGCCTCTGCAATGCCTGCTCTAAGTTATTTGCTTAGCAGGTTTTGGGGCTTTTTAGGTATTAATTCAAAATGAAAATAAACCTTGGTCTTCCTGCGACTTTTCCAGATCAAAGGATTGATTATGGAGATATTGCTTTATTGGTCTTAATCGGAGTGCTTGGCCAAATATTTTTGATTGCGAACCCTGGTTATTATTCGCATGACGAATGGCAGAGATTTGATTATTACATTAATAATGGATTCATTTCGTACGTTATTCAGCATTCACAAATTTATGCTGGCAGTAGTTTCGGCACCCCTATACGCCCAATAGCATTTTTCCTCCAGGGGATTAACAATCTCTTCTTTGCTGATTTTCCATTTGTTGTTCATCTTATTGCTGCCGCCAATACAATAATCATTTCATTAATTATTTACTTTTCTTGCCTAAATTTTGGACTTGCAAAAAGAGCCAGTTTGCTAGCAGGTTTATTTTTTATATTAAATCCACTGACGGTGCTAGCAACTGGCTGGTCAGCTGCACTTATGGATCAGCTGTATGTGACGTTTGGATTGATTGTCCTTTTGTTGGCTGTGCGCTATATTTTTGATGAAACAAAAGGAATGCTCTTTTTGGGGCTGATTGCCGTTGGTGGTGTTTTTTCTGTTTTATCAAAGGAGACTGGAATAGTTTTTCCTGCCTCCCTTCTTTTGTTGGCCGCTCTCTTTCCTAGGCAGCTTGTTTCCAGATGGCGTCGTCTACTTCTTGTATTTTCAAGTTGGTCGACTCCAATTATTCTATATCTTCTGTTTCGCATTTCTGCTATCGAGAGTTCATTTGTTGGTGGTGCGGCGGACCCCTATGCTGCATCGGTTTTGAATTTTGGAAGAAATATTTTCATATATTGGATATATCCATTTCATCCTTTAATTACTGAGGCGCACAATTGGGTATTTCAGGCCACTTGGTCTGTGGTGCTCTCATTTGTTATTCACACATTACTGGTTTTAATTTTAGGGTTATGTCACGGATTTAGATATGCTGCGGTATATGTCGCATCGTATTTTTTGTTCCTGACCCCAGTTCTTTTTTTGCATAATCAAGGCTCGCACTACATGTATGCATCTGGGGTGCCATTGAGCATCGCTTTAGCGTTGCTGGTTGTTAATAAAATTAAATTAGTAAAGTTGTTTTCTATTCTGGGCGCCATAATTTTAATATGGCATGCATTTGTATTTCAGAAGCTTATATATGAAACGGGCCAGTGCATGACTCGCGTGTCGACTTCACTAGAGGCTGGTTTTGCTTCTGCAGGATATCCAAGCGATATTTTTTTTACGTCAGATTATGATGCTCCCACGCACGTATTGTTGCGACTAGTTCACGGGCGTAACCAAGTTGGCAAATACAACAATATTGCATTTTACCCTCCGTCGTCTAACAAGCAACCAGGAGCCGATAGTCTTATACTCAATCTCAATAGCCAGTGTTTATTGTCTGTCGCTAGTTTGAGTCTTGAGGTTGATGATTTTGGTCCTCAGTCCACTACGGTAGGTGTGAACCCTAATAAACAGCCAGATGGCAGCATGGGCGTTTGGATTAAGTTAAATAGCACGCAAGGGCTTTCTCATGCTCAGGTTTATTTTGATGGCGAACCTGCTGTTGGTACTTCAGTTGGTGACAAAATAATTACAGCCGCAATTGATTCGAAATATCTCGCAAGGCCTGGGAAATATGGCGTATCGATAAAGGTGCCAACACGCGAAAAGATCTACCAAGTTGGAATTTTCGAAGTTAGAGTGTCCGAATGAGGTTCATGCTAATTTCCTTATCGACGTGAAATTGACTCCAATTCGGCGGATAGGAAATCCAACCGCATGAGGACGATTATGGCCGAGGTTTTGGGCATCACCGGCCTCCAAACTGGGCCTGCCTGAGCGCTTGCTCTGGGCCAGTTGCCCGAGATTTTTCTGTATGACCCGTTTTGGGCATGGCCAGGCGCAGCCCTGCCCCGCAGCGTTGGCAAAACCGCTGTTGCCCCCCCTTACCAACTGACGCGCTGATCGGCCTCGAAGTCCGGCGCCGGTTGGGCCGCTTCATCCCAATCTGGCTCAATCTCATCGTCTACACCCTCGCCCATCTGCGTGTCACACCCGTCCCACAGCGGCGGCCCGCGTGCGGGTGTGATGCGTGGTGGCTCTGCATCCACCCCGATGTGATCTAGTATTTGGCGGATATCGGCGCTGTAGGCAATGAAAGCGATGATGCGCATTGGCCCGCCGCAGATGGGGCACAGCAGCGGGAACACCTCGTAGATGCGAGCGATGAGCACCGCCCACAGGTAGTGCGCCGGGCGCTTGGCTGACACCGGCTGGGCAGGCTCGGGCTGGGTTAGGAGTGGATGGCTTACCACACGTGCGCCCTCGCCTGCAGCCGTGCTGGCTGGCTCGGCTTGCACCTGCGCCGGTTGTACCACTGCATCTTGTGCCAGCGCCGTTACGGCAGGCCTCAAAGGTGAGTTCGGTGCCAGCACGCCGTAGTACCGGTGGCGGTGCGTTCGCGGTGGTGGCACCAGCGCGGCAAGGCGGGCTATGAGTTCGAGTGGCGTGAGGTGCAGCTCGTCGGCCTGTGCCCCGTGCTTTGCACCTCGCTTTGCGTTGCGTTGGTCGCGCCGGTCACTGACCGGCTCGCTGTGCTGCTTGGCGCAGCGGTAGACCAGCTCACTGCCCGCTTTGCGCAGCCGCTCCAGTGCAAACGGCGCGCGCGCGCAGTACCGCAACAAACGCTCCAGGCCCGCGCGGTCGTGCGCGGCGATGCACACGCTGGCGTCCACCGAAAACCCACTGTGTTTGTACCCCAGCATCTCCTGGGCCTCGAAACCCTCCAGCAAACCCCGCCCCACAAAGCCACGCAAGATGCGCCGACGCAAGCTGGCCTGCGCTTGGGCCACGGTATGCGCATTCACGCCGGTGGCGGGGTGGAAGATGATGCGCGGTGGTTCCTGGCCACCCGCCACTTCTTCAAACACGCCATCGACTACACAAACGTGGAAATGCACGTGCTCGTTGAGGCTGGCGCCAAAGCGGTGGATGAAGGCGACTGCGCCGATGTGCAAAGCTGCCTTGTTTGGGTTCTGCGCACCAGGGCAGTTGGCTTGCAAGGTTTGCGCGATGACGCGTAGGAAGATGCGCAGCACCATACCCAGCACCGGGCCATCGCGCTGCATGTAGTACCGCAGCCGCTTCGGAACCGACAGCACCCACTGGCGCACGGGCAGGCGGGGGAAGACGTGGTCGGTGAGGTGTGCCGCCGTTTCGGCCATGCGCCGCGTGGTGCATGAGGGGCAGACGCCCCTGCCCTTGCATGAGAAGGCTACCAGGAAGTCATGCCCGCAGTCACCACAGCGTGCGCGGGCAAAGCCGTGGGCAAAGATGCCGCATTCCAGATACTTCTCGAACGCTTTGCGCATATAGGGCTTGGGCGTGTGGTGGTCGCCCTGCCCGTCGAACTGGCCCGCGCCGGCCAGATCAAGCCAGGTCTCGTAGTGCTCGGCCACCATTTGGTACAGCAGCGTGCGTTCGGGGTGGCGCGGGTTGTAAAGTTTGGGTTTGGCAGTGACTGGCATAAATACTGTGCAAATACACAGTATTTTGCAGACTTCTCCTCAGCCAGGCTACTCAACAAAGACGGCCCCGAAGGGCCGTTGTGCGTGGGATCAGCGCCGAAGCTCAGACCGTCGCGTTTTTCGCGTTGTCCACGTACTCTTCAATTTGGTTGAAGTTCAGGTACTTGTAGATCGCCGCGCCGTCTTTGTTCACGATGCCCATGGCTTCGTGGTACTCGGCAACTGTCGGGATATGGCCCAGCTTGGACGCAATGGCGGCCAACTCGGCACTGGCCAAGAACACGTTGGTGTTCTTGCCCAAGCGGTTGGGGAAGTTCCGGGTGCTGGTGGACACCACCGTGGCGCCTTCGCGCACTTGGGCTTGGTTGCCCATGCACAACGAGCAGCCGGGCATTTCAGTCCGGGCACCGGCGGCGCCGAAGTTGGCGTAATGGCCTTCCTTGATCAACTCGCTCTCGTCCATCTTGGTGGGCGGTGCCACCCACAGCTTGACTGGGATGTCGCGGCTGCCACCCAGCAGCTTGGCTGCGGCGCGGAAGTGGCCGATGTTGGTCATGCACGAACCGATGAAGGCTTCGTCGATCTTGGTGCCGGCCACGTCGGACAAGAACTTCGCGTCGTCCGGGTCGTTGGGGCAGCACAAGATCGGCTCTTTGATCTCGTTCATGTCGATCTCAATGACGTGTGCGTACTCGGCATCTTTGTCATTGGCGGCGCGGTCGATGGGTCACTTGGCCGGGCGGTGACCGATACCCAGTCACGAATCACTCGCCTCAAGCAGACCGCCGAGCAGCAACGCCTGTGGCAACGCACGATTGGCGAGACGCAGCGCCTGCAAGGCGAGTTTCGCAAACTGCACCTGAGCGGCGATGCGGCGGCCGACGGCATCCGCAAGAAAATCGAGAGCAATCTGACCGTTCTGCGCCAGGCTGGCATTGAAGCAGACAACCTGGACCGCGCCTATCAGCGGCTTGGCCGCACAGCGCGAGGGCTGGAACTGCAGGCCGTTGGCCGAGAACGCATCGGCCAGGGAGTTACGCAGGGGCGTGAAGCGGTGGGTGACGCCCTCAAACTGACCGCCACGGTGGCGGTGCCGGCCACTATCTCGGCCAACTACCAGGCCATTGTGCGCGACATGGCGATCAAGGCCGGTATCGCCGGCACGGCCCGCGAGACACAAATCGGCGAGCAGATCGCACAAAGTGCGCTGGCCAGCGGCATGGGGCGCAACGAACTGGCCGAGGCGGTCAATCAGCTGGTTGGTGGCGGCATGGATCTAGAGCGTGCCACGGCCTTTGCGCCGCTGCTGGCCAAGTTCGCCGTGGGCCAGGGTTCTGGCAGTGTCGACACCGCGCGCATGATCGGCGCGCTGGAGCAAAACGCCAGGATCAGTGACCCCGCCCAGATGCAACAAGCCCTGGAGGCGATCGCCTACCTGGGCAAAGAGGGATCGTTCGAATCCTCGGACATGGCGCGCTGGTTTCCGGAGTTGTTGGCCGAGATGCAGAAGATCGGCATCACCGGCCAGGACTCGGTCAATCAGCTGGGCGCCATGCTGCAGGTGCAAATGAAGGTCTCCGGCTCGCCGGATCAGGCGGCCAACAATCTGAAGAACTGGTTCTCCAAAATCGGTTCACCCGAGACCCAGCGGCGCTACGCCGATGCCGGTATCGATTACACCGCCATGATGCAGGAGGCCATCGGCAAGGGCTGGAGCACGATGGAGTCCTCCTTCGTGCTGGCCCGGGCCTACATCGAGCAGGCCGATCCCCAGCGAGCCCAGCAAGTCTCGGCGGCGGCGCAACGCATCGGCCAGGAACGTGATCCAGCCAAGCAGCAGGCCATGCTGCAAGCCTTCGAGGCCACCATGAAAACCGGTGACCTCTTTGCCGACATGCAGGTCAAGGCGGCGTTGACCGCCTACATGCAAAACGCTGATCTGTATCAGCGACTCAAGCAAAACGCGGCGCGGGCCAGTGGTGAAATCGAACAGGACCTGATCGCCCGGCGAGAGACCTCCAAGCAGATCTGGAGCGAAGTCACCCAAGCCTGGGACGAAGCCTTGCGCCGCATCGGGGATGCCTTGCGACCGGTGACCGACACCGTTGGCCAAGCACTGGGTTCCGTGGGTCGGGCGCTGGCCACGCTGGTCGAGCAGGCACCCATGGTGGTAGCCGGTCTCGCCACGGTTGCCGGTGGGCTGGTGGCTCTCAAAGGCGCTCGTGCCGTTTGGAACATTGGGCGTGGTGCGCTTGATCTGGCGCGGGGCACGCTCATGGCGGGTCGATCCGGCAGAGCCCCAGGCATGCCTGGCCTACCCGGCAAGCTGGGCAATCTGGCGAGCGTGCTCGCCGGTGGGGCAGCTACTGGGGCGCAGCCTGTGTTCGTGACCAACTGGCCGGGTGCCGGTGCCTTGCCTGATCTGCTGGGCCGGTCTGGCCGGGGCGCTGGCAAGCCCTCTGGGTCGCCAGCGGGCGGCATGGCCCGTGCGGGTGGCGCTTTGGGGCGGGTCGGAGGCTGGCTTGGGAAGGCTGGTGGCCGACTGGGCGGCGCATTGGCCATTGGCTCGGCCGCGTATCAGGTCTTTGATACCGCCAAGAACGCCACCACCCGCGAAGAAAAGGCCCAGGGTTACGGCGGTGCGGCCGGTACGCTGGCTGGCGGCTTGGCTGGCGCCAAGCTCGGTGCCGCAGTCGGCGCACTGGGCGGCCCCATCGGGATCGCGATTGGCGGTTTGCTCGGTGGCGCTATTGGCTCTTTCGGCGGTGACAAGTTGGGCGGTTGGTTGGGCAAGTCGCTGGTGGCAACCCAACCACCGAAGGCGTCCCCCACATTGGCGGCCATGCCGGTGCCACCCAATCTTGCGCCACCGGTTGTGGCCGGCGCTGCGCTACCTGCACCCAAAGCAGCGACAACGCCCGTCGCCAAGGCACCCGCCGTGCCGCAACAGGTGAATTTCTCGCCCACCCTGCAAATTACCGTCAAGGGTGATGTGAAAGACCCCCGGCAACTGGCCAACGAGCTGATGCCGCACCTGAAGCGGCTGTTCGAGCAGTTTCAGCAACAAAACCAGCGAGCCGCCTGGTTCGACGGCGCGCATGTGTGAGGTAACTGATGACCCTGTCTTCCATCACCCAATGGGTATCGCAGGCTAGCTCATCGGTCGTGCGCGCCACCAGCCATGCGCAGCGACTGGGACAACTGGCGCAGTCGGCCCAGCCCCCAGAAAACATATTCCGTCTGGCAGCGAACACATCCTCCGAGCTCACGCGCGGCGCCAATGCCCTTAAAAGCCTGGTGACCCTGCTTCCTACCGTCAGCGTGACGGCCTTTGAACGCAGTGCCCTGGGCCGGGGCATGGCCAGCGTGCAGGCTGGGCTGGCTGAGATCAATCGCGCCACGCAGCGAGTCGGCAGCCTGATCGATACCGCCCAATCGGGCACCAAGCGTCTGGACTCGGCCGTGCGATCGGTACAGAGCGCAGCGACCTCGGTGTCGACGCAATTGGGCAAGCTCAAGGCCCAACTGGGCAGTGCCGGTGCCACGACACCGCTGGCATCACCCACCGCTTCGAGCACACGCCGTCCCGCAGGTGCCGGCATGCCGACGCTCTCCAGCGCCCGGCCACACCTGTTGGTGCTGGTCGCCAAACAAGGCGAGCGTTTCTACTTTGGCCTGAACACAGCAGCCTTCGACAGCCTGCGCCGGCAAAGCCAATACAACATCGCCACTCAGGAGCGTCTGGGGCGACCGCAAGCCTTACAAGCGGTCAATCAGGGCAGTGAGTCACTCACGCTCTCAGGTGTGGTCTTTGCGCAAATGGCAGGCATGACCCAACTGAACGCGCTGCGCCGGATCGGCTTTCAGATGAAACCGGTCGAGCTCATCGCCGGCCACGGCGAAACCCTGGGGCGCTGGTATTTGGCCAGCGTCTCAGAGGATCAAAGCGACCTCATGGCCGACGGCGCACCGCGCAAGCAGATCTTTACCGTGGAGTTCAAACGCTATGGCGACGACTATCAAAACCTCTGACGGCGATGTGCTTGATCGCCTCTGCCACCAGCACTACGGTCATCTGATGGGCACGGTCGAGGCGGTACTGGAGGCCAATCCGGGACTGGCTGCGCGCGCTCAACCCTTTGTCTCTGGCGTCGTCATCCATTTACCGGACCTGGCCCCCGCGCGCACTGACGTCATCAACCTGTGGGACTGAGCGATGCGTGCCATCTTCCAGATCATTGCCAACGCCCAAGACATCACCGACCTGCTCAAAGACCGCTTGATCAGCCTGCAGCTGACCGACCGGGCCGGGCTGCAGTCGGACGAATGTGAAATCCGCCTGGATGACCGTGACGACCGGATTGCTTTCCCCAGGAAAGGCGCACTGCTGCGTATTTCGTTGGGTTGGGAGGGCCAGGGGCTGAGCTTCATGGGCGCCTACACCGTGGACGAGATCGAATTCTCAGGCCCGCCACGCACCCTGGTCATTCGCGGCAAGCCGGCGGACATGGCAGGTCTTGCCAAAAGCCCACGCCAGCACGCCTGGGAAAGTGTTCCGCTGTCGCAAATCATTCGCGAGGTCGCCGCCCGCAACCGCTGGCAGGCGGTCTGCTCGATCACCACGACGGTGCCACGGGCCGACCAGGTCGGCGAGTCGGATTTGAACTTCCTGACCCGACTGGCGCGTCAATACAACGCCACGGCCACCCTGAAGGATCGCAAGCTCGTGGTCCTGCCGCGCGCTGAAGGCAAAACCGCCTCGGGTAAAAGCCTGCCGGTGATCCGTCTCTCACCAAACGAAGTAGCCAGCTATCGCCTGACCTTCCCCGACCGAGGCAGCGTCGGTATGGTGAAAACCCAGGCGCACGACACCAAGACCGGCAAAAAGATCGACATCGTCATCCCGAACCCGGATGCCCCGGCCGGCTCCAGCAGCGCCACGCACACTGATCGTCACATCTACCCGATCCCCAGCGCAGCCAAGGCTGCAGCAAAAGCCAAATTGGCCGGCATGAACCGGCAGACCGCCAGCGGCCAGCTGGAGTTACGTGGCCGTGCCGATTTGGCCGCCGAGAAGTCGGTCGAGTTGCAGGGGTTCAAGCAGGAGGTCGACGGCACCTACCTGATCGAATCGGTCACTCACCAGCTGGCTGGGCAAAGCTGGAGCACGTCGGTGGAAATCTCAGCTGGCAAATCAGGCAAGGCCAAAGCTGGGCACACCAAGCCTCCCAAACGCACAACGACCGTGGCAATCCCCAGCGCCCCGTGACCTGCTAATTCCTTTTACCCCATCGACCCCGCCACTGTGCGGGGTTTCTTGTTTCTGGAGACCGTGATGAACACACCGAACACCCGAGACGGCTGGGTATCCATGCCGCTGGACGAATTTGAGCGATTGATCGAGGACGCTGCCGAACGCGGCGCCAAGCGCGCCATGACCGATGTCGGTCTGGATGGCGAAAGCGCAGCCGCCGACATCCGTGAATTGCGTGGACTGCTCGAAGCCTTCAACACCGCCAAGCACACCGCCTGGCAGACCCTGGTGCGGATGGTGACCACGGGCTTCATCTTGGCCTTGGTTGCCGGCGCGCTGATCAAGTTGAAGTTCTTTGGGGGACACTGATCATGCTGACCTTGCTCGGATCACTGCTGGGCTTCCTCAGCAGCACCTTCCCGGAATTCCTCAAGCTGTTTCGCGACAGCCAGGACCGCAAACACGAACTGGCGATCCTGGATCGGCAGATGGAGCAGCTGCGGCTAGGCCACAGCCAGCGCCTGGAAGAAATCCAGATTGCGGCTGATGTTGCCGAGAGCCAGGTGCTGTACAGATACGCGAACCATCCCACTGGCTCGCCATGGGTGGAAGCCTTACAGGCCTCGGTGCGCCCGATCATCACCTATGCCTTCTTCCTGGTCTTTGCGGTGGTGAAGGTCTCGGCCTTGGCCACTTTGCTGCAAACCGACGGCGTCACGCTGGCAGCAGCCCTGCAGGCCACTTGGGACGAAGAAACCCAGGCGTTGTTTGCCGCCGTAATGTCCTTCTGGTTCGGCAGCCGTCAGATCAGCAAGATGCGCCGGGGTGGCTGATGCGTCACGTCACCGAGGAAGGCCTCAACCTGATCAAACGGTTTGAAGGCTTCAGTTCCACCGTTTACATCTGTCCGGCCGGCTACCCGACCATCGGATATGGCCATGTCGTTCTAGCACATGAACAGGATCAGTTCGAAACGGGGATTTCCCAAGCAGAGGCCACTGAGCTTCTGCGTAAGGACGTGAGGATCGCCGAACGAGCCGTGCTGCGGCTGATCTCGGTGCCTCTGACGGACGGGCAGTTCGATGCGCTGGTTTCTTTCACCTTCAACCTCGGTGCTGGAGCGCTACAGCGTTCGACACTGCGGCGGAAGGTGAACCGTGGCGAGCACAAAGGCGTCCCCACCGAGTTGATGAAGTGGGTGTGGGCTGCGGGGAGGAGGATGCCTGGACTAGTTCGTCGAAGGAAGGCGGAGGCCTTGGCCTACTCCTTCGAGCCAGCTGTAAAAACCACTACGCACAAAGCTGGTGGCTAAGGCATGCCGAAAGGATGACGTACCCCCCCCCCCCGCAGGGTAAAATAGAGTGGTATGGTTTGTTTCGCGCGACGACGACGAAATAGGCTCTCGTAAAAAGCGATCTATCTGGTCAATATGGGGGAAGAATGCTGGACGCCAACTCACTGGAAGATGTCGCAGATGCGCGCAGTCTTGAAAGCATCGGGCTGTCTTTCGTCGTGCCTGTTTTTAATGAGTCTGAGACGGTATCTTTATTCGTAGAACGTGTTAAAGCGGTTTTTGATAAATCTCCGGCTGTTAATCTTGAGATTATTTTTATAAATGATGGCAGCAGTGATGACACTCTCATTCGCCTTCTTGAGTTGCAAAAGCAGTTCAATGAAATACGGATAGTTGATTTAAGTCGTAATTTTGGAAAAGAGGCTGCGCTTACAGCAGGTTTAAATATAGCTTCTGGACACGTTGTAGTCCCGATTGACGTTGATTTGCAAGATCCACCCGAGCTCGTTATTCAAATGATTGAGAAATGGCGTGAAGGGTATGACGTCGTGGTGGGAAAACGAGTTAATCGATATTCCGATACGTGGGCAAAAAGAAAATCAGCGACCTGGTTTTATCGAATTCACAACAAAATTTCTGAACCGAAAATCCCTGAAAATGTAGGAGATTTCAGGCTTATGGATCGTTCGGTCGTTGATGCCCTGAAAGCACTTCCGGAGTCAAGGCGATTTATGAAGGGGCTCTTTGCTTGGGTCGGATTCAAGACTGTAGCTGTGGAGTACACAAGACCCGAGAGAGTTGCTGGAACAACAAAATTCAACGGATGGCGGCTGTGGAACTTTGCGCTTGAGGGTATAACGAGTTTCAGTACCGATCCATTGCGAATTTGGACCTATTTGGGTGGGATAGTCGCCTCCATATCTTTTCTTTTTGCCATCTTCATGGTTTTAAAGGTCATAATTCATGGAGTGGATGTTCCAGGATATGCCTCAGTTATGGTCGCAGTGACATTTCTCGGCGGCTTGCAGCTGATTGGTATAGGGGTTATTGGTGAATATCTTGGGCGTTCTTACATTGAATCGAAGCGACGTCCGATTTATCTCGTGAGAAGAATTTACGGGCAAAAGGTTTAAGAGATGGATCTGAAAGAGACTAACATCCTTGGTGAAAATATTAGAACGCATTGGTACTATAAATCAAAATCTAATGCAATGATGCGCTTGCTTTCGGGTGCATCACCATCAGTAATTTTGGATATCGGTGCGGGGTCTGGGTTTTTCTCAAAAAAACTACTGTCCAGCACCGCGGCAAAAGAAGCATGGTGTGTAGATATAAGCTATGAACAAGACTCAGACGCCACAGAAGCAGGAAAGACCGTTCACTTTAGGCGATCAGTTGACAAAGTGAATGCTGACCTAGTTCTTCTCATGGATGTATTAGAACACGTCGACGATGACGTTGGTCTTTTGAAAGACTACGTAAATAAAGTTCCATCAGGGGCAAAATTTTTAATATCCGTCCCTGCCTTTCAGTTTCTGTGGAGTGGTCACGATGTCTTTCTTGAGCATAAGCGTCGATACCGATTAAATCAGATGGAAGACGTTGTTCGACAGGCGGGTTTAACGGTTAAACATGGCGCCTATTATTTTGGTGCAGTCTTCCCGATCGCGGTAGCCATTCGCATGGCGAGTAATTTGTTGCAACGTGGACGTGGCAAAGCTCAGTCACAGTTATCTCTGCACCATCCATTCGTTAATGGAGCATTGGCTGCCATGTCATCAGCAGAGATGCCGTTTTTTTTGCGTAACCGTCTCGCAGGCTTAACTGTTTTTGTACTTGCGGAAAAGCCGTGACGATGGCAATGAATGATGTTGATCGCAACGCTTTGAAGGCCCAACGATCTTCAAATGAAAATTTCTTTCGCGAAATTATTACTGCTGCTCGTTTTGGTCTAGTCGGACTTATTTCGACCGTAGTCCATATTGCGATTGTTTTTCTTTTGTTAACATTTGCTAGCGTCGGCCCGATGTTAGCCAACACGCTCGCGTTCTTGACAGCTTTTTGTATTTCTTTTACCGGCAATTATCTATGGACATTTCGTTCTCCGGGAAACCCTCGACGAGCTGCATTCAGATTTTTTGTTATTGCATTCGGTGCATTCATTATAAATACATTAATTCTCTCATTTCTGATCCAGGGGAATTGGTTTTCTGTCGGATTTTCTGCAATGATCGCCGCCTCTGCAATGCCTGCTCTAAGTTATTTGCTTAGCAGGTTTTGGGGCTTTTTAGGTATTAATTCAAAATGAAAATAAACCTTGGTCTTCCTGCGACTTTTCCAGATCAAAGGATTGATTATGGAGATATTGCTTTATTGGTCTTAATCGGAGTGCTTGGCCAAATATTTTTGATTGCGAACCCTGGTTATTATTCGCATGACGAATGGCAGAGATTTGATTATTACATTAATAATGGATTCATTTCGTACGTTATTCAGCATTCACAAATTTATGCTGGCAGTAGTTTCGGCACCCCTATACGCCCAATAGCATTTTTCCTCCAGGGGATTAACAATCTCTTCTTTGCTGATTTTCCATTTGTTGTTCATCTTATTGCTGCCGCCAATACAATAATCATTTCATTAATTATTTACTTTTCTTGCCTAAATTTTGGACTTGCAAAAAGAGCCAGTTTGCTAGCAGGTTTATTTTTTATATTAAATCCACTGACGGTGCTAGCAACTGGCTGGTCAGCTGCACTTATGGATCAGCTGTATGTGACGTTTGGATTGATTGTCCTTTTGTTGGCTGTGCGCTATATTTTTGATGAAACAAAAGGAATGCTCTTTTTGGGGCTGATTGCCGTTGGTGGTGTTTTTTCTGTTTTATCAAAGGAGACTGGAATAGTTTTTCCTGCCTCCCTTCTTTTGTTGGCCGCTCTCTTTCCTAGGCAGCTTGTTTCCAGATGGCGTCGTCTACTTCTTGTATTTTCAAGTTGGTCGACTCCAATTATTCTATATCTTCTGTTTCGCATTTCTGCTATCGAGAGTTCATTTGTTGGTGGTGCGGCGGACCCCTATGCTGCATCGGTTTTGAATTTTGGAAGAAATATTTTCATATATTGGATATATCCATTTCATCCTTTAATTACTGAGGCGCACAATTGGGTATTTCAGGCCACTTGGTCTGTGGTGCTCTCATTTGTTATTCACACATTACTGGTTTTAATTTTAGGGTTATGTCACGGATTTAGATATGCTGCGGTATATGTCGCATCGTATTTTTTGTTCCTGACCCCAGTTCTTTTTTTGCATAATCAAGGCTCGCACTACATGTATGCATCTGGGGTGCCATTGAGCATCGCTTTAGCGTTGCTGGTTGTTAATAAAATTAAATTAGTAAAGTTGTTTTCTATTCTGGGCGCCATAATTTTAATATGGCATGCATTTGTATTTCAGAAGCTTATATATGAAACGGGCCAGTGCATGACTCGCGTGTCGACTTCACTAGAGGCTGGTTTTGCTTCTGCAGGATATCCAAGCGATATTTTTTTTACGTCAGATTATGATGCTCCCACGCACGTATTGTTGCGACTAGTTCACGGGCGTAACCAAGTTGGCAAATACAACAATATTGCATTTTACCCTCCGTCGTCTAACAAGCAACCAGGAGCCGATAGTCTTATACTCAATCTCAATAGCCAGTGTTTATTGTCTGTCGCTAGTTTGAGTCTTGAGGTTGATGATTTTGGTCCTCAGTCCACTACGGTAGGTGTGAACCCTAATAAACAGCCAGATGGCAGCATGGGCGTTTGGATTAAGTTAAATAGCACGCAAGGGCTTTCTCATGCTCAGGTTTATTTTGATGGCGAACCTGCTGTTGGTACTTCAGTTGGTGACAAAATAATTACAGCCGCAATTGATTCGAAATATCTCGCAAGGCCTGGGAAATATGGCGTATCGATAAAGGTGCCAACACGCGAAAAGATCTACCAAGTTGGAATTTTCGAAGTTAGAGTGTCCGAATGAGGTTCATGCTAATTTCCTTATCGACGTGAAATTGACTCCAATTCGGCGGATAGGAAATCCAACCGCATGAGGACGATTATGGCCGAGGTTTTGGGCATCACCGGCCTCCAAACTGGGCCTGCCTGAGCGCTTGCTCTGGGCCAGTTGCCCGAGATTTTTCTGTATGACCCGTTTTGGGCATGGCCAGGCGCAGCCCTGCCCCGCAGCGTTGGCAAAACCGCTGTTGCCCCCCCTTACCAACTGACGCGCTGATCGGCCTCGAAGTCCGGCGCCGGTTGGGCCGCTTCATCCCAATCTGGCTCAATCTCATCGTCTACACCCTCGCCCATCTGCGTGTCACACCCGTCCCACAGCGGCGGCCCGCGTGCGGGTGTGATGCGTGGTGGCTCTGCATCCACCCCGATGTGATCTAGTATTTGGCGGATATCGGCGCTGTAGGCAATGAAAGCGATGATGCGCATTGGCCCGCCGCAGATGGGGCACAGCAGCGGGAACACCTCGTAGATGCGAGCGATGAGCACCGCCCACAGGTAGTGCGCCGGGCGCTTGGCTGACACCGGCTGGGCAGGCTCGGGCTGGGTTAGGAGTGGATGGCTTACCACACGTGCGCCCTCGCCTGCAGCCGTGCTGGCTGGCTCGGCTTGCACCTGCGCCGGTTGTACCACTGCATCTTGTGCCAGCGCCGTTACGGCAGGCCTCAAAGGTGAGTTCGGTGCCAGCACGCCGTAGTACCGGTGGCGGTGCGTTCGCGGTGGTGGCACCAGCGCGGCAAGGCGGGCTATGAGTTCGAGTGGCGTGAGGTGCAGCTCGTCGGCCTGTGCCCCGTGCTTTGCACCTCGCTTTGCGTTGCGTTGGTCGCGCCGGTCACTGACCGGCTCGCTGTGCTGCTTGGCGCAGCGGTAGACCAGCTCACTGCCCGCTTTGCGCAGCCGCTCCAGTGCAAACGGCGCGCGCGCGCAGTACCGCAACAAACGCTCCAGGCCCGCGCGGTCGTGCGCGGCGATGCACACGCTGGCGTCCACCGAAAACCCACTGTGTTTGTACCCCAGCATCTCCTGGGCCTCGAAACCCTCCAGCAAACCCCGCCCCACAAAGCCACGCAAGATGCGCCGACGCAAGCTGGCCTGCGCTTGGGCCACGGTATGCGCATTCACGCCGGTGGCGGGGTGGAAGATGATGCGCGGTGGTTCCTGGCCACCCGCCACTTCTTCAAACACGCCATCGACTACACAAACGTGGAAATGCACGTGCTCGTTGAGGCTGGCGCCAAAGCGGTGGATGAAGGCGACTGCGCCGATGTGCAAAGCTGCCTTGTTTGGGTTCTGCGCACCAGGGCAGTTGGCTTGCAAGGTTTGCGCGATGACGCGTAGGAAGATGCGCAGCACCATACCCAGCACCGGGCCATCGCGCTGCATGTAGTACCGCAGCCGCTTCGGAACCGACAGCACCCACTGGCGCACGGGCAGGCGGGGGAAGACGTGGTCGGTGAGGTGTGCCGCCGTTTCGGCCATGCGCCGCGTGGTGCATGAGGGGCAGACGCCCCTGCCCTTGCATGAGAAGGCTACCAGGAAGTCATGCCCGCAGTCACCACAGCGTGCGCGGGCAAAGCCGTGGGCAAAGATGCCGCATTCCAGATACTTCTCGAACGCTTTGCGCATATAGGGCTTGGGCGTGTGGTGGTCGCCCTGCCCGTCGAACTGGCCCGCGCCGGCCAGATCAAGCCAGGTCTCGTAGTGCTCGGCCACCATTTGGTACAGCAGCGTGCGTTCGGGGTGGCGCGGGTTGTAAAGTTTGGGTTTGGCAGTGACTGGCATAAATACTGTGCAAATACACAGTATTTTGCAGACTTCTCCTCAGCCAGGCTACTCAACAAAGACGGCCCCGAAGGGCCGTTGTGCGTGGGATCAGCGCCGAAGCTCAGACCGTCGCGTTTTTCGCGTTGTCCACGTACTGTCAGCCTTTGTTGCCACAGGCGAATGCCAAAGGGCGTGTGGCATGGCGGCAGTGGCATTCATTTTTGGGTGTTGCGTTGGGGCTGGTCAGTTTCGTCATCTTGACGACGGGTCTGACCTGGAGCCAGAACGCTGGAAATCAAATCAGATGGGCGCGTGATGCGACTGGCCAGACACCTCCGCGTATTCCTGCTCAGTTCAAGTCCACTGTGACTGAAGGGGCTAAACCGTTGACATGGGAGCAAGCATTACAAGCCATTCGTCGCGAAGCCCCCAGCATTTCATTGATGGTCATGGCACCCAAAGGTCCTGAAGGTGTGTGGCGTGCCAACCAAATGGACAAGGGTGACCCAACCAAACGTTTCGATTTGCTGCTGGACGCGTATTCTGGGCAAAAACTCTATTACAGCGGATGGTCTGACCAAACGGCTTTTGGCAAAGCCACAGCCATTGGCATTCCATTTCACCGGGGTGAATTCGGTGTTTGGAACCAAGTCTTGTTGTTTGTCTTTGGCGCGGGCATCTTGTTTTCATTGGTATCCGGTTGGGTGATGTTCTTCAAACGCCGTGCTGCAGGCTCCAGTGTTTGGCCTGTGGTCTTGCCAGGAGCTTGGCGCAGCGTCAGCCCTTGGGCTTGGTTAGGCGGGGCATTCATGTTGGTTGCCATGCCTGTACTGGCCATGAGCGCAGCGCCAGTGGCAATGATCGAAATGGTGTTGGGCTACAAAAAACGCAAACTCTCAGCTTTGTAAAGTCAACTCGGAAATGGTTGTGGTGCTGGACTCGTTTGCAAGGGCTACAAAGCCACCTCGTATTGGGACACCCGTGATGTGCTCAAGGAGCTCGGCGCGATTCCCACGCGGGGCCGCATTGTGGTGGACCGCAACCGCATCACAGGCGGCGGCGTGACGGCCGGGATCGACTTTGGCCTCAAGTTGGTGGCACTGCTGAAAAGCCGGGTCTATGCCGAGGCGGTGCAGTTGTACCTAGAGTACGACCCGCAGCTCCCCTTCAATGCCGGTTCGCCCGAAAAAGCGCAGCCACTGGCCAGACAGTTCTTGAAAGACATGTTTGCCGGGATGCGTGCCAATGCGTTGGCGACAGCCAAGAGGGCGATGCAAAGACTGGGTGCGTGATGGTCATCCAAGGTTGCACGCGCCAACATCGCCATCTTCATGTGTGCGGTACCGCGATGAACTTGCCGCATGACAATCGTGGGTAATTTGATTTAGATCATTTCAAGTGGGCCGTTTTGCGATAATCCACGCCATGTTTTTCCAACGCCCACTCCTGCGCCAACTGAGCCGCCTCGTGCTGGTTTGGTACGTGCTGTTTGTGGGTGTTTCGGTGTTGGCGGCCACGCTGCAGCCCAAAACCATGGACGTGGTGTGTTCCACCATGGGCATCATGAAGGTGGTGGTGCAAGGCGAGGGTGAAGTCGCCCCAGTGAGCAGCAGCATGGACTGCCCGCTGTGCGCCCACGCCACACCCGCATTGCCACCGCCCACGGTGGCTGCTTTGGCGCATATGCACGATGCACGCGCCCACATCGTGCAAGCCTTGCCCGAGGCGCTGCTGTTGGCACGCACCGCGCCGCCACTGCCTTCTCGCGGGCCACCTGTTTTTAATTGATCCACACCCCCGCATGCTGAACACCCTTGGGTGCTTGGTGTCTGTTGTTGCCCTTGGCCTGAATGGTTAATGGCGACCGATCGATTGAAAACTTGTCATGAAAAATTCCCTCTCCTTTTCACCTCTGTCTTTGGCCGTGTTCGGCTTGTTGTCCAGTTTGAGTGCTGCTGCGGTGGCCCAAACCGCGCCTGCGCTGGACACCATCGTGGTGTCGGGCTCGCGCTCTGACACCAAATTGTCCGAAACCCCCGTGTCCATTGGGGCCGTCAGCCGCGCCCAGTGGGATGCCGACAAGCCCAAGTCGGTGGGCGAGATCATCAACCGCATTCCCGGCGTGCACTGGAACGATCTGGGCAACGAGCAACACAGCATGGCCATTCGCCAGCCCATCAGCACCAACGCGGTCTACCAGTACCTGGAAGACGGCATCCCGATCCGTCCATTGGGCGTGTTCAATCACAACGCCCTGAACGAAAACAACATGAACGGCTCGGGCGGCGTCGAAGTGGTCAAAGGCGCTGCCTCGTCGCTGTATGGCAGCAACGCCGTGGGTGGCGCGGTCAACTTCTTGACGCAACGACCTTCACGCACGCCCACAGGCTATGTGGGCATTCGCCACGACCACACCGATGGTTTTACCCGTGTGGACTCGGGCGCAAGCAACACCTGGGGCGATTTGGGCTTGCGGTTTTCGCACTACAGCTCGCAGCGCGATACCCACAACTGGCAGCAGTACAGCGGTGGCAAAAAAGACTCTTTCACTCTGCGTGGCGACTACAACCTGAGCGACAAGTCCTGGTTGCGTGCGTCGCTGGTGCACACGAATCTGGACTCGGACACGCCGGGCAGCTTGTTTGAAAACGACTACCGCAATAACCCCGGCAAAAGCATCAACACCTTCACTTGGCGCAAAGACAAAACCACCCGCGCCAATTTGGCCTGGGAGGGTGAAACGACAAAAGGTGGCTTGACCACGGTGACGCTGTTTGCCCGCCACAACGACCACGGCCAATTGCCCAACTACACCATCACCGGTTGCCAGGGTGCCAGTTGCAGGGGCACGATCAACAACAACCACGTTCAATCTTTGGGCGTGGATGTCAAGCATGTGCAGTCGCTGGACTGGATGAAAGCGAGATGGGTGGCAGGCGTCTACATCGACCACAGCCAAAATGACTTTGTGTCGGACAACTTGGCCATCGTGCGCGATGTCCCAACTGGGCGGTACATCAGCTACGCGCTCAACAGCGCTGCCAATCCCAATGGGGTGCGTGACTATGGTGCGGGCATCGTCAATCATGCAGCGTTCGCACAATTGGAGTTCAGCCCCACAGAGCAGATCCGTGTGGTCGCCGGTGGCCGTTACGACAGCATCCGCTACGACTTCAAGAACAACCTGACACCCGGGGCCAACTATGGCGCTGCCAATGAGGTGCGCAGCTTTGCCAAGTTCAGCCCTAAATTGGGCGCGACCTTCGCCCTCAGCCCTGCCAGCAGTTTGTACGGCAACCTCAGTATGGGCTTCACACCACCCGAAGTCAGCCAGCTTTACGGCAGAACCGCCATCCCTGAATTGAACTCGGCCACCTACGACAACGTGGAGGTTGGCTGGCGTGCTTTGCTCGCGTCAGGGATTCGACTCGATTCGGCGCTCTATCAACTCAGCGGTAAAGACACCATCGTGTCCTACACACCGGAAGTCGGCAACAGCTTCAACAAGAACGCGGGCAACACCCGCAGCCGGGGTCTGGAGTTGAGTTTGAATCAGGATCTGCGTGAATGGGATTGGCGCGTGGGCGCGACCTGGGCAGAGCACACTTTTGTGTCTTACCGCGTGAGCGACAAAGCGGGCGCGATCGAGGACTATTCGGGCAAAAACATGCCGCAGGCCCCCAGTCACACCATCACCGCCCAAGTCGGCTGGAGGATCACACCGGCTTCGCGCGTGGCTTTGGACCTGGTCAAGCAAGGCCGCTATTGGATGAACAACGCCAACACGGTACGTTATGCGGGTCACACCCTGCTCAACCTGACCGCCAGCCACAAGCTCGCCAATGGCTGGGAAGTCTGGGGCCAGGTGCGTAACCTGACCGACAAGCTGTACACGGACAATGCGTCCAGCCGCTACATCTCTGGCACTTATAGCCCCAACACGCAAAACACCTACGCAGCAGGTGCGCCGCGCAGCGTCATGTTGGGCTTGACCAAGTCGTTTGGTCAACGTTGACGTGCAGTTTGGCTGGCGATGATGGGTTAAAAGTAACCAGGACTTCGCCAGCCCTTCATTCAATCTTTCGACTTTGTGAGAGAAGCCCATGAACTTATTGAACCGTTGGTGTGCCGTGTTGGGTCTGGTGATGGCTTGGCTGTGTGTGGTGCCGCAGGCTGGGGCGCATGACGCTGTCAAAGAAGCCAGCAAGCCTGCTGCGACTTCACAGCACCGCCACCAGCGCCCGCAACTGGCGACAGGCGCAGCCATTGCGCCAGACGGTCGTTTGTGGGTGGTGGGCTTGAATGCGCAGGCGCAACTTTTTGTGCAAAGCACGCCTTTGGGCGCTGCTTTGCAGTGGAGCGAAGCACGCATCCTGAATACGGGAGCCGACCCGATTGCGGCCGATGGCGAAAGCCGCCCAAAAATAGCATTTGGCCCCCAGGGCTGGGCGGTGATCAGCTACACCATGCCGCTGGCCAAGCCTTACACGGGCTTCATCCGCATGCTGCGCAGCAGCGATGGCGGGCAAACGTTCAGCGCCCCATTCACCGTGCACCAGGATCGGCAGGAAATCACCCACCGATTTGATTCGGTGGCCTTTGATGCGCAAGGTGTGCTGCACACGCTGTGGGTGGACAAGCGCGACCAGCCGCCCAAAGGCTCAGCGCAAAAATACGCAGGCGCTGCGATTTACCGCAACGAGTCCAAAGACGGCGGCCAGACCTTTGGCCCCGACACCAAGCTGGCCGACCACTCGTGTGAGTGCTGCCGCATTGGCCTGGCCCGCAACCCGCAAGGCCAGTTGCAAGCCACCTGGCGGCATGTGTTTGAGGGCAGCATCCGCGACCATGCTTTTGCCAGCGTGAGTGCGCCCGCCAACCGCATCACCCGCAGCACGCACGATGGTTGGCACATCAATGCTTGCCCGCACCACGGCCCTGGTTTGGCGCTCAATGCAGGCGGCCATCCAACGGGTTACCACACCGTCTGGTTTGGCATCCGCAAAGTGAATGGGCAAGACCAAGCCGCTGTGCGTTATGCCCGCCTGAATGCGCAAGGCGAGCCCTTGCCCGAAACCCTGCGTGTCTTGCCCGACGCGCGTGCCGAGCATGCCGATGTGCTGGCCGATGGCCCCAACGTGGCGGTGGTCTGGCGCAGCAGCGAAGGCGCTGTGACCTCGCTCAAAGTCTGGCTGTCGACCGATGGCGGCCAGAACTTCAACCTCAAAACCCTGGGCCAAACCACGGGCTACAACGACCACCCCCGCTTGGCCCAAAGTGGCGCACGCATGGTGGTGGTGTGGCGCAACACACAGGAGACGCAAGTCCATGAACTCCGTTTTTAAATTCACGGCGCTGACCATTTGTAGCGCTGCACTCGGCCTGAGTGCCTCGGTGGTTTGGGCACAAACACACCAGCACGCACACCCTCACGGTGAAGCCAAGGCGACATCCAAACGCACGGTCTTGCCGTTTGACGAGAAAACCTGGGTGCATGCCCTGCAACATGGCCCACGTCCTGCTGCTTATTTGTTCACCACCTCGTATTGCAGCACCTGTCCAGCTGCTTTTGCTGTGCTGCACAAAGCCGTGCAACAGCGCAAAGACAAACCCGAACTGAATGCCGTCATGATCGACGTGACTGGCCCACAGGCCTTGCGTCACGCTGCGCATTTCAAAGGCATGACCCACATGTACGCGTTTGACGGGTTCGAGCCCGCTATCCGTCAAGCGGTCGATCCGGCTTGGCCCAACGTCACGCCTTATGTGGTTCTGGTGGACGCCAAAGGCCAGACCCAAAGGGTGATCGGGCCGCCGCCGCCCCTGATGCTCAAGCGGTGGCTGGCCCCGTCTTGAAAGCCCCAGCAGGGCGTTGATGAAAATCAGCGCCGGTGAATAGATTTTTTGCGCATGTAGAAATAGAAAAACAGTCGTTTGTTTTTTGTGGGTGCTCTTCCAGAATCCAGCACATCCCATTTTCGATGTGCATTTCTGAAGTGAGCCATGAAGCCCCATCCTCTTTTTCGTCACCTGACCGCATCCGTTGCGTTGTTCTTTTCGGCTGGGGTGGTTTTAGCCCAAGCCCCTGTCAGCTTGCTCAACGTGTCCTACGACCCGACCCGTGAGCTGTACATCGAATTCAACAAGGCCTTTGCCGCCCACTGGAAAGCCAAAAACGGTCAAGACCTCACCGTCAAACAATCCCATGGCGGATCTGGCAAACAAGCCCGCTCCATCATCGACGGTCTGGACGCCGACGTGGCCACCCTCGCTCTGGCCGGTGACACCGACGCGCTGCACAAAAACGGCAAGCTGATTCCCAAAGACTGGCAAAAGCGCCTGCCCCACAACAGCTCGCCCTACACCTCCACCATCGTGTTGGTGGTGCGCGCGGGCAACCCCAAAGGCATCAAGGACTGGGACGACCTGGTCAAACCCGGCATCAGCGTCATCACGCCCAACCCCAAAACATCGGGCGGGGCCCGTTGGAACTATTTGGCCGCGTGGGAGTTTGCCAAGCGGCAATACGGCAGCGAAGCCAAGGCCAAAGACTTTGTCGCAGCCCTTTACAAAAACGTGCCCGTGCTCGACACCGGGGCGCGTGGTTCTTCCATCACCTTTGCCCAACGTGCGCAGGGCGATGTGTTCATCAGCTGGGAAAACGAAGCGTATTTGCTGGAAAAAGAATTTGGCAACAAGGTTGATTTCGTTTACCCCTCTCTGTCTATCCTGGCCGAGCCAGCGGTCACCGTGGTCGATCAAAACGTGGACAAAAAAGGCACCCGCAAAGTGGCCGAATCCTATTTGCAGTTCTTGTACACCGATGAAGCGCAAGACCTGATCGGCAAGCATTTTTATCGCCCCATTTCACCCAAAGCCCAAGCCAAGTACGCCAAGCAGCTGCCCAAGATCAAGCTCTTCAAAATCGAAGAAGCCTTTGGCAGTTGGGAGCAAGCCGCCAAAACCCACTTTGCCGATGGCGCTTTCTTTGACCAGATTTACACCGCCAAGTGAGGCATCGGCTTTAGCTGTGAATTGGCATAAGCAAACAACAAATGAGTTGTTTGAGATGGAAGCGTCTGCTTTCACAATCGCCGCCATAACTTGATGTTTGCCCTTCCTTGCGATCGGCATGTGCAAGAAAACGCATCTACTTTTCTCTCTCATTTCCCATGAAAAAACTCACCCACAACGCATTGGCCATCACGCTGGCCTTGTCAGGCTTCGCGGCCAACGCCCAGACCTTGCTCAACGCCTCGTACGACGTGGCGCGTGAGTTTTACAAAGACTACAACACCGCCTTTGCGGCGCATTACAAAAAGACCACGGGCAAAGACGTCAAGATTGACCAGGCCCACGGCGGGTCTAGCGCCCAAGCGCGTGCCGTCAACGATGGCCTGGACGCCGATGTGGTGACCATGAACACCACCACCGATGTGGACTTTTTGGCCAGCACCGGCGTGGTGGCCAAAGACTGGAACAAGCGCTTCCCACACAATGCCTCGCCCACCACCTCGACCATGTTGTTCCTCACCCGCAACGGCAACCCCAAGGGCATCAAGGACTGGGACGATCTGGTCAAACCCGGTATCAAGGTGATCGTGGTCAACCCCAAGACCGGTGGCAATGGTCGCATGGCTTACCTGGCCGCTTGGGGCTATGTGAAGAAAAAGGGCGGTTCGGACGCCGATGCGGCCGAGTTCGTGAGCAAGCTCTACAAAAACGTGCCGGTGCTGGCCAAAGGTGGGCGCGATGCGACCACCATCTTCTTGCAACGCAACATCGGCGATGTGCTGATCACGTTTGAATCGGAAGTGGTGTCGGTGGACCGCGAATTTGGCGTGGGCAAGGTCGACGCCATCCACCCGTCCATCAGCATCGTGGCCGAAAACCCGGTGGCGGTGGTGGAGCGCACAGTGGCCAAAAAAGGCACGGGCGCTGTGGCCAAGGCCTACCTGGATTACCTGTACTCTGAAGAGGCCCAAGAGATCGCGGCCAAGCATGCGCTGCGTCCACGTTCACAGGCCGTGCTCAGAAAGCACGCCAACACCTTCAAGCCTTTGCAGCTGTTCACGGTGGACGAAGTGTTTGGCTCCTTTGCCGAAGCGCAACGGGTGCACTTCAACGACGGCGGTCAGTTCGACAAGATTTACACCGTCAAATAAGTTCTCGCCATGACCGCATTGCCCATTGCGGCACCTGCCAAGCGGCGGGTGCCCGCCAGAGTGTTGCCCGGGTTCAACCTGACCCTCGGCTTCACCATCTTTTACCTGTGCTTGATCGTGCTGATCCCGCTGTCGGCGCTGGTCTTCAAAACCTTCACCTTGAGCTGGGACCAGTTCTGGGTCGCGGTGACAAGCCCTCGCGTGATGGCGTCATACCGGCTGACCTTTGGCGCGTCGCTGATCGCCGCACTGGTCAATGTGTTTTTTGGCTTGCTGGTGGCTTGGGTCCTGGTGCGTTATGACTTCTTTGGCAAAAAGTTCGTCGATGCCTTGGTCGATTTGCCTTTTGCTTTGCCCACTGCCGTAGCAGGCATTTCGCTGACGGCTTTGCTGGCGGGCAATGGCTGGATCGGCCAGTACCTGGAGCCTTGGGGCATTCAGCTGGCCTTCAACCCCAACGGCGTGGTGATTGCGCTGATCTTCATTGGCTTGCCCTTTGTGGTGCGCACGGTGCAGCCAGTGCTGGAAGACACCGAAAAAGAGCTTGAGGAAGCGGCCACTTGCCTGGGCGCCACGCGCTGGCAGACTTTCAGCAGAGTGATTTTCCCAAGCATTGCGCCTGCGCTGCTGACCGGCTTTGCCATGGCGTTTGCACGGGCCATCGGTGAGTACGGCTCGGTCATTTTCATTGCCGGCAACATGCCCATGGTGTCCGAGATCACGCCGCTGATCATCATTGGCAAGCTGGAGCAATACGACTACGCAGGTGCCACCGCTGTGGCTTTGGTGATGCTGGTCATCTCCTTCATGTTGTTGTTGGTCATCAACGGCTTGCAAACTTGGCAACGCCGCCGTTCGGGAGCTTCGTCATGAGCCAAACCCTCACCGCCAACAAGGTCCAGGCAGGCACCACCGAAGCCCGCTGGATTCGCCGCAGCCTGATTGGCTTGGCCCTGCTGTTCATGTTTTTGTTTTTGGTCTTGCCATTGGCGGCGGTGTTCACCGAAGCCCTGCGCAAAGGGCTGGACGCATACCTGGAGGCGCTCAAGGAGCCCGATGCCTGGTCGGCCATTCGCCTGACGTTGATCGTGGCCGCTGTGGCTGTGCCGCTCAATTTGGTGTTTGGCGTGGCAGCGGCCTGGGCCATTGCCAAGTACGAGTTCAAGGGCAAATCGCTATTGACCACGCTGGTGGACTTGCCGTTTTCGGTGTCGCCCGTGGTGGCTGGCTTGGTCTATGTGCTGGTGTTTGGTGCCCATGGATGGTTCGGCCCTTGGCTGCAAGCCAACGACATCAAGATCGTCTTTGCGGTGCCGGGCATCATCTTGGCCACCGTGTTTGTCACCTTTCCCTTCATTGCGCGCGAGTTGATTCCGCTCATGCAAGCGCAAGGCAGCGAAGAAGAACAAGCGGCCATCGTGTTGGGTGCCACGGGGTGGCAAACCTTCTGGCGCGTGACGCTGCCCAACATCAAATGGGGCCTGCTTTACGGCGTCATCTTGTGCAATGCACGCGCCATGGGCGAGTTCGGTGCGGTGTCGGTGGTGTCGGGCCACATTCGGGGGCAGACCAACACCATGCCTTTGCACGTGGAAATTCTCTACAACGAATACCAGTCGGTGGCTGCTTTTGCCGTGGCCTCGTTGCTGGCTTTGTTGGCCCTGGTCACCCTGGCCATCAAGTCGTTCATTGAATGGCGTCACGCCCAAGAAATTCAAGCGTCGGCCAGCACTCCGCCCGAGCAGCCAGCCCACTGACTTCACCTTTAGATTCTGGTTTGAAACATGAGCATCGAAATCCGCAACGTCCACAAACAGTTTGGTGACTTCACCGCGCTGAACAACGTCAGCCTTGACATCGAGTCCGGCGAACTCGTCGCCTTGCTGGGGCCATCGGGCTGCGGCAAGACCACGCTGCTGCGCATCATCGCGGGACTAGAGACGGCCGACCAGGGCACCATCGCCTTCAGCGGCGAAGACACCACCCATGTGCATGTGCGCGAGCGCCAAGTGGGTTTTGTGTTCCAGCACTACGCGCTGTTCCGCCACATGACGGTCTTCGAGAACGTGGCCTTTGGCCTGCGCGTCAAACCGCGCAGCCAGCGTCCGAGCGAATCCGAAATCAAACGCAAAGTGCACGAACTTTTGGGATTGGTACAACTCGATTGGCTGGCCGATCGTTACCCCTCGCAGCTGTCGGGCGGACAGCGCCAGCGCATTGCGCTGGCCCGTGCGCTGGCCGTAGAGCCTAAAGTGCTGCTGCTGGATGAGCCTTTTGGTGCCTTGGATGCCAAGGTGCGCAAAGAACTGCGCCGCTGGTTGCGCCGCCTGCACGACGAGCTGCATGTGACCAGCATCTTTGTCACACACGACCAGGAAGAAGCCTTGGAAGTGGCCGACCGCGTGGTGCTGATGAACAAGGGCAACATCGAGCAAATCGGCTCGCCCCAACAGGTGTGGGACCACCCCGCCAGCCCCTTTGTGTATGGCTTTTTGGGGGACGTGAACCTGTTCCATGGCCGCGCCCACGAAGGCGAGATGCTGATTGGCGTCGACCAACACGCCATCCGGCTGGAGAGTCCCGAGCACGGTCAAGTACAAGACGCCAAAGCCTTTGCGTATGTGCGCCCACACGACCTGGATGTGACGCGTTACACAGCGGGCACCGCCCACACCGGCATCGTGGCCAAGCTGACCCGTGCCATCGTGGTGGGGCCTGTGGCACGGCTGGAGTTGGAGCCCGTAGAAGCAGGCATGTTTGGCAAGGATGCGGTGATCGAAGCGCAGTTGTCGGCATCGCATTACAGCCAGCAAGACTTCAAGGAAGGTGAGACTTTGGTGCTGACGCCCCGAAAGGCGCGGGTATTCGTCGAGGGTTGAAAGCGTCTTCAGGTAAGCTTTGCAGAACACTTTTCAAGGAACTGCTATGAGCGACCCTTCTGCCTTTGGCTTTGGTCAATTCGTCCCTGGTTTTGACTTTTTGCAAAACCTGTCGAAAAACGCCGCCCAGGCCCAGCCAACTGCGGCTGCGGGCATGCCCGGCATGGGCAGTTGGGTGGCCCCCACGCTGAGCATCGAAGACATCGACAAGCGCATTCAGGAGCTCAAGTCGGTGCTGTTCTGGCTGGAGCAAAACACCACGGCACTCAAGGCCACCATCCAGGCGATGGAAGTGCAAAAAATGACCTTGACGACGCTGCAAAGCATGAACGTGAACATGGCCGAATTGGCCAAGGCTTTCACAGCCAAGCCGCCAAGTGCCCCATCCGATTCGAGCGCTTCGGCTTATTCGGCAGCGCCAGATGCAACGCCCGTTGCCCCTAAGCCTTCTCTGTTCAAGGCCAAGTCTGCTGCCGCGCCCGTGTCCCCCGAGCCTGCGCAACCCCAGCCGCCCCGAGCCGACAACGCCACTCAAGAACCCACAGCACAAGCCGCTGCCAACGCCAATGTCGACACCACAAACGGCAAGCCTGCCGTGGACCCGACGCAGTGGTGGGGTGCACTCACGCAGCAGTTTCAGGGCATTGCGGCTGCGGCCCTGAAAGACGTTGCCGCCGACGCCATGAAAGCAGGCGTATCGGCCAAGTCTTCGCGTGCCCAAGCGGCACCACCTGCCAAGGCGGACAAAGCACCCGCCAAAGGGGTGGCCCCAAAACCCCAGGTGGCTAAGGCATCGACCAAGGCCCCTGCCAAGTCGCCACGCAAAGAACCCGCTAAAGCGGCGGTCAAGACAGCGGCCAAGGCCAAGTCTGCACCGCGCAAAGCCTCTTCCAAGTGATCTGCCCATGAAGTTATTTCCCTGTGGCCATGCCACCCACCCACAGTGGCAGATGGCCGCTGGCTTGGTGCTGGCGCAGTTGCGTGCGCAAATGGGGTTGCCCGGCTATGCGGCTGCGCCCCGGCTGGCGCTGCTCTACATCACCGACCATTACGCCGAGCACGCACAGGCCGTGCTGGACCACTTGCGCCAGGAGTTGCCGGGGGTGAGCGATTGGGCGGGCACGGTCGGCATTGGTTTGGCGGTCAATGGCGCCGAGTATTTTGACGAGCCCGCGATGGCGCTGATGCTGTGCGATGTGCCGCTCGAGCATTACCGGTTGTTTTCTGGCGTGTCACCTTTGCCAGCGGGCTGGGCCGACACCGCCTTGGTGCACGCCGACCCGCACACGCCCGATTTGGCCGAGTTGATCGACGAGGTGGCGCAGCGCACACAGCAAAGCTATTTGTTTGGCGGCCTGACGGCCAGTCGCACCCGCTCGGTGCAGTTTTCTGCACAAGCGAGCCGTGTGGGCGACGATGGCTTGGCCGGTGGTGGTGTGTTGCAGGGCGGCTTGAGCGGGGTGGCGTTTTCTGCGGCGGTGGGTTTGCTGTCGCGCGTCACGCAGGGCTGCCAGCCCGTGTCAGTCGAGCGTGAGGTCACCGAGGCCGATGGGCATGTGCTGCTCAAGCTGGGCGGCGAGCCCGCCTTGGACGTGATGCTGGCCGATCTGGGCATCAGCCTGAACGAGCCTCAAAAAGCCATTGCGGTGGTCCGCTCGACCTTGGTGGGCCTGAGCCCCGCCGGGCAATCGGGCGTGGGCCGTACCGGCCATTTGGGCAGCGATGTGCGCGTGCGCCACATCATTGGCTTGGACCCTTTGCGTCAAGGTGTGGCGATTGCCGAGCACTTGCAACCCGGCATGCGCCTGAGCTTTGTGCGCCGCGACGTGCAGGCCGCCCGTGCCGACCTCGTGCGCGTGTGCGCCGAAATCCGCGAAGAGTTGGAGCCCGAAACCCTGTCCATCGAGGCCATCAATGCCCTGAGCGACGATCCGGTGCCCACTGCGCCGCAGCCCGGCAAGCGCATCGCCGGCGCGGTGTACGTCAGCTGCACCGGCCGAGGCGGCCCCCACTTTGGCGGTCCCAGCGCCGAGCTGCAAATCATCCGCCACGCCTTGGGCGATGTGCCGCTGGTGGGCTTTTTTGCCGCTGGCGAAATCGGCCGCAAGCAGCTGTATGGCTACACCGGGGTGCTCACGGTGTTCACGACCGATTGATCACACCCCGCGTGCCCGATCCGTCTTGAACTGCGCCCGGAACTGCGAGAACTGCCCCGCGTCCAGCGATTCGCGCACTTCGCGCATCAGGCTCAGGTAGTAGTGCAGGTTGTGGATGGTGGTCAGCATGGGGCCGAGCATTTCGCCGCAGCGGTCCAGGTGGTGCATGTATGCGCGGCTGAAACCCTCGCGCCCGCCTTGGTCCCACGACACGCCAGACGTTCCTGCGCAGGCGTGGCAGGTGCAGCTGGTGTCCAGCGGCTGCGGGTCGTTTTTGTGGCGGGCGTTGCGCAGCTTCAGGTCGCCAAAGCGGGTGAACACCGTGCCGTTGCGGGCGTTGCGGGTGGGCATCACGCAGTCGAACATGTCCACGCCATCGGCCACGCCTTGCACCAAATCCTCAGGGGTGCCCACGCCCATCAGGTAGCGTGGTTTGTTGGCAGGCAGACGGTGCGGGGTGTGCGCCATGATTTGCAGCATCAGGTCTTTGGGCTCGCCCACGCTCACGCCGCCCACGGCATAGCCCGGGAAGTCCATCTCCACCAACGCATCGAGTGATTCCTGGCGCAGGCTCTCAAACATGCCGCCTTGCACGATGCCAAACAGCGCGTTGGGGTTTTCCAGGCGGGCGAATTCGTCTTTGGAGCGCACGGCCCAGCGGCGGCTCATTTCCATCGACTTGCGGGCTTCGGCCTCGGTCGTCAGGTGCCCCTTGGTCTCGTAGGGCGTGCACTCGTCGAGCTGCATCACGATGTCCGAGTTCAGGATGGTCTGGATCTGCATGCTCACCTCGGGCGACATGAACAGCTTGTCGCCGTTCACGGGGCTGGCAAAGGTCACGCCTTCTTCGGTGATCTTGCGCATGTCGCCCAGGGACCAGACCTGAAAGCCGCCCGAGTCGGTCAGGATGGGCTTGTCCCATTTTTCGAACTGGTGCAGGCCGCCAAAGCCTTTCATGATGTCCAGGCCCGGGCGCATCCACAGGTGGAAGGTGTTGCCCAAAATGATCTGCGCGCCCATCTCGTGCAGGCTGCGCGGCATCACGCCTTTGACGGTGCCGTAGGTCCCCACGGGCATGAAGATGGGCGTTTGCACCACGCCATGGTTCAGCGTCAGTGTGCCGCGTCGGGCGTGGCTGGAGGGGTCGGTTTTGAGCAGGTCGAATTGGAGCATGAAAGGCCTAAAGCTGAGGCTTTGATTGTAGGAGCTCACCCTGTGCGCGATTCTGCAAAAAACTCAGGCCAAAAATTCAGGCTATTTGTTCTGCGCTGGTTTTGCCGCCATCGCCAAAGCATTGCGCCACCAGCGTGCGCAGCCATTGGTGTCCCGGGTCTTTGTGCAGTCGGGCGTGCCAGAACTGGTGAATCACGCTGCCGTCTACCGCCAGGGGCAGGGCGCGGGTGGTCAGGGCAAAAGGGCGTGTGACGCGTTGCGCGAAGCGCTCGGGCACGGTGGCGATGAGGTCGGAGTGCCCTAGCACATCGCCCAAAGCCACATAGTGCGGCACCGTCAGGCGAATGCGCCGCTGCAGACCTTGCTGTTCCAGCGCTTCGCTGAGGGCCGCATCCACCCGTCCATGGCCCGTGCCTGCAGCGATCACCCGCACATGGTCGGCCGCGGCAAAGTCAGGCAGGGTCAAGTCGTCTTTGTTGGCCAAGGGATGGCCCTCACGAATCAGGCACACATAAGGCTGGCGAAACAGCGACTGCTGAAAAAAACCCGCCTGCAGCTGCGGCAGCAAGCCCAGGGCCAAGTCGGTGCGGCCTGTGGCCATGTCGTCTTTCAGGCTGGCGCTGGTCACGGCCACCACATTCAGCGTGACGCCGTTTGCGGCCTGGGCCAGCGCGTCCATCAGCACGGGCAAAAAATACATCTCGCCCACATCGGTCATGGCCAGTGTGAAACGGCGCTCGCTGGTGCCTGGGTCAAACGAGGCACGCACATTCAGAGCTTGCTGCAGGCCGTCGAGTGCGGCGGCCACGGGCTCGGCCAGCTGCAGGGCATAGTGCGTGGGTTCCATACCGCCCTGGGTGCGCAAAAACAGTTCATCGCCCAAGCTGGTGCGCAGACGGCCCAGCGCGCTGCTGACGGCCGGCTGGCTCATGCCCAGCACCGTGGCCACGGCAGACACGCGCTTTTCGCGCAGCAGTTGGTGAAACACCAGCAGCAGGTTCAAGTCGAGGCGCGCGAGTTCCATGGTGGGTTGTATTTGAAATTCGAATAATGATTATCTTTGAATTTCGATTTACGGAATTCGATGGGATAAGCATGATGCCCGTCAAGTCTTGTAGGTCGGTGGCTTTAGCCCCGACATTGACGTCTTCCGAAAACGCCAGCGTCGGACCTGAAGGTCCGACCTGCAAAACCCCAAACAGAAAGAGACCTGCATGAACGAACACCCCATCCACTGGGAAACGCAAGGCACCAGCCGCGGCGGATAGGAAATCCAACCGCATGAGGACGATTATGGCCGAGGTTTTGGGCATCACCGGCCTCCAAACTGGGCCTGCCTGAGCGCTTGCTCTGGGCC
>Ga0247843_1001897_pt1 | contig 40101 bp, 28 predicted proteins | sample LaCruzMarch2017__FD_192420 | JGI IMG/M metagenome (GOLD analysis project Ga0247843, IMG submission 192420) | Freshwater microbial communities from meromictic Lake La Cruz, Castile-La Mancha, Spain - LaCruzMarch2017_8m | ecosystem: Environmental > Aquatic > Freshwater > Lake | place: Spain...
TTTCGAACGGGGTGTCCAGCAGGGCGTGGAAGAAGGGCGCCGCGCCGATGTTGAAGACGGTCGCTGCGAAGAAATCGACTCCGTCAAGGCTCCGAAAATTCATCCCATCCGTATCTTGACGAGAATCGAAAGCCATTGAATTCGCTCCAGAAATGCGCCGGTCCCCGGCCTGACACTGATAGCTCGGCAGTATCGCGCGAAATCCGTATCCGGCAAGAGCCCGGCAGATGATCCTGGATTAATGCTGAACTGGGATTAACGCCGCGTGAGTGAGGCGGTGCGCGGCTTTGGAAGGTAAATCCTGTCGGCGGAGAAAATGCTCCGGGCGGGCTCAGTTCACCAGGCGTTTGAGTTCACCCGCGAGGTCCGTCTTTTCCCAGGTAAAGGTGCCGTCTGTGCCAGGGGCGCGGCCGAAGTGGCCATAGGCGGCGGTTGGGCTGTAGATCGGGGCGGCAAGGCTGAGGTGCTTGCGGATGCCGGCGGGGGAAAGATCGAACAGTTCCCGCAGGGCCTCGGAGATGCGGTCTTCGTCGGCCTTGCCGGTGCCATGGGTGTCCACATAGATCGACAGGGGCTGAGCGACGCCGATGGCATAGCTGACCTGGATCGTGCAGCGATCGGCGAGGCCCGCGGCGACGATGTTCTTGGCGAGGTAGCGCGTCGCATAGGCAGCCGAACGGTCAACCTTGGACGGGTCCTTGCCGGAGAAGGCGCCGCCGCCGTGCGGGGCTGCGCCGCCATAGGTATCGACAATGATCTTGCGCCCCGTGAGGCCAGAGTCGCCGTCCGGTCCGCCGATATAGAAGCTGCCTGTGGGGTTTACGTAGAACTTGTCTTCCGGCGGGAACCAGCCCTCAGGCAGGACCGACTTGATCACGGGCCGGATAATCTCGCGCAGCTGTTCCTGGCTGACATCTTTCTTGTGCTGGTGCGAGACGACGACAGCATTGACGCCGACAGGCCGCGAGCCCTCATAACGCAGGGTAACCTGGCTCTTGGCATCGGGCTCAAGCTCCGGGTGCTTGCCGGAATGGCGAAGCAGGGCAAGCTTTTCGAGGATCTGGTGAGAATAGACGAGCGTCGCCGGCATCAGCTCCGGCGTCTCGGTGGTCGCATAGCCGAACATGATGCCCTGGTCGCCGGCGCCTTCTTCCTTGAAGAGGCCCTGGCCGGCCTCAACCCCCTGCGCGATCTCGGCCGACTGGCCGTGCACATGATTCTGCACGGTCATGTTCTTCCAGTGGAAGCCTTCCTGCTCGTAGCCGATCTTCCTGACGACCTTGCGGGCCGCTTCGTTCATCTCGTCCTTGGTGACCTGCGCGCCGTTATTGGTGCGCACTTCGCCGGCGAGGACGACGAGGTTGGTCGTGCACAGCGTCTCCACGGCGACCTTTGCGGTCGGATCGCGCGACAGGAAGAGATCGACGATGGCGTCAGAAATCTGGTCTGAGACCTTGTCGGGGTGACCCTCGGCAACGCTCTCGCTGGTGAACTCGTGGAACTTGAGGGGCATTTTCGTGTTTCCTCTGAAGACTGTTGATCTAACGGGCGAAGACGACGGTCTTGCCGGAATTCTGGAAGACGCGGTGTTCGGCGTGGGCCTTGACCGCGCGCAGGAGGGCGATGCCTTCGATATGGCGGCCGGTTTCGACCATGTCGTCCGGCGTGAACGAGTGATCAATGCTTTCGGTGACCTGGGAGATGATCGGGCCTTCGTCGAGGTCAGCGGTCACATAGTGCGCGGTTGCGCCGATGACTTTCACGCCGCGGGCATGGGCCTGGTGGAAGGGCTGCGCGCCCTTGAAACCGGGCAGGAACGAATGGTGGATATTGATGACGCGCCCTTCGAGGCGGCGGCAGGCGTTCTCGCTGAGTACTCGCATGTAGCGGGCGAGGACGACAAGTTCGGAGCCGGTTTCGTCGACGATGTCCATGAGGCGCGCCTCGGCGCCGGCTTTCGTCGCGGCTGTGACCGGCACGTGAAACCAGGGCAGGTTCCAGTGCGCGAAGCTCGCCTTCAGCGTGTCATGGTTGGAGACGATGCCGGTCACGTCGATGGGAAGCTCGCCGCGCCGCGCGGCATAGAGCAGGGTGTTGGCGCAGTGGTCGGATTTCGAGACCAGCAGCAGCACTCTCATACGCTCCGCAGACGGACGGATTTTCCAGTCTGCGGAGAGTTCTTCTCCGGCAGCCTGCATCCCGGCGTGCACGGCGCCGAGCTGGTCACCATTGCCGTTCATGTTGAAGACGAGCCGGGCGAAGAAGCGCCCGGTCTCGATGTCTCCGAACGTGCGCGAGGCGACGATGAAGCAGTCATGCTGTTCCATCAGCCGCGCAAGGCGCGCGACGATGCCGACCCGGTCCGGGCAGGAAAGGGTAAGGATGAAACCCGGCGCCACGCGCGTCCCCGGCGGCTAGTAGCGGTAGTGTTCCGGCTTGAACGGACCCGAGGTCTCCACGCCGATATAGTTCGCCTGCTCGCCGGAAAGCTCCGTCAGCTTCACGCCCAGCTTGTCGAGGTGTAGGCGGGCAACCTTCTCGTCGAGGTGCTTGGGCAGCGTGTAGACCTTGTTCTCATACTGGCCGCCGCGCACATGGAGCTCAATTTGGGCGAGCGTCTGGTTGGTGAACGAGGCGGACATCACGAAGCTCGGGTGGCCGGTGGCGTTGCCGAGGTTGACGAGGCGGCCTTCCGACAGGAGCAGGATGCGCTTGCCATCCGGGAACGTGATCATGTCGACCTGCGGCTTGATATTGGTCCACACGAAGTTGCGAAGGCCCTCGACCTGGATCTCGTTGTCAAAGTGGCCGATATTGCAGACGATCGCCATATCCTTCATCGCGCGCATATGGTCGACGGTGAGGATATCCTTGTTGCCGGTTGCGGTCACGAAGATGTCGAACTTCGGCGCGGCCTCGTCCATGGTCAGCACTTCATAGCCGTCCATGGCGGCCTGCAGGGCGCAGATCGGGTCGATCTCGGAGACGGCCACGCGCGCCCCCGATCCCGATAGGGAGGCCGCAGAGCCTTTGCCCACGTCGCCATAGCCGGCGACGAAAGCCTTCTTGCCGGCCATCATCACGTCCGTGCCGCGGCGGATCGCGTCGACCAGCGACTCCTTGCAGCCGTACTTGTTGTCGAACTTCGACTTGGTGACCGAGTCGTTGACATTGATGGCGGGGAACGGCAGTTCGCCCTTCTTCTCGAGCTGGTAAAGGCGGTTGACGCCTGTGGTCGTCTCTTCCGAGACGCCGCGCACGCCGGCCTTGGTCTTCCCGAACCAGCCAGGTGACTCTTTCATGCGTTTACGGATCTGGGCGAAGAAGTATTTCTCTTCTTCCGAGCCCGGACTGTTCAGGATCGAGGCGTCAGCCTCTGCCTTTTCACCGACGATCAGGTACATGGTGGCATCGCCGCCATCATCGAGAATCAGGTTCGGGCCGTTGCCATCCGGCCACTGGAACATGCGGTCGGTATAGTCCCAGTACTCTTCCAAGGTCTCGCCCTTGTAGGCGAAGACGGCGGTACCGTTGTCGGCGATCGCCGCGGCGGCGTGGTCCTGGGTGGAGTAGATGTTGCAGGAAACCCAGCGCACCTTTGCGCCGAGAGCTTCGAGCGTCTGGATCAGCACGGCGGTCTGGATCGTCATGTGCAGCGAGCCGCAGATGCGGGCGCCTTTCAGCGGCTGGGAGGGGCCGAATTCCTCGCGCGCGGCCATCAGGCCGGGCATCTCGGTTTCGGCGATCGCGATCTCTTTGCGGCCGAACTCGGCGAGCGAGATGTCCTTGACGTAGTAGTCTTTCACTTTGTCCTGAACGGCCATATCAACAATCCTTTATATGTTGCCTGGCGGGTTATCATGCCTGCTTTCCCATGGCAACGCGGAGGCGCCGGAAATGCCCATCAGGCGCAGCTTCCGGCGGTTGCCGCCTCATCCGGGCGTGCTAAGCAGGCGCGCAGGCTGGCAACCCGCCGGTTGTGGCGGCGCGTGGAGCGGCAAATGAATTACCTCGTCACGGGCGGCGCAGGCTTCATCGGATCGGCCCTCTGCCAGGAACTGGCGGGGCACCCGGATACGCGGATCACCGTACTCGACAAGCTGACCTATGCGGCCAACCCGGCCTCGCTGAACGCGCTGAAGATGCAGCCTGGCTTCCGGCTGATCGAGGCGGATATCTCCGACCGGCAGGCGGTGGAAAAGGCCATCCGCGAGACGGCGCCGGACGCGATCTTCCACCTGGCTGCCGAGACCCATGTCGACCGGTCGATTGATTCGGCGGCGCTTTTCATCCAGACCAACGTCGTCGGCACGATGGTTATGCTGGAAGCGGCCCGGGCCTGGTGGGGTGCGCTCGAGGGCGAGGCAAAGGAGCGCTTCCGGTTCGTGCATGTCTCGACCGATGAAGTGTTCGGCTCGCTGGGGCCGAACGGCAGGTTCTGCGAGACGACGGCATATGATCCGTCCTCGCCCTATTCTGCGAGCAAGGCGGGGGCCGACCACCTCGTGCGCGCCTGGCACCGCACCTATGGCCTGCCCGTGGTGATCTCCAACTGCTCCAACAATTACGGGCCGCGCCAGTTCCCGGAAAAGCTGATCCCGCTATCCTTGCTGAACGCGCTGCACGGCAAACCGATCAGCCTCTACGGCGACGGCATGAACGTGCGTGACTGGCTTTACGTCCATGACCATGCCCGCGCGCTGGTCCGCATGGCGCTCGGCGCCCCGGCCGGGGAGACCTATACGGTGGGCGGCAGTGAGGAGCGGACCAACCTCGATATCGCCGGCGCCATCTGCAGGCTGCTGGACGAGCGCTTCCCGAAAGCGGCCCCGCATGCGCGGCTCGTGCGCTTCGTGAAGGACCGGCCGGGCCACGATTTCCGCTATGCCATCGACAGCACCAAGATCCGGCGGGATCTGGGCTGGTCGCCGTCGGTCAACTTCGACACAGGGATGGCCGAGACGGTGGACTGGTATCTCGCCCATGAAGGCTGGTGGCGGCCGCTGCGCGAGAAAGTGTATGCCGGCGAACGGATCGGCGAAGGCGCGCCGCAATAACTCTCACATGACAGGGCACCCATGAAGGGCATCATCCTCGCAGGCGGACGCGGCACCCGGCTTGAGCCGGTCACGCGAGGCGTATCGAAACAGCTGCTGCCGATCTACGACAAGCCGCTGATTTTCTATCCGCTGTCGGTGCTGATGCTGGCCGGCATCCGGGAGATCCTCGTGATCGTAACGCCGGAATCGCTGGGCCAGTTCGAGGCGCTTCTCGGCAACGGGCGCCAGTGGGGCATCGAGATATCCTATGCCGTGCAGGACGAGCCGCGCGGGCTGGCCGACGCGTTCATTCTGGGTGCGGATTTTCTGGACGGCTCGTCGGCGGCGCTCGCGCTCGGTGACAACATTTTCTATGGCGCGGGGCTTTCGGGCCTCGTGATGAATGCCGCCAAGGCAACAACCGGTGCGAGCGTGTTTGCCTATTCGGTGCGCGATCCGGAACGCTTCGGCGTGGTGGAGCTTGACGCAGCCGGCAAGGCGATCTCCATCGAAGAGAAGCCGAAGAACCCGAAGAGCAACTGGGCCGTCACGGGCCTCTACTTTTACGACTCGCAGGTAGTGGACATTGCCCGCGCCGTGAAACCGTCGCCGCGCGGCGAGATCGAGATTACCGACATCAACGCCGCCTACATGGCGAAGGGCCAGCTGAATGCCGTGTGCCTACCGCGCGGCTTTGCCTGGCTGGACGCGGGCACGTTCGACAGCCTGCTCGATGCCTCGCACTTCGTGCAGACAGTCGAGCGCCGGCAGGGGCTGAAGATCGGTTGCCTCGAAGAAGTGGCCTGGCGGCGCGGCTTCATCACTGACGAGACACTGGAGCGTCTCGCAACCGGCTACACCAACAATTATCGAGATTACCTGCTTGGCTTGCTGGAAGAGCGCCGCCCCTGAGGGCGCGGCCCTGATCTTCAGCCGTTGAAACTGCGCACGGCGTCCACGATCTGATCCTGTGTGGCGGGATCGAGATAGGGGTGCATTGGCAGTGAGATCACCCGCTCGGCCAGCGTCTCGGTCACCGCAAGTTCGCCGGCGGGCGGGGCCCAGCGGCGGTAGGCTTCATTCATGTGCATGGGCACGGGGTAATACACCGCTGTCGGAACGCCGTTCGCCTTCAGGTGCGCCGCGAGGCCGTCGCGGTTGTCGTGCTCGACCGTGTACTGCGCCCAGCTGGACACGAAGCCCGGCTTGACGAACGGGACAGTCGACACGTGCGGGCGCAGGAGTTCATTGTAACGCGCGGCGATCACGTTTCGTTTGTCGATCTCATCAGCAAAGATGTTCAGTTTCTCGATAAGGATCGCGGCCTGGATCGTATCGAGGCGCGAATTCATCCCGACACGCATGTTCAGGTATTTCGGGTCATGTTCGAAGGTACGGCCCTTCAGGTCTGACGCAACCGCCTTGCCGTGAACGCGCAGGCTGTCCATCACTTCGGTAAGGGCTGCGTCATTGGTGATCACAGCGCCGCCATCGCCATAACAGCCCAGCGGCTTGGCTGGGAAGAAACTGGTGGTCACACAGTCTGCCCAGTCGGACGGGTGCTTGCCGTTGATCGTGGTGCCGAAGCCCTGGGCGCTGTCAGCGATGAGCTTCAAGCCATAGGTGTCTGCGATCTCGCGAAGGCGCGGATAGTTTGCGGCCTGCCCGAAAAGGCAAACACCGATAATGACTTTCGGCTTTAGCTTGCCTTCCTTCAGTACACGTTCGATCTGGTCAACGAGATGATCTGGATTGATGTTGTAGGTGTCGTGCTCAACGTCCACGAAGACCGGTGTTGCTCCCATCCATGGCACGACTTCGCCGGTGGCGCAGAAGGTGAAGCTCGGGCAGAATACGGCGTCGCCGCTGCGCAGGCCCCAAGCCATCAGGGGCAGGACGATGGCCTCGGTGCCATTGGCGCAGCCGAGGGCGTGTTTTGCGCCCGAAAAAGTTGCAAGCTCCGCCTCAAACTGCTTCACCTCTGGGCCCATGATGTAGGCGCCGCTTTCGATTACTTTCTGCACGGCGGCGTTGATCTGCGGCTCGATCCGCTTGCGCTGCGCCTGAAGGTCGATGAAGGCGATGGCCATGCTCTTTGGTCCTTTTGGTCTGGTTGGCGTGCGGTCAGTAGACCAGCCCCCGTGGGCCAGCAACTCACGCCTCATTACAATTGGTTGCACAAATCCAGCAAACGCGCTGCGGCAGCGCGGCTGGTGCTGGGGCGGATAGCAGTATTACGTCCGGCGCCTCTGATGAGGTTTTTCAGCACATCTGCGGCGGGCTCGGCCGGGACGCGCGGATCGGCGCGCCAGGTGCCTTCTCCGCAGGCGACCAGCGGAAGGTCGAAGGCCAGATAATCGGCGATCTTGCTGGGCGGGACGTGCATCTTGGCCGAGGCAACAAAGGCGAGCGCATCGGCGCCGGCCATCATAGACCGTGCGGTCTCGTAGGGCACCGGGCCGAACTGGTGGATCGATGCGGCGGCAGAGCTCGACGTGATGCGGGCCTGCTCGGCCGCGGTGAGACGGCCGGCGAAGCTCAGAACCAGATCGCCGCGCGCAGCTGAGGCGGCCTCAAAGGGCACAAGGAGATCTTCGATACGGGCTTCCGGGTCGGAGAAGGCGACAGACCCCGCATGCAGGATGTTGAGGCCGGCGCTGGGATAGAGGAAGGGCTCGACCGGATCGTCGCTGGTGAAGTGCTCCAGCACGTGCGGCCTTCGGGCCCCTAGGCGGAGGGCCTCGGCCGCAACGACCGGATCGACGGCGAGCACAAGGTCGGCTTTCGGCAGCAGGCTCCGGGCAAGGAGGCGTTCGCCGATCCGGCGGTGCAGGCGGCGGCGCTCGGCGCGGTGCGGAGCTTCAAGCCACAGGTCACGGAAGTCGGCGGCCCAGCGGGCGCCGAGGGCGTGGGCGAGGCGTTGGCCGGCGAAGTGGACGGATTCCGGCGGGCTGGTGGAGAGCACCCAGTCCGGTTTCCAGCCCTCCGCGATGCCGGCATCGGCGGCGCGCTGGCACCAGCGGATATCCGGGTCCGGCCATAGCAGCAGGTCTCGGGCGAGGCCGCGCAGCGACGGGCGGGCCGGGCCAGTGTCGGCCACAGGGTCGCGGTTTCGATGCCGAACAGCCAGGCCGGGTTCGCCTTCCGGCAGCGAGGGCGCGAGGACGCGCACCTCAACGCCGAGGGCGCGCAAGGCTTTTGCAAAAAGATAGGGCCGCCGGATGCCGCCGGAGACAGCGGGCGGATAATGCCGCGTAAGGAGCAAAAGCCGCTTCACGCCCTCCTCAGGCCTTCACGACCTTAGCCTTCAGGTCCTGCGGGATATGCTGGGTTGCGTTGCGTGTATCGATGACGAGTTTGGAGTTTCTGACCAGTGCCTCGTAGTCGACCGCATCGTGGTCGGTGGAGATCAGCACGCAGTCATAGTGTTTCAGAGCCTCTGGCGTCAGCGGCACCGATTCCATGCCGGCGAATTCCGGGTGGTCTCGGGTCACCGGCACCTTGATGATGTGCGGATCATGGTAGTCGACGGTGGCTTTCCGCTCACGGAGCATGTGGATGAGGTGTAGCGATGGGCTCTCGCGCATGTCGTCGACGTTTTTCTTGTAGGCAAGGCCGACGACCAGGATCCGGCTACCAGCGATGGACTTCTCGAGATGCGAGCTCATCGCTTCGGCGAGGTATTCGATCACCTGCTTGGGCAATTGGGTGACGACATCACCGGCCAGTTCGATGAAGCGCGTGGTCTCGCCCACGGCGCGGGCCTTCCAGGTCAGATAGAACGGGTCGATCGGAATGCAGTGGCCGCCGAGGCCGGGGCCCGGATAGAAGGCCATAAAGCCGAAGGGCTTGGTCTTTGCCGCGTCGATCACTTCCCAGACATCGATGCCCATGCCCTGGTATACGTTCTTCAGCTCGTTCACGAGTGCGATGTTGATCAGCCGGAAGATGTTCTCGGTCAGCTTTACCGCTTCGGCGGTCTTCATGTCGGAGACCGGCACAACCTTGGTGATGGCTTCGTACACGGACACCGCCATGTCGCGCTCGGGCGTTGTGTTGGCCCCGACGACTTTCGGGATCGACGAGGTTGAGAAGTCGATATTGCCGGGATCTTCACGTTCGGGCGAATAGGCGATGGCGAAGTCCACGCCCGCGCGCAGGCCGGTCTTCTCAAGGATGACCTTCACGACTTCGTCGCTGGTGCCCGGATAGGTGGTCGACTCAAGGATGACGAGCTGGCCCGGGCGCAGGTGTCGCCCGATCATCTCTGTCGTGTCGCTGACATAGGAAATGTCCGGTTCACGGTGCGCGTTCAGCGGCGTCGGCACGCACATCAGCAGCGCGTCGGCCGCGGCCAGACGGGATTCGTCGGCGGTGACTTCAAGCCGGCCGGTCGCTCTCATCGCGACGATGCGGGCATCCGGGATGTGCTTAATATAAGTGCGCCCGTTGTTCAGCGCGTCGATCTTGGCCGTGTCGATGTCGAATCCGAGAACGCGAAAGCCGGCGGCCAGGAAGGCTTCGGCGAGCGGCAGGCCGACATAACCGAGCCCCATGATGCCGATCGTTAGATCGCGCGCTTTGGCACGGGCGACATAGGCATCCGCCATCGAGCGGTCAGTGCTCACAGTCTTTAGCATGGTGTGCATCTTTCGGAGGGCGCGGCTGGGAGGATGTGCAGGTTGAACAACAGGTGGCAATCAGGCGTGGGCAGAATCGGCGGCCGGTTTGGTCGCAGCCCGCAGCAGCGTTTCGACAACGCGAATGGCTTCGGCGCCATCGGTGCGCGGTGTTGCGCCGGTGGCGCAGCAATCGAGGAAGTGCTGGCACTCGCACCGCAGCGGCTCGTCGGCCGGGAAGGGGATCGGTTCGGCATCAGCCTTAATGGCCTCCGGAACCGCACCTTTCCAGGTGACGGTGTGCCTGTAAAGCACCAATTTGTTTTCAGGTTTTGCGGCTGAGTCTTCAAAGACGATCATGCCATCCTCGCCGGCGACCACGAGGCGGTGTTCCTTGAACGGATGAAGCCACGAGGTAAACACATGGGCGCGCCGGCCGCCCGCGAAGGTCATGTCGAGCCTGTATTCGTCTTCGAGGCCAGGCGTGACCCAGCCGCCGCCGCTGCCGGTGACCGTTTCGGGGCGTGCGTCAAACAGGGCCAGCAGCATCGACAGGTCGTGCGGCGCAAAGCTCCACAGCGCGTTTTCCTCCACGCGCAACTTTCCGTAGCTGAGACGGTTTGAATAGGCATAACGCAGGGCGCCGATCGTGCCGCTGCGAACGTGCGCCAGCAGGGTCTCGAACGCTGGGTGATACCGCAGAAGGTGGCCGACCATAAGAATACGGCCAGACGCCAGCGCCGCATCGCACATCTCGCGGCTGTCGGCGAGCGATAGCGCGAGCGGTTTCTCGACAAACACGTGCTTGCCCGCAGCAAATGCGCGCAGGGCGAGCGGGGCGTGCAGCTCGGCCGGTGCTGCGATGGAGACGCCAGTGATGGCCTCATCGGCCAGTACCTCATCGAGCGTGCGCGCGGCGACCTTGTTCTTTTCAGCCTCGCGCGCCGCTGTTTCCGGATGGCCGTCGACGATTGCTGCAAGGGCGCCGAGTTCAGCGAAGTTGCGTGCGAGGTTCTTGCCCCAGTAGCCCGCGCCGATCTGGGCGATCTGCGGCGTCGCGTTCGTCTGCATAAGAACCACCGTTCTGGCCTAAGGAAACCTCTCGCAGGCTTAAAAGCCCGGCGTCCCAGTCTAGTCAAGCCAAAGCCGCGTGTGCCGCTGGTGTTGCATACAACTGTCGTAAGAACGTCGCAAAGGGCGTGGCGTGCCGCCGCTGGATCCGCTCAGCCGCGACCATGCTCTGCCAAGAGCCGTGCGATCTGGGCTGCGGCTTCGCCGGTGCCGTAGTCGGTTATCTCGGAGCGTGGGAGTATCGAGGGCGGCGCCGTCCAGAGCCGGTTCCAACCTGCGGAAATTGTTTCGACCCACTCGGTTTCCTCGCGCAGGGTCGTGCATGGGACCTTGTGGAAATAGGCTTCTTTCTGGAGGCCGCCGGAATCGGTAAACACTTCGGTGCAGTTGGTCACCAGCCAGCACATGTCGAGATAACCAAGCGGATCGACGGTGGTTATGCCGTCCGGCACGATACCTTCGCGGTTCATCAGGTTGCGGGTCCGGGGGTGAACCGACATAACGAGCGGCTGGTCACGCGCCTTGTCTTCAAGAAAAGCGATGATGCGTCTGAAACGGTCGAGGTCGTCGGTGTTCTCGGCGCGGTGAATGGTCGCAACCGCATAGGATTTCGGCGCCACGCCGATCATGTCGAGGATTTTCGAGCGCTCGCGGGCCCGGCGCGTCGCCGACAGCGTCGCGTCATACATCACATCACCGACGAGGTGCACGCCGTGCGTAATGCCCTCTTTTGCCAGGTTGGTCACGGCGGCCGATGTTGGGCACAGCAGCAGCGTGCTCAGATGGTCGGCCATCACGCGGTTGATTTCCTCCGGCATGGCACGGTTATAGGACCTCAGCCCGCTTTCGACATGGGCGATCGGAATACTTAGCTTGGCGGCACACAGCGCGCCGGCGAGCGTGGAATTGGTGTCGCCATAAACGAGCATCCAGTCGGGCTGTTCGGCCAGCGCGACCGTCTCGATCGCCTCCAGCATACGTCCGGTCATCGCGCCGTGGCCGAGGCTGTTGATGTGCAGATTGTGCTGCGGGGCGGGGATGTCGAGCTCGTCGAAGAAGATGTCCGACATGGCGGCGTCGAAATGCTGGCCGGTATGGATGATGATTTCGGTGAGGCCTGCCTCGCGCAGCGCTTCGCTAAGGGGCGCCGCCTTGATGAATTGCGGGCGGGCGCCGATCACGGTCAGGATGCGGGTCATGCGGCGTCGCCTCTGGCAAATTTAGGTGCTCGTAACACAGGCCGGGGACTGTTCAAGCCAGCAGGTCGCAGGACCTGCGCTTTGCCCCCAGGGCTCCAAACTCGGGATAACGCAGTTTCACTCTTGAAGAAGTTCTGATTCCCTGGGGCCTTGTCTGATTCGTGAGGCGCTTATGACCGTGGACGTTGCTCACAGGATTTGAACCCTCTCGCCTGAAGTCTCTTCTTGAGCGCCTCGGTGCGATTGAGGATCCGCGCGATCCCTGGAGGGTCGCTCACCCTCTGAATGAGGTTTCTGTTTCTGGCTGTGTGCCGGGCCATTTCCGACTGTGAAGACTATGACATCATCTCTGACTGGGGTGAGGAACGCATCGATTTTCTTCGGCGTTACCTGCCTTATGAACACGCTGTGCCAGGTGGTCGCTGGCTGACCATTGTTGATGAACCGGATCGAGCCCGCCTTGTTCGCCGCCGCTGCGGCCTGGCTGCGGAAGACCTGGCCAGACAAGCCCGACTTCGTGGCAATTGACGGAAAGACATCCCGCCGCAGCCACGACAGAGCCCTCGGAAAGGCACCTCTGCACCTGGTTTCGGCCTATGCAACCCCTGCAGGGCTTGTGCCTGGACAGGAAGCGGGTTTTTAGAAAAATTCAATGAGATTAAAGCGATCCCCGCTCTGCCTGATCGCCTCGGAGAAGCGGGCGGACCCTCAGGGCGCACCGGTGTCCATCGACGCGGGTCGCGACCACCCCTGCCATCGCCCGGAAGATACCCTGTCAGGGGACAGACGATCTTCTGGAGGTTAAGGCCAGTCAGCTGACGCTGCGTGCAGAAATGGAGACCTGTTTTGCGGATGCGCCCGAGGAGGTCGCGGGGACCTTCATTGACACCGGTAAAGGGCATGACCGCATTGAGCAACGCGCCGTATCTGTCGCTGCAGACGCCAGCTGGCCTAAGGGCGATCGCCGGTTTCCGGGCGAGCTGCGAATGCCCGGTGCAGCCAGCCTCATTCGGGCCTTGCCTACAGCCCACAGGGGTCACGCACGGCGCGGCGATACGCGCTATTTCATCGCCTAAGGATGTCCCGGCGCCCGGACCGCCGCCAATGCAGTCCGGGGACGCTGGCTCACCGGGGACGAGCTGCACTGGGTGCTGGACGTCGTCTTCAAAGACGATCTTTCACGGATCAGAAAAGGCCATGGGGCCCACAACATGGCCATAGTCCGACACTTCGCCATAAATCTGGTCCGGGCCGTGAAGGACAAAAGGTCCATCAAAGCAGGGCGAAAACGGGCAGCCTCCAGTGTCAATTACCTCGAGAAGATCCTTGGACAACTCCCGCGTTAACCCGGATTCGGAGCCCTGGCTTTGCCCCGCGCCCGATTGACACGGCGCATGTTGTGAAGGCATTGCTGCTATCTAATTAGGGGGGGCGGCCGCGGGCCAGAACTTGTGGGGCGGGCCGCACGCCACATACCCGGCAGCCGCGCACCTTGTTGAATGCATAAAGGCGTGTGGTGATGAAGCTTGAGGGAAGCCGGATTGTTATCATCGGCGGCGCCGGCCTCATCGGCTCCCACGTTGTTGATCAGCTGACGCAGCATGATGTTGGCGAGATAGTGATCTTCGACAATTTTGCGCGCGGGCGCCAGTCCAATATCGAGGCAGCGCTGCGCGATCCCCGGGTCAAGGTGTTCGAGGCCGGTGGCGACATCCTGCAGGCCGATGTGCTTGCAGCTGCCCTCGCCTCCGCTGACGGCGTGTTCCATCTGGCGGCGCTCTGGCTGCTGCATTGCCACGAGTTTCCTGCGGCGGCGTTCGACGTAAATATTCGCGGCACATTCAATGTCATGGACGCGTGCGTGAAAGCGGGGGTCAAGCGCCTTGTCTACTCGTCGTCGGCGTCAGTTTATGGCGATGCGGTCGAAGAGCCGATGACCGAGGACCATCCCTTCAACAACCGCAATTTCTATGGCGCCACTAAGATTGCCGGCGAAGCCATGCTGCGCGCCTATCATGCACGCTACGCTCTGCCATTTGTCGGGTTGCGCTATATGAACGTCTACGGGCCGCGTCAGGACATGAAGGGCGCTTACATTGCGGTGATCATGAAGATGCTCGACGCAATCGACCGGGGCGAGGCGCCTGTTATCTTCGGTGATGGCAGCGAAGCCTTCGATTTCGTCGCGGTTGAAGATTGTGCGCGCGCCAATCTCTGTGCGATGCAGGCCTCGGTTGTGGACCGCTTTTACAATGTCGGCACGGGCAAGAAAACGACGTTGCGCGACCTTGCCGAGGACCTCGTCGCGCTGACCGGGTGTAAGCGTCCGATTGAATACCGAGACCGCAGCCAGGCAACGCTCGTGCGCAATCGGGTCGGATCGACGGCGCGCGCAGAGGCCGAAATCGGCTTCTCGGCAGAGATCCCGCTGAGCGAAGGCCTGCAGCGGCTGATTGACTGGCGGCGCAACACGACACGGCCCGCGCCAGCCTTGGAAATGATTAAGGCGCACGACTGACAAAACCTGACTATATCCTATTCACGCGGCGCTTTACCCCATCAGCTTGCCGCCCGGCCGCTGAAGCCAGGCGAACTTGAGACCAGACGGAGTTAGATTTGCTCAACAGATTGAACATCCTTAGGCGGCTGCGCGCCTGGAAAGGCAATATCGAGACGTCGGTCACGACGCTTACTCAGCAGCTGGCCGACACCGCGGCACGCTCCGAAGCTGGCGATCAGCGCTTGGCCGCGCAGCTCGCCGAGACCGCCGCACGCTCCGAAGCTGGCGACCAAGGCTTGTTGCAAGAGATGGTGGACATCGAGGCGCGTGCCGAAGCCGCTGAGCAGAGGGGCTTAGCGCAAGCGACTGCAAGCGAGGCGCGCTTTGCTCAATTGCTGGCCCAGACACAGGTCCATCAGACGATGATGATGGGCTTTCAGAGCCTTCTTGATCGCCATCACACAGCGCTTGACGCCCTGTCGGCCAATTTCGCCAACCTCACCCATGAGGCAGCGAAGCGCGAGGCTGCGACCAACGTCAAAATCGACCAGCAGTTGCAACTGATACTGAGCATGCAGTCTGTGCTCGACAAGCACAACGGATCAATCGCCGAACTGGCCGTGCTGATGCCTGACGTGGGTCGCAGCCTCACCCATGAGGCAGCGACGCGCGAAGCTGCGACCAACGTTAGGATCGACCAGCAGTTGCAGCTAATTCTAAGCATGCAGTCTGTGCTCGACAAGCACAACGGATCAATCGCCGAACTGGCCGTGCTGATGCCTGACGTGGGTCGCAGCCTCACCCATGAGGCAGCGACGCGCGAGTCTGCGACCGACGTCAAGATCGACCAGCAGTTGCGGCTGATTTTAGGTATTCAATCTATGCTTGACAGGCACAACGAATCAATCGCCGAGCTGGCCGTGCTGATACCTGACGTGGGTCGTAGCCTTACCCATGAGGCAGCGACGCGCGAGGCCGCGACCAACGTCAAGATCGACCAACAGTTGCAGCTGATTTTAGGCATGCAGTCTATGCTCGACAAGCACAACGAATTAATCGCCGAACTCGGTGCGCTGATGCCCGACGTGCAGTCGCTTCTTGCAAAACACAACGCGACCATTGCGCAAATTTCGGTCGGCCTGCCCGACGCGGAGGCGCTCCTCGCGCGACATGACGCGGTGATTGCAGAGTTTGCAGACGCCTTGCCTCCGCGCGAAGAAGGATCGGTTCACGACCGGCTGCTTTCCCTTGAGCGGACGTCAGGAGACCTGGTAAGCGAAGGCGTTGTTCTCTTGCGCCTCGCAATGCGTTCGATAGGCCGGGCCGGGGCACTCGTAAGCGCGGCCGACCATGTCTACCTGACCGAACGCAAGAACGTTGCGCTGATCGTTGCGTCATACAGCCCAAAGCCGGCCTTCCGGCGCGGCGATTTCCGATCGATACTCAAGCGCATCGAGGCCGGCGAGATCGAAACAGGTTATGTGACCGAAGATCTCCCGCGCGAAGGTCTCGGCCAGCTCCATCCGGCGGGCGATGTCATCGAACTGCTGCGCGCCATGCCCGTCCACGCGGCGCAGCTGTTTGACCGCGCCGGCGAGACGGATGCCGCGCCATCGCCTCAAGCTTTTTATGAGCGTGCGCTTCGTCTGTGCGCGGCTAATCCCCACCTCGTTGACACGGTCTGGGCCGAATTCAAGGAGGCGTTCGGCGACAAACTGCCCCCTTTTGACCAGCCTGGCCGCCTGCCGGATTTGGCGCCGGCCAGGCCCCGGAGACGCTCAGCCCTCTTTCTCCACAACAATTACTATCACTACAACCAGCTCTCGGCGGCGTTGCGCAAGCGCGGTTGGGACACGCTGACGGTTTCGCTCGAAGCGCCCGATAGCGCGAGCCGCCAATTCTACTTTGGTGAAGACCTGAACCTTTACGATCCCGACCCGCAGGTGACCCGCGAAAATGCGCGTCAATTCTTCCAGACTGTGCCCGAGCGCTTCGAGTCGCTCCATTTCTACGGACGCGGGCGCGCGACGTTTTTTGCCGAACTTGAGCAATCGATACCTGGCGGATCCCTTTTGCCATGGGACTTTCTGGAATTGCGCCGTCACCGTGTCATAATCGGCCACATGCCGAGCGGGTGTCTCGAAGGGGCGCGGCAATCGGATATCCGCCGCGTTACAAAGGGGCTTTGCAGTGCGTGCATCTGGGAGAAGCAAAGCGAGGTGTGCAGCGATGCCCACGCAGATTCCTGGACGCAGCGTCTCGAGGCGGTCTGCGACTGGGTGGGGCTGGAAGGCGACTGGGCGGTCGGGGCGCGTGCCGGCACGAAATACGTGCGCGGGCCAGTGATCGCAACGCTTGATCCGGACACCTGGCGACCCTGTCTCGAAATCCCGGAGGAGCTGAAGCTCGACCGACAGCCGGGCGAGATCATCATCTATCATGCGGTTGGCAATGACGCGCTGCGCCGCCGCGCCGGCCGCGATATCAAGGGCACTTCGGCGATCCTGACCGCGATCGACACCCTCAAAGCGGAAGGACATCCTGTGCGGCTCGCCTTTTTCTCAAAGGTGCCCAGCACGCGGATGCGGTTCATCCAGTCGCAGGCCGACATCGTCGTCGATCAGCTACTTTATGGCCGCTATGGCGCCAACGCGCGGGAATGCATGATGCTTGGCCTGCCGACAGTGGGGTACCTGAACCCGCTGCAGGAGGACCGCGACGCGCCCGACCGCGCGATCGATGCTTGCCCGATTGTTCAAGCCGACACCTCGACCATCACGGACGTGCTGCGCGGGCTGGTGCGCGATCCGGAGGCGCGCCGGGCGGCCGGAGAGGCAGGGCGGGCGTTCATGCTGGATTGGCACGCCGGGCCCGTCTGTGCCGAGCGCTATGAACGGGTGATCGACCGTATCCGCGCGGGCCTCGCGCCCGACAGCCCAGAGCTTTATCCGTCCGTAAACTCTGCTAGTGAACCTATCAACGGGTCGGCTGGCGCCGATCCCGCAACAGTCAGGATAGCCAATGGCCCTCGCGGAAAACTATCTGCCCATCGCGCGTCCCAGGATTGAGCAGGACGAGATCGACGCTGTCTCCGAGGTCCTCAAGTCAGGCTGGCTGACGCAGGGGCCGTGGGTCAAGCGCTTTGAAACGGCCTTTGCCACCCGGCACACCGCCGCGCATGCGCTCGCCACCACGTCCTGCACGACGGCGCTGCACCTTGCGCTCGCGAGCCTCGGCATCGGCCCGGGCGACGAAGTCATCGTGCCGGCCTTCACATGGATTTCGACAGCCAATGTAGTCGTCCATTGCGGCGCGAACCCCGTCTTCGTTGATGTGCTGGCAGACACATGCAACATCGACCCGCAGGCGGTTGCCGCCAAACTTTCGCCGCGCACCCGGGCGATCATGCCGGTCCACCTTTTCGGCCTTTGCGCCGACATGGACGCGCTGCGCGCCGTGCTCCCGCCCGATATTGCGGTTATCGAAGACGCCGCCTGCGCGGCTGGCGCAAGCTGGCGCGGTACGCCGGCGGGCGCGCTCGGTGATATGGGCTGCTTCTCGTTTCATCCGCGAAAGTCGGTCACTTGCGGCGAGGGAGGAATGCTAACGGTGCGCGATGCAAAGCTCGCTGCCCGTGCGGTCGTCCTGCGCAATCATGGCGCTGCGATCCCCGAAGAAGTTCGCCACGTCGCGCCAAGGCCGTTCGACATGCCGGAGTTTGAAGAGGCCGGATTTAACTATCGCATGACCGATGTCCAGGCGGCGATCGGCTGCATCCAGCTTGCCAAGCTCGACGTGTTCATCGACGAGCGGACCGTTCTTGCCGAGGCCTATGATGCGCGGCTGGCACAGCTGAAATGGCTGACCATTCCGGTCCGGCCTGCGGAATCGCGGCACGCGCTGCAGGCCTATGTGACGCAAGTTTCCGAAGATGCGCCTGCAGGCCGTGACGGCATTCTCGAGGCGCTTCATGCGGCAGGGATTGGCGGGCGGGCTGGCACGCATAGCGTAACCGGCCTCAAGGTTTACCGCGAGCGCTTCGGCACGCGGCCTGAGGACTTCCCGCAGGCGACGCGCTTGCAGAAGCAGACGCTGGCCCTGCCGCTACACAATCACATGACCCTCGATGATGTCGACCGGGTGGTGCTGGCGCTGAAGGCGCTCGGCCATTGATCGCCAGCAGACCTGACACGCGGTCATGTGCGGCCTGACGGGATGTCTCCACCGCGATGGCACGCGGGCCTCGGCCGCGTTGGCAGATCGCATGGCCGAGGCGCTCAACCATCGCGGGCCTGACGATCGCGGCGTATTCGCGGATGGCGAAGTCGCCTTCGCGCATCGCCGCCTGTCGATCATCGACCTGACGCCCGGCGGGCGCCAGCCGATGACCGCGCCCGACCAGCGCTACACGATCGTGTTCAATGGCGAGATCTACAATCACCGCGAGCTGCGCGCCGAGCTTGAGCGCGCAGGCTGGCAGTTCCGCTCGAGCAGCGACACCGAAGTGCTGCTGGCCGGCATCTCCGTATGGGGGCTCGACGCCCTCTGCCGCCGCATCGACGGGATGGCGGCCTTCGCGCTCTGGGACAGCGTAACCCGGACCCTGTCGCTGGTGCGCGACCGGTACGGCGTCAAACCGCTCTATCTCTGGCGCGCGCCGTGGGGACTTGCGTTTGCCTCTGAGGTCAAGGCCTTCCTTGTGCATCCGGGTTTCAGGGCGCGCCTCAACCGCGCGGCGCTCGCTGAGTATTTCACCTTCCAGAACCTGTTTCGCGCACATACGTTGTTCGCCGATGTCGAACAGGCGCCGCGGGGGGCGATTCTCGAGTTCGCCCCGTGTGGCGAAACGGTCCGGCAATACTGGGACTACGACTTTTCGCAGCGCGACGCGATCTCTCCGCAGGATGCGATCGCCCGCACGCGCGAACTGCTGCAGGCGGCGGTTGAGCGGCAACTCATTTCCGATGTGCCTGTCGGTGCCTACCTGTCGGGCGGAGTCGATTCAGGCTCGCTTGTTGCGCTCGCGGCTGGCCGCGTCCCGCGGATGCAGACCTTCACGGGCGGCTTCGAGATGTCCGCTGTCGAGGGCTACGAGGCCGGTTTCGATGAGCGCCATGCCGCTGAGATCATGGCGTATACCTATGGCACTGAACACTATGAGCAGGTGCTCAATGCCGGCGATATCCGCTGGGCCCTGCCGCGCGTGATCTGGCACCTCGAAGACCTGCGGCTCGGCATGAGCTATCCGAACTTCTATGTCGCCCGGCTTGCGTCGAAATTCGTCAAGGTGTGCCTGTCCGGCGCCGGCGGTGACGAGCTCTTTGGCGGCTATCCCTGGCGGTATTATCACGCTTTCCGCAGCCTTGATCCTGACGCCTATTTCCGGGCCTCTTATGATTATTGGCAGCGCCTGACCAAGGAAGGCGAACGCCGGCAAATGCTGATAGGCGCCGGCGGCGAGGCCGATGATGCGCATATGTTCGAGGTGTTCAAGGCCGCGTATGGCGATCCCTCGACCCTGCGGTTTGCAACGCCCGAAGACCAGGTGGCCAGCTCCTTTGCCTTTGAGTGCCGCAATTTTCTGTCGGGCCTCCTGATTGTTGGCGACAAGCTGTCGATGGCTCATGGCCTTGAGGAGCGCGTGCCCTTCCTCGACAATGCGCTGGTTGACTTCGTCCAGCGCCTGCCGGTCGGCATGAAGCTCGCCGACCTGAACCAGATGATTGAGATCGACGAAGACGCCGTGCGGAAGAAGCTGGTCGCGGCAGAGCAGTTCGGCGGCGGCAAGTTCGTGCTGCGTGAGGCGGTGCACGATCTCTTCCCGGAGCGCGTACGCAGCCGCCCCAAACAGGGCTTCTCAGCGCCGGAGGCCTCATGGTATCGCGGCGAGAATGCAAGCTATGTGCGCGCCATGCTGCTCGAGCAGGAGATGGCGATGGCCGATTATATAGATCCGGATTTTGTCCGTATGAAGATCGAAGAGCATATTGACCGTAAGGCCAACAACCGCTTGCTGATCTGGTCCTTCCTGTGCTTCGAACAATGGTGCAGAACCTTCCTCAATGGCGAACGGCCCAATTAGGATGACTATGGACTGGAAGACGCAATTACTTGGTGGCCCCATACCTGCGCCTGGCGCATCGGTGGACCGGTTCGATCGCACATTCTCGGTCGGCAGCGACGGCGTGCTGCGTGATCTAGCAGTCCACGATCCGGCGCAGGAACAGACGCGCGACATGTTCGCGTTCAAATGGGCGCAGCGCGTGTCCTATGGCAGCGAAGCGAATGCTTTGGCGCAGCGTGCGTGGCTGCTGGAACGTTATGGCGATCTTGGCGCGACACTTGGCGATGGCTCGATCGTGCTGGACGCAGGATGTGGCGCGGGCTACGCGGCGGACCTGCTGTTTCGGGACCATCTGCGGAGCCTGCGCTATGTTGGAGCAGACATTTCGACAGCCGTTGATATCGCCTCCGAGACTCTTGCAGCGAAGGCCGGCGAGAGCCTTTTTCTGCAAGGCGACCTGATGGCGCTTCCCTTCGCGCCGGGCAGTTTCGATCTCGTCCTCTCCGAAGGTGTGATGCACCACACGCCGTCGACACGCGAGGCTTTGCTGGCACTCGCACGGCTCGTAAAGCCCGGTGGGCGCTTTGCCTTCTACGTGTATGCACTCAAGGCCCCGGTTAGAGAGTATACGGACGATCTGATCCGATCGCATATCGCTAACATGGCGCCCGAAGCTGCTTGGGCTGCGATGCGATCGCTCACCGCGCTTGGGCAGGCCCTTGGGCAACTCGACGCCGAAATTGATATACCGGATGATGTCGAACTTCTCGGAATCCCGAAAGGAAAGATATCGGTGCAGCGGCTGTTCTACTATTACGTCTGCAAGGCGTATTACCGTCCGGACTACAGCTTCGAGGAAATGAACCACATCAATTTTGACTGGTTCACGCCCAAGTATTGTCATCGCCAGACGCCCGGCGAAGTGCGTGACTGGTGTGCTGAGGCTGGCCTTGCGATTGAATCACTGAAAACTGAGCTGTCGGGCATAACCGTGATTGCGCGGAAGACTTGACCGTGAATGCGCAGGTCCTCCTCCTCGGGTCGACGGATTTCACCCTCGCAATCGCCGAAGCGGTCAAAGCTTCGGGCGCCAGCGTGGGCGCAATCGTCCATGTCGAGGATCAGTTCAGGATTTCGTACGCAGCAGGCGGTGTGAAAAACTTCCGGTCAGCGGATATAGCGGGTTGGTGCGCAGCCCACGCCGCGCAGGCGATTGTTTTTGATAGCTTCGCGAGCTTGCCCGATCGTCTTCCTGACGCCTGTTTTGACGCATGCATCGTTGCGGGGTGGTATCACATGGTGCCGAAAGCATTTCGTGCCGGGTTCCCGCAGGGGTGCATCGGCTTTCATGCATCCTTGCTGCCCAAATTGCGGGGTGGCGCGCCGCTCAATTGGGCGATCCTGTCGGGGCTCCATGAGACAGGTGTTTCCATGTTTGAGATCGGCGACGGCGTTGATGACGGGCCGCTTTACGATCAGGCGAGGTTGCCGATCGGTCCTGACACGCGCATCGGCGATCTTGTCGAAGCCTCGAAAGCTGTATCGGTAGCGATGGTTGCGAGAATGCTTCCGGGTGTCTTGTCAGGCGCGGTGAAGCCGGTATCGCAGGCGGGTGAACCGAGCTATTGCCTGCAACGAATGCCCGAAGACGGACGCATCGGCTGGCGCCGGCCGGCAATAGAGATCGCGCGCCTGGTGCGCGCCGTGAGCCGTCCCTATCCCGGCGCGTTGGCTCGTCTGGATGAACGCGAGTTTGCGATCCACGCGGCATCCGTCTTTTCCGAGCATGTCATTCTCGGGATGCCTGGACAAATCGCCAACATTCCCGGTGTTGACGCGCCGCTCATCGTCTGCGGCGAAGCGAGCCTGCGCGTGACAGAGGCGATCTTTGAAGACGGAACGGACGCCCTTCCTGTCTTGCGCCAGTCTTCAAACAGAAGGCTCGCGACGCGATAGCAGGTGCGCGCTATTTCCGTGCCCGGATATAAAGATCGAGGCCGGCTTTCCGGCCCCAGTTGCCGAGGACGGACCGGCGCTCGAATGCCGGATCGTCGCTCTCGTCCATGTTCTCCTTTGTGATCTGGACGTGTGTATAGGCCGCCATCATCCGCTCGACCTGGCGTGTAGAGAGATAAACCGTCTCCGGCGCCGCTTCGCCCTCGAGATTTGAATCGCTCGAAAAGCGGTCCAGTTCGCTCGCCGTCTTGACTTCAAGCTCACCAAATTCCTCGGCGAGCAGTTCGGCGAGGAAATTCTCCCGGTCCTGCATCAAGCGGCGGTGCGAGTAGCGATTGTAGACCATGAGGTGAGCCTCGCCTCCGGGCTTCAGCATCCGGCGCGTTTCGTTGAAGCAGGCCTGGACATTGCCGGTGTGATGAAAGCAGCCGATGGCGACAACACGATCCACCGAATTATCCGCCAGCTGATTATCGAAGAAGCTGCGCTGTACTGCGCCGCCGGAAAGGCCGGCCTGTGCGAGTCGGTGGCGCACCATACCGACCGGGCCGCCGGCGATGTCCATCCCGAGATAGTCTGCGCCCGCCTCGGCGATCTTCTGGCTTAATGTGCCATAGCCGAGGCCCACTTCGACGACTGTGAGGCCGGAAAACTCGTGCAGCGGCACGTGGGTCTTCAGGTACGGGTAGTACCCCATGTACCAGTCATCGAATTTCCGCAGGGATTCGGGCGAGTCGTCCGTCACGCCGAGCGACTTGGCGATCCAGGTGCCGCACAGGTTGTTCCAGAATTCCGCGTTCGCCGAGTCGATGTCGGATTGTTGCGTCTCGCCCATAGCTCTACCCCTCATTTGAACACGCCGTGCCTGCCACCGAGGCATGACCCACTTACGCGCAGGCGCGCGGACGCGCAATTCCGGCGGCGGCGATTTCCGTTACGAAAGCAATGCGCTGTAAAGCCTCGCCCGGACCGCGCGAATGACAGATTCACGACGCAGCGACCCCGGCGAAAGACTGCCGCGCGCGATTGCTGAACCCGTCGCGGTGTGCTTTTACGTTTTGAAATACTAATCAGGAGATGCGCGTGATAACTCGTCAGAGATTTGCTGTTGGCCTTATCGTTGCGTCGAGCTTGCTTGCCGCCTGCTCGGAAAAACCCGATATCGCCGCCGCGCCGGCGGACGCCCCGGCGGCTGCCGTCGAGACCCCGGTCGAGGTCGCGCCGACGATCGACGCCAGCGCGCGGTCTTTCGAAACCTGGGATCCGATCGGTGCACCAACTGTCCGCGACAGTGCTGCAGAGGCGCCCGATGGTTCGCGCAGCGCCGACACGCTCGTCCTGAAGCTTAACGAGGGCTTCGGCATCACCAACCAGACACCTGTCGCTGCCGGCGAGACCCGCTCTGCGAAGCTGATGCTCTGGGGCACCGAAGGCGGCGTGGTCGCCTTGCAGATTGCCGACTGGTGCGACGGGATCGCATCTGAGGTCAATACCGTCGTCGTGACCCTGACCGGGGCCCCCGTTGAGGCCGAGATTTCGCAGACGTTTACCAATCCGGACCCGTGCAGCCGCTTCCAGGTCATCTCGCAGTCGAACGACCCGATCGAAGTCAACGTCTGGAACAGCCGCTTCGGGTCCTGAGCGCCCCGGGGCGGCGTTAGCCGCCGAGACGGAGCCTTCCGGTCAAAAGTAGGGCCGAACACCGGGCACGAAATGAACATGCTGTTGCATGCAACGCTTGATCGTCGGCAGGTTGTCGCGCGTCCAGGCGACTGTGCGTTCGAGGCCCTCGCGGCCTTTGACGGCAGCCTCGAAGCCAAGTTTCTCGCGGGATTTTGATGGGTCGCCAAACCGCTTACCGGACGTATCCCAATCGCGCTTCGGCTTGAGGTCATACGGCGTCTTGTTTCCGGAGATCTCGTTGATCATGCCCGCCCATTCAAGAATGGTCGATTCAACACCCGAGGCAAGATTGTAAACCTCGCCGGGGTCGCCCCGCAGCGCGCAGGCGACGAGGCCGCGGGCCATATCCTCGACGAAGATGAAGTCGCGGCTGGCGTCCCCGCCATTGTCGAGCGGCAGCGCTTCGCCGTGCAGCGACCGGAAAATGAAGGTCGGCGTCACATTGCGCCAGACGGTATGGACCGTGCCCCGCCAGCGGCCCGCGCCGAGAATCTCGCCGGGCCCGTAGACGTTTTGGAACCGCGCCTTCACGAAGGGCAATTGGAAACGCGTGAAGAAATAATTGCCGTAGAATTCGCCAATAAGCTTCGAGATCGAATAGGGGCTGTCATGGTATAGAGAAACGGGCGCGTCCTCGAATGTCGCCGCTGCTTCGCCGAAGGTCTTCTCGGCCACCGCGCAGCCCGCTGCCGCATAGACGACCTTCTTGAGGCTTTTGATATCCTTCAGGCGGTTGAACAGCTTTAGGCTCGTCAGGGTGTTATTGTCATGATCCATCAACGGGTCGGCGATGGATGACTGGTTTCCGTGGAAGCAGGCGAGATGCCAGGCAAAGTCGAGATCATCGGGCAGGGCCTGCAGCACGGCGTCATCGGTGATCGAGCGCGGAACAAAGGTGACGCGCGGATCATCCGGCACATTTGCCGCATCGGCCGAAAGAAGGTTATCAACAATCAGCACCTTGCCGACGCCGGAGGCGAGCAGCAGCTTCACAAGGTTCGAGCCGACAAAGCCGGCGCCGCCGACGACCAGCGTCGAGGCGCCATCTAGGCCATCTGTTTGCGTGGTCATTCGCGTCCCTCGGGCTTTTTAACGTGACTGTAGACTGCCTTTATGCCGTGTACGTCATACCAGGCCAGCATCCTGCGCAGGCTTTGTTCAAACGAGACCTTGGCGCGCCAGCCGAACGCGCGCTCCGTTTCTGACGGGTCAAGCACCACCGATGCGACATCATCATCGCCCGGCGGCACGATCGGAACGGGCGTCTCGAGCGTCACACCGAGATAGCGCACCACTTCGTCAAAAACGTCCTTTATGGTACGTCCGTCGCCTGTCGAAACGTTGAACACGCCCCGTGGCGCGTCTGGCGCAATGGCAAGGTCAAGGAAAGCGAGAAAGTCCTCCATATCGAGAAAGTCGCGCGTCGTGTCCGAGCAGAAGCATCCCTTTCCGGCTTTGAGGCGCGTATAGAATGTGGGTATCGGTCCGATGGACAGACGCGGCCCCGTAATGTTGCCCAGACGCAAACTGACGGCATTGAGACCGCTCATCATCACATAGCTTTCGCCGGCCGTCTTTGAGATGCCATAGCTCGTGAATGGCCGGGCCGGCGCCGTTACAGGGATCGGTGTTGTATCAGGGCGCCCGTAGCAGAGCGCGGTCTGGAAGTTGACGAAACGCTGCACGCCCGTTCGTTTGGCCGCGTTGACAACGTTGATGGTGCCTTCGGCATTGGTGCGCAGGTCGCTTCGCCAGTCGTTCGGGTCCTTGTAGGCCGCCGCTGAGTGAATGACGAGATCGGGCATGAAGCGGTCGAACGCGGTGTCAACGAGCGGGGCATCGGCAATATCGCCGTCAATGACCTCAACCGATGCCTGACCGTCAATCACCTCGCGCGCGGACGTCGCGAAATTGTCGATCACCAAATAGGAATGGCCGCGCGCCTCCCAGTGATCGAGAATATTCGCTCCCAAGCAGCCAGCGCCACCAGTGATCAGTACACGCATGACCGGGACCCTTAAGAGATTTTCTTGTCTTCAAACCGCAGGTGCGTGTACTCGCCGAACACGCCGTGCTGCTTGTAGTAGGCAATCGCGAGTGGCATGAAGTCCTGCAACGGGGTGAAATCGACCTTGCCGAAATCGGCAAACGTCTTGGCCGGGTCGAGCAGGATCGTCTTGGCATCGTCTGGCCCCAGTGGACGGATCTCCGGATGCGGATAATCGTTCAGCTGCATGCCTTCTACAACCGCGTCATATAGTTCCTTGATTGCGATGTCGCGCCCTGTCGAGAAGTGATACGGCCCCGCGCCGTGGCCATCGACGGCCTTGATCACCGTGCGGGCAAGGTCGCCGACATAGACGAAATCGCGGCGTGCTTCGGTGACGAAGCACTTCTTGCCATCGCGCAGGCGCGAGAAGAAGATCGGCAGCGGCCCCGAGACGTTGCGCGGCCCGATGACATTGGCGAGACGGAAGATGACATAGTCGAGGCCAGAGATTTCTAGATAGTCTTCGGCGGCCGTCTTCGAGATTGCGTAGCTCGAATTGGCCGGGAATTTCGGGTGAGACAGCGTGATCGGCTGCTCCAGCGGTTTCACACCATAGCAGAGCGCCGTCTGGAAATAGATGAAGCGGCCGGTCTTGTTGGCCTTTGCGGCGTGAACAAGGTTTGCGCCGCCGACGACATTGGTCAGCGCGTCGGAATACCAGTCATCGGGGTCCTTGTAGGAGGCCGCTGTGTGCACCACGACATCCGGCTTGAATTCGGCAAACAGCCGGTCGACGAGTGCCTTGTCGGCGATGCTGCCGTTCACGTAGGTCAGGCCGGGTGCGGCCTCGGGCAGGTGCTCGCGCCGCCCGGTCGTTAGGTCATCCAGCGCCAGGACTTCATCGCCGCGCGCCAACAGCAACTCGGCCACATGCGATCCTACCTGGCCGCAGCCACCCGTGATCAATGCCTTCATGAAACTCTCCCTGACGCTCTGACGCTGCCCTCGCGCAGCTCCGTCGCGCCTAGTCAGTGCGCTGGCCCAAGTCAAGGCGCAAGCCGCCACCATGCACGTCAAACGATCAAGACATGGGGCGGCTGTTGCCCATGCTTGAGGCCTCTGATAGTCGCACGACGCGGATGTGCGGTCCATGATGGTTCTGGCACGGCAGAGGCTTGATAAGTTCCATGCTCCAGACGCCGGTCGATGCGCTCAAGATCCCCAAACGGATTATGTTGATCGCGTTGTCGGCAATCCCCGACGATCCGCGTGTCCGGCGCATGGGCGACTATCTGCACGCCCGTGGCTGGGAAGTGGTTGCCGTAGGGTTGCCCGGTGGACGCAGCCCGGCGCCTGAATGGCGGATTGTCGAAGCAATGCGTCTGCCTGAGACAGCCGCGGCACCCTTAAAAACAGGCGCTGGCGTTATGCCTTTGTCGCCAGCTGAACTGCGCACTGCCCCTGCAGGCCCTTCGGCATCGCTCAGCGCTGCGTTCAGGATTCGACCTCGGCGCGCTAATGAACAACGCCTTGTTACAAGTCCCATTCGGCAGGTAATACGAATCGGGGCGGGAGCATTGTGCTTCGGGCTCGGAGTGAGCCTTGCAGCCGGCAGTCTTTGGATGCCCCGCGCGTCCAGCCTCAAGCTGCGCATACGAGGCTGGTCAAAAACCCTGATGAACCCGCGATCCGGACCGTCTCGACTTTTGAGGTACGCTGTGCTGTGGCGCCGCACGCGGATCAAGGGTCCAGGTGCCGATGCTGAGCTTTACCGCCGCTCGACTGATCTCGCCGCGCTGCGGCTAGCCGCCCTCGCCGAGGCGCCGGTCGATCTGATCATTGCGAACGATTGGATCTCGCTACCGGTTGCTGCAGAAGCCGCCGAAGTGTTCCACGCGCCTTACGTTTATGACTCACACGAGTTTGCGACGGAAGAATATGCGGAGCGTCTCGACTGGCGGCTGTTCCAGCAACCCCTGGTGCGCGAAATAGAACGTCGCCACATCGCCCGCGCTGCGGCGATTACGAGTGTATCGCAAGGGATTTCCGATGCGCTCGCGAGAACGTACGAACCTGCCGCCCCCGTTATCACACTGCGCAATCTGCCGGTCTACGCCGCATCTGCGTACCGGCTATGCGGCGAACGTATCGCTGTCCTCTATCACGGTGTCGTCGGCCCCGGACGAGGCCTCGAAGCTGCGATCAGCGGTGTGCCGACTTGGCCCGCTGTGTTCGATCTCACCATCCGTGGCCCCGGCCAAACCGATTATATCAACGGTCTGAGACAACTTGCGGTCGCTCACGGCGTCACGGGGCGCGTTACGTTCGACCCGCCGGTGCCGATGAATCAACTCGTGGAATCGGCACGTCCGTTTGACATCGGCCTGATGGCCTTGCCTGGCCACTCGGACCACAATGCTTTTGCCTTGCCCAATAAAGTTTTTGAATACCTCATGGCCGGGCTCGCCCTTTGCGTTTCCGACCTGCCCGAGATGGCGCGCGTTGTTCACACAACCGGCGCCGGTTTTCTGTGTGGTGACGGAAACCGCGACGCGATCGCAAAAAGCTTGGCTCGTGTCACGCCAGACGAAATAAACGTGATGAAGCAAAAGGCACTGGTCGCGGCGCAGACGCTCCACTTCGATGCGGAGGCAGCGCAAGTCGAGCAGATCTACCAGCAGCTTGCAGCGCGCCGATTGCTCACACAGCAAACGGCGAGGTAGTTTAACAGAAGTTGTTTGGGGACCTTGTCCCGGCACAGTATATTGAAGGGGACGGGACATGTGTGGAATTGCAGGCGTCATTCATCTTGACGGACATCCGATCGCGGATCTCAAAAACCGGCTCGCCGTGATGAACCGCCTGATCGTGCACCGTGGACCTGACGGGCAGGGCCTCTGGCAGAACCCTGCCGGCAGCGTGGGCCTTGCCCATCGCCGGCTTGCGATTCTCGACCTGTCGCCGAGTGGGCACCAGCCGATGACGGCCGACAACCAGATGGCGCTCGTGCACAATGGCGAGGTCTATAACTTCATCGAACTGCGGCGCGAACTTGCCGAATGGACCTTCCGCAGCCGCACAGATACCGAAGTTGTCCTCGCCGCTCATGCCCGCTGGGGCGACAAGGCGCCGGAGCATTTCCGCGGCATGTTCGCCTATGCGCTCTGGGACGAGCGCCAGCGCCGCCTCACCGCTGTGCGCGACCGGTTCGGCATCAAGCCGTTCTACTATGCGGTGGTCGGGCGCCTCTTATATTTCGCGTCTGAAATCAAGGCGCTGTTGCCATTCCTGCCGAGCGTTGAGACAAACACTGAGGCGCTTGCCGAATACCTCACCTTCCAGTTCACGCTGGGCGAGCAGTCGATGTTTGAGCATGTCAAGCAACTGCCGCCCGCGCACCGCCTGATCGCTGAGAACGGCACCGTCAGGGTCGAACGCTACTGGGATGTCAATTACCGCATCGATTGGGATCACAGCCCGCGCTATTTCGAGGAACGCCTCGCGGATCTGCTGACCGAGAGCCTCGGCCTGCACCTGCGCTCAGATGTGCCGGTCGGCGCCTATGTCTCGGGCGGCATCGATTCCAGCCTGATTGCGATCATGTCAGCCGGCCTTGACGAACAGAACCGCAAGTTCTTTCATGGCCGCTTTACCGAATTCCCCGGCTATGACGAAAGCCCGTACGCCCATACCGTCGCCGAAAAGGCCAATGGCGACTTGCACGTGCTCGACATCACCGCCGACATGTTCCTCGATCAGGTTGGCAAGGTCATCTATCATCTCGATCACCCGGTCGCAGGACCGGGCTCGTTCCCGCAATACGCGGTCTCTGGCCTCGCCGCGCAGCACGTCAAGGTTGTCCTCGGCGGGCAAGGCGGTGACGAGATCTTCGGCGGCTATGCCCGCTATCTCGTGGCCTATCTTGAGCAGTGCATCAGCGCCGCCATTGATGGCACCTACAATAACGGCAATTACGTCGTCACACTGGAATCCATCATCCCGCGCCTGGGGGTGCTGCGCGAATACAAGCCGATGCTGCGCAGCTTCTGGAAGGAGGGGCTGTTCGGCCCGCTCGATGAACGGTATTTCCGCCTGATCAACCGGATGGCCGACACGCAGGACGAGATCGACTGGCAGGCCCTGCCGGTCGCCAATGTGTTCGACCGCTTCAAGCGCGAGTTCAACCGGTCGAACGTCGGCAAAGATGCCTATTTCGACAAAATGACCCATTTCGATTTCAAGTTCCTGTTGCCAGCGCTGCTGCAGGTCGAAGACCGCATGGGCATGGCGCATGGCCTTGAGTCGCGTGTGCCCTTCCTCGATCAGGAACTTGTCGAGTTCGTCGCAACCATCCCCGCTGACGTGAAGTTCAAGGATGGCCAGGCCAAGCATTTGTTGAAGCATTGCTTTGCCAAGAGCATCCCGCAGCCGATCATCGATCGCCGCGACAAGATGGGTTTCCCCGTGCCGCTGAAAGAGTGGATGAACGGGCCGGTCGGTGATTTCGTCTCGGACACCTTCTCGACCGACGCGGCCCGCTCGCGCGGTTACATCAACAACTCTAAGGCTCTCGAAGGTTTCAAGGACATGGGCGCCTTCTCGCGCAAGATGTGGGGCCTCCTATCTCTCGAGCTGTGGCACCAACAATTCCACGACAAGGCCCAGAGCTATCGCGACCTCCTGAAGACAACCGTCGCTGCAGAATAGCGCCGGCGGCATTCTCGGTCACTTCATCAGGGTTGCATACAGATCCAGCCCGCTCGTTTCTGGAATTGCCGTTTGCAGCAAATCCTCGCGCGTTTGCGATGCGTAAGGAGGCTCCTGCGAAATGTTTTCGAGCGTTGCGCTGAAAGCGGAAAAGGCCCCGCACATATGGCGGAGGTGATCGATCGAAACAAAGGCAGTCGCCGGCGCGGTCTCGCCATTTATGTTTGTGTCATAGCCCGCAAGCGCCGAAAGGTTCCAGGCTGGCGGGCTGCCTTCGCCGAGATACCACCAGCGGAAATAAGTGTTTGTCTCAACTGTATGCTGATGCCAGCGTCGATAAGACAAGGCGTTGTAGACCATGACCACGGCGCGCCCGCCGGGTTTTAGCACCCGCCAGACCTCGTCCAGCGCGCGCTGCAGGTCTCCTGTATGATGGAGGCAGCCGATCGTTATGACCATATCCATCGCGCCATCGGCAAACGGCGAGTCAAGCGCGCTGCCTCGCACGGCTCCCTCGCGTAGGCCGATCTGGCGCATCCGGTCATTGGCCATCGCGACAGGCCCCGGCGAGATATCGAGGCCATGGTAAATTGCGCCCGCTTCGGCGATGCGCTGCGACACCGTGCCATAGCCGAGTCCTATTTCGAGGACCTGCTGACCGCGCATGGCGTCAAAAGGAATATGCCGGGTGAGGTAGGGATAGCTGGCGAAATACCAGTCATCGAACTTCTTGAGGGACGCGAGAGAGGAGTCGGTCACGCCAAGGTCGCGGGCCTGCTGTGAGCCGCAAAGGAAGCTCCAGTATTCGGCATTGCGTTCGTCGATATCAGCTTGCCGGGCTGCCGCCTCGGTGGCGATCGCTGCAAAGTTCATGGCGCAGGCTTCGACTTTACGAAATGATAGACCCACGTCGCGACATGTCCAAGCCCCGGGGTGGCCCGAACCCTTCGCTTGACCCGTTGCCAAAGGTGCGCCCGTTTTGCCGGGTCAAACGCGACGCTGTAGCGCAGCCTGTGCTTGACGCGTTGCCAAAGGTGCGCCCGTTTTGCCGGGTCAAACGCGACGCTGTAGCGTAGCCTGTTGCGCAACCGTGATGCCCCGAGCCGGGCGCGCAGGCGCAACCTAGACATGCGCAGTTTCAGGTCGACGGGCAAATCATCCGCGGGCGCCGGAAGCTGATGGTCAACCAATGGGAATGCCACCCCGCTAGTTTCGAGTTCGGTCCCAAGCGCGTCAAGCGCGCCAGCAATCGCAGCCAGTCGGTCCTGGACACCCGGCGTCTCTGGAACCGAGCCCGGTGCTGCGGCCTGGTTCGTATCCGGCGCCGTCACGTGTGCAGCGAGCAGGCCGCGAAGGTCTGCCGAAACAAGCGTCAGGGAGTCCTTGAAGTTCGCAATCTCGGCCGTGAGCGCCTCTGACAGGGATTTCTGGTCGGCCTGCCGCAGCTCGCGCAGCTGTTCGTTTTCCAACTGCACACGCTCGAGTGCCAACCTCGCATCGAGTATCTGCTGTTCGTAGGTTTGTGAAGCCGTGCTTACGGCTGCAGCATAAAGCGCGTTCAGGCGGACGATCTCATCGTTCAGCCGCGCGGATTCGGTCATGTACGTCGCTGACTGCTGCTGGACAATGTCGACAAATCGCGTGTTTTCGCTCGCGATGATCTGGTTAAGTCGAACGACCTCGCGCTTATAGAGGTTAGTCTGTGTCTTTTCATACTGGCGCCAGAATTCGTGAGGCGATACGGGGCTTTCTGTCGGGCGGGTCGTCAGGATTTCGCGGTCATCCGGCGGGATGTCCGGCAAAGGCCTCGCAATAGTTTCAACGACTTTCGGGCGACGCGCCGGAGCCGCTGCGCGCTCGGCCAGTTTTCGCCGGACAGTCGATTCGACCTGCTTGGCAAATTTCGGGTACCCAAAGGCTCCCGAGGCAACGACGTGTTCATATGCGCGCTCGCTCATCGCCTGCAATTCAGGCAGGTCGCCAAGTTGGTCGAGGACGCTGTCAAGGTTAGAGTAATCCCGCTCGAGAGGAATGTAGTGTTCGCCGGGCTCAACGACACCGCTATAGCGGCCCCGCATCAGTATCAGCGGTGTGCGCAGGGCGGCCGCTTCGAAAACCTTGGGCGAGATCTGGCCGATGTCCATGGATTCGTCCTGCGCCCGAACGAGCGGCAGGAATTCCTCGTAAGAGGGCGCTTCTCCGCGAGCGTCCTTCATCTTGTTGAACTGGACCTCGATGCTGCCATCGAAATCGAACACGTTGGAGCCGCTTTCAGTGCCAAGCGTTGCGCGGCACGAGCCCAGAAACTTGAACCAGTTCTTGCCATAGATGCGGCGTGTTTCGGTCCAGTCGATGTCCGTCTTCAGGCCGCGCGCCTCTCCGGCCGCGAGCACGCGCCGGCCGATTTCAAGCTTGTCCCAAGCCAGGCGCCCATACCGTCCGCCAATGTCGCGGCCGCGGTACCCGATCATATAGGGACGGTCTTCAAGCGGCATGGCGTATGCTGACAGTTCCGACAGGCCCTCCGGCACGTAGCCGGTGAGGACCTGGAGGAATTCGGTGTCTGGAAACTGCGCGCGCGGATAAACCCGTTCGAGCTGATCGGGCGGCACACAGGTCAGCACAACATCAAAGCCGTGTTCAGCAATGGCCGCCTTAAGCATATTCGTGCGATCATATTCGTCCTGCACGGCGAGCAGCTTGATGCCTTTGAATTTCTTCAATGCTTCACTGAAGAAGGGGCTCACATAGCCTTCGAATGGCCAGCGGGCGCAATATGACTGGAAAACCGCATCATAAGTGTTGAGATCAATCTCGAGGATCGCATTGTGTGTGGCATGCAGATATGAAACATCTGCGTCCATGTTGCGCGACAATGACAGAAGATAATCCAGTGTCGTCTGAACATGGGTGGCTGTTGCGGAGTAGGCGACAAGCAGTTTGAGGCGCGCTGGCTTCGCTGCTGATCCCGTCTTGGCATCGCCGGCTGCGCGCGTGATTTCGGAGGCTTTCACCGCAAGTGCCTCAACCGCTCCGGCACTGCTCGCCTCCTTTTCCAGCATGGTCTGTGGTTGCGTCATCATGGCTTCGATCTGTTCGAGCAATTCAGCAAAACGGTTATCGTAGGACGCGGCGTGCGCTGCCGCCGATCGCGCCATTAGCGCATCGGCTGACCAGCGCGTCGCTTCCGCAGCGCGAATATGCGCCTCGAACTCTTCGCTCGTCCGGGCGGTGAGGAAAATGTCGGGCCGTTTCTGGAGCTCATCAATAGGCACCGTTACGACCGGAAGCCCGGATGCCACGTACTCATAAGCCTTGAGCGGAAGCGAGGCCGTGATCATGTCCATCTGCCGGAACGGAATAAAGCCGACCGTTGCGCGCGCCTGGAGTTCGGCGATCTTGTCAGGGTGTATCGCCCCGAAGGCGCGCACATTGGGGTGGCTGCACACCGTGTTCCAGATCGGTTGGATCGCGTTTGACGTATCGCCACAGAACCAGAATTCCCAGTCTTCGAGGCGATGGACAAGCTCGTGGATCAGGTCGAAGTCAAGCCGCGCATTGATGCCGCCCTGATAGATCACGACCTTCTCGCTGGGCGCAGGCGACCGAGCCAGCGCCGCCTCGAAGGGTCCCGGATCACAGCCATTCTTTAGCCGCAGCACCGGGCGGTCGAAAGCGGTGTTCTCAAGCAGGCTCTTTGCAACGGTTTCCGTAACCGCGACCGCCATATCGGCCAGATTGATGAACTTCAGAAATATTTGGTAGTCGCGCTCTTCGAGAATGCGCAGGCCGCTCTGCTTTTCGAAGGCGAAGTAGTCCTCGGTCGCATGAAAAACAACCCGTACGCCCGGGCGAGCAGTGATCATCTCATAAAAGTAGGGATTATAGACCCAGTAAAGCGGCCGCGTTATGCCGTGGCGATCAAAAATCGCATTCAGGCGCCGGGTTTGCGCGGGCCCGTAGTCCGTGCCTGCATGAATGATTGTGATGTCGTGGCCATCGACCTGCTGCTCGATCTGCTCGGGCGAAGATGGGTCGGTCTTCTGAATGAACAGGACGGGCAGATGCTTCGCAAATCGGGTGGCGTAATGGTAGCGATTGGAACGCGGTTCGATGCGCCAATCAGACCAAGTGAACATGACGACCGCATCGAAATTGGTCGCCAGTGAGTACGATTTGGACATGAGAGATCGCCAATTGTGGTCTATTTTTCTCGTTCTTCTGTGCCTGAGGCGGGCCCGTCAAGTCTTGACTAGCGGCGCGGCCCGGATTGCCATGCAACTTGCTCTAAGTGTTGCCATGTAAACGCTCTGTCGCTATAAAGCAGAGGTCCGCCCGGATCAGCAAGGCGCCGCGCCTGGGTGCTCACTTAAGCAGTTGATTGAAGCTGGCTGCGAACGCGTTAGTGCGGGGAATACATGTCGGTTTTAGGTGGTTTCGACCGGAACGACCGCCGTTTGGCGATAAACCTGTCGGCAATGATGCTGCGCGACCGTTTTCTCGGCACCGGGCTCGGCCTGCTTTGGTCGCTGCTGCAGCCGGCGCTACAGATTGCCGTCTACGTGTATGTTTTCTCCTTCCTCTTCAAGAACCGGCTGCCGGGGCAGGAAGAGTCTGTCTACGCGTTTGTCATCTGGCTGGTCTCGGGTTTCGGGCCATGGATGTCGATGAACGAGGGTGTCCTGTCGGGCGCCAATGCGGTCACCGGCCAAGCAAGCCTCGTGAAGAACATGGCCTTCAAGACCGAACTCCTGCCAGTCTCGGCCTCAAGCCTCGGCCTTGTGCCGCTCCTCGTCAGCGTTGCCATCCTCACCGGCCTGATCGTCATGGAGGGCCGGATGCCTGACTGGACCTGGCTTATCATGCTCCCGGTTGTCTGTTTCCAGTTCATCTTCGTTGCCGGCCTCAGCCTGCTCTTCGGCGCGCTGAATGTCTTCGTCCGCGACCTCGCCCTTTCCCTGCCGACAGTCATGATGATGATCCTGTTCCTGTCGCCGATCTTCTATCCGATCGAGACCTTCCCGGAGAACCTCCGTGACATCGTGAAGTGGAACCCGTTCTATGTAATCGCGAATGGCTACCGCGCCCCGATCGTGCATGGCCAGTTGCCGCCCTGGGAACAGATCGTTTATCTCGCTGTGCTATCCGTTGTTGTCTATTGGCTCGCGCTGCTCAATTTTCGCAGGGTCAAGACCCGTTTCCACGGAAGGCTCTAGATCGGCATGTCCCGGGACCTGATGATCACATGCCGCCGGGTGGCCAAATCCTTCCGGCTCCAGCGCCAGCCGCAGAAATGGCGGCTGACGCTGCGCCCGGATCGCACGCCGCGCCGGTTCGAGGCCCTGAAAGACATTACCATTGACGTTCCGCGCGGCAAGTTCGTCGGCATCCTCGGCCGCAATGGTGCCGGCAAGAGCACGCTCTTGCGCACGATGGGTGGGGTCTATGCGCCCGATCGCGGCGTCGTGTCGATCAATGGCGAAATGTCGGCAATCTATGAAATGGGCATCGCCGGCAATGACTTGCTCACCGGCCACGGCTTTGCCCGCCGTTGGTTCGATCTCTTTTCCCGGCCGGGCGAGCGCCGCCGCGCGCTGATCGATGACGTGCGCGATTTCTCGGAACTCGAAGACGCCTTCGACCGCCCGATCCGCACCTATTCGGCCGGCCAGAAGGCCCGGCTGTCCTTTGCCCTCGCGACCGCGCGCCAATCGGACATCTACATCATCGACGAGGTGCTCTCCGTCGGCGACGAATACTTCCAGAACAAGTGCTGGCGGCGCATCCGCCAGCGCCTCTCCGGCGGCTCGGCGGGCATCATCGCGACGCACGACTGGAGCGCCATTCTCCGGCTCTGCCCCACGAGCTACATCATCGACAAAGGCCGTACCGTGGCCCACGGCCCGAGTGCCCAAATGGTCAAGCAATACCTGCAATTGTCCGGCGAGGACTTCGCCAACGGCGCAAGGTTCGATGCCTCCCTGCCAATGATGGTCAATGCCCGGTCGCTCGAGGATTTCGAGATGCCCGTGCTGATCGATGCCGATGAGCGCATCGACATGCTGTTCGGCGCCGCGATCGAGGTCTTCGTGCCAAGTTTCGGGTGGGAGCATCTCCTGCATCTTGACCCGCAGCCGATCGGCCAGGGCCCCGGCCGGATCGAAGTCGGCCTCAAGATCCCGCGCCTGCCGCTAAAGGGCGGGTCCTATGCGCTCAGCCTGTTTCTGAACAAGCGTGCCCCAGCGGGCGAGATGGTTGGCCTCGACGTGCGCTCGTGGACCGTCAATGAGGCCGTAACCCTCGATGTCGATGGCCCGTCCTCGTCCGGCGTGCTGTCCATGCCGCTTGCGGTGCGGGACTTTGCCGCGCACGGTTGATACATGACCGATCGCAGCATCCGCCTCGAGAATGTCAGTTTCGCCTATCCTTCCGCTGCGGGCGGGACCAAGACGCTTGACGACATCAATCTTCAGATCCGCGACGGCGAACGCGTCGGCATCGTCGGCGAGAATGGTGCGGGCAAGTCGACGCTCCTCCAGATCATCGCCGGCATCCTGAAGCCCGATAGCGGAACGCTCGTGGTCAACGGCCAGGTGCATGCCGTGCTGTCGGTCGGCATGGGCATCCGCGAGGAAGCGACGGGGCGCGAGAACCTCTTCCTGGACGGCCTGATGATGGGCCGCAGCCGCGCCGAAACGCAGTCACGCCTCGATGAATTGATCGCGTTTGCCGAACTCGGCGAATTCATCGACCGCCCGGTGCGCACCTATTCCACTGGCATGAAGGCCCGTCTCGGCTTTGCCTCGCTGGTCACGATTGAACCTGAAATCCTCATCATCGACGAAGCGCTCGGCGTCGGCGATGCCTTCTTCGTCAACAAGGCGACCGAGGCGATGAAACGCTTAACATCCAGGGGCGCCATCGTTATCCTCGTCTCGCACAGCCTCGCCTCGATCGTGCAGACCTGCGATCGCTGCCTGTGGATCGATGGCGGCCGCATTCGCGCCGACGGGCCGGCCAGCGACGTCACCGACCAGTATCGCCAGGTCGTCCAGGCGAAGGAAGCGGCCGACATTGCCCGAAAGTTTGGCGTCAGCGGCGAGCACTGGGCGAAGGCCGCGAAGTTCAAGGCGATCGAATCCGTCACGTTGCGCGGCGCTGGCGATGACAAGGCGCGGCAATTGTTCGAGGCCGGCGAGGACATCTACCTTGAAGCGGTGATCGCCGGCGTCGATGCTGCCGCGCCCTGCACCTTGCGCGTTTGGGCCGAGCGCAACGATGGCCTGATCGTCTTTGACGAGCAGGTCGGTCTGCCGGCCGCGCCCGGCATGTTACGCACGCGCACCGTGCGGATCGACCTTGGTACGATCGACTGGCGGCCATTCCTCTACCAGTTCCACGTCGAATGCCTCGGGCCAAAAGGACCCGTTGCGCACAATGCGGCGACGGCCAAGATCTGGTCCGAAATGCGCGTGTCCGGCGGCACCCCGGTTCTGCGCGACGCAATCCAGTTCAGCGTGCGGAAGTTCTAGCACTCCTAAAGCGACACGCTGTGCAGCTTCCCCCAGAGGCCCAGATTGACGATGCGCCAAAGCGTGAAGTCGACTGGCCGGCGCCCCTCTAGCGCGGCGGCCATCAGCGCGCGCGTCTCGCCGGCGTTCAGGAGCTCCGGATAACGTGCCAGCGTCGCCTCGACGCCCTGTTCGACGAGCGGGCGCAGCGGGCCGCGGAACCAGGCTTGCTCCGGCGTCGCAAAGCCAAGCTTGTCATGGCGGCGGCGCACTTTCTCCGGCAGGATGCCCTGCATGGCAGCGCGCAGCACGCGCTTGGTGTCTCCGCCCACCATCTTGTGCTGGTCCCATAGGCCGATGTTGAATTCGACCAGCCTGTGGTCAAGGAACGGCACGCGCGCCTCGATCGAGTGGGCCATCGAGTTGCGGTCCTCATAGCGCAGCAGCATCGGCAGGCTCGCGCCCTTGGTGAAGAGCACGCACAGGTCGCCGAGGTCTTTGACGGCCGGGATGCCGTCACGCGCCATCACTTCGCCCATCCCGCCGCCCGAAGTGGGCCTTGCGGCGTCCAGAAACGCGCTGCCAAGCCAGCCATCGCCCGAGCGGTCGGCCGGCGCCACCTTGCGCGCAAACCGCATGACCCATGGCGGCGCCCCGGCGCCAAGGATCGTCTTCAGCTGGTCGGCCGGCGACAGGCCGTGCTTGCGCCAGCGGTCGAACACCATCCAGCCAAGCCCGTTATAGTCCTTCGACTTGAGCAGTGACTGGCCGTAATACCAGAAGCTGCCGTGATAGCCGGCCAGCTGTTCATCAGCGCCCTGGCCATCGAGCATCACCTTGATGCCGCTGCGTTTGGCTTCCTCGAACACGCACCATTGCGAGAAGATGCTGGTCGATCCGTAGGGCTCGTCCTGGTGCCAGGTGATCTTTTCGGCGAGCGCGAAGGCATCCTCCGCGCGCGGCCAGATATGGTGCGGTTCAGTGCGAGTTGCGTCATTGACGTAGTCCATAAAGGGCTTCTCGTCGACTTCCTTGTTGGTGTAGCACGCGCTGACCGTGTGGATCGGCCCGGCGCCCGTCTCGCCCTTCAGCATCTGGTCCATGACACAGACGATCGACGAGCTGTCGAGCCCGCCCGACAGGCACGAGCCCGTGCGCACATCGGCGCGCAGGTGCAGCTTGATGGACTCAAGGAACAGCTCGCGGAACCTGTGGGCCGCCTGCTTCTCGGTCAGGTCCGGCCCCTTGGCGCGCGGGATGTCGTAATAGCGGCGGATCGGCAGCGCATCCCCCGGCGCCCACCTGGCCAGATCGAGCGTGACGCATTCGCCGCCGCGCAACTGGTTGATGCCAGCGAAAAGCGTCTCGTCGGTATGGTCGGTATAACCGGCGAGCAGGAAATCATAGGCCCGCGCGGCGTTCATGCGCGTCTCGAGGCCGGGCAGGCCGACGAGTTGTTTGATCTCCGACCCGAAGGCGATCCCGTGCCCGGAAGCATGGAAGAAAAGCGGCTTGATGCCGAACCGGTCGCGCGCGGCAAACAGGACCTGATCGCGCGCATCCCAGATCAGGAAGGCGAACATCCCGACCAGCCGGTCAAGCGCCGCCTCGCCCCAGCGGACATAGGCGCTCAATAGGACCTCGCTGTCGGACTCGGTGCGGAAGGTCACGCCATGCCCGGTAAGCTCGGCGCGTAGCTCGCGGTAATTGTAGATCTCGCCATTGAAGATCAGCCAGTAGCGCCCATCCGCGCCCGCCATCG
>Ga0247843_1001898_pt1 | contig 40094 bp, 41 predicted proteins | sample LaCruzMarch2017__FD_192420 | JGI IMG/M metagenome (GOLD analysis project Ga0247843, IMG submission 192420) | Freshwater microbial communities from meromictic Lake La Cruz, Castile-La Mancha, Spain - LaCruzMarch2017_8m | ecosystem: Environmental > Aquatic > Freshwater > Lake | place: Spain...
TTGATGGGCGGCGTTTCTTTATCCGCACAAGTACGACATGTTCGTGGTGGAATGGCCGAGAGGCGAGGCAAGGGACTGCAAATCCCTCTACACGGGTTCAAATCCCGTTTCCACCTCCACGAAGTTTTGAACTAGGAACGAAAGGATGACTACCGTGGCTGATACCAATTCAGAACGTCCATGGGGTCGTTACGAAGTTCTCTCTTCATCTGATGTACACCAGGTAAAGAATGTTTACGTTCTTCCAGGAAAGCGTCTGTCTTATCAGCGCCACGAGAAGCGTGCCGAACATTGGTTCATCGTCACAGGAGATGCCCGCATCACTTTGGATGGTGATAGCTTTGAAATGTCAGCTGGTGATTCCATCGACATTGAAGTCGGAGTCGCGCACCGAATAGAAAACATCGGTGCTGAGGAATTGATCTTCACAGAAGTTCAGACCGGTACCTATTTCGGCGAAGACGATATTGAGCGTCTCGAGGACGATTTCGGCCGCTCATAACTTCATATTTCGACAGAATTCGGCTTCTGGTTATACTTGCTCAACAACTTAATAAGGCCCAAGACAAGATGTAAAGATTTAGACCGTACGGACGATTGGCTCAGCGGTAGAGCACCACATTGACATTGTGGGGGTCACTGGTTCGATCCCAGTATCGTCCACCAATTCGCTAAATCGCTAGATATTTTTTAATCCTACGTAGCGTTTCTTCTTGATACTCAGGAATCATGGATTTATGTTCTAAGTTAGAAGTCTCATAGAGATAGTTGAGAAGAACTATTCGCCGTTGCAGAAAGAACATCTCCAATTCCTTTTTAGAGCACTCAGGGATCGGAGTGACTGATTTGTAGCCTTCTTTGAACGCGGCATCTTGTTCGGGAGTATCGAAGTAATAGAGTGCCGTCGCGAAATCTTGAATGGGAAGACCCAAACCGCAATCATCAAAATCAATGACTGAAAGGCTATCTTCGTACCAGAGCACATTTCCGCCATGCATATCAGCATGAATCAGTATTGGAGTTGCATCGGTGTAGAACTTGCCAACTCCAGACTTAATTGCTGAGAGTGCGCGGGAGATTAGATCTTTAGCATCCGCTTCTAAAATACTTTTCTCACTAAGGAGGAAATCTTCCGTCCACCAGAGTGGATCATCAAAAGTAGGTAGAGATGATCCCTCGGGCAAGGCGAAGCCCTGTGCGGCAAGGTGCATAGTTGCCATTGCAGCACCCAGTGCGTTCAGCTGCTGATCTGTAGGTTCATCTTCAAGTTCTTCGCCAAGGATCCATGTGTAGAGAACACAGTGAAACGTTCGCCCGGATGCTTCATGAAGAATTGAGGTGTAGAGGTTTCCATCACGATTTGCCATCGGGCGCGGAACCTTGACGCGACCGTCATCCGCCAAGAAACGGACAAAAGCGATCTCTGCCCTTAAGTTTTCAGGAGTTCGGGGTGAATTTGTATTGATGCGAAGTGCAAATAATTGTCCATCAGTAGTCTCGACTTTCAGAGTTGCGTTGTACTCATAGTTGATAGAGACGGCTGACTTCACTTCAATCGGATACTGCCTATGGATCTGAAGTGAAAAAGCCTCTAGCTCTTTGATCACTACATCTTCCGGTTGGTCAAAGAAAGCGGAGTTCACGCGAAATTATTTTCCGGACCGTGGTGAGATTACTGCCGTACCCTTTTCATGAGAAAGAATCGTCATGACGTGGTTTGGTAGCGCTTTGGCGATTGCATCGGCAAGTTTTCGTTCTTCATCACGATGAACATCATCCAAGATCACAGTTGCTTTCGGCGAAAGAAGTGGAACTAAGTGCTCCAACGCTGGATAGCGGGCATCTGGATTGGTCGAGCTTGGCGGACCATCGATAACGACGAGATCAATCTTTGCAATCCCCTTCAATGTTGATCTGGCATACCACTTGTATCCGCGTGAGTAAGTTTCTAATTCATGGATTCGAATATCAACTCCGCGCACGCCATGACTTAACAACATCTCGCGTGTCTGTGTACCAAACTCAACTGAGTGATCAAGGCTAATAATCTTCTTCGCACCGCTCTTGGCCAAAACAAGAGTAGAAATTCCGGAACCCAACTCAACCGTCAGGCGTGGTCTCACTTTTTTAGTTACGTGAGCTAGGGTTAAGAGGAAATCTGGTGAAGCCGCCCAACCACGTGATGGTGGAAGTGGCGCTGAAAGTTTAAGTAATGGAAGCAACTGCTCGACTGCTTCGAACTGGTGATACACATGGGCTAACTCTGTCTTGAATCGTCCGGTCTGCGCAGACAACTCTTTACCGACGCGATCTGCATTTCGATTCACTTTTCTATGCAGGGCGCGAGTACTGCGCACAAGATAGGCAAGGGCTGCGATCACAATAACGAGACTTGCAACGAGCACGATGTCTTTGTTCACGTTGAAAGTCTAAAGGAGATTAGGCTTCAGGCATGGCTTCTCTCAACGTGGCGATGGTCTGCCTTGGAAATATCTGTCGCTCCCCCATGGCCGCTGCTGTGCTTGCAAACAAGGCAGAGAAAATCAGCAAAGTGAGGATAAACGTCAGCAGTTCTGGGACAAGTGGTTGGAATGTAGGCCAAGGTCCTCATCCAACATCAAAGTTAGTCTGGGAAAATGCTGGCTATCTTCATAGTCATATAGCGTCACAGTTCAAAGTAAATGATTACTTTGTCAACGATTACATACTGGTGATGGATTTATAGAACGGGTTATTCAAGACCACGGCGCTTAAGCAACGGCGTTATCGATGCTTCACGTCCGCGGAAATTCTTAAACATCTGCATTGAATCAATTGACCCGCCACGACTTAGAAGCTCTGCACGGAAGTGATCACCATTTTTACGGGTGAGGCCGCCGTTCTCCTTGAACCAATCGACAGATTCTGCATCAAGAACTTCACTCCAGATATATCCGTAGTAGCCGGCTGAATAACCTCCACCGAATATGTGAGAGAAATAAGTGCTGCGATATCTCGTCGGAACTGCGTGATAGTCGAGACCATAATCCTTAATCGCCTCTGCCTCGAAGGCAACTGCGTCAGCAACGTCCTGGCCATCTTCGAGTGAGTGCCATGCCAAATCCAGAATGGCTGCAGCAAGATAACTAGTCGTTGCATGCCCTTCATTAAAAGTTGATGCACCCTTGAGTCGATCGATCAGTTCTTGAGGAAGTTGCTCGCCCGTCTCGTGATGTTTTGCATAGTTGGCAACAACTTCTGGCCAGAGAATCCACATCTCATTTACCTGGGATGGGAACTCCACAAAGTCACGTTGAACGCTTGTTCCGGATACTCGTGGATAAGTAACACTTGATAGCAATCCGTGGAGAGCGTGTCCAAACTCGTGGAACAGAGTAACGATTTCGTCATAGGTAAGAAGTGTTGGCTGACCTGCGGCCGGTTTTGGAATATTGAGGTTGTTACAGACGACTGGCAGTTGCCCAAGGAGGAAGCTCTGGTCAACTAAGTTATTCATCCATGCCCCACCACGCTTTGAATCGCGAGTGTAGAAATCACCAATGAATAGACCTAACTTGCTGCCGTCTTCATTGAACACTTCAAAGGCTCTGGCTTCAGGGTGGTAAGTAATCAGATCTGGACGTTCTTTAAAGGAAATACCAAAGAGTTTATTCGCTGCGAAGAAAACTCCGTCATGGAGTACTCGTTCGAGTTCAAAGTAAGGGCGCATCGCACTCGAATCAATGTTGTGCTTTGCCTTGCGCACCTTCTCCGTGTAGTAATCCCAATCCCAGCTCGCTAATTCGAAGTCTTGGCCGGAATCCTTGATCATCACTTGAATATCAGAACCCTCTGTACGTGCATTACGTGCCGCTGCTGGTGCAATTTTGCGCAGCATGGCATGCACGTTAGCGACGCTACCTGCAGTCTGTTCGGCGATGATGTACTCCGCGTGAGTCTTTTTTCCGAAGAGCTTTGCGCGGGTAGCGCGAAGTTTTGCCATTTCAGTAATGATCTTCTTGGTATCGAATTCGTTGCCGCGATTACCGCGCAAGAGCGATGCTTTCATGATGCGTTCACGAGTAGCACGTACTTCAAGGCTCTCCAGCATTGGATTTCCAGTGAAGTTGACCATCGCAAGCAGGTACTTTCCATCCAACCCACGGGCAATCGCTGCATCAGCAGCGGCTTGAATCTCGCCATCAGATAAACCAGCGAGCTCTTCCTTTGTATCAACGATGAGTGCGCTGTCATTTGTATCGGCAAGAAGATTTTTTGAAAACTGAGTCTCAAGGAAGGAAAGGCGCTCGTTGAGTTTTGATAGCTCTTCGCGTTGTTCCTGCGTTAAATGCGCTCCGGCGTAGACGAAATCTCTGTAGTACTTATCCAAGAGCCATGAATCTTCCGAAGAAAGTGCGAGAGAGCCCTTCTTCTCGTGGAGTGACTTGATCCGACCAAACAACGCTGGATTCAAAGTAATTGCATCTTGATGGGCCGATAACTTTGGGGCTATCTCTTCTTCAATTGCATCCAAATTGTCATTGGTATCACTCGATGACTTATTGTAAAAAACCAAGAGCATGCGTGTGAGGGTTCGACCACTCTTTTCAAGAGCGACGATTGTATTCTCAAAGGTTGGCTCCCCTGAAGCGATGATTGCATCAACTTCGGCTAGCTGTTCTTTTGTACCTTCGTAGAAAGCTTCCTTATAGTGATCTTCCTTGATCGAAGCAAAATCAGGCAGCTCGTATTCGAGGGTACTTCGAGAGAAAAATGGATTCACAGACCGCTCTCCAAACTTTCTAGGCGCGAGGATTAGGGCTGACGTTGAGCTTTGGATCGCGCTCAGGAAGTGTTCCTAATGCGCTATCGATTGCCTTCATCACAGAAGCATCAAGCTTTACACCAGATGCCTTTACATTTTCCTTAACCTGAGAAGGTTTTGTAGCACCCATGATTGCCGAAGAGACATTGTCATTCTGCAAGACCCATGCGATGGCAAGTTGCGACATTGTCAGACCCACAGAGTCAGCGACGGGTTGTAACTTCTGAACCGCTTCCAGAACTTCATCGCGCATCCAGCGAGAGATCATTCCCGCACCGCTCTTCTTATCGGTAGCACGTGAACCGGCAGGAGGTTTCGCTCCTCGCTTGTACTTGCCGGTCAGCACACCTTGAGCAATTGGAGACCAGACAATCTGACCGATTCCCTCTTTGCGAGATAGCGGAACAACTTCAGCTTCAATCACGCGCCATAGCGCTGAATATTGAGGTTGGCTTGATACAAAGCGTGAATACCCACGAGCGTCTTGGATTTTCAGTGCAGAAGAAATTTGTTCTGCAGTCCATTCAGAGAACCCAATGTAATTGACCTTACCTTGGCGAATGAGGTCTTCAAATGCCTGTAGTGACTCTTCTAGTGGTGTTTCAAAATCAAAGCGGTGCATTTGGTAAAGATCAATGTGATCAACATTTAATCGCTTAAGGGACGCGTGACAGGATTCCATGATGTGTTTGCGAGAAAGACCACGATCATTCTTTCCTGTCCCGGTTGGCCAGTAGACCTTTGTGAAAAGTTCGTACGATTCTCTGCGAATCCCCTTCAAAGCCTTACCAAGAACTGTCTCGGCGCGAGTTCCTGCGTAGACATCCGCTGTATCAAAAGTAGTGATACCGAGATCGAAAGCGGTCTTCACGCATTTGATTGCCGCTTCCTGCTCAACCTGGGAACCATGGGTGATCCAGTTTCCGTAGGAGATTTCCGATACATACATTCCAGTACTGCCGAGGCGTCTATATTCCATGCGCTGCAGATTACGCTATATTCCAGACTACACAAGTAGGAATTTAAGGAAGTTTTACCCAATGGCTCAAAATATAAGACGCAAGTTCGGAAACGTATGGCGCCACCTACCCCATCCATTCCGCTGGGTCATTGTTGCAACAGTTGGATCGACCTTAGTACTTCTCGGAATCGTCTTCATATTTATTCCAGGACCTGGCCTTCCCCTAATAGTTCTCGGTGTAGCAATCTTGGCCACCGAATTTGCTTGGGCCCAGGTAATCTACATTCGAATTAAAAACGAGACCGATAAATTGACTGCTCGCGCAAAGAAAGCTTTTAAACGTAAATAGATCGTTTGTGATGTCGGCCAGGTCATCTAGGCTTGCCTGATGAAGAAAATGGTTGTCGATGAAGATCTATCTCAGACAACCTTCGTTGTTCTCGACTTAGAGACATCCGGCGCCTCACCAAAGACAGGTAGTGCGATTACCGAAATCGGCGCCGTTAAAGTCTGTGGTGGAGAAGTGTTAGGCACATTTAAAACTTTCGTAAATCCGGGGACGCAACTTCCACCATTTATCACAGAGTTAACCGGGATTACCGATGAGATGCTCATCGATGCACCGAGAATTGAGTCAATACTGCCTCTTCTATTCGAATTTCTAGGCAGTGACGAATCAACGGTATTTGTAGCCCACAACGCACCTTTTGATCTCTCGTTTCTTAAAGCATCGGCAGCGCTTCATGGGTACACGTGGCCAAACTTTAGAGTGATCGATACGGTCAAGGCTGCCCGATTTGTATTGACTAAAGATGATGTTGCAAATTATCAATTAGGAACTCTTGCGATCTACTTTCGTACTGAAATTTCACCAAACCATAGAGCCCTCGATGACGCGTTAGCAACGGTGGATGTGCTCCACGGAATTATTGAAAGAATGGGAACTTTTGGAATCACCACAATTAATCAGATGCTCAACGCTGGTGCTAAGAAGGTGCGACCAAAGATTGAGTCAACGAAATCCATCTCTGAAGAAGGGCTGTAGTTTCACCGCTATCGACGGCCGCCTCTGCCTTCTTTAGGCCCCGAATAATTCGCTCACGAACATCAAGATCTTGTTCGCCTTCAAATGCGGCGATAGCGGCAGCAGCATTTAACATAACTGCATCTCGAGGGGCACCTCTTTCGCCTGAAAATATTGAAATAGTAATCCGAGCATTTTCTGCAGCATCTCCCCCGACAAGGTCACTTACTGGTGCGCGAGAAATTCCAAAGTCAGAAGGTTCAATGAGATCGCTGCGAATTTCACCGTTGCCGATGCTAAGGATTGAGGTGGTTGATGAAAGAGTGATTTCATCTAGTCCGTCATCGCCGCGAAAAACAAACCCTTCAACTCCTCGAGTTGCTAACACTTCTGCCATTACCAAATGCATTCGATCATCTGCCACGCCAATGGCAGCCGCTTGAGGTTTTGCAGGATTGGCTAGAGGCCCCAGGATGTTAAAAACAGTTGGAATACCAAGCTCTTTTCTAGCAGGGGCCGCAAAACGCATTGCGGGATGAAAAATCGGAGCAAAGCAGAAACCGATCCCAAGTTCAGCAACAGTTCTTTCAACACCCTTTCCATCAAGAGTGATCGCAACACCTAACGCTTCGAGAAGATCTCCCGAACCAGACTTGCTAGATGCTGCTCTATTACCGTGCTTTACAACTCGCGCTCCAGCTGAGGCGGCAATAATCGCTGCCGTTGTTGAGATATTGATGGTGTGGGCTCCATCGCCACCAGTACCAACGGTGTCGACTGCGCGATCTGAAATCGATATTGGGGCGCTATGGGCAAACATTTGATTGACAAGTGCTGAGACTTCTTCAGCCGTCTCGCCCTTATTCTTCAAAGCAAGGAGAAATGACTTTATCTCTGCAACTTCAGCCTCACCACGAAGAATCGTCTCCATGATTGAAGAAACCTCGTTGGCTTCTAGATCAAGTCCATTTTCTAACCGCTCAAGATATGACTTCCACATGGTGGCTTCACCAACTCTCTCAAGTAGAAGCGGTCTTAGCGAAGAATTATGCCTTGATTCGCGCTATTGAGGAGCGCAATAAATCAGCAACGGTATGAGCCAATGTAAATGGATCAATTGGATGCAGAACATTTGCCTCTGCTCTCGACCATGTTGCTAGCCAGGCATCTTCTTTGCGGGCAGTCATCACAAGTACAGGCGGGCAGTTAAAGAGTTCATCTTTAAGTTGGCGAGCTACTCCCATGCCACCTTCAGGGGCTGCTTCTCCATCAAGAATAAAGAGATCGATCTCGTGATCCCCGCTGCGAGCCTTGCCATCGACATAGAGACGCAGAGCAGGGCCGGTTGCAAATTCGGTTATTGAATGGGGCGCTAGATCTGGGGCCACACGGGTTCCTAGGGCGGCAGCCACATGGGCGCGAACCGTTACATCGTCTGAATAGAGAACGATATTGAGGCGACGAGACTCTTCTTGCGACATAGGCGCACTCTACCGCGAGAGATGGCAGATGCCATGGTGATCCGTTTCACCTCAAAGATGAGCAAATAAAGGGCAGATAGAGCCAGAGAAAGAGGTGAAAGGTTGCGATATCGGGAATAATCACCTGCATGACAAGCACAGTCTCAAGCTCGGCCTCCGAGCCAGCCTCAATGCATAAGATCTCTAAGCCCAACGTCGTGGCGGTGGGAACAATTGTGTGGCTATCGAGTGAGTTGATGTTCTTTGCAGCGCTCTTTGCAATGTATTTCACAACTCGCGCGGTTCAAGGACCGAGCATCTGGAGCGAATCAACGCATCTACTCAGCATTCCATTCGCAGCGATCAACACCACTGTTCTTGTTCTCTCATCTGTCACATGCCAGTTCGGAGTTTTCGCTGCAGAGCGTTTCCAGAATAAGCGTGAAGGCTCACTCTGGCAGATGAATCGCTGGGGAATGCGTGAATGGTTCTCTCTCACATTTCTTATGGGCGCTTTCTTTATTGCGGGTCAAATCTACGAGTATGCAGTTCTAGTCACTGAAGGTTTAACACTTTCTTCGAACGCGTATGGATCTGTATTTTACTTAGCAACAGGTTTCCACGGACTACATGTAACCGGTGGCTTGATCGCATTCCTCATCGTTTTGATCCGTGTGGCTAAGGCCCGCCGTTTCACGCACCAGCAAGCCACCACAACAATTGTTGTTTCTTATTACTGGCACTTCGTCGACGTTGTATGGATCGCGCTCTTTGCTGCGATCTATCTGATTAAGTAGATTGGGATATAAGTGAAGAAGCTTTCTCGCTATCGCCGACATAGAGCTGTTGCACCACTGTTATTGATTTTTGCCCTCTTGGGAATTGGTACGACCTTTCAAGTTGCAGGTGCAACTACAACTTCTCCGATGACTGCCGAAGAGCGCACCGCCGCGATCGAAGAAGGTAGAGAGATTTTCTTAAGAGGCTGCTCCTCTTGTCACGGACTTAATGCAGAAGGTGGCTCAATTGCTCCCTCTCTGATTGGTGTTGGTGCTGCCTCAGTAGATTTCCAAGTAGCCACAGGCCGTATGCCAATGGCGGATATGAGCCAGCAAGCTATGCGTAAGGCACCTGTATATAACGATGAAGAAGTTGCAGCGCTTGCTGCCTATGTCTCTTCGCTTGCACCAGGACCTGAAATTCCATCGGAAAATATGCTCAACTACGAACGCGATGGTGAAGTAGCTGAAGGCGGAGAACTCTTTCGCACTAACTGCGCGATGTGCCATAACTTCGCAGGCCAAGGTGGCGCGCTGACTCAAGGTAAATATGCGCCTTCAGTAATGGGTGTTGAGCCTGTTCACATCTATGAAGCGATGATCACTGGCCCACAATCAATGCCAGTTTTTTCAGATAAAACACTTACTCCAAAAGAGAAGCTCTCAATCATTAAGTGGATTAAGGCAGCGGAGAAGGAACCACAACTTGGTGGAGTCGCACTCGGTCGAGTTGGCCCAGTAACAGAGGGACTTCTCGTATGGACACTCGGACTTGGACTGCTTATTGGTATCGCAGTCTGGCTAGCAGCGAAGGCGAAATAGATAATTATGAGCAATGAAATAGAAGTAATTAAAGATCCAGGTTTACCTCCGCATAAGTTGCGCCAAACCGATATTGATCCAAAGGCTGCCGACAGAGCAGAGCGTCAAGTTGCAATTCTCTTCTTGCTCTCGGCTCTAAGTACCGTTCTCTTTATTTTCTCTTACTTCTTTATCCCAACTGAATCTTTCATCTTTATTCCTCTTATGGGCGATCAGAATGCACATCAACTATTCTTAGGTCTAGGACTCGCATTCTCACTCTTGTTCATTGGCCTTGGCGCAGTTCACTGGGCGAAGACTCTGATGCCTGATACTGAAGTTATTGCCCAACGCCATGAGTTCCGATCATCAGATGCCGATCGCGAAGATTTCGTTAAGACTGCAAAAGAAGGCGCAGCTGCTGCCGGGCTTGGCCGTCGCTCACTCATTAAACGAAGCTTGGGTCTGGCGGTCGGTCTGGTTGGCCTCTCCCCTATCTTTCTTCTTCGCGATTTGGGTCCAACTCCAGGAGATGAACTCAAAACAACGGGCTGGAAAGCTGGCTCTCGACTTGTGACAGATCCAGGTGATCGTCCGATTCGTCCAGAAGATTTGGAAGTTGGTTCTGTGGCACAGACACTTCCCGAAATGGCACCCGGTAAAGATCACCGGTCCTTAAATGACATTGCAAAGGATGCGGTCCTACTAATTCGCCTCCGCCCTGAAGAGTTCAATCTCGATGCCGAGCGACTTTCCTGGACCTACGAAGGAATTATCGCATTTTCTAAAATTTGTTCTCACATGGGCTGCGCGGTCGCGCTATACGAACAGGGTACAAAGCACCTGCTCTGTCCATGCCACCAATCAACATTCGATGTAACCCGTGCAGCCAAAGTTATCTTTGGACCGGCTGCTCGTCCTCTGCCACAATTGGCCATCACAGTTGATGAAGAGGGTTATCTCGTTGCACAAGCACCATTTACTGAGCCAGTCGGACCTAGCTTCTGGGGGAGATTAAAGTGAGCGCACGCGAAAGAATCGCAGGCAATGTTGCTAACTATGTAGATGAGCGCACAGGCGCTGCTGCATGGATGAAGAAGAGTCTAAATAAAGTCTTTCCTGATCACTGGTCATTTATGCTCGGTGAGATTGCGCTCTACTCATTTGTAATCTTGCTCCTCTCCGGAACTTTCTTAACATTCTGGTTCGACCCTTCAATGCGCGAAGTTGTCTACGAAGGTTCATATGAACCACTCAACGGACTCGAGATGTCTGCCGCATACGCATCCGCCCTCGATATCTCATTCGAGGTACGTGGCGGATTGTTGATGCGCCAGATTCACCACTGGTCAGCGTTGATCTTTATGGCCGCGATTGTTGTTCACCTGCTCCGCGTTTTCTTTACCGGTGCATTCCGTAAGCCACGTGAATTTAACTGGATCATCGGTATAGGACTACTCACACTTGGAATCGTTGAAGGATTCTTGGGTTACTCACTTCCTGATGATCTTCTCTCAGGAACAGGTATTCGAATCGCGGAAGCAATATTGCAAGCGATCCCGTTGGTCGGTTCCTACCTTTCTTACTTCCTCTTTGGTGGCGTTTTCCCAGGAGAAACTTTCATACCTCGTATTTATACGATTCACATCCTAATACTTCCTGGAATCTTCCTTGCCCTCATCACAGTGCACTTGATGTTGGTCTGGTACCAGAAGCACACTCAGTATCCAGGCCCTGGTCGCACAGAGAAGAACGTTGTCGGTTATCCATTGCTACCGGTTTACATGGCTAAAGCTGGCGGATTCTTCTTCATCGTCTTTGGTGTTACTGCACTCCTTGGAGCGGTTGCATCCATCAACCCGATCTGGCTCTACGGTCCATATACACCAGGACAAATTTCGGCAGGCTCGCAGCCCGATTGGTACATGGGTTGGCTCGATGGATTAGTGCGCATGGCTCCCCCAATAGAACCTGTGATTTTTGGCTACACGCTCTCTCTCAATATTTTAATTCCAGGTTTGATCATTCCTGGAATCCTCTTCACTGGAATGGCTCTCTATCCATTTATCGAACAATGGATTACTGGCGATAAGCGCGAGCATCATCTTCTTGATCGTCCTCGCAATGCGCCAAACCGCACAGCGCTCGGTGCGATGGCACTTACCTTCATGCTGATTGCACTTATTAACGGTGGCAATGACATTATCGCGACCAATTTTGATCTCTCGATTAATCAGATCATGTGGTTTAGCCGCATCGGAATTATTGTTCTGCCTCCAATCGCATTTGTCGTAACCAAGAGACTTTGTCTCTCATTACAGCGTGCTGATCGTGACCTTGTCTTGCATGGTCGCGAGACCGGTCGCCTTGTCATGATGCCATCTGGCGAATTCGTTGAAGTACATGAGCCAATTTCACCTGAAAAAGCTTGGCTACTTACCCAGCATGAACAGAGCGCTCCTCTTGAACTTGAAGAGAAGGATGCTCGTGGTGTTCGTCGCCCAGGGCTATTGAAGTCTAAGTTGCGTAAGCGCTTTGCCATTGCTCATGCCGAGCAGGTTGCAAAGCCAACGGTTGCAGATCTCAAGGAGATCGAACACCACTAAGGGCTGGTGGCTTCTCGCGCTCTCCCCTGTCTCACCACAAGTGCGACGCCAGCAATTGTCACTAGAGTACCCACAGCAGTAACGAGGCCTATCTTTTCTCCAAAGAGGAAGTAGGCCTCTACTGCTGTCACCGCTGGGACTAAGTAATACAAAGATGAAACAGATGATGCACTCGATCGGGCGAGTAAGTAGTAGAGAATCAGAATCGCACCGATTGAAAGTGCCACGATTAACCAGGTGAGCGAGAAGATAAAGGAAGCGTTCCAGGTAATTGATTGATCACCTTCAAAAATGAAAGCTAGCGAACCCATAAGAATGCCCGTAGCAACATATTGCCATGATGTTCCTGAAAGAACTTCCACACCTGATCCAAATTTCTTCTGTAGCAACGTTCCTGAGGTTCCTCCAAGGAGAGCGATAAAGACTGCAATAACTCCTGCTGTCGGTAGCACCTGATCTCCTGAGCCCTCTAACTTAGGTGCGATCACCAGAATCAAACCAGCCAAACCGAGTCCGAGACCAAGCCACTTGCGAGGCGTTAATTTCTCACCAAAGAAGAAGGACGAAAAAATTGAGACAAGAACAGGTTGTAGCGAACAAATAAGGGCAGTAATACCAGCTGGCATTCCCTGCTTCACGCCGTAGAAACATCCCCCGAGATAGGCACCGTGAATCGTCAATCCAACGAGCGTGCTCTTTCCAATTGTTGCCTTGTCATATTTAAAGTGACGCGTGATAGCAAGCGAAATCAGTGCCAGTAGCACCGAGGCGAAGGCCATTCTGATGGCGATGAAGGTAAAGGGCGGTGCATAAGGAATTCCATAACGGATTCCAGTAAACCCCGTACTCCATAGCAGAACAAATAAGACCGGAGCTGTGCGAGTTGTTATCAACCCTCGCATAGAAGTTTAAGTTTAACGAGTGACTTAGCCATCCACTTTGAGTTGCGGTTCAGTGAATCTGTCTTATGAACCCACCAACGCTGAGCTACATTGCAAACAGAGGCGTCGAATATCTCAGTAACTTGAGTGCTCCCGTTTCCGAGATCAACCAGCTCATAGGACCATGTCCATTTCATGAGGTGACGCCAAGTGATTTTGCGATTCTCTTCAAAGGCAACCACTTCATTCGTGATGCGATAAGGCACTTTAATTTTCATCGCCATCCCAAAACGAGAACCAAGGGTAAGTCGATCAGGTCCTGAGATCACTTTATTGATTGTCGATGAACCGTCGAAGAGAGCGTGCGCTTTGGGATCTGCAAGGAAGTTAAAGATCTTCTCGGGAGTTGCCTGTATGACAATTCGAGCCGCTGCAGTGTCTGGAAAATCTACTGCAAGGATCTCTGCGCGTTCCTGCATGAGATTTCTTTAGTGCCCGACAGTCATTGAAGGGTCATCAAGCGGTTTCTCATACTCGGTAACCCAACCGATGATGCTTATGACAAGTGCTGCCAGTGCAATCAGTGTGAGCCACCATCCGATAATGAGACCAAATCCCATTCCAATAGCACTAGCTGCTACAGGAAGTGGCCACCAAGAATGCGGGCTATAAAAACCAAGTTCGCCTGCGCCATCTGCAATCTCAGCAGTGAGATTATCTGAAGGCAAAATGCTTCCGATTCTCCTCTGCGTAAACCAGAGATAAAAGCCGACCATTCCAGCAAGACATGCTGAGAGCACCATTCCTGCAAGGCCAACCGGTTCCCCACCGACATACCAATAGATGATTGTCATTACGACATAGAAGACACTTAAGCCACCAAAGAGTTGCCAATTAACCTTCATGCTTAATGTCCCTCAGTCTTGATATGCGGATGATGAAGATCGAAAGCTGGTCGCTCAGAGCGAATGCGTGGCATCGACAAGAAGTTATGGCGTGGTGGTGGACATGAAGTCGCCCACTCGAGAGAAGCGCCATAGCCCCAAGGATCATCAACTTCAACCTTTGGGCTCTTGCGAGTAATCCAGACGTTGATAGCAAAAGGAATCATGGAGAGTGCGAGCAAGAATGAACCGATCGTTGAAATCATATTCATTCCAGTAAATCCATCAGTTGCTAGGTAATCGGCGTAGCGACGCGGGAATCCCTTAATGCCGAGCCAGTGCTGGATCAAGAAGGTGATGTGGAAACCAAAGAACAGCGTCCAGAAGTGGATCTTTCCAAGGCGCTCATTGAGCATCCTGCCTGTGAACTTTGGCCACCAAAAATAGAAGCCGGCAAACATCGCAAAGACCACGGTTCCAAAGAGCACGTAGTGGAAGTGGGCGACCACGAAGTAAGAGGCAGAGACTGCGAAATCAAGCGGTGGTGAAGCCAGGATGATTCCAGTGATTCCGCCGAAGAGGAATGTCACGAGAAAACCCATAACCCAGAGCATCGGTGTTTCGAAAGTTACATGGCCTCGCCACATGGTGCCGATCCAGTTGAAGAACTTCACACCGGTTGGTACACCGATGAGGAAGGTCATGAATGAGAAGAATGGCAAGAGAACTTGACCACTTGCAAACATATGGTGTGCCCATACAGCTACAGAGAGAGCAGAAATTGCAATCGTTGCAGCGATCAAACCTTTATATCCGAAGATTGGTTTGCGGCTAAATACAGGCAAGATTTCAGTTGCGATTCCAAAGAATGGAAGCGCCAAGATGTAAACCTCGGGATGACCAAAGAACCAGAAGAGGTGCTGCCAGAGCATTGCTCCACCATTGGCTGGATCGAAAATATGCGAACCGTAAATTCGATCTGACTCTAGAGCCAGCAGCGCTGCTGCAAGTGGAGGGAATGCAAGGAGTACAAGGATGGAAGTAAGGAGAACGTTCCAAGAGAAGATCGACATACGGAACATTGTCATTCCAGGTGCACGCATCGTAAAGATTGTTGTAATGAAGTTAACGCCACCAAGAATTGTTCCAAGACCACCGATTGCAAGACCAACAACCCAGAGATCTCCACCTATTCCAGGTGAATAAGTTGAGTTAGCAAGAGGCGCGTATGCAGTCCATCCGAATGATGCCGCTCCGCCAGGTGCTAAGAATCCGGCAAATGCCATGATGCTGCCGAAGAGGTAGAGCCAGTACGACAACATGTTCAAACGTGGGAATGCAACGTCTGCAGCACCGATCTGTAGCGGCATGATCACATTTGCAAAACCCACAAAAAGAGGCGTTGCAAACATCAGCAACATAATCGTTCCGTGCATTGTAAATACTTGGTTGTACTGCTCGGTGGAGATGAATTGCATGCCCGGACGGGTCAGCTCAAATCGAAGAATGAGCGCAAGAATTCCGCCAATGAGGAACCAAGCAAAAGATGTCATCAAATAGAGGTAGCCGATTGTCTTGTGGTCTGTTGAAGTTACCCACTTAACAAAGTTCTTACCTTTAGTCGCTGGTGCTACACCAGGTGCGGCTGCAAGGGTTGGACGTTCTGCATATGTTGTCATGCTGCACTCGCCTTCAAGGTCTGAATAAAGATCTCATAATCTGCCTTTGATACAACTTTCATCGTAAATCTCATATAAGTATGGCTGCGCCCGCAAAGTATGTTGCAGAATCCTGGGTACTCGCCGATCTTATTTGCAGTGAATTCGATTTGGTTTGTTACCCCCGGCAAATTCTGAATCTGATTCATGATGGCTGGAACCCAGAAAGCATGTACAACATCACTTGATGTGATGATGTACCGCACACGCTCACCGACTGGAACTACAAGTGTGGGTGGCTTCTCTGGAGTTCCGGTAATAATCGCCTTCTCCCCCGCCTCTGGATATCCAAATTGCCAGGACCATTGAATTCCATTGACGGTAATTTCGTGAGCAACGTTTGGAGATTTTTCAGTAATCTCGTTCTGCTTAACGGCGGTGAAGTAGAACAAGACCGCAATAATGATGAATGGGATTACGGTGTAGACGATTTCAATTGGCACGTTATATTGAGTCTGCTTTGGAAATTCACCCTTAGATGCTTTCGCTCTGTGGAAAACAGCTGGCCACAAAATCAAAACTAAGGTGAATACTCCGACAACACCGCCGGCGATCCATGCACCTTGCCACAATGGGAGTGAGATGTCATTAACGCTGGTGACACCCTCTGGGAAGCCAAGGGTGGAAACTTTTGAACAACCACTCAGGGCGAAAACCATCGGTGTGATGACTAGCCCGAGGCGCAGCGCGCGCGATTTTCTCGATGAGAGCGACATAGGCTAAGGATAGTGGCGAGGAGAGAAGTTCGGAGCCGGTGCTAGTAGCCTTCATCAGGTGGTTCGTGTCACAGGAAATTTCACATCCGAGAATCCTCTCTCTGAGATTGTCTCGAAGGCGATCTCTGCTGCCTTTGAAGCAGGCTGGGCCGATCCCAAGAAGTTATCCCAGGCCTCACAGAGAGCCAAAATTTTGCAGAACCAGGCCCTAGAGGCCCTGGCATCAGGTTTGGGAATCCGAGTAGATCAGATGGAGATCGTCGGGGAATCTGAGTTAGCAACCTATCTCTGCATCGCAGGTTTTCTTGATCCCTCTCGCCATCTTTCGGTAGGGGCAATTGATCGAGGCAAGATTCGAGCATTTGCTCGAACTCACCAGAACCATTCGATTATTCCAGTAGATCAAAACGGTTATTTGGATGTATCGCAGATTCCTGCAGATTCAATTCTTTCTTTGCAGATCGCCAATGGCGAGACAGGAATTCTGCAGGATATTGATCTGCTTGCGACGAAGGCGCAGACACTAGTTCTAGATGCCACATATTCTGGATCACGTATTGCATTGGGTGATCGTTGGGATGGCGCAATTTTTTCAAGCCAGGCATGGGGTGGCCCATCTGGAATATCAATTATGGCGATAGCGAATTCACAGCAATGGCGCTATCCACTTCCTCACATCGCACCAATTAGAACTCCTGGTGGATATTCATTGCCACTCTTACTTGGTGCAGCTGTAGCCCTAGAGAATTTCGCAGAAGATCGCATCAAGATTGATTCACTCAATCTATATCTGCGTCAGAAAATCGCTTCAGCCTTACCAACCGCAATCCTTGTTGGTGCAAACTCCGAAAGACTCTCTAATTACCAAACGATAATTGTTCCTGGCACCGTCAGCGAAATGCTTGTACGCGAACTAGAGGCCAGCTCTATCTCAATTGATGCGGGTTCTGCCTGCTCGCCGGCCAATCTCGCTCCAAGTCATGTGCTGGCTGCGATGGGGCTACCGACAGAAGGTTCAATCAGAATTACTCTGCGACAAGACCACTCTGAATCAGATATCGATTCCTTTGTGAGTGCTTTAGTGGAAGTGTGCCGCAACTTCTGATCGCGCAGCGCTGCCGTAGGCAACTTCGAAGCGATCAAGGAATTCTTGCGGCGTAAAGCTGTACTCCTGCGTGCCCATAGTCTCGATGACGTAGGTGGCTAACAGTGAACCCAGCTGCGCGCAGCGCTCATGAGAAAGACCCCATGCAAGGCCAGCAACAAATCCACTTCTAAATGAATCGCCAACTCCGGTTGGATCGACCTTTGCTTTCTCTTGCGGGCAGGTGACTGTAATCGTTGGAGTATTTCGCCCTTCAACGCGAGAGCCTGCCGCACCGAGAGTGACCACGCGGTACTTAACTCGGTCGAGGATCTCATCATCGCTCCAACCAGTCTTTTGAATCGCTAGCGCCAATTCATATTCATTTAAGAAAAGATATGTCGCCCCATCAATAAGAACCTTAATTTCATCGCCTGATAGTCGGGCCATCTGCTGGGATGGATCCGCCAAAACAGGAATTCCCTTTGATTGAGCAACTTGTGTATGGCGCAACATTGCATCTGGATCATCTGGTGAAATCACAAGTAGATCGAGATTGCCCTCTTTATCAATAATTGGCTGCAGCTCAATATCTCGCGCTTCAGACATTGCTCCGGGGAAAAAGGATGCAAATTGATTATGTTCTGAGTCGGTTGTGACTGTAAAGAGTGCGGTGAATTGAGTTGTTGAAACTAACGCGTGTGAGGTGTCAACGCCGTGACGAGTAAGCCATGCGTTGTAATCGGGCCAATCTTTTCCTACTGCGGCGATCAGAAGTGGCTTATGCCCTAGAACGCCGAGTCCGAAACAGATATTTGCCGCACATCCCCCGCGGCGAACTTCTAAGCCATCGACTAAAAAGGAGAGCGAAATTTTCTCGAGTGAACCAACGACGACAGAGTCGGAAAATTTCCCTGGGAAAGTCATGATGTGGTCGCGACCGACCGATCCTGCGACGCCTATCTTCATAGGGCGAGAATCTACAAGTAACTAGAAGTAAATGTGGGGATTAGTTGAATGAATCACCGCAGGCACAAGATCCCTGCGCATTTGGATTATCGATAGTAAAGCCCTGCTTTTCGATCGTATCCACGAAATCAATAGTTGCACCCATCAAATATGGATCGCTGAGCTTTCCAGTGATTACTTTGACTGTGCCAAACATGCGAACAACATCACCTTCGAGTTCACGATTATCAAAGAAGAGTTGGTAGCGAAGACCTGAACATCCACCAGGCTGTACCTCGACGCGAAGATAGAGATCGTCAGCACCTTCTTGTGCCAAGAGTGCTGCCACCTTCGCGGCTGCCCCATCGGTGAGTGAGATGCTGGTAGTTGTCGATGTTGTGTCCTGTGTAGTCATAGGCAAAGAGTACCCGCGCCACTTAGCATCTGCGACTTTTATAGGCGAGAATAGAGCCATGTCATCTTCTACTGTGACCAACCTCCTGCTTCTTGGCAGCGGATCAGACCCGCTCTCTGAACGTGGAGTGACGTGCGCTGGAGAGATTCCGGCGGCGAGTGATCCAGAGCTTGTTTCGCGGGCCAAGGCTGCTCGCGCCGCCCTCGGCGATCGCGCGATTGTTCTGGGCCATCACTATCAGCGCGATGAGGTAATTGAGTTTGCAGATATCACAGGTGATTCCTTTAAATTGGCGCAGGCTGCACAAGCACAGACCACAGCGGAGTTCGTAATTTTCTGCGGTGTTCACTTTATGGCAGAAAGTGCAGACATTCTTACCAGCGACAAACAGAAAGTAATTCTTCCTGACCTTGCCGCCGGATGCTCAATGGCCGATATGGCAACTGCCTCACAGGTTGCGCAGTGTTGGAAGACTTTATCTGATCTTGGAATTGCTAGTTCGACAATTCCTGTGACATATATGAATTCTTCTGCTGCAATAAAATCTTTCACTGGTGAACATGGCGGAACTGTCTGCACATCATCGAATGCTCAATCTGCAATGCAGTGGGCATTTACACAAGGAGAGAAGGTTCTCTTTCTCCCCGACCAACATCTTGGGAGAAATACAGCAGTGCAAAGTCTCGGGCTCTCACTCGATGATTGCGTTTTATGGAATCCGTGGAAACCCATGGGCGGTCTGACTGAGAACGAGATAAAAGAAGCAAAAGTCATTCTCTGGCGTGGTCACTGCTCGGTACATGGACGATTTTCAAAAGAGTCCATTGCTGATGTGCGCTCTCGCATTCCTGATGTGAAAATTCTCGTTCACCCAGAGTGCACGCATGAAGTGGTAACTAATGCCGATCTCGTTGGTAGTACAGAATTCATTATCAAGACAATTGAGGCTGCGCAAAAGGGCAGCGCGTGGGCGATCGGCACTGAGTTCAATCTGGTCTCGCGCCTTGCCAAGGCTCATCCCGATAAGACGATCGTCTTTCTCGATAAAACTTTATGCTACTGCTCGACGATGAACCGGATTGATCTCCCTCATCTTGTCTGGGCCATGGAGTCTCTGGTGGCCGGACATGTGGTGAACCAGATTTGCGTTGATGCCACAGTGAAGAAATTCTCTCAACTAGCACTCGAGCGAATGCTCGCTCTATAGTCCACCCATGAATAACGAGTCTCCAGATCAGAAAAGCCCACAGAAGAAAGGGCGACCAACACCTAAGCGCAAGGATGCAGAGTCTGCTCGCAAAGTTTCTTCACTTGCTCCTGCTCGTTCAAAGGAAGAGAAGGCTCGCCAAAAATCTGCAGCTCGTGCAGCTCGCATGGCCCAACGCGCTGCCTATTTGCGCGGTGATGAGAACGCACTTCCAACGCGTGATCGCGGTCCGGTAAAGAAATTTGTAAGAAATTATGTCGACTCACGTCGCTCGATAGGTGAGTACTTCCTTCCCGTGATCGGCATTGTTCTCGTCGTCTCACTTGTTCCAATCGCAGCAGCAGCTGTTATTGGCGTAGTGCTCATGTACACAGTTCTCTTTGCATCGGTCATCGATGGCTACCTTCTTGGTAGAAAAATTAAACGTGAAGTCATCGCTCGCTTTCCAGATGAATCCCCTAAGGGACTTGGTATGTACGGCTGGCTGCGTTCAACGCAGATGCGCCGTATGCGCGCGCCAAAGCCTGGCGTGGCTGTAGGAGAAAAGTTCTAACTACCCCTAGGGTAGGCAAACAACTTAATAAGAGTTCTTTTGTAGGGGAAGTTCGGTGAAAATCCGACGCTGACCCGCAACCGTAAGAGTCTTTGTACTCGTAGTCGGATTACCTACCTAAGAACGTTGACAAACACCCGCCGAGGTTTGCGGGGCGTAGTCCAAAGTTAAGCGTGCATTCGCTATTTCTAGGAGCTACCCCTGTGAGACTCTCACACATTGAGGAGCTCCAGATAAATGAAGAAGAAATTCGCAGTACTAGCCACATTGGCTGTACTTGCTACAACAATCACACCGGCACAAGCAGCAGGTAGCGGATATCGCTATTGGGGATATTTCCAAGCAGCACCTAAGGCAACAGCATGGACTGCTGCAATGACGGGTCCCACAGTAGATATTGCAGATGGTTCTGTTGAAGGCTGGGCATTCACATTTTCAAGTGAAGCGATTCCTGATGCATCTTCGCCATCAGTACTTCCTGACTTTCAATCAATTTGTGGCAAGACTCGCCCCGTTGCAGGAAAGAAGAGAATCGGCATCGTGATTGATTTTGGTGCAGCGTACTTAGCACCGACTGGCGAAAAGCCACTCAAGACAGTCAAGCGCTGTATCACCATCGATAAGAAGGCGCAGGGCATCGATGTGCTGGGCAAGGTTGTGCGAGTGCGTGCAGATAAGTCTGGGCTAATTTGTGGTCTGGGCGGTTATCCGCGCAAAGAATGTGGCGTAGAAATTCCAACTCCAGCAGCCCTAGCTACCAAGTAATTCACCGAGCATATGAAGAAGACATTCCACCCACTGACTTGGTGGTCTGGTGCAATCGCGGTTGCAATCGCGGTTTCATTGGCAGATCACACCGCCTTTAATCTGGCGGTTGTTGGTGGAATGTCTTTGCTCGTCTACCGCGTCAACCGCAGCGCAATTGATCAAACTCCATGGTCTGGCGGCTTGTGGTTTGCCCTCAAAATTGCAGCCATAATCATCGTTATTCGTACTGCGATCGGTGTCGCCATCGGAGTACCAATTCCTGGTAACACATTATTTGAACTTCCCATCGCCAACCTTCCAGATTGGATGGCTGGAATTCGAGTCGGCGGTGCGATAACACAAGAAAGGCTCACCTTCGCTTTTGCAGAAGGAGTCCAGATTGCAACTTTGATTTGCATCTTTGCCGCAGCGACGTCTCTGACATCTCCGCACCGACTTTTGCGTCAGATGCCGATCTTCATCTATGAATTTGGGGTCGCACTCGTCATTGCTACATCTGTACTTCCACAGCTAGTTACCAGCGCTTCACGAATTAAAAGTGCGCAGAGAATGCGCGGTATTCAAAGACGAGGTTGGGCGGGGATAGCACTCCCCCTTCTTGAAGAATCACTCGCACGATCACTTGATCTAGCGGCGGCTATGGATGCGCGCGGCTATGGATTTTCCCGCCATCGATCCCGTTATCGCAGGGAGAAACTCGTGACACGCGATCTCACAATTATTGGCTCAGCCATTGCTCTCATCCCGCTCTCCATGGTGGTCTTTTCATGATCACTTTCAATAGCGTCTCATTGATATATCCACACTCACTTCACACCGTCTTTGAAGATCTCTCATTTACGATTGATGAAGGTGAAATGGTTCTTGTCATCGGTGCTACCGGTTCTGGAAAATCTTCACTGCTTCGTCTAATTAACGGGCTAGTCCCCCATCACACAGGTGGAATTTTAGCTGGAGATATTTCTGTCGATGGAATCTCGACCTCACTGACAAAACCTGGTGGCTTAGCGCATCTGATCGGCATCGTAGGTCAAAATCCGGCACATGGCTTTGTGACCGATACTGTTGAAGAAGAGCTCGTCTTTGGCATGGAGGCTCTTAACTTCGCTCCTGATGTGATGCGCAAGCGAGTCGAAGAGATTCTAGATTTACTCTCACTGGCGCATCTGCGTGCTCGTTCAATCTCAACGCTCAGTGGTGGCGAACAACAACGCGTTGCAATCGGTAGCGCTCTGGTGATGCACCCAAAGGTCTTGGTACTTGATGAACCAACGTCAGCGCTAGATCCAATTGCGGCTGAAGAAGTCTTATCTATTCTGCATCGCCTTGTCCATGATCTAGGGCTCACGGTTGTTATTTCAGAGCATAAACTCGAACGGGTCATTGGCTTTGCAGATCGCATCATTGCGATTTCAGCAGACGGTAAGGCTGAGATCGATATCCCTGAAGAGATACTTAAGAAATCTCCGATCGCTCCACCTATCGTTCACTTGGCGCGAGCTCTCAATCTCGATGCCGTTGGCACAAGCGTGCGAGAAGTACGACGAATGACAACTCATCTTCGCGACTTTGCGCCACTTGTCTCCGATTCAGAGCAAGCGACGGGCAAGACCGTGGTCTCGGTAGATAGCCTCTCTCACGCCTACGGTGAGAAAGTTGCATTACGAGATATCTCTCTTGAGTTTAAGTCCGGTGAAATTACAGCGGTGATGGGTCGTAACGGAGCGGGTAAGAGCACGCTCTTTAAATCCATTGTTGGTTTCTATAAGGCATCCGGTGGCCAAATTAAAGTTCTTGGCACGGATCCAGTTGAACTACGCGGTCGCCAACGTCTTGCAACGATCGGTTACATACCTCAGGAGCCAAGTGATTTGCTGATTCATGCTTCGGTAGAGCAAGAGTGCGCCGAAAGTGATCAGGACAATGGTTTAACGCCAGGCTCAACCTTCGCCTTCCTTGCGCGCCTAACCCCCACCATTAATCGGCAAGCCCATCCACGCGATCTATCTGAGGGGCAGCGGCTTTCTCTCGTTCTGGCACTTATTCTCTGTAGCGCACCCGATGTACTCATCATGGATGAACCAACGAGAGGCTTGGATTACCAAGCAAAATCGCTATTGGTTGACACCTTAGTTTCCTACTCGCGCAACCTTGGTAAGTGCGTTCTGATTGCAACTCATGATGTTGAATTAGTTGCAGAGGTTGCCGACCGCGTTGTCTTCTTAGCCGATGGCGATGTTGTAGCCGATGGTTCAACCCTAGATGTTCTTCTCTCATCTCCCGCTTTTGCGCCTCAAGTTGCAAAAGTTATGTCACCTGCACCTTGGCTTACCGTCAAAGATGCCCTGCGCGGTATTGCACAGGCAACTGGCAAGGATTCGCTGTCGTGAAAAAAACAACCGACGTTTACCGCCTTTCACTGCAATCAAAGTTCGTTCTCACCTTGACATCCGTTGTAGCATTCGCAGGTTTTGTATGGCCCTTTTTCTATGTTGGAAATCTTCACTGGATTTTTGTTATTGCAATCGCAGCATCAGCGCTTCTACTAGTTTCAGAGATTGGCATTGGATCCATTGATGCTAAATCGATTGCACTTCTCGGGGTCATGAGTGCATTTATAACCTTGTTGAGACCTCTTGGTGCGGGAGCTGCTGGATTAGAACCAATCTGGTTTGCACTCATCATCGCTGCACGAGTTTTCGGACCATCGTGGGGATTTCTATTGGGAATCACTTCGATGACAACCTCAGCCCTTCTTACCGGAGGAGTTGGTCCTTGGCTTGCCTACCAAATTTTTGCGGCAGGATGGATAGGACTTCTTGCAGGTGCTCTTCCTCAGAAATTTGCAGGTAGATTAATTCGGGGCGCTGCCGAGAAAGTTTTGCTGATTGTTTTTGGGATAGTGGCATCGTTTGCATTTGGAATACTGATGGATCTGCAATTCTGGCCATGGGTGCTGGGATCTAATACTCAACTCTCTTATATTCCAGGTGGAGCGTTAAGTGAAAATCTCTCCCGTTTTATTACATTCCACTTCGCATCCTCAATGGCATGGGATATTCCTCGTGCGATTCTCACATCAATTCTGATCGTTCTCACGGCAACACCGTTTCTGAGAGCGCTGCGCAGAACCTATTTCAAGGCAGCCTTTCTTACCCCGATCGAATTTAAGGAATCAGCCCGTACATTTACTTAACGCGTGTGAGATGGCACGAACGGGAACTCCACAATCGTTGCAGTCGAAGCACGCCCGCGAATATCGATTGCAACGTGATCGCCAATAGAGAGGTGAGAATCAACAAGGGCCAGCGCAATGCCCACCCGAAGTGTTGGTGAGAATGTTCCGCTTGTTATCGTTCCTACGATATTTCCCGACTGATCCTTCAACTCCATACCTGCCCGCGGAATTCCTCGATCGTTGGATTTCAATCCACGCATGCGTCGAGTTGCTCCCTGGCTCTTCTGCGCCAGAAGTACATCACTTCCGTGAAAAGGTCCCTTCTTCCAACCAATAGCCCATGTTGCACTTGCCTGTACGGGTGAGATCTCTAAAGAAAGTTCATGGCCGTGTAATGGATATCCCATCTCAGTGCGCAGAGTGTCACGCGAACCAAGACCACATATTGCACCTTCTTGCGCAACTACCGCTGCGGCACAGATATCCCATACCGTTTCGACATCAGCCCGCTTTGGCAGAATCTCGTATCCATGTTCGCCGGTGTAACCCGTACGGCAGAGAATTACATCTGCTTGGCCAATACGAACATGCGAAAAGGCCATGTAATCCATCTCCGGTTCAACGCCAAGTTTTTTTAGTACAGCAGATGCCCGGGGGCCTTGTAGAGCAATCACGCCAAAATCTTCATGAAGATTCTCGACGGTGATCGCTGCTGGCGCATTCTCTCGCAGCACTTGCACCACTTCCGATGTGTTAGATGCATTTGGAACCAGAAATAGATCTATCGCGCTATTGCGATAGACAATTAAGTCATCAATGACGCCACCCTCTTTATTGCAGAGCAGCGTGTATTGAGCTTGGCCATCTGAGATACGTAGTAAATCGTTTGTGAAAACTCCGTTGAGAAAATCCAACGCACCCTCACCACTGACGCGAGCCTTACCAAGGTGTGAAACATCAAAGAGCCCCACGCGTTCACGGACTGCTGCATGCTCTGCCAAGACTCCCGCCCCTGGATACTCAATAGGCATCAACCAACCACCGAAATCAGCCATCTTCGCGTTCAGGGCAAGATGGCGACTATGCAAAGGTGAATTTTTCATCCCATCAACCTACACTTACGGCGCTAGGAACAGGCAGTTGGAAACCCGAGACTTTTGAAAGGCATCTGTGACATCCACTATGACCACACTCTCTCTCACCTATTCTCTTAAGGATGACATTCTTGTTATCGGTCTTGCGCAAGGAGCCTCCCCACGAAAGGGTGGAAAGCCGACTCTGATCATTGAATCAGGAGATCTCGCACTCGATACCAAGAGTTTGGAAGAGATTCTCGCCGACATTGGAGCTACCGGTAAGGCCGATGAAGTCATCAAGATTCCGGGTAACTCTGTTCGCCTCCTTGTCTTTACAGGTTTAGGAAAAGCTTCATCTAGTTATGGTCACGAACTGCTGCGACGTGCCGCAGGCGCTGCCGCGCGCACACTTTCAAATCAAAAATCTGCCACCTTTGCCCTGCCTGCTCTGACCCTCGAGGGTGTAGCCGCAGTTGCTCAAGGTGCAGCACTCGGTGCATATCTATTTAATGAATTTCGCAGCGATGAAGTTGTTACCAGCGACTCATCTTTATCATCGGCAAAGATCTTCACACCTCATGCGGCGAAAACTGAATTTAAAGATGTTCTCCTCGAGGCTTCTGTCATCGCCCAGTACACATTTCTTACTCGCGATCTCATCAATACTCCACCAAGCCACCTCAATCCGGCTTCGTTTGCAGATCGAATGAACGCTGAAGTCAAAGCCGCCGGCGGTGCTCGCGCAGGACTTTCCATCACTGTGATGACTGAGACAACGTTAAAGAGCAAGGGCTATGGTGGAATTACTGCCGTTGGCCAGGGATCTGCTAATCCCCCACGTCTTGTTCGAATCTCTTACACACCAACCGGAAAGGTAAAGCCAGCAAAACGCTACGCCTTTGTTGGAAAGGGAATCACCTTTGATAGTGGCGGACTTGCTCTTAAGCCCGCACTTGGTATGGAAGCGATGAAATCAGATATGAGTGGCGCTGCTGCAGTCTGTGGCGCGGTCTTAGCAATTGCTGCAATGAAGTTACCTGTTGCCATCGATGCATGGGCGCCATTGGCAGAGAACATGGTTAGCGATAACGCAACACGTCCAAGTGACATCATCACAATTTATGGTGGAAAGACTGTTGAAGTTCTCAATCCTGATGCAGAAGGTCGCCTCGTTCTTGCAGATGCGCTACAGCGTGCGCAAGAAGAGAAGAACCTTGATGCAATTTTTGATATCGCTACATTGACGGGAGCTCAAGTTGTTGCCCTCGGCACTCGAACAAGTGCTGTGATGACAAATAATGAATCTCTCTCGCAAGCATTCCTTGCCGTCACAGAAGAAACTGGCGAACAGTTCTGGCCAATGCCACTTCCCACTGAACTTCGTGCCTCTCTAGATTCACCTGTAGCCGACCTCGCAAATATCGGAGATCGCATGGGAGGAATGCTTGTTGCTGGAATCTTCCTCAAAGAATTTGTCTCTGATGATCTTCCATGGCTGCATCTGGATATTGCAGGTCCTGCATATAACGATCGCGCAGCCCATGGCTATACCCCAGTTGGTGGAACCGGCATTGGAGTCCGCTCGCTGGTGGCAGCGGCAAAGGCCCAGATCTAAGCGAAGGCGACGCTTTTCGCGCTGGCGTTATCTCGCTCTCATTATGTGAGTTGAGCCCGCTGCCAGTTAGTCATTGAGCGGTCAGACTGGCAAGATATGCGTATAGGCCTTGCGGTCAGATGAGCAAAGGAGAATAACTCTCGTGTCTAACGTTGATCTCGTTGTACTCGGTGGAGGAAGCGGCGGATATGCAGCCGCACTACGAAGTGCTCAACTTGGACTCTCTGTCGTTCTGATCGAAGCTGACAAGCTCGGCGGCACATGCCTTCACCGCGGATGTATCCCGACCAAAGCACTCCTTCATGCAGGCGAAGTTGCAGATACAGCACGCGAGTCTTCACATTTTGGAGTGAACGCAACACTGGACTCGATCGATATGACCGGCGTGAATTCGTATAAAGATGGCGTCATCACCAAACTTCACAAAGGTCTACAGGGGCTCGTTAAGTCTCGCGGAATTACCTACGTTGAAGGTTACGGAAAATTGGTATCGCGCGACACTGTTGAAGTTAATGGAACTCGCTACACCGGCAAAAATGTCATCTTGGCAACTGGTTCATATGCCAGAACGCTTCCAGGTCTAGACATCGATGGAAAGCGCGTCATCACATCAGACCATGGCACAAAACTTGATTACATTCCCAAGAGCGTAATTGTTCTCGGTGGAGGCGTTATCGGATGTGAGTTTGCATCAGTCTGGAAGTCCTTTGGTTCTGAAGTAACAATCATCGAAGGTCTGCCACATTTGATTGCCCTTGAAGATGAATCTTCATCAAAGCTCCTCGAGCGCGCATACCGAAAGCGCGGCATCAACTTTGAACTTGGAACTCGCTTTAAATCTCACACAGTTACTGCCGATGGAGTTACCGTAGAACTTGAAGATGGCCGCACCTTTAGCGCCGAACTTCTTCTTGTATCTGTTGGTCGCGGCCCTGTCTCAGCAAATCTGGGATATGAAGAACAAGGCATCACAATGGATCGTGGATATGTCATCGTCGATAACAAGTGCCGCACCAGCGTTCCTGGTATCTGGGCAGTCGGTGACCTTATTCCTACTCTTCAACTCGCTCACGTCGGATTCCAAGAGGGAATTCTCGTTGCCGAAGAGATTGCAGGACTTAACCCCCGTCCAATTAATTACGACGGCGTACCACGAGTGACGTATTCAGAGCCAGAGGTTGCATCCGTTGGTCTCACAACAGCGCAAGCAAAAGAGCGCGGGCATGATGTTGTTGAACTCAATTATGACTTGGCAGGAAATGGTAAAGCTCAGATTCTTGGTACTTCGGGATCTGTGAAGCTAGTCGCCGAAAAGAATGGACCAGTGCTCGGAATCCATATGGTCGGTTCACGCGTTGGAGAATTACTCGCCGAAGCTCAATTAATTTTTAACTGGGAAGCAACTGCTGCAGATGTTGCTCCTCTCATTCATGCACATCCAACAATGTCTGAAGCTATGGGCGAAGCGCACATGGCTCTAGCCGGCAAACCGCTTCACGCACACGGATAAAGGGAGAACACCAATGACATTCTCTGTAAAGATGCCAGCACTTGGCGAGAGCGTGACTGAAGGAACTGTTACGCGCTGGCTCAAGGCCGAAGGCGATCACATCAATGTAGATGAGCCACTCCTAGAAGTATCAACTGACAAAGTAGATACAGAGATTCCATCTCCTGTATCGGGAACACTCTCAAAGATTCTTGTACAAATTGATGCAACCGTTCCAGTTGGAGCAGATCTTGCAATCATCGAAGATGGCGCTTCCGCTCCTGCACCTGTTGCCACTCCTGTCGCTGCTCCTGTTGCTGCGCCTACTCCACCACCAGTTGCAGCTCCGGTTGTTGCAGCTCCGGTTGTTGCAGCACCTGTTGCTCCAGCAGCAACGCCTGCCGCTACTAGCGGAACAATTATTACGATGCCAGCTCTTGGCGAGAGCGTAAGTGAAGGCACAGTAACTCGCTGGCTAAAAAACGTTGGTGATAGCGTTGGAGTCGATGAGGCTCTTCTTGAAGTTTCTACCGACAAGGTCGATACGGAGATTCCTTCTCCTGTTGCCGGAACACTTATTTCTATCGATGTTGCAGTCGATTCCACAGTTCCAGTCGGAGCACGTCTTGCAGTAATCGGTGGCGCTGGCGCTGTTGCAGCACCTGCTGCCGTTGCACCTACTCCTCCTCCAGTTGTTGCCGCACCAGTTGTTGCCGCACCAGTTGTTGCCGCACCAGTTGTTGCCGCACCAGTTGTTGCCGCACCAGTTGTTGCCGCACCAGTATCGCAGCCACAAGATTCTTATGTCACTCCTATAGTGCGAAAGCTTGCCTCTGATCTTGGAGTTAATCTGGCATCGGTGCGAGGAACAGGTATCGGCGGACGCATTCGCCGTGAAGATGTGGAAGCTGCTGCTAAGCCAGCTGCTGCAGCGCCAGTAAGTTCTTCAGCGCCTTCTGCGCCACGAACATCTGCACCAGTTGCCGCATCGCCACTTCGAGGTACAACGGTAACTATGTCTCGCCTTCGCAAAGTTATTGCTGCGCGCATGGTCGAATCACTCGCGGTATCAGCGCAGTTGACCACCGTGATCGAAGTAGATGTTACAAAGATTGCACGACTTCGTGATCGCGCGAAGGCATCCTTTGAAGCCCGCGAAGGTGTGAAGCTCTCATTCCTTCCATTCTTCTCTGTTGCTGTCTGTGAAGCGCTCAAGCAGCATCCAGTACTTAACTCATCAGTCGAGTGCGATCAGATCATCTACCACGGTGCTGAGCACCTCGGTATTGCCGTTGATACTGAGCGCGGATTGTTAGTTCCAGTTATTGCAAATGCAGGCGATCTCAATATGGGCGGCGTCGCCCGTAAGATTTCAGATCTTGCAGCACGTACGCGAGATAACAAGGTAAACCCTGACGAACTCAGTGGTGGAACATTTACGATTACCAACACTGGTTCTCGCGGTGCACTCTTTGATACACCAATCATTAATCAGCCACAGGTTGCAATCTTGGGTCTTGGCGCAATTGTTAAGCGTCCAATGGTTGTACGCGGAGAAGATGGCGGTGAGACGATTGCGATTCGTTCAATGGTCTACCTCGCACTTTCTTACGACCATCGTGTAGTCGATGGCGCAGATGCGGCTCGATTCCTTGTCACTCTTAAAGATCGTCTTGAAGGCGGTTCATTTGAGTCTGATCTAGGACTCTAATGTCTTCCCTTCCTCAGCGCATCGCTGTTACTGGCGCATCCGGTTTAATCGGAAGCGCCCTTGTTGGTCACCTAAAAAGTGAAGGTCACACAGTCCAGCGACTTGTGCGTCGACTTCCCGTCTCCCCCGATGAAGTGCAATGGGATCCAGCGACAGGGTATGTAGATACCGCAGCTCTTGCCGGAGTGGATGCAGTTATTCATTTAGCTGGTGTGGGTGTTGGTGATAAGCGCTGGAGCAAAAAATACAAAGCCCAGATTCTCAACTCTCGCTTACTCGGAACAGAGGCAATTGCAAAGGCTGTTGCTGAAGTAAAGCCGCAGGTCTTTATCAGCGCTAGCGCAATAGGTTGGTATGGAGAATCAGGAAATAGAGCAGTCGTTGAAAGTGATCGTGCCGGAGATGATTTTCTCGCAGCAGTATGTCGCGAGTGGGAAGGCGCAGCCGATATCGCTTCGGGAGTTCGCACAGTAAAGCTCCGCACGGGATTAGTGCTTGATCCAACTGGTGGCGCGCTCGGAAAAATGCTTCCACTTTTTAGATTTGGCCTCGGTGGAAAACTCGGATCTGGAAAACAGTGGTGGTCTTGGATCACTCTTCACGATGTCATCCGTGCAATTAACTTTGCACTCGAGAATCCGATCAAAGGCCCAATCAACCTCACCTCACCAAATCCGGTGACGAATCAAGAATTTACCGCAGCTCTTGCTCGTGCAATGCATCGTCCCGCGCTCTTTCCAGCGCCAGCATTTGCTATAAAGATTGCACTCGGTGGATTCTCATCCGAAGTTTTGGGTTCAAAGAAAGTTCTGCCTCAAAAACTTATTGATGCTGGCTTCACGTGGGATTATCCACATGTGACATCAGCACTCGATGCCCTTATAGAGAATTAATTAATTCAAGGGCTGCTAGTCGCCCAGAAGCAAGGGCACCGTTTTGGGAGGCCGCACTTAAGTAATCACCAGCACGCCAAATACCGGGTCTTACTTGCAGTGACTGTGCTCGCGAACTACCCGGCGGGAAAAGTGGAAGTGCGCTCTTGATGTCGTACTTGGCAACGAGTTCCCATTCTGCTGTATCTACTCCCCACATTAAGGATAGATGGCGCCTGACTTCAGATTCTGATGCATGCCCCAACGATGTACTGGAGAAAAGTGTGCGACCAGCTGGTGCTGATAAAGGCAACAACTTAGATATCGCAATTGAATTTACGATTGGCCCGCGTGCAAGACCATCCACGCGCAAAGTTGCATCACACTCGAACTTTTCGACAGTTGAGTGAAACCATGTTGTGCAACCTACAGACTCGCCTACATCTTCAATTTCAAGTAGCTGTGCAGCAGTTGTTTGGTCGGTAGCAACAATAATTGCGCGAGCAGCCACAGTCCCTTTAGATGTGCTCAGCTCTAAATCTGAAATCGCATTAACTTGCACTCCAGTTTCCACTGCCCCAACGCGGGTAGCTAGCCCCCGTGAGAGTTCTCCGGCACCGCGTGCAGGAAGCCCTGGCGCTCCACTGATGAAACTCTTGATAATTTCTCTTCCACTTACAGAGTCAACGCGAGAGGGCTGGGTAAGAAAGACGCCAGTGAGAAATGGTCTGAGCACTCTCGTGTAGAGGTTATTGCAACCAGCAGCCAGCAACTCGCTTTCAACATGTGAGCCATGTGTGGAATGAGAGAAAAGGTATTGTAGGAATGAGATTTTCTCTCTGATGCTTCCTGACTGAGTTCGAAAGGCTGTGAAGAAATGCTTTCTAGGATCCCCGAGACGGATGGCAGATCCATCGAGTGCGATATCTACCGCGCGCGGCGCGTATCGAAAATCCAGCTCATCAAGAATATTCAGCGCCTCTAATTCAGGGTAGCGCGCATTTACTAACTGGAATCCCCTATCGAAGCGATACCCATTGATTTCATCTGTCTGTACACGACCGCCAACTGTTGCCGAAGCTTCCAAAATACGTACCGTGATCCCGGCATCAATGAGCGTCTGTGCCGCAGATAAACCTGCAAGTCCTGCGCCAACAACTACAACAGGAAGTGAACTATCTGACACTTAAGGCACGCGCCTCTTCAATGATTTCGGCAACGCGCAAAGCATCGGCAAGTGCGACAGGAGCCGCAGAGCCACTTTCGATCGCTGCCTTCACTAATGTGTAGAAGGCCGCATAATTCCCTGACACGCTCTCGACAATAGAAACTTCGTCGCCTCTATGAATCATGGCTGTATTAGTCATCGGCATCGACCACTGTCCGCCATGAGGTATTTCTCCTCTGCGCAAAGCATCTTCCTGTGGATCAAGCTCGTTGATAACAAGAGCGCCCTGTGAACCAAGTAAGCGAACACGCGGACCTGGAGCACCGCTAATTGCCGAAGCTGCTAAATATGAATCGACTCCAGAGTCATGTTTAAGCGTTACGGTGACATCATCATCTGCGCCACCGCGGATCGAACGAACACTGGCGCTGACCACCTGTGCTGGTCCAAAGTAATCAAGGGCAGTTGAAATCAAATGTGATTGCAGATCCAGTAATAATCCCCCGCCATCTTCTGGAGAGAGATTTTCTCGCCACGAAGCCAGATTGCGCTTGGGACGGTAGCGCTCGAAGCGTCCATCGAAACGAAATGGTTGCCCGAGTTTGCCAGTGCTTAACAGCTTCTTAATCGTCAAGCTATCGCTATCCCAGCGGCGATTGAAAAAAGTTGTCAGCAGAGTCTTCTTTGATTGTGAAAGCTCGATCATCTCTTTAACCTCTGCGACCGTACGCCCCATCGGCTTATCAACAACTGTTGGAATCCCTCGCTCGAGTGCGGCGCGAGTTTGCGGTAGATGAGCAACGTTGCTTGAAGCAATAACCACTAGATCTAGATCTGACTCTAAAAACTCATCAAGTTTAGAGAAGATCTTTGCAGCGGGAAAATCTGCCTTCGCTTGAGCTATTCGTTCAGGATTACTAGTCAGAATAGATGCGACTTCAAAACCGCACCCTCGCAGAAGCGGCGCATGGAAAACACGACCTGCTAACCCGTAGCCTGCGATTCCAACGCGCATGAATTAATTCACCGACTCCTTAGCAAGCTTTGATGGCCACCAAACTTTAGGACCGATCTCATGGACCAGAGCAGGTACCAAGATGGAGCGAACGATGATCGTATCGAGCAGAACACCGAATGCAACTGCAAAGCCAAGCTGTGCTAGCGGTACCAATGGCAAGAGTCCGAGCACCGCAAAAGTTGCAGCGAGAACTATTCCCGCTGAAGTGATTACAGCACCTGTGACAGTAAGACCCTTAATGACACCGGCGCGTGTACCAATCTTGAGCGATTCTTCACGAACGCGAGTCATGAGGAAGATGTTGTAATCAATACCCAACGCCACCAGGAATATGAAGGCAAACAATGGGAAGGAGTTATCACCACCTGGGAATCCGAAGATGTGATTAAAGACAAGAGCACATACTCCGAGGGTTGCAAAATAGGAAAGCACTACTGTGCCCAGCAAAAGAACGGCACTTAAAATACTGCGCAGGAGGAGTCCAAGGATCAATGTGATGACCAAGAGGACGATCGGAATGATTGTGCGATTATCTTCTGAGTTTGCAGTGCGCACATCAAAGTAGACCGCACTCGTTCCACCCACGAGGGCTGTGGCATCTACAGATTTCGCAATTCGTCTGATCTCTGGAATATCGTTTCCAGCTTCAACGCTATCTGGTGCACGATTCAAGGTGAGGTTGAGAATTACTTTGCCATTAACTTCAGCAACTTCTGGAAGCGGCTGACCGGAGATCGCAAGGCCAGCTAACTGTGGGCTGACATCAGTTACGCCCGGAGCGTTTTTCAGAGCTGCCGCCATCTGATCAATCTTTGCCGCAGAGAGAACTACTTGAGTCGGATCTCCTTCACCACCAGGAAAATGTGTCTCCAACTTCTTCTGTCCGACAACGGATTCAGGATTTCCCGTAAAGGTATCTATTGTTCCAAGTCCATCTGTCTTTAGCGTTGTTGACGCGAATGCAAAGAGTAGGAGTACTGATCCTGTGACGACCCATGCTTTGCGAGGGTTACGTCCAACTGATGCACCGACCTTTGACCATAGGCCACTCATGACGTGATCATCCCCATCATGAAGTGGTTTACGTGGCCAGAAGATCCAGCGACCAAAGATCAATAAAAACGCTGGCAGAAGAGTCAGAATAGTAAACATCGCACAGACGATTCCGATAGCGCCAACTGGCCCTAAGCCCGCGGTATTTGAGAGTTGGCTGAAGAGAAGAATCATCAATGAGATCGCAACAGTTGAGCCGGATGCAAGGATTGGCTCCCAGACACCTTTATATGCAGCGCGCATCGCATCAAATCTATTTTCATGAAGATGTAGCTCTTCTCGGTAACGTGCAATAAGTAAGAGCGCATAATCTGTCGCTGCACCAATAACTAGAATGGAGAGAATTCCCTGCGATTGGCCATCCACATCGATAATGTCATTTTTTGCAAGCAGATAAACAATTCCACCGGCAATGGTTAACGCGAAAAGCGCTGAGAGAAGTGGAATGATCCACAAAATAGGTGAGCGGTAGACAACAATCAAAATCACTGCAACTACTCCCAGAGTTGTCAGCAAGAGCGTTGAGTCGATTGTTCCAAAGGCTGCAAAGAGATCGCCAAAGAGTCCACCGGGACCGGTTACATATGAATCAACTCCGTTGGCTTCTGCAATCGGAGCAATATCTTCGCGCAGCGCTTCAACGATTGCCGGAAGCACTGGTTCGTCATTAGGAAGAACCTTTCCTAAGGCAGTGCCATCAAGTGGAATATTGGCAAGAATCGCGGCGCCATCTTGTGATGGGAATGCCGTGATCTGCTGACCCGGTGCGATGTAGTCAGATATTTTCGCAGACGTTCCACCCAGGGTGATATCGCCAACGGTGGCAAGATGAGAATTGATCGCTGCAAAAGTCGCAGCGTCGCCTTTACCCTCAAAGAGAATCAGAGTTGGAAAGGTGAATGTGTCTTTATCCGAAAAAGTCGCGATGACTTCTGATGCTTGTGTTGCTTCGGCTCCTTTTGGAAGAAATGATGAATTGTTATTTTCTTGGACAGAAGTTAACTTTCCAAAGAGCGGTCCGAAGATTCCCGTGATGAGGAACCAGGCGATAACGACCAGCATGGCGATTGCATATGGCTTACGACTCTTTGTTGTTGACACAGTGATAGAGACCCTTCGTGGCTTCGCGGTGTGCGGATTAGCAAGAAGGCAAGCCTACCTTTAGGCTGGGGGTGTGCCAGTTGTCGACTCAGCAATCTCACACTCGCCTATAGCTCTCAAGCGGGCCGGGGTGATGGAGTATGTAGAAGCTCTCGAATTACAACGTTCGCTTCATCATGAAATTGCCGAAGGCTTACGCGAGAACACACTTGTATTAGTGGAACATCCATCCGTCTACACCGCCGGAAAGCGGACACAGGATCATGAACGTCCTGCCGATGGAACACCTGTGATTGATGTAGATCGCGGCGGAAAAATCACCTGGCATGGTCTGGGCCAAATAGTCGGCTATCCCATCGTTCGCCTTGCAAAGCCAACTGAGTTAGTGGGTTTTGTTCGTGAAATCGAAACCGCCTTAATTGCAACGTGTTCAGAACTCGGACTCGTAGCCACTCGCGTTGAAGGTCGATCCGGAGTTTGGATCGTCGATGACAAAGGTGAACGCAAGATCGCAGCGATCGGAATTCGCGTCGCTCGTGGCGTGACGATGCATGGATTTGCGCTCAACGTTGAGCCAGATTTGACCCCATTCAAGGCGATCATTCCCTGTGGCATCCAAGATGCAGCAGTCACATCTCTTGCCATCGAACTCGGACGTAGTATTAGCCTCGATGAAGTTCTTCCAGTAGTAGAGAAATATATGTACGAGTCCCTAGCAAAGGTGAGCAGATGACAACACATCCTGACGATCGTAAATTGTTGCGCATCGAAGCTCGCAATGCCGAAACTCCTATTGAGCGTAAACCCGAGTGGATTAAGACGCGGGCAAATATGGGACCTGAGTACACGCGCCTTCGTACACTTGTAAAAACTGAGGGTTTGCACACTGTCTGCCAAGAGGCCGCTTGCCCAAACATTTTTGAATGTTGGGAGGATAAGGAAGCGACTTTCCTCATTGGCGGCGATCGTTGCACTAGACGTTGCGATTTTTGCAATATCGATACTGGAAAACCTCTGCCCATAGATCGTGAAGAACCACGTAAAGTTGCTGAGTCGGTAAAAACGATGGGACTTGCATATGCCACTATCACCGGCGTAACTCGTGATGATTTAGAAGATGAAGGTGCTTGGCTTTACGCCGAGACTATTCGCAAAGTTCACGAATTCAATCCTGGCTGTGGCGTAGAAATGTTGGCACCTGATTTCAGTGGAAACCCGGATTTACTTAATCTTGTCTTTGATGCAGCCCCTGAAGTCTTTGCACACAATCTCGAAACAGTCCCACGAATTTTTAAGACCATTCGCCCTGCCTTTACCTACGATCGCTCATTGAACGTCATTACTCAGGCGCGCGATTACGGCCTGATCACTAAATCTAATTTAATTCTTGGACTTGGTGAGACCCGCGAAGAAATTTCTCAGGCTCTCGTTGATCTTCGCGCAGCTGGCTGTGACTTGATCACAATCACCCAATATCTGCGCCCCACAATGAAGCATCACCCAGTTGAACGTTGGGTAAAGCCAGAAGAATTTGTAGAGCTTGCCCAGGAAGCAACCGGGGCTGGCTTCCTCGGCGTAATGAGCGGCCCACTAGTGCGCAGCAGTTATCGTGCCGGTCGCCTCTATCGCCAAGCAATGGAATCCCGAGCCAACAGTGGTTCCAAGTAAATGGCAGATCTTGTCTATCCCCCAGTCGTTGTAGTTCTCAAGACTTTCTGGAAGTACCTCGGCCTTCGCTTTGACTTTAAAGGCGATGAAAACATTCCTCGCCAAGGTGGAGCAATCCTTGCGATGAACCACGTCGGCTATCTCGATTTTGCACTAATCGGCACTGCGGCTCTACCAGTTAAGCGTTACGTACGCTTTATGGCGAAGAAAGAAATTTTCGAAAACAAAATTGCTGGCCCTTTAATGCGCGGAATGCATCACATCAGCGTTGATCGTTCGAGTGGTTCCGCTTCATTTGTCGCAGCCCTTCGCGCACTTAAAGCTGGCGAAATTGTTGGCATTTTTCCTGAAGGAACTATCTCGGTCAGTTTTGAATTAAAAGAATTCAAATCTGGCGCGGTGCGATTGGCGATGGGCGCAGGTGTTCCCGTAATTCCTGCAGTCGTGTGGGGATCGCAACGCATCTGGACCAAGAAGGTGAAGAGAGATCTGAAGAGAAATAAGTATCCGATCTCTGTCACTTTTGGGCAGCCGCTCCACTTCACAAAAGATGACTATGTCGAAGAGGGTGAGGCCCAGCTACGTGCTGCAATGCAAGCGCTACTCCTTGATGTGCAATCTCACTATCCCGATAGCCACGAAGGTGCTCGTTGGGCCCCTGTCCGCCTTGGTGGAAGCGCCCCTGCTCCCCTAAACTAACGCTCATGTTTAAGAAGAAGAAAAAAGAGCCAAAAATCCGCGAACCTCGCTTCAAAGCTATTCGTGATGCCTACTCACTCACCAAGAGCGTTAAGCCATGGATCGGAAGCCTGCTGGCTTTGATCTTTGTTGTCGTGCTTTCAGCGGGTATCGGAATTGGTTTTGCTGTGGACCATCCGTACTACTTCGGATTTATCTCACTGCCATTAGCTCTTCTTGCTTCACTCTTTATCTTCTCTCGCATCGCTCTCAGCGCAAGTTTTGCAAGTGTCGAAGGACAGATGGGAGCCGCAGCGAGTGTCTTGATGGCAATTCGAAAAGGTTGGACAACAACTCCAGCCGTTGCCGTTAATAAGAATCAAGATATGGTCCATCGCAGCGTAGGTCGCGCGGGAATTGTTCTGACCGCCGAGGGTTCATTTGCAACGCGCCAACTTCTTCAATCAGCACGTAAAGATGCTGAACGTTTCGCCCCTGGTGTACCTATCTATGAGATTTGGGTCGGTGATGGCGAAGGGCAAGTGCCTCTTCGTAAGTTACAGAAGCATGTCGCAAAATTTAAAAAGACACTTTCTGCTCATCAAATGAGAGAAGTGCGTGCACGCCTTAAGGCTGTTGGTGGAATGTCTCTGCCAATGCCAAAGGGGCCAATGCCAAAGAACGTACGCGTTCCTAAGCGATAACTTCTAGCGAGTTCGTATAAGAACGGTGTTGCTTAATCGTTCGTTAATGCCGCGACCATTCTGGTCAAAAGTGATTGCGGTAATGATCAAAACAAGTAGGCCGGTTCTAATCAGGGCTTGAAGAGGCGTTGGCATTCCGCCATCTGAAAAACGAACAATCTTGAGCCCGACGATGCGATGTCCCGGGGTTGCTCCCCCGAGGGCTGCAAAGAGCAGATATTGGGCAGTGAAGGTAAGAAAGACGACGGCTCCCATCGAGGGCTCCCCGAACTCTACGAAGAAGCCAATTGCGATGGCATATGACATCAACCAGTCGATCAGCACGCCCAACATTCGTCGGCCTTGGCTCACTCGCGGGTATCTCGGATCGGCTTCGGACATGGGGCAAGCCTATCCGAGGGTGATGTAACAAGGATGTAACACGGCGATGATGCCTTTTTTACCTGGTGGATCTAGGGTTATGCCATCTCGAAGAGCCTCAGAGCCGAGCGTCTCACATCGATCACTAGAAAAATCGGAGTACTCCATGTTTAAGAATGCGCAAGAAATTTTTGCATACATCAAGAAGGAAGATGTAAAACTTGTTGATGTTCGCTTTACCGATCTTCCAGGAATTCAACATCACTTCAACGTTCCTGTTGAGTCATTTGATGAAGCTGTCTTCACAGATGGTTTGATGTTCGACGGCTCTTCAATCCGTGGATTCCAATCAATTCATGAGTCAGATATGAAGCTTCTTCCAGTTCCAGAATCTGCATACCTTGATCCTTTCCGCCTTGAGAAGACTCTCATCATTATTTTCTCTGTTCATAACCCAACAGATAACACCGCTTACTCACGCGATCCACGCGGAGTTGTCAAGAAGGCCGTTGACTACTTGAAGTCAACCGGTATCGCAGATCAAGCATTCTTTGCACCAGAGGCTGAGTTCTATGTCTTTGATGCAGTTCGCTTTAAGACAGGTATCAACGAGGCATACCACCACATCGATTCATATGAAGGTGCGTGGAATACAGGCATCGTTGCAGATCCAGATGGAACTCCAAACCGTGGATACCGCACACGTATTAAGGGCGGATATTTCCCAGTTTCTCCAACAGATCAATTCGCAGATCTTCGCGATGAAATGGTGATGGAGCTCGGTCGTGCAGGTC
>Ga0247843_1001901_pt1 | contig 40048 bp, 37 predicted proteins | sample LaCruzMarch2017__FD_192420 | JGI IMG/M metagenome (GOLD analysis project Ga0247843, IMG submission 192420) | Freshwater microbial communities from meromictic Lake La Cruz, Castile-La Mancha, Spain - LaCruzMarch2017_8m | ecosystem: Environmental > Aquatic > Freshwater > Lake | place: Spain...
GAGCGTCTGAAGAACCTCGCCTTCGCGAGTCTTCTGCCGAGCGATCACGCGGCCCATGCCATATTTTGTGTCGATGTTCCGGCGGGTCTGATCAAAAAACTGGGCGTATTGGACCGAGTCCCAGCTTTTGTCCCCATAGTGGAGCTCGATCTCCGCCAGCGAATCTCCGTCAAAATAGAATAGGGCGCGCTGGAGAAGCTTCTGGGGAATTCCCTCGACGACGAGCACGGAGCGGCTCTGAACCGTCTTGCGCTCGACGACCCGGGCTTGAACGCGCTTCAGGCTGTCTTCGAGACGCTGAGCGGACTCACCCCATTGGAAATTGAATGGCACACGGATCTCCTCCCCGACAAGCGCGGCGGGCAACAGAGCGAGAAGGAATACGCAGGCAATGGTGGTTCTGAATCGAAGCACAGGCGAAGACTCTCAAAAAATATCGGCCCCGCGTCAATCGCTCACACGAATTTCTGTAAGAAATCGTTTGCCAAAACCCCGAAAACCGACAATAAGCGATTCTCAGCAGGTGAGGTCGTGATTTGGTGGACGTCGCGCGGAAGAACCCGGCGGCAGTTTGAAACCCGGAAATCGGGAACAGTCTCAGATCCCAATGCGTTAAAGATAAAACCATGGGTAATAAACTCTATGTCGGCAACCTGTCGTTCAACACGACAGAGATCGCAATCCAAGACCTCTTCTCACAGAGCGGCACCGTATCCGAAGTCATGCTCATGCAAGACAAGTTCACGGGACGTTCTCGTGGGTTTGCGTTCGTCACGATGGGCTCAGACGCCGAAGCGCAAGCCGCTGTCGCAACTTTCCACGGGAAAGAACTCGACGGCCGCGCTCTGACGGTCAACGAAGCTCGTCCCCGCGAAGATCGCGGTGGTGGCGGCGGCGGTGGTGGCGGAGGACGTTTCGACGGACCTCGTCGCGATTCCCGCGATGATCGTCGCGGTGGCGGCGGCGGTGGTGGACGCGGTGGCGCCGGACGCGATTTCCGACGCTAGTAAAGTTTCACGGGAATCAGATCCCGTTCGATTGTGGTCGTCCGGTGTTTCCAACGAAACGCCGGACTTTCACTTTTTCTTGATGTTCTGCCTCAGGAAAGTTGGGACGTCTAGGTCTTCGCCTTCGACGATTGTCGGTTCGATTTTTTCGAACCGTCCCCGGGCCACTGGCTCGAACTGCAGGGTTTCCTGCTTAACCTTGGCATGAGTGGGCTTGGGTTTCGCGATCTCCGGAGCCAAAGGACGGACCGGGCGTGGCGAGGGAGTGGGCTCAGGCTCATCTGCGATGATTTCTTCCTCAGGCTCCGTCTTTTCGGCCAATGGTTCCTGATCGACATCGAGAAGCGGCAAGGGTGCTGGTGGGTCGATAGGGCGGGCGGGCGGACTCTTTGTTGGAGGCCGCGACGGCCTCGGTGCCTCACGGCGAGCAACTTTTCGCCCGTATTTCCCGAGCAGCGTCACAACAACGGGTGCAGAGGGGTCCTCGGTCGTGCTCACCCCGAGATGGAGGAGCCCGGAGTCCGCCACGTGTTTCGAAATCTCCTCCAGAATCGTTCCAACCTCCGCAAACGAAAGGTCGGGAGGCCCTGAGACGTGCACCAAGAGGCTGCATTGATCATCACCCAGATGTTCGCGGCTCAGGAGCGGACTTCGCAAGGCTTGCTCCAAGGCCTGGTGGGCTCGATTCCCCCCCGCGGCGCTCCCGGTCCCAAATAGACAAACCGCCTCGCGGCCCTCGAGAACCGAAAGCAGATCGGGAAGGCCAACGGCCAGCGGGCCGGGGGTGGCGATCAGGCGCGATAGGGTGACTAAGCAGCCGATCAAAAGATCATCGCAGGCCCCAAATGTCTCCACCACGCCAGCGCGCGGTGCCGTCAGGTCGGCCATCCGGTCGTTTTCAAAATGAATCACCGCATCGGCGTGTTCGGAAAGTTCGTCGAGCGCGACCTGGGCTTGAGTCGATCGACGACGGCCTTCGAATCCGAACGGCGTCGTCACCAGGGCAATGAGGAGCGCACCATTCTTCTTGATGAGCTCGGCAACAATGCCCGCCGCTCCCGATCCCGTCCCACCCCCGAGGCCGGTGCAGAGAAAGACAATGTCTGCGCTCCGGACGGCCTGTGCGATTTCGGCAGACGACTCGCGAGCCGCATCGAGACCGATCTCCGGATCGCCCCCGGCTCCAAGCCCGCGGGTCGCCAGCGGGCCGATGGCCACTTTTGTGCCGACAACCGAGCAAGAGAGAGATTGCAAGTCGGAGTTCATCACGACGGAGGCAATGCTATCGCCATGGACGACCGTCATCCGATCAGCGAGATTAACACCGGCATTGCCGAGCCCGATCAGGAGCACCGAGGGATCGTTATTGCGGTCAAGAAACTTGGGAATCGTAATCATGGCATGGATCGGTTGGCTAGAATGGGAGGCGAAGTTTTCTCCCAGCTGTTTTCATAAGCCTCCCAAAGAACCCCTCTTCCGGCATTTCCGAGCGGACGGCTTGGGCGTATTTCGTCAGACCGATGCAGGTCGAGTATTGAGGGTTCTCAAAAGCTGAGGTCGGACCCGAGACCGCTTGGGCGCGGGTGAGGTGGACCGGCATCTCGAAGACCGACTCTGCCACCTCGCGGATCCCCCGGATCAGGCTGCAACCACCAGTGAGCATAATGCCGGCTCCGAGCAAGTGCTCAGGCACCTCTCCAGTGAGCCGCTTGCGGAGGAGGATAAAAAGCTCCTCGAGTCGGGCATGGATAATCATGTTCAGCATCTCCCGCTCGACTTCTTTGCCGGAGAATCCCGTGTCGTTCTTCAGCACGATTTTTTCACCCGGCAGAGACTTCCCGAGGACAGCTGAGCCCTCGTCAATCTTGAGCTTCTCAGCCCGCGTGATCGGAATGCGGAGCCCGATCGAGATATCATTCGTAATGTGATCGCCACCAACCGCGAGCACTCCGCTGTGCCGGACTGTCTCGTCGAGATAAACAACGTAATCCGTCACACCGCCGCCGATATCGATCACCACGGCACCGGCTTCCTTCTGGTTCTGGTCGAGGACAACCTGAGCCGAGGCCAGCGAGTTAACGACCACGTCGTCCACCTCGATGTGAAATTCCTTCACGCAGCGGATCGCATTTTGAATCCGTGTCATCGTGCCGTGAATGATGTGAAAATCGGCCTCCAACCGGCTCCCGAGCATCCCGAGTGGGTTCAGCACTCCCTCCTGACCGTCCACATAGTAGCGTTGAATGATGGAATGGAGAATCGCATTTTCCTTGGGCAGGCTGATTTCCTTCGCCTTGTATTCCACCCCTTGGATTTCCTCCTCCGTGATCTCTCCAGACTCTTCTGGAATCGCAATCGATCCGCGATTGTTAAAGCTTTGGATGTGGCTCCCGGTGACGGCGAGCCAGACGCTCTTGATCTCCACGTCGCTCTTTTCTTCGGCATCGGAGAGGGCTTCGTGAACGCATTTTGAGGCATTCTCAAAGTCGACAATTTCGCCCTTCCTCACGCCTCGCGACGGGGCTTCGCCGACGGCCAGAAGGCGAATCTCTCCGTCCTCCCGGCACTCGGCCACCACGGCACAAACTTTGGAAGTGCCAATCTCCAGTCCGACTTGGATGTCATCCCGCGCCATTAGTTTTTCCTCCCTTTCACTTGTTGAGCCAAATTCTTGACGTTTTGTTCCGGGGCCGCGTCCGCCATGACAAAGGTCACCGGGGTATTCCTCCGCACCATGAGATTCACAGACTCCAACTCGCGTCCACTGTCGCGGCAATGCTCGAGCAACTGCCGAAGACGCGCGAGCTGACTAGGAAAGTCCTCGGGCGCGAAGATGATGCGGGCGTTCCGATCGCTGGTGACTTCGATGCAGTAGCCTTTGGTGATATTCATCGAGCGGACCCGGAGGAGAGAGTCGGGAGACTTTGTGACATCATCGAGAAGGGCCATGGCTCGACGAAGGTCTTCGTTGTGAAGCGGCTCGCCGTCGCGAATATTATCGCTTTGCACCCCGTAAATCACCGGAAGGTGGTAAAACTCCGGCTGGACGAGTCGAGGCTTCATCAGAAGCCCAGATCCGTCGGCGAGCATCGCGAATTCGGGATCAAATGGATCGGCGTCCTTTTCTGGCGGAGCGATCCAGGCGACCGGTTCCCGCGCTTCCAGAGTGACGGAAATCCCATCGGGCAAGCGCCTCTCGATCGATACGTCCGCGACTTGCGGCAAAGCGCGGAGGGCGCTCTCGGCGGCGGCAAGATCAACACGAAAAATGTTTTCGCCTTCCCGGATTCCAAGAACGTCGACCGCGTCTTCGCGGGTCATGACTCCGTCGAGTTCGAGACTGAGTCGGCGCAGGGTATATTCGGGATTCGACAGAAAAAATTTATCGAGGGCCGTCGTGACGCCAAACCACCCCGCCGAGCAAACGACAACCAAGAGTGTGGACTTCCAGAAAAATCCACCGAGCTTCTGCCGACGCTGTCGACGGGCGGTGACGGTGCGGACTTTGACATCGAGAAGATGCTGTCCGCGAGCATCGCTCAGGCGACGGTTTCCGGAGGTATGCGGTGCGAGGCGGCGTCTCATTTTGAGGAAAACCTCCTAAGCGAAAGACCGGCGATATGCTCGCACAGTTCTGAGAAGCTCAATCCCACAACCGCCGCGGCTTTCGGAAGCAGGCTGGTCTCGGTCATTCCGGGAATCGTGTTGATCTCAAGAACACTCAATTCGCCATCCGGAGCGATCAGGAGATCCACACGAGAATACACCTCCAAGCCAAGCGCCGCGACAGCAGCGAGGGCTGCGCTCTGAACGGTCTCCGTCTCCGCCGTAGAAAGCGGGGCGGGGACGTGATAATCCGAAGCCCCTTTGGTGTATTTGTGCTCATAGTCGTAGAAGCCCTCGTGGGGCACGATCTCGACAACCGGGAGAGCTTCGGCCCCAAGCACACCAACGGTCAACTCGCGACCTCGAAAAAACTCCTCGGCCAAGACTCGCTCGCCATACTGGAAACAATCGGCCAACGCCGCCGGAAGCTCATCCGGAGTCGAAACGATGTGGACGCCGACACTCGATCCTTGCCGCGGGGCTTTCACCACATAAGGAAAGTCAAATTTTGGCACCTCATGCGAGGTAAGGATTTGCCACGCAGCCGTCGGCACACCGGTGCGGCCAAAGCAAATTTTTGTCTCGATCTTATCAAATGCCAACCGGCTCGCGCTGGCACCCTCGCCCGTGTAGGGCACTCCCCTCGCATCGAGAATCGCTTGAAGCTCACCGTCCTCGCCGAATGTCCCGTGGATGACATTGAACGCGAGATCTGTTTCTGGCGGGAGCTCGAAGTCCGCCCCGGTCACGTCAATCTCCACGACTTTGGCCCCAGCCTCCAAAAGCGCAGCGGCCACAGCAGCTCCCGAACGCAGCGAGACTTCCCGTTCCTTGCCCGGGCCACCCATCAGAACGGCAACGGACTTTTCATTTAAGATTTTGGCGAAAACTTTCTTCATCCTTCGACTCCCACAATTTGAACTTCCGTTTCCAAATGGATTCCGCGATTGCGATCGGCAGCCGCACGAATCTCCTCGATCAATGTCAGCACATCGGCGGCTGTCGCCCCCCCGTCATTGACGATAAAGTTCCCGTGCATCTCGGACACCCGCGCCCGACCGACCGAAAAATTTTTGAACCCAAGTTCCTCAACGAGCCGGCCTGCAGGAATCGATTCGGGGTTCTTAAAAATGCACCCGGCACTGGCTGCCACAGGCTGAGTTTGCCTCCTTTTCTGCGATGACTCGGCGATGACGCGATCGATCTCGGCCCGCTCCGATCGCTTGCCCTTGAGCACGGCAGAGAGTGCGTAGTTCTGCCGTAGCGTGGGAACACTTCGGTAGTGGACCTCAAACTCCTCAGGAGTTCGTGTGAAAATGTTTCCATCCTGATCACAGAACCGGACGCGAACGACTTGGTCGAACGTTTGAACGCCCATCGCGCCCGCGTTCATGCGGAGACCGCCTCCAAGATTCCCGGGAATTCCCTCCATCCACTCAAAGCCGCCCAAATCGGCGGACCGGGCCAGACCACTCAGTTGTTTAAACTTCACCCCGACGCCTGCGGTTATCTCCTCGCTGTTCACGTCGTGTCGGAGGAATTCCCCTCGCGCCAGATGAGCGACAACGCCCGGGATGCCCCCATCGCGAACGAGAAGGTTCGAGCCCCTCCCCATCACCATGAAGGGGATTCCAGAATCGAAACAAAATTGAACCAAGTCCGCAAAACCCTCCTCGGTCTCTGGCTCCGCCCAAAACTGGGCCGGGCCGCCGATCCGCATGGTCGTGTGTTTGGAAAGCGGTTCGTAAAGCCGAATGGCACCCGGCCCCATCGCCGCAGAAAGTTTTTCACGGACGCCCAGATCATCGGCCAACCGGGCACCGGCCTCGTGGATATTTCCTGCCCCAAGAGTCAAAATAAGATCGCCCTCGCCGAGCTCGGCAGCGGCTGCCCGGTGAATGACAGAAACATCCGCCACGTGCCGGGCAGACGGGTGACCATGTGCTAACAGGGCATCGACAATGGTCTGGCCGGACACACCCGGAATCGGCTTCTCACTCGCTGGGTAAACGTCGGACACAAAAACATGATCGGCATCGTCAAACGAACGCCCGAACGATTCTTTTAGTGCCAGCGTGCGGGTGAAGCGGTGAGGTTGGAAAATCGTGATCACCCGCTTCCATCCACCCGTGCGCGCGGTGGCGAGGGTGGCGGCAATCTCGGTCGGGTGGTGCCCATAATCGTCCACGAGCAAGTTGTGTGCGGACTCGAATCGAATTTCGAACCGACGACGGGCTCCGCGAAACCCGAGCAGGGCCGCCGCGATCTTTTCGAATGAGATCCCTAGTTCGGTCGCCAAAGCCACAACCGCCAGCGCATTCACAGCATTGTGCGCCCCGGGGACATTGAGCACGATTTCGCCGAGAGCCGCGCCTCCGTGCTCTACCACGAATCTCGAACAGAAATTTTCCGTGTGAAGCCCGGTCAGTCGATAATCGCTGTCCTCCGCGTGCCCGTAGGAGATTGCCTTCGAATGGTTCGCACAAACGCGAACGGCTCCAGCATCATCGCGGCAGTAGAAGATATGTCCAGAGGTCTGGGAGACCAAGCGAGTGTAGACAGCATCGATCGCGGCGAGGTCCTTGTAAAAATCTAAATGCTCCGGCTCGATGTTCAGGACAATCGCGTGCTTCGGATGGTAGTTGATCAATGTCCCGTCGCTTTCATCCCCCTCGGCCACAAAATAATCTCCCTCCGAGTCCCATCGCGCATTCGTGCCGAGGATCGGAATCTCCGCCCCAACGTAGTGGGAAGGCTTGAGCCCGCACGCCCGGAGCACGTGAGCGGCCATCGACGAAGTGGTTGTTTTTCCATGCATCCCACACACGATGATTCCCTCTTTCGCCGCCATCATCGCCGCGAGGGCATCGGCCCGTCGGACCATCGGAATCCCGAGCCGCTGCGCCTCGTCGTAGGCAGGGTTTCCCGGTTTGATCGCCGACGAATAAATCACGATCTCGGCCCCATCGACATCCTCGGCACACTGCGGACTGCAGAACCGAAGCCCTTTTTTGCAGAGCCTCTGGACCTCGACCGTATCGACCTTGTCTGATCCGCTGACCTGATTGCCCAAGGCGAGAAGGAGGCCGGCGATCCCGCTCATGCCCGATCCCGCAACGCCGAGCAGGTGGACTCGGCGCGACGTCACGCCGGTGAGGGCGTCTTGAAGTTCCTGAAGCGTCATCTCCCCGCCTCCCTCACCGCTTGCTCCAAAAGATCGGCGACATTCGAGGCAGCCGATGCCGGAGGGATTCGCCGCGCGGCCGTCGACATCCGCTCGCGGCGCTGATCGTCGCCGAGCAAGTTCAAAATCAGCGCGGAAAGCGTCTCAGCCAAAGTGTCCTTCTCCACGAGCATTTCCGACGCCCCATTGCGCACATAGATCTGCGCATTCGCGGTCTGGTGATCGTCTGTGGCGTGAGGATAAGGAATGAGGATCGACGGGAGAGCGAATTGGGAGATTTCGCTCAGGCTGGATGCACCCGCTCGCGAGACAACAACATCGGCCGCAGAGTAGGCTTCCTCCATTCGGTGGTAAAATGGCGAAACATAGTGGGGAATTTCTTCCCGCTGGTAATTCGCGGCGGCAAGGCGGTCGTCACGGTCCCCGGTCAGGTGGATGATCTGGATGTTTTGTCCGGCCAGGAGCGGTGCGGCTTTGAAGAGCAGTTGGTTGATCCCCGCCGCACCTTGGCTGCCTCCCGTAACGAGGAGGGTCTTGCGATCCGGGGCGAGGTGGAAAGCTTTTCTCGCGATCGCTTGGTCCATCGCCTCGCCCAAATTCTTTCTCACCGGGGTGCCGGTCACAGCACAGGAAACGCCCGGAAGCCGAGCCTCGCAGTCTTCGAAGCCCAAAAGAACTTTTGTGGCAAACTTCGAGGCCAGGCGGTTTGCCCGGCCCGGGATGGCATTTGATTCATGAACAAACGCCGGAAGCCCGCGCATGCGCGCTGCGAGGACGGGCGCCGTGGATGTGAATCCGCCCATCCCCAGCACAACCGCCGGGCGGAACCGACGGTAGCTCTTCCGACAGAGCGAGACACTTTCCCAAAACCTTCTCAGGAACCGAACAAATGCCGGCGAGACCAGCATCGACGGCATTCCAATCGACGGAAGCTTCTCCGAGCGAAACTCCGGACGATCCTTTAGTGCAGTCGCATCGATTTCTTTCTCGGAAACAAACAACAGCACCTCGTGCCCGCGATCCCGCAGAGTCTCCGCAACGGCGAGACCAGGGAAAAGGTGGCCGCCCGTTCCGCCACAGGCAATCACTACGCGAAAGGGTTCCATCTTACTCATAATCGGGGCTGAATGCTTGCGCGGAGAAGGGCTGGCGCGAAACGCGGGACCAGCGGCATCCCGTGCCGGTGAATGTTTACGAGCACCCCGATGAGAAAGAGGCAGACCATGAGATTCGACCCACCATAGCTAATGAATGGCAGGGGCATACCCTTGTTTGGAAGGAGCGATGTCGTGACCCCAATGTTCACAGCGGCCTGCAACGAAATCATCATCACGGCCCCAAATCCCAGAAGCAGGCCGAACCGATCGCGCGCGTTCGCGGCCACCAGCGAGCCGCAGAGGCAGATCATAAGGTAGCCGACCACCGTCAGCAGTGTGAAGCGGAGCCCGAGCTCTTCTCCGATCATGGGAAAAATAAAATCTGTGTGGGCGTAGGGCAGGTAAAGCATTTTTTGGCGGCCCTCGCCGAGCCCGAGGCCCTCCATACCGCCCGAGCCAAAAGCGATGAGTGCCTGCCACTGCTGAAGCCCCTCGCCGAGGCGATAGTGTTCTGGATTGAGAAAGGCCAGGAGCCGCCCCTGCCGTTCATCAATATTCATCGCGAGCGCCAGAACAGCGCCGACGCCGCCGACGGCGATCAATGCCAGCCAGCGCAGAGCGGTTCCGGCGACGAACATGAGAGCGACCGCTGTCGCTCCAATCAGCGCAGTATTTCCAAGGTCCACCTCTAGGGCGATTGGAATAAGGAGCACGCTGACAATCGCGAGCGGAAAGACAAAACCTTTCCAAAATGTGCGTGAGTCTTTTTCAAACTTCGAGAACCACCAAGCCAAGAAAAAGATCGCCGCAATTTTCGCCAACTCGCTCGGCTGGACGACTCCGATCCCGACATTGATCCACCGAGAGGATCCATTGATTCGCAGCCCGATGGGCGGGACAAAGCAGAGGAGGAGCAGGACAAACGCGCCGGCAAACCACAGCCACCACGTCTGCTGCCAGCGATGATAGTTCACGCACGCCGCGCAAAGTGCCACCACCAGCCCGACTCCGAGCCACATCCCCTGACGTTTGACGAAGAAGTAGATGTCGCCATGAGAATCCCGCGCAAAGGCACTCGTGCTGAAAAGCATGACAAGGCCGAGGGCGATGAGGCCCGCGACCGTCAGCAGCAGGAGATGGATTCCGTGTTTCTGCATGGCGATTCTTTGTCAGCGTCCGGCTAGGGGACGACGAGCTTTTGTCCGATCTGGAGTTTCGTCGGATCCTCGATCTTATTGGCTTTGACCAGTTCCGCATAGCTCACCTTGAGCTTCTTGGCGATCGAGTAGGGATTATCACCCTTCGCGACCGTGTAGGTCGTGCCGGCCGCTTTGGTTTCGGGAGCCGCCGCGGGCTTGGGAGCTGGCGCGACTTTCGCCGCCTCGGCAACCTTTGGTGCAGCAGGCTTGGCGGCTGGGGCAGGTGTGGCTTTCGGCACGACCAGCGCCGGCTTGACCTCCGACGTGGTTACCTTCGGCACATCCACGGAGGGAATTCTCAGCGACTGGCCGACATGGATCGTCGATCCGCTCGTGATTTCGTTCGCCCGCTCGATCGATTCAACCGAGGTCTTATGCTGGCTTGCGATCTTCGTGAGCGTATCCCCGGGAACCACCGTGTAGGCGACTGCATCGGCAATCGGAGCGGGTTTCGCGGGCGTCACGGGCTTTTCCGCAACCTTGGCCGCCGGAGCGGTTGTCTCGACGGGCACCGGGGTGGGCGCCGACGTCTCGACTTTCGGCTCCGGCTGGGCAACAGCCGCTGCCTTGGTTGTGCGCTCGGCGGTCGCAGGACGGGTCTTCAGCGAGTTGAACGCGAAGACGCCTCCGACGGCGAGGACGTGAAGGGCCAAGACGACAATGAAGGCGTGTGAGAGCTTCATATTTGGCTCAGACTCACCGTCGTAGTCTTCGATCTCTTCGTTGCTGGATGCTGCCCGAGCTTGCAGGAGCGTGCGACGGGGAGGCAACCTCCTCGGGACACGGCGCGGCGTGGGCGGGCGTGATGTGGGTTTTGGTTTCATGTGGTTTTTGGTTTTTTGCTACTGAGGTTTTGGACTGCGGATTTGAAAACGTTGCCGCGTTCGCCGTAATTGCGGAACATATCGAACGAGGATGTGCCGGGGGAGAGGAGGACGACATCGCCGGCGGTGGCCAGGGCACGGGCGACCGAGACGGCCTCGTCGAGGGTTCCGCAGAGCGAGCAATCTGTTCCGGACCACGACTTCGCAATTCTCTCGCGCATTTCGCCAATAAGCACGGCCGCGCGGACCCGCTCGCGAACAAGGGGAGCGATCGCATCGAATTCGAACCCCTTGTCTTTCCCTCCAGCGATCAAAACCACGCGGCGGTCTTGCGAGCGAAGGGCTTTCTCCACCGCGTCGAGATTCGTTGCTTTGGAATCGTTGATCCATCGAACGCCGTCGAGGTCACGGACAAATTCGCATCGATGCGACGGTGGTGTGTAGCTGCCAATGGCGGCGGCGAGTTGGTCGAGGTCGACGTGAAGCGCATGGCCGATGCCGAGTGCCGCCATCAGGTTCTCTGCATTGTGGATTCCCGGCAGGCTGGTATCCGCTTGGTCGATCACTGGCAATCCGTGGTGGCAGATGATCGTTCCGCGCAGCGAAAAATCCGCGTCGTCACGAACTGCGCTGAACGTTACCTTCTGGGCCGCAATCTCCGGGAGGTCGTTGACCGCATTGACCACCGCGACATCGTCCGATGTCTGGTTTTCAAAAATCCGGAGTTTGGCCGCGCGATACTCTGCCATGCCAGGATACCGATCGAGATGGTTCGCGCTCAGGTTGAGCCACGCCGCGACCTGCGGACGAAATGTGCGAATACTCTCAAGCTGGAAGGAACTCACTTCGAGAACCATGACATCGAGCTCGTGGCTCTGGCGCACTGCGGTCGCAAATGGCAAGCCGATATTCCCGCTGGCCATCGTCCGCACGCCGACATTCTGGAGCATCGTGGTCGTGAGCTCGGTCGTCGTCGTTTTCCCGTTTGTGCCTGTAATGGCTGCCACCGGACACGAACACTCTCGGAATGCCAACTCGAGTTCGCCGATGATCGGGATTTGTTTAGCGACCACATTGCGCACCAGCGGAACTTCGGGATCGATGCCCGGGCTGAGCACGGCCACATCGTATCGCGAGGGATCGGAGTCCGCCGCCGAGCCGAGCAGCACATGGATCCCCCGAACGTGCAGCGAACCAGCCTTGGCGCGCGTCTCATCGTTTTCCAACGTCTCGCAAACCGTCACCAATGCGCCCTCCTCCTGGAGGAGCAAAGCGGCAGCCTGACCGCTATGGCCTAGCCCGAGAACGACTGCATGTTTGCCGCTGTAGATCATTATTTTACCGAAGTTTGAGAGTCGCCAGCCCGAGGAGGGCGAAGAGGACGGACATGATCCAGAACCGCACGATCACGGTATTCTCCTTCCATCCACTGAGCTCGAAATGGTGATGCAGGGGCGACATTTTGAAGATCCGCCGCCCGGTGGTTTTGAAGCTCGCGACTTGGAGGATGACCGACATCGCCTCAATGACGAAAACGCCACCAACAATTACCAGCAAGAGTTCCTGCTTGCAGCAGATGGCGACAGCACCCAGCACGCCGCCGATGGCCAGCGAGCCCGTGTCGCCCATAAATACCCGGGCCGGATAGGCATTCCACCACAGGAACCCGAGGCACGCCCCCAAGAGTGCACAGCAGAGGACGGTCAGCTCGCCGGAATAAACGACATAAGGAATTTGAAGGTAGCCGGCCGCTTTGAAATTTCCTGCAAGATACACGAGCACCGCATAAGTCGCAGCCACGGTGGCCGTGCAGCCCGTCGCCAGCCCGTCGAGCCCGTCGGTGAGGTTCACCGCATTCGAAGTGCCGACGATGACGAGAAGATAAAAGATGAACGTGAGCCCCCCCATGCTAAGGACAATCGGATCCTTGAAGAACGGGATATAGAGCTGCTGCGCGACTTCGGAGACTTTTGGGTTGCTCAGGAAAAACCATGTGAAGATGCCGGCAAGAACGCACTGCAAGCCGAATTTCAACCGGCTGCTAATGCCGTCGGAGCTTTTTTTGGTGACCTTCAGCCAGTCGTCGTAGAAGCCGATGGCTCCGAGGAAAAGCATGCTGAAAAGGACGAGCCAGACGAAGGGATTCTCAGGACGCGCCCAGAGCAAAGTCGAGATCAGAACGGCCCCAATCAAGAGGATTCCCCCCATCGTGGGGGTGCCTTTTTTTCCGCCGTGCAGTTCGAAAAGTTTATGGACTTCTTCCTTGCTGCGAATCGGCTGCCCGAACTTCAGAGAGATCAGCTTGCGGATGACAAAGTTGCCAAAAATCAAGCTCAGCAAGAACGCCGTGACGCCCGCACAGATCGCGCGAAACGTGATGTAAGAAAAAACGTTGAGGGCTTTGAAAAAATCGTTGTCCCCTGCCCATCGCGTGAGATCTGAAAGGTAGTAAAGCATCAGTTTTTAAAGTGTTCGATAACGGCTTCCATGCGAGCCGTCCGGCTACCCTTGACGAGAACAATATCGCCTGGGCGGGCGAGGCTTTTGAGCATCCGGGCCGCGGCAATGCTTTCATCCACCTCATGGGTCCTGCCCAACCCGGCATCGCGGGCGGCGGCAGCGATGGCGGCGGCTTCCGGACCGACCGTGACGAGGATATCAGCCGACCCGGCAGCTGACCGACCTGCTCGCCCATAGCCCGTAGCTGCATAGTCACCGAGTTCCCCCATTCTCCCAAGGACAGCAATTCTCCTGCCGGATCCCGGGAGCGCGCGAAGAGTTTTGAGAGCGGCTTCCACCGAGTCCGGGCTGGCGTTGTAGGTATCGTCGAGGAAGATCACTCCCCCAATGATCCGGCGTTCGAGACGTCCCCCGACGAGGTGGGTGGAAGCTAAGCCCTTGATCGCTTTTTCGATTGGAACGTCGAGGGCGAGACCTGCCGCGAGGGCGAGAAGGGCATTTTTCACCATGTGCTCGCCATTCGCTGGAATCGAAGCGTGGTAGTGGCCGGTCGGCGAAACCACGCGGAACGAGCATCCCGCGTCCGACTCGACCAGTGAATCCGCAACCAAGTCGCCGCCCGAGAGTCCAGCTAGGACCACGCGTCCGCGACTCCGTCCCGCAATCTCCGGCGATTTATCGTCGTCGGAAGAGAGAATCACCGTCCCCTCGGCCGAGACAGATTCGGCGAGCATTCCTTTCTCTCGAGCGATGGCATCCCTGGAGCCAAGATACTCAATGTGGGCCACACCGATGTTTGTTATGATCGCGACATCCGGACGGGCGAGCTCGGCGAGCGGCGCGATTTCTCCGGCGTGGTTCATCCCGATCTCCCAGACGGCCGCCGTGTCCTTGCGTGTGGCGGCGAGGATTGAGAGCGGCACACCGATGTGGTTATTGAGATTGCCGGTTGTCTTCACAACCCGGTGGCAACTTCCTAGAACTCCTGCCGTAAATTCCTTCGTGGTTGTCTTTCCATTGCTGCCCGTGATGCAGACGACCTTGAGCGAAAGGCACGACCTCCACGCGGCGGCCAGTCGTTGCAGCGCGGCGAGCCCGTCCGCCGCGATCAAGACGGGGACGTCGAGTCCGGCAGCGGCTTCGACGGAATCCAAAAGAACCGCCGCCGCACCTCGGGCGACCGCGTCCGCCGCAAAGGCATTACCATCAAAATTCTCGCCCCGCAGGGCGACATAGAGATCTCCGTGAGAAATCGAACGCGAGTCCTTACTCACGGTTGTCACGAGAACTTCCGCAGAGCCTCGGTGGAGGGTTGCTCCGGTCATTTTTGCGAGTTCTGAAAGTGTGATCGGATCCATGGTTCAAGTCTCCGTCCGCTTCGAGGCCATCGCCCGCTCGGCGACCGTCACGTCATCAAATACAATTTTTCTATCTGCAAATTCCTGCGTTTTCTCGTGGCCTTTGCCGGCGATGAGAACGATGTCTCCGGGCTGAGCAAGGTCGATGGCGCGGCGGATCGCTGCCTCGCGGTCCGCAATCGTTTCGAATCGAGCCCCCTTCATTCCGGCCTCGACATCGCGGAGAATCGCTTCGGGATCCTCCCGTCGGGGGTTATCCGAGGTGATCACGGAAAAATCGGAAAGCTCCTCGCTGGCAGCAGCCATCAACGGGCGCTTCGCCCGGTCACGGTCACCCCCGCAGCCGAAGACGGTTATGAGGCGCGCAGGCTGGAGCTCGCGGAGTGTCCGCAGCACATTTCGGAGTGCGTCATCGGTATGGGCATAGTCAACATACACTTGGAAATTCCGCTTTGCCGGCACGCGCTCGAGGCGGCCCGGAACTTGCGGAGCGTGGGCAAGTGCGGCGACGGACGCCCGGAGTTCGACCCCGCACGCCGTGGTCGCTGCCAGCGCGCCGAGCGCGTTAAAGACATTGAAAAGACCGATGAGCGGGAGCCGAACGAGGAAACTCTTCTTGCGCGCATCGAGCTGGAAAATCGTTCCGTTCGCATCGAACCGGATCGCACTGGCACGGAAACCCGCATTGACACCGCGGCCGAAGGTGACGGTTTTGACACGTTTGCTGAATTTCTCGATCAGCCGATGTCCATAGCGGTCGTCGGCATTGATAATTGCACATCCTTTTTTCCCCGTCTGCGAGGCGAGCTTTTCGAAAAGCAGGGCTTTCGCATCGAAGTAGGCCTCCATGGTCTGATGAAAATCGAGGTGATCCTGCGTGAGATTTGTAAACACGGCGGCATCAAACGAGACTCCATCCACGCGATGTTGGACGAGAGCGTGACTGGAGACTTCCATCGCGACCGAGCGATCTTGCGTGTCGCGCATCTGGGCCAGGAGGGATTGAAGGTCGATGGATTCCGGAGTTGTGCGCGGGGCAGGAATATCCTCGCCTGCCACGACATATTTGACCGTTCCGACCAAGCCACACGACAATCCGGCGGCATCCAGCAAATGCTGGGTCAAAAATGCCGTCGTTGTTTTTCCATTCGTCCCCGTCACCCCGACACACCGCAGGGCCGCCGCAGGGTTTTGGAAATACGCCGCTGCAAGGGCTCCCATGGCAGCCCTCGGGTTCTCAGCGGGGATAACAGGCACACCGAGGTCGCCCGGATCGTTCGCCCCAACGACCGCCACGGCCCCCCGCGCCACGGCATCACGCGCAAATCCCATTCCATCGAGCTTCCCACCGGGAAGGGCGAAGAAGAGGCTCCCGGGACCCGTCGTCCGCGAATCGTAGGAGAGCCCGGAAATCTCGGGATCCGCGAGGACAGTTCGGAGGCCGGCAGATTGGAGGAGAGCATTAAGCTTCATGCCGTCAATTCACTCTCCTCTCAACAGGCTGACCAAGGGCGAGCGGCGTGGCTCGCATGGGCTCCGCGCGAAGTGCGGGAACGAGATTAAGATAGCGGGCCGCTTTTTCCCCGATCCTGGAAAAAATCGGGGCCGCCACGGTTCCGCCGTAGTTCACCGCCGAAGAGATACGCGCGTTGTCGATCATCACAAGGCAGACGAAGCGGGGGTCTTCCGCCGGCAGGTAGCCCACGAAGGACACCACATATTGCCCGGGGGCATAGCCTCCGGCAGGACTGACCTTCTGCGCAGTTCCGGTCTTACCAGCCACGGAGAACCCAGAAACCTTCGCGAGCTGGGCAGTGCCTTGCTCGCTCACAACTTCGGTCAAAGCATTGCTAACAAATTGGGCGGTCGCTGGAGGCACGACGTCCCTCGTCACCTGCGGTGGCTTATCAAGGACGATTTTTCCGTCGGAGTCCTCGACAGATCTGACGATCTGGGCTGCCATGAGGTGACCCCCATTGGCGATCACCGACATTCCCATCGTGATCTGCAACGGCGTGACGGCCAGCGCATGACCCATCGGCATCCGAGTGATCGTGAGTTTGTCCCAGCGATGCGGTGGGTGGACGAGGCCCGGAATCTCACCCGGCAGCTCGATCCCCGAGCGTTCGCCAAAGCCAAACCGGCGAACGTATTCGTAAAACTTCTCATCGCCCATCATCATCGCCATTTTAGCCGATCCGATGTTGGAAGACTTCACCAAGATGTCGTGCACACTCATCGATCCGTAGCCGTGATGGTCGCGGAGGATTTTCCCGCCGTAAGCGAACTGGCCGTTCTCACAAAAGATCGATGTTTTTTGGGTGACCGTTCCCTCGTTGAGCGCGCCAGACGCAACCACGATTTTGAACGTCGAGCCTGGCTCGACCATGTCGATGACCGCACGGTTCTTCATTTGCTCCGGTCCGGCATTGCCGGGATCATTCGGATCAAAGCAGGGCCGACTGGCCATCGCGAGGATCTCACCGGTCTTCGGATCGACCATCATGACGACAGCGGTCTCGGGCTTGAGATCGTGGAAGGCTGTCTCGATTTCTTCCTCGACGATGGACTGGAGCCCCATGTCGATCGTGAGCCGAACATTCTGGCCGTTTTCCGCAGGTTCCTCCTGTCCGCGATAAAGCATGATTTCGCGACCGGTTCGGTCCCGCTCGATGTAACGAAACCCATCTTTTCCCCGCAGGTAGCTCTCCATGCTCATCTCGATGCCCTGCACGCCGGCGCCGTCGTGATCGAGGAATCCGAGAACATGTCCGAGCATTTGGCCGTTGGGATACGTCCGGACCGCATCCGGTTCGGAATACAAACCACGAAGTCCCGCCTCCTGCGCGGCGCTGAGGAGGGCTTGGGCTTCATCTTCCGGAACGCCGCGGCGGATGACGACGTATTTCCGGGCGGTCTTCAGCCTGGCAGCGAGTTCGGCCTCGTCGAGGCCGAGTCGAGGTGCCACAACAGCCGCCAGTGCTGCCGGATCCTTGATGTGCGATCCGTCTGCCGTGATGGTCCGCACGGGAAGGTTCGACGCCAGCAGCTCTCCATTGCGATCAAAAATCAAACCACGTCGGGCGTGGATGACCTGTCGCATGGTATGCTTCTGAGCCGCCAGAGCCGAATACTCGTCGTGCTTGTTAACCTGAAGATAGATGAGTCGGGCCGAGTAAACAGTGAAGACGAAGGCGACGGCTGCACAGGCAATTCCGGTGCGTGTGCGTGCCGTCCTCATCATTGACGGCGTCCCTCGTTGAAGGCTGTCCTGAGAACCCCATCGGCAGCGGCTTCGACCGGAGGAGTGAGTCGCGCGATGGCGATATCCTGAATCGGCTTGACCGAGATGAACCCATCCGCCACCCGCTGCTGGAGAGTCCGTCGGGAGGAAAGCTCTGTCACGCGCGCGAGAAGGACCTCATTTGCGGCCCGGACTTCACGGATCCGACGCTCGACCTGCCGAATCTCCTCACCCAGAGCAAATTGCTGATTCTTGATATAAACATAGACCAACCCGGCACTGCCGCACATCAGCGCGATGAGCAGCCATCGGATGAGTGATGGGAAATGGACAGGGTTGACTTGCTTCCGGCGGTTCTCAGACGTGTTCATTTTTGGGTCTCCTGGATTTTTTCGACAACCCGCAGCTTGGCGCTTCGGGATCTCGGGTTGGCTTCAGATTCCTCGATGCCAGCATCGATGGGATGCGGCGTTAGCAGACGGAAGATCCGTCCGGGATTGCGCCGCGGTTCGGGCCATTCCGGTCTGTCGATCCATTCCTGACTCCGCTCGCGGAACGAGTGTTTAACAATGCGGTCTTCAAGCGAGTGGAACGTGATGATCGCAAGACGGGCTCCCGGCGCCAAGAGCTGAGGCAGCGTGACGAGCGCCTCGCGCAGGGCGCCGAGTTCGTCATTCACCGCGATGCGTAATGCTTGAAAAATCTTTGTCGCCGGATGCCTCGCCCCAGTCCGGGGAACCACCGATGAGACCGCCGCCGCAAGATCGAATGTCGTCTCGAACGGATGCTGGATTCGCAGCGCAACGATTCTCGCGGCGACTTGGGCGGCGCGGGATTCCTCGCCGTAGTCTCGAAAAATCCGAACGAGCTCGGACGCCGGGAGATTATTAACAAGATCCGCTGCCGTTTGCGCGGCACTCTTGCTCATGCGCATGTCCAGGGGACCGTCTTTCATGAACGCAAACCCGCGAGCAGGATCGTTCAATTGGTGAGATGAGACACCGATATCAAGAACAATGCCGCCCAGCCCCCGGTGCTCACCCAGTTTCTCCAAGACCGCGCCCGCATCGCGAAAATTGGCCTCCGCCATGCGCAGATGGCTTCCGAAGCGCGCCAACCGGCGTCCGGACTCCGCCAACGCCTCCGCATCCTGATCCAATCCAATGACCTCCGCTCCTGCCGCCAAAAGCCGCTCGCTGTGCCCGCCGCCACCGAGGGTCCCATCCAGAAACAGCATCCCCGGCGCAGGACGCAGCAGAGCGGTCACCTCGTCCGCCATAACGGCGATGTGATACTCGTGAGTGCTTGCCTCAATGTTTTCCAAGTTGATTCCCAAGAGGTCGTCGGAGTCCAAGAAGTTCATATGCGTTCCGGGGGCGGATTTTGATGGTGGCGTGACTGGGCGGTTTGCCGTCGGAAGTTTTTCCGGCACTGAAGCCAAAGAAGAACGACCGGCCGCCCTTTGCCATTAGTCACTCCTCCTCATGGTTGAATGCCTCTCATTTTCAAAAATTATAGTCCGACAGCCTCCGCTGCCTTTTGGAATGTGGCGTAGCTGGCCGCAGCCGTCGCTTCGTGACGATCCTTCGCCCAAATCTCAAAACGGCTCTCGACCCCGATGAAGACCACTTCGCTCCCGAGCCCAGCGCGCTCGCAGTGCTTCTCGGGCAGGACGATCCGCCCCTGCTTATCGGTCGTGACAGTATGAGCTTGGCCGTAAAACGCTCTGATCGCATCCCGCTTTTCGACAGGGCTCAGCGTCTGCGAATCCAAGAACAGCTTCTTGTAGCTCGAGAGTTCCTCGCTCCCCATGACGAGGAGTTGGCCCTGTCCGGGGTGGGGAACAACATGGAATTCCTCGCCCTCACCCGCCACCCATGCCGACGGAATCGCCACGCGCTTCTTCGCGTCCAACGAACGCGGAAACGTGCCCAGATAGAGCGGTGGGTTTTTGGATTCTCGGTCCATGATTTCGTAGGTGCCTAGTGACAAACTCTGCCACGAGGCCCCACTATTCACCACTTTTCCCCACCGCGGTCAATAGAAATTTCTTAATTTGACGAGAGAATTTGAGTCTTTCTGAATCTTTCCCGCAAAGTTGTCCGGAATCCCGAAATAGCCCGTCAGAGGCCGAAATAGCCCGAAATGCTGTCATTTTAACGACTTACGGAAGCCGATAACCCGAAAGTTCGGAATGATACTTGTCCGGTTTCCCGCAAAGATGTCCGGAATCTGAAAAAATTGAAGGTCTGAATATCAGTGACTTGTGAAAAGTGGACATCTTTGCGGGAAACATTGGAGGGTGCGGGGTGCGGGGGTGTTTTTGGCCGGTTTTTGGATCGGTCGGATTTTGCGATGCCATGCAGAGGGTCTGAACTGACGATGCAAGGTTGTTTCAGGCGGGCTGCAATGGCGCTGCCTGGTCGAGTCTTGGCCAGGCTGGTCAGTCTCAATAAGGAGCGAACCTTCCGCCTCTCACTTTGCACTGAACTCCGAGGCGGCCGAGTTTCTCAAGAAGCCGGGTTGCCTCCTGAATTACGCGGCCCAGCTCATCGGCGGAAAGCCAGGCAAGGAGGGCTTCCATCTGGGGGCCGAGGATTTCCGAATTCCTGCTGCCCGATTCGGCCATGACCATGAGCACGGATCTGCGGGTGATGGTCTTCCGCTTTACCTGCCGCCCGCTGGGCTCCATTGCCTCAAGCTTTCCCTCGTCAACAAGTCCATATACGAAGTCGCAACAACGCCCCATCATTTCAGCGACCTCTTTTGGTTTGAGGAGTTCGCGTTCCAGGGCGAGCACTTTTTCAAACGGGCCGGGAGAGAGCGTTTCAGCATTCATCGGGAAAGGCTGAAGCACGGCTAAAACCCCCTTCGGCGCAACTCGGCGGCAATCTGGCTTCTCGCTGCATTTGCTGCTGCCATTTCAAGAACGCCAGATTCCGGGAGTGCTGTCGGATCTGCAAGATGCCTCACGCTGGCAACGAGTTTATACCATGCTTCGCCTTTTTGCCCTTTGGCAGTCATACCCTTTTTGGAGCGGAAGCCCCTGTTGTAAATCAGGAATGCCCCTTTCGGAGTTTTGACGAATGAAAGTTTTCCATCGCCAGGCTTGGACCATTCACCAGGGGAGCCAGCGGCCTTTGCCTGATTTGTCAGCGGGATCGCCAACATCCGACCACTCTTCGCCCTCACCGTCCCGCCGCGTAGCTTGTGGACAAAAGCAGGGCTTGCTATGGTGACGGTTGCTTCGTTTTCTGTTGCCCCGGTGAAGGCAGTTCCCCTTTTTACGATTTTGCTCCAAAAGTTCGAGCGAACCCAGCCACGCTTATTGCCCTCTGAATTCTTCCTGTCGAAGTGAGTGCGAAGAGCGTTTTCCACACCTTTTCCCATAGCCTGCATTCTGGGCCTTGATCCTCCCAGGCTAGCCACAAGATTTTTCAGCTCTGGCGAAATTGAGTCCGTGATCGTAATATTCATGAGATAGGCCCGATGTCCTTCCCGGAAGATCCCGAATAAGCGGCTTCTTTATATGGTAGCCTGTGCCGGATTGCAAGGGCGGGAACGCGTCAACGCGTCCACACCCAAACGGCAAAGCCGATCCAGAACAGGGCTGGACCAAAAACAATCAGGAGCGCGATAATCGTCACCATGGCTCAACGTCAATGCGTCTTGCGTGCCGGGGGTTCGCGTTGATCTTTGGAGTCACCAAGATAATACGCTGTCGAATCGTTTCCGCTGGAAGCCAAGGCCACTACCGCGAAGTAGAGCAACAGAAAAATGAGAACGACGGAGACCACGGATCAAACATGCGCTTGCCCAGCAGGAAATCAAGACGCGAAAAAGGGCGCGGATTTCTCCGCGCCCTTTTGGCTGGCTGGTTTGCGGCCTGGCTAACGTGCCGCCTTTTGTCGTGGCAAACGGCCGCGCGGGAACTTCCTATTCAGGAAGGCTGCGCGATATTCATCCTGACTCTCGATGCCTTCCGCAGTGCAGTATTTCTCGACCTGCCGCGCTCGCGCCATGGTGCGCTCGTAATCCATGAGGGCGAGCGAAATCAGGACGTGGGCTGCATTCGCCTGTGTGGCGAGCGGATCGCGAAGGTAGCGCTTTTGGAAGTCGGACAGGATGGAAAGGACATGCGCGGACGGTTGCAATTCCAGAATGGTTCCGCGCCCTTTGCCAGCGGGCTTGCGCTTGGGTTGTGCCGCTTTCATTCGCAATCCTCCGCCGCGTAGAAGGCCGCTGCCAGCTCATCCCCGAGGCTGTGTGATAGGGAGACAATCCCCGCCTGGAGAGCCTCGCCTTTCTCCCCGGTGAAGCTGCCGAAACGCGAGACGCCTTCCGAGTCTGACATGAGGAGCAGGAAGGCACGGGTCTCTTGGATGGCTGTCTCCAGCCGCAATTTTGGCGCGCGGCTTTCGCGGAAATCATAGCGGAATTCATCCGGTATTATAAATCGCGCCATTCGTGCGACGGCGGCATCGCGTGAGATCGGCCGCCGCTCCGCACGGTGGGGGATTCCGCTTTTCCCGTGCCAGTCCGTGACGAGCCAAAGATTCCTGGAAGGGTCCGCAAGAATCTCGCTTTCCCGCCAATCGCCGTTTTCCTCAGGCGCACTTTCAAAGACCAGGGAAAGCCTTTCCCAGCCCTGTTCCGCGAGCCATTCTGGCGTTTCGATTTGCGGGGCTTGGGAAACCGGAGCGGTTTCCCTGGTCAAGTTGCGTGCAGGAGGCAGGCCGTTCGTGTCGGCGTAGGCTTGCACTTTTCCTGCTGGTATTTTGGATGCCGTTTTTTTCATGCGGCCTCCTCTTCGCGGGCGATTGTGCTGCCGTTCCATCCGAGTTGTTTCATAAGCGGGGCGAGGGCCTGCTGATGCTTCCGAGCCCAGGCTTTTTCGCGCTTGGAATGGTGGTTGCCTTCGATGGTGCCGAGCATGTCGCCATACTCGCTTTCGAGAAGGGAGATCAGGGTGAGGCGGCACATTTCGCCGAATGTCCAGCTTTCCCAGGCGGCGACGATGTTCAGGGCATCGTAGAGCGCGGGCGAGAGCTGCAATTCATCGCGGAGGATTCCCTTGTGAAAGAGTTCCATGAAGAATTGCGCCTTGTTGGCTTTGGCCGCTCGATCACGGGCGGGCATGCGAGGCTCCCGGATCGCTTCGAGCGTTTCGGCAGCCCAGCCCAGGAGGGCGGATTTTGCCCAGGCTTCCGGGCTCTGTTTGTCGAACCGGGCACACCGGGCGATGTCCCGCAGTTCCTGTTTATCGAATGCCAGGGCGAGGCTTCCGCTTGGGAGCGGCGGCCGCGAGGATGCTTTCGAGGGCCTTGAGGGCGAGGCCGCGCGGGCTTGATCGGCTTTGCTCCCACTGTTGGAGCGTTCTTTTGCTGATTCCCCATTCTTCCGCCGCTTGGCTTTGGGAGAGGTTGAGACGGTTTCGCGCCCCTTTGATGCGCTCCGCGAGGCGGGTTGAAGGTTGCTCAGGCATGGTTTTGATGATATGCGTTTTGTTGTCATAGACATTCTGCTTTTACTGGTTGATGTTTGTGATAGCCGGGCGGGTGTTAGACGCACCTTCCCGGCACTTATCGAGGGCATCTATACGTTGAATGAGTATAGACGGCAAGAAAATCTTTCCGGTATTTATACGGGGTGATTTCGAGAGAGGCCGGCGAGCGATTGCATGATACAGGAACCCCGCAGAGCAAGCGTTTATGCGGGATCAGCGGCGGGCGGCTGCATCAAGGCGGCAGGCGTCCACGAGGCAGAGAATCCAAAGAACGATGGCGGGAAGCACCAGGGGAGTGGTGAAAACGATGGCGGTCGCCCAAGCGACACCCCGGCCAGTAAATCCGTTCTCAATGTGCCAGAAGCCAGGAGCGACGATATTTATGGCGGGGTTCATCAGGTCTTCATGCCTTCGTCTGCGATTGCCAAGACGATCAGAATTCCAAGCGGCGGGCAGATGATGCAGGCCGAGATAATGCCAATCCAAGCCAAGTTGAACAGAAACTTGTCCATACGGGAACTATCGCACGCATTGCCGCTTCATTCAATCAGATCGTGCCGGGCCGGGCCGAATGGCAAGCGTTGATGCGGATTCAGCGCCGGGGGTTCTTCCGTCGTTGTCCCAGTTGCAGCCAAGCCAAACCAAGAAAATGAAAAGCCCGAATGTGGGAAAGATCATCGTAATGGCTGCCAGAATGAAAAACGCGATCACGTCAAGAGTATGGCCCGGATCTCACGAGAATCAATTCATTGCTACGCGGGAAAGGCGCACGGCTGAGCGGTAGCAGAGCAACCAAAGAATCAATGCAGGAACCACAAGGGGAGCTGTTCCGAAAATGGCAACACACCAAAGGATGCCCGCGCCAAGGCGTCCTTTGTAGAGGTGGTAAGATCCAGGAGCAACCAGACTGATTGCCGGGCCAACTTTGCAGATGTCGGTGGAAGGCATGCCGGAATGGTGCCACACACGATGTTTGGAAGTCAATGCATGGAGGCCGCTCGCCTGTTTCGGGCCACCTACTTTTTCTCAGCAGGGAAAGCATCCTCTGCCGGAAATAGCGGGCCGATGGGTGCGGTTTCGTCGTTTGCGATTGCCCGGAGAAAATTGAACTGGCTTTCCCGTATCTCCGGAGTTGGAACTCCCATAAAACGCTTTGACAGTATGATTCCGGCTGCCAGGGTTGCTTTTGTAAAATCCCTTGCCGCAAGGCTATTGTCTTTGCCCTTCCTCATTGCTTCGTTATCCAGCATGCCAAGGTGGATCAGGTGCAAACGCCTGATGTAATTTGCCATGAGTTCGTGACTGTCGGAATGCTTCAACACCAGCCTTGGCATGTGTGTCCATATCGGCACCAATCGCTTGTAGGCAGGAAGCAGCAAGGACTTGAACGCATCAACAAGCAACATCTTCTGTGGAACTCCGAGCGCCTCGTTTTCTGCACCAAGATCAACGCACGTTCCTTGTAGGTAACGCTGAACGACAGGCGATTTGATTGTCGCATCGTCGTATTTTTTTGCCCGCATCGCTGCTTCTAAAATCGGGATTCTTCCCGTAGCGAACCACTCTTCATTCACGATCAAATGCCTACAAATCCGCAGGCCGATTTCCCAGCGGATTGCATTCCGGCCGGTTTCAAAAGCCGCCAACGCAGACTGTGAAATTCCCAGCATGTCCGCAAAGCCTGTCTGTGAAAGTTTTTCGGCCTCCCTCGCCGACTTCAAGCGCCTGCCCATTGCCTTTTCTGGCGAGGATGGTTTCTGGAGTGGCATTTACGACCATGCTTGCACGCAAAACTTTTTTTGAAAACCATATTGACATCATACTAGCTGCTAGTATTTGATACTAGAACTGCTGTTTATGGTTATCTCAGATCCAAGTATCAGACTCGTCCTCCGGTCGTTAAATGCGCGAATGGTGGCTCTTGGTATCACGAGAAGGGAGCTTTGCCGCCGAACCGGCTTATCTAGATCAGTCGTAAACAATGTATGTAGCGGCTTTGCGAATCCGGGAAATGGGGCAAAGCGACTGATCGAGGTTGCCATCGGTGCCCCGATTTGGAGCACGCCAGACGATTTCAACGCGCTGACGCAGATCGTGAACCGACATGCCCAGCAATTTCCGCAGATCACTCAAACCGAAAAATCCAAAAAATGAAAAAGCCGAAGAACCAGAAACCCGAAGATGCACCCGCCTCCGGCGAGGTGGAAGCACCGATCCCAAGCGAAACAGCCGTCGAGGTGGAAACACTCACCGAGGAGCAAGCAATGCGACGCTCGGCGGGGTGGACCGAGGACGATAACACTTCCACGGAAACCGCAGAGGAGCCGGAGCCCGAAGTTGATCCCAAGGACCAGCTCGCGGAGCTGGAAACGATCTTTGCGAAGCTTCCTGAGAAGCTGATCCGCCTCCGCGACCTGGAGGAACTGAAAGCGAAATACCAGCAGGAGATTGAGGATTTCAAAATTGATCCGCTTGCCGCCGATGCAGAGCGGCGGTTGAGCATCCGGCGATCACGGGAAAACCTGATTGAGATGATCGACATCGACATCTGGAAAATCATTGATTCGCCAGATCCCGAGAAAGCCAGGGCGCGGATTTTGGTGAACGATCTGGCGCAATGCGTCCGGAAGGCCATCAACCGTGACATCTCCTTGCTGTGCGATGAAGTCAGGGCCTTTGCCAAAGCGAATCCGGCCGTTGCATACCTTTTCGACGATAGCGAGTTTGGAGATGATCAGATCCGGAATCTTCCGATCTTCTTCCGGGCAATGCGAACGTCTGCGCTTTCGGACAATTTCAACGCCTATTGGACGCAGTGGGGCGCTGAAAGGCTGGAGGAGGAGGTTCCGAAATTCATGGAACTTATCCGCCGCACCGTTAATGGGGAGCGGATCTTGGTTCTTCCCAAAGCTGCCTGATTTCGATGCCTGGTCAGCAAAACATTGTTAGTGACGCGGTGCGGTTGCTTTTTCATGAGCCCGGTCCGGCGTCCTGCATAGCCCCTCGCGCGTTTGCCCACCGCGCGGGGGGCACATTTTTTGATCTGTGAACGCCTCCGCGCACATATCGCAAGACCGCATCGAGCGGTCTATCCAATCGCGATTCGCTCCGCTGGCGAGCCTCACGCCCGCCCGCCTGGTTTCCCAGCTTGACGCCTTCAACTCGGGGTATCTCGCGGAAGCCGCTCGGACGTGGGATGCGATGCTCCGGCGCGATGACCGGCTCCCCGCCTTGGCTCAGAAACGCTACTCGGCTGTAGCCCGTTGCGGGTTCGATGTCGTGACGGTCGATTGCGCGGGGGACGATGCCAAAGAGGCCGAGGCGAAAGAGCACGCGAAGAAGATCGAATATTTTTTGAACCACCTCACGGCAACGAATGCCCTGGATGAAAACCAGCGGGGCGGGTTCTCTCTCTTGGTGCGCCAGATGGCCTCCGCCATCGGAATGCGCTATGCGGTGCATGAAATTGCCTGGCAGGAAGAGGAGGGCGGGTTGTCGGCGACGTTGCGGCATGTGCCGTTGTGGTTTTTTGAAAATCGCACGGGGCGGATGCGGTTTCTGATCGAGGATAACGGGATTGCCGGAATCGACATGCCGGAAGACGAATGGCTTGTCACGGTGGGCGCTGGCCTGATGGAAGCCTCCTCTGTGGCGTGGATGTATAAGCGACTGCCTCTGCGGGACTGGCTGGAATTCTCCGAAAAATATGGTTTCCCAGGCGTGCTAGGAAAAACGGCCGCCGCCAAAGGCACTGCCGAATGGGAGGCAATGGCGGATGCCGTAAGGGCATTTGGGAACGATTGGGGCGCGGTATGCAATACCGGGGAAAGCCTGGAATTGATCGAGACGAAAGGCGGGGATGCGGGGTTGCCTTTTGAGTTGCTCATTGAGCGCATGGACAAGGCACTGGCCATCATGTGGCGCGGCGGGGATCTCGGAACCGCGAGCGGCACCGGGGCGGCGGCGACCGGGGCGAGCCTACAAGGGAATGAAACGCAGGTCCTGGAGCAGGCCGATGCAGCATGGTTGAGCGAGGCCATTCAGACGGGCCTGATCCGCCAGGTGATCGAATACCATTTCGGAATCGGCACGCGGCCTCTGGCCTATGTGCAGATCCGCACACGGGACCGCAAGAACACGAGGCAGGATCTAGAGATGTTCAAAACCCTTTCGGCCCTCGAAGTTCCAATATCAGCCCGTTCAGTCCTGGAGCGTTTCGGATTCAAAGCCCCTCGCCCAGGCGCGCAACTCCTGAATCGGCCATGAAGATTTCCCCGCCTGCCGTTGGACCAACAAACCCAAGATTTTCTTCTCGGGGGATGCCGGATAAGCACCAGCGGCGGGCGGCTTTTTCTTCGCGGGCGGCAGCGCCATCAAATTCTGCCGCAACCCATTTTTGCGATAATCGCCAAAATTTCGGCCTGAGAGCACGAATCAAGGCATGGCAGCGCTTGGAGATTTGACGCCGTTGCAAGGCCCTTGCACGGCGCGGCGTGCGGCCAATGCGTGTTCACTCATCATTCCGAATTCTTCAATATCCGACATTTCGAAATGAAAATGGGAAAACTCACAGTGCAATCCCTCCCCGTAAAACCCGCTTTGATTGACCTGCGCCGGGCGGCGGATATTGAAGATGAGGGATTGACCTTCATCGTTGTTGGAGCATTCCCAACGGTCACTGTAGAGGATTTGCCGGTGTCCCGTCGCACAGGCGGGCAGGATGAGCGCACCACCACCACCGCACAGGGCGGCGGGCACCGGCAACATTCACAGAAAGGAAGGTAAGGCGATGGCTTCAGGTGCGCATAGTAAATGGAAAGCCAGGGAAACCCGCCGTGCGGAGTGCATGCACAAGATTTTAACGCGCGTTGCAAAGATGGGTTTGACTTATGATCGCATGTTCCTCCAAGCGCGGAAACTTGCGGGCTCGGGAAGGTTCTTCCAAAGCTACAAGCGGTGGGAATTCCTTTTCATCAAATGGAAAAAAGATCCTTGCCCAGAAGTGCTGATGAGGAAATGGAGGCCCGGCATACGGGAATCATCCGCTGAATTTGTTCCTGTGGTCGTGGCGTTCGCGATTGCCGCCCGAGTCACATTAAACGAGGCGCATCGTCAACTCGGCTTGCCTCTCTCATACAATACGGTTTTCCGGCACTGCAAAATCCGGCGCGAAATCGCGAGGCTCGCAGCCATCCGCCGCGCGCAAGATCGGCTCGCCCTGGAAGAAAAAGCGATCCTCAAGAAAATTAAGGGAGGAAAGCGGCCGTGAGAAAATACACGCTTGATCCTTCGAAACGATTCACCCCGAGGGTGAACGGCTCCCGCGCGGAATCCGCGCCTGCGTTCAGCGTCGGACAAATCGCCGAGACGGTGGGAATGAGCCGCAAGGATGTTTGGTCCGCTTTGAAGAGGATTCAGCCCATAGCGCCCGTTGTGCGCTCCGGAAATATTGCTCCCGGCTACACCTTCGAATCGCTGCCGGAGCCGATGAAAGCCAAGATCGAGCAACAGCAGCTCGCCTTGAATTATCGGAGTGCGGCGGCGGTTCTTGCTGCCCCCAAGAAGCAATGGCAGCCGGTCAAGCCATTGAGCGAGCAAACACCCGCAGCGATGGAATACGCGCATTGCCTGCAACGGGCGTGTGCCTTTTTCCTCGCGCATCGAAACGACCTGGCTTATCGGGCGGGTGAACTTTTGGACCGTGCCGCACGAGACTGGCAGGACGCTTTCAAGAAGGCTGCAACGCGTCGGCATGTCCGCCGGGCGATTGATCGGGTGCTTGAACGCGACGGCGGGCGCGAGGAATTTTCACGGGTGGAAATCTATCTCCCAGAGGCGAAAGATTCCGAGCGCCGGGCCGAAAAGACGGCGGTGGAGTTCCCTGCATTGACGGAAGCGATCGGAGTTCTGCCTGATGTTTCCGTCCTTTCCTCGACGGAAAAGACAACGGTCTGGAAGGCTGCAATGGACGATCTGGGATGCCTCATGGATGGGGGGATCGGGGAGAAAAATGCGAAGCGGCAGATTTTGAATTTCCTCATCCTGCGGGTGTCACGCCTTGCCGAAACTCCCGAAGCTTTCCGGAGACAGCTTGACCGCAAATGGAGGGTTTACTTGGAAGACGGAATTTCCGCCCTGGCAGACAAGCGGCGGCAGAGGTCCGGCCCCCGGAGATTTCAGCGATACAGCGGCCCGGAAAGTCTGTCGCCTGATGAATTTTTGCTTCTTGAACGCGCCAACAGTGTCGGGGGAGGGATCAGCCAGGCGTTTCGGGAATTGTATGTCGGAACGGAAATCGCTCGCGGCCATCGGCTCCAATTCAGTGCGGAGTTTAGGGCTGCGTATTCCTTCAATCCCCGCGCGACCAAAAGCCGCGTGCCCCACCGCCTTCGTGACAAGCTTCGCCCGCTCTTGAAGGCCATTGAGCCGCACAACCACGGGCCGCGCTGTGCTCGGCTTGCCTCACCCAGCATTCACCGCGATTGGAGCGGGGTTGCTGCGGGATCGTATTTCCAGAGCGACGACGAAACTGGAAATTGCCTCATTTGGTTTCCTTGCGAAGAGGGGGAATTTGAATTTGATGGTTTTCGCTTCAATGTGATCCGGCCCCAGATCCTCCCGATGGTGGACGTAAGGTCTGACATGGTCTTGAGCGTCCTTCTGATTCTCCGGCGTCAATACAACTCGCATGATATTCGCTCTCTCATTCTTCAAACATGCCTTGATGAACGAATCGGGCTTCCGTTCGATGGGTTCTATTTTGAGGGCAATATCTGGCAGGCCAAAAATCTTCACGCCTTGGTCAACTGGACGAAAATTGACGAAGCGTTCTCCCGCAGTGGAATCAGCCTCAAGTTGCGCCATGCCACGACGCCGAAAGCAAAAATCATCGAAAGGATTTTCAGCCAGGAACAGAACGTGATGCAAGCCCTGCCCGGTTATGTCGGCAGGAACGAAATGACAGCCGGATATGAGCGCGTCAAAGCTTCCCTTGCCTTGATGAAACGTGTCGGGCAACCGCGCAAAGAGGAGGTTGCGCCGTGGGATCATTTCCTTTCAGCCGATCAGTATCTTGACGAGCTTCAACGGTGCTACGAGCGATTCAATGCCGAGCCACAAAATGGAAAGCGTCTCAATGGCATGAGCCCAGCCGAGGCATGGGAGAAACTTTCCGGAGGTCGTCCGCATCATGTCGTTCCTGATTCCCTGCGGTATCTTCTGGCGACTGAGGAGCGCGAGCAGAGAGTCACGCGCGAGGGTGTGCGTATCCCCGCAAAACCAGCCGCGCGGTATTTTCTCAGCGAACGCTTGGGCGAGTTGATCGGAGACAAAGTCATTGTCCGGTGGAATGCCGAAATCCCCGGTCATGTTGTTGTAGTGCATCCCGAAAGTGATCCGCACGGGCAGAGTCCGTTTGTTGTGCGGGAAGCCGCTCCGATTCCCGCGCTGGATGCCAGCCGCGAGGATTTTTCAACTGCACGCCAGGCGCGGAAAGAATTCACCCAGTCGGCCCGGACCTTGTTCCGGATGCTCAAGCATGGATATGGGCGGACCGTTCGCGATGACCTGCTTGGCAACTTTTCCCTCCGGCTGGCTGGGGAGGCGCATGAAGAGGCCGTGCGAGGCCAGCAGAAGGAAGGCGAGCTTCAGAAGAGAGCCGAAACGAAGGTTCGCCAGATCGCGGCCCGCACCGGGTTTGATACTTCAAAAATCAAAAACGTCCGGCGAGCGGTCGAGGAGCTTGCCGGTATTGAAGAACTTGAGGCCAGGCTGATGGCCGAGGAGCACGAAAATGAATAACGAGAACAATTCAGACGATGAATACCCGGACGCGATCCATCGGGAACTCGCGCACCCAAGGAGCCGACAAACGGAACACGAAAAGCGAATGCGGGTCATTGATCCATGCCTTGTGGCCGCAAAACTGGAGGCCGCCCGAAATTTCATCCTCCCGGAAATCGAAAATGAAATGATTCTGGATGGACGTTTCCCAGATGCCATGTGGATGTTGCAATGGCTGAGCATGCCGGAAAACTACGCGGGCGGGCTCTCGAAATTCACTTCTGATTTTATTGACGAATGCTCGGAAAAGATCGGGCCTCGCGCCCTTGTCGCAAAGGGGAAGCGTGATCTGACATTGAAAGAGAGGGAGGATCTCTTGGATGAGTTTCCAAATGTTGATACTCTGTTTCCCGACCCCAACATCCGGGAGTGGCTTGGCTCCGTGATGGATGATCTGGAATTCGGCGAAATCATCAGCGACGAAACGGGAGAAAAATTGCGCAAATCCAGACTTGAAAGACTGAGCAATCTCGATTTCAAAGCCTTGCAGGCCCCCTGCATCGATGCTGCACGGGATGATTTGGCAAACTATTTTCACCAAGTCTGCACCGACCTCGAAACCCACTTCACCAAAGCGCAAAGGAAGTTCGGGAGAAATCTGGAGAGAGGGGGGCATTATTTCGTTTGGGCCTCCCGCTTGTGGTATTGGCCCGACATGTGGAATTGCTTTTTTGAGTGGATGGAAAAGCGGGCCGCCAAAGTCAGCGCGTCCATTGCGGAAACCTCCGTGACAAGGGAGGTATTCCGCTGGCTGGATCTGGCGAGGAAATCAAAGCGCGGAGTGATGATTGTCGGCAACAGCCGGTTTGGAAAGACCGAGGCAATCCGTTGCTGGGCCTCCATGTATCCGGGGCGGGCACGGATCATTGAAACCCCTTCATCAAGCGCAGAGGGGGATCTACTACGCGAAATCGCCCGTGCCCTTGGAATTCCCTACTCGCCAAACTCGACAAAGTTCCATGAGCTGCGGGCAGCGATAGATACTGTCGTTCGGCAATCCCAGGTCATGCTGATCTTTGACGAATTTCAATTCATGATGCCCACGAATGCGGGCCGTCGCAGTGATCCTCCACGCCTCAACTACGTGCGCCGGGCGATCATGGACATGCCCAGTGCAACCGCATTCATCTGCACCCCGCAAAGCTGGAAGCGGGTTGAGAAAAATTACCTGAAAGCCACGGGATACACGATCGAGCAATTCGAAGGACGTCTTCTCCGAAGCGCCGTTGTGTTGCCGGAGGAGCTGCCGCGTGACGAGATGATTGCCGTTGCCCGCATTCACTTCCCCGACCTTTCAGAGACTCACCTTGAATGGATCGTCCGGCATGTTCGGGCCTTCCAGGGAAGCGTCCTGAGCTGCATTGAGAATATCGCCAGGCTGAGCCGGATTTATGCGGAGGAGGATGGCCGGGCCACGCTCAAGCTGACCGACATCAAGCAGGCCATTTCTGATTGCCTCCCCGAGCGGGCGCCAGCAGCTCAAATGCCGGAAGAATCCGCGCCTTTGGAATCTGGCGATGCGCTCGCCCAGATTGTCGATGGCGCTGCCCCCGTTGCACCAATTTCCAGACGAAACGCAGGAAACCGGAACGGTTCCTTATTGAGACTGAAAAAGCCATCGAGCGCCCCAAAAAACCGGATCGAAGATCCCGCCTTGGTGATGGCTGACTGAATTTTTACGAAGAGCCCTGATTCTTCAAAAAACCGGACTCGTTCCGGAGGTTTTTTCGTTTTCACGAAAAAGTGACATCAAGTCCGCGAAATCCGGACATTTTTCCGGGAAACATACATTTCCCGCAAAGTTGTCCGAAATCCCGAAATAGCGTGGAACAGGCCGAAATAGCCCGAAATCCCCTTATTTTAACGACTTATGAATGCCGATAAGCCGAATCTTACGGGGGATACTTGTCCGGTTTACCGCAAAGATGTCCGAAACATGAGAAAAACGAATCGTTGATTATTAGGCACTTGCGAAAAGTGGACAAGTTTGCGGGAACTCGTGAGGGGTGCGGGGTGCGGTGTTGTTTTCGGCACTTCTGCCGGTTCGTGATGATTTAACGGTCCCTGCATACCTTCTGTTTTACCCGTGCAGAGATGTTGCAGGCGGGTTGAACTGGCACTCCATGGGCGAGTTAAGCTGGCCTCTCAGTCTCAATAAGGCGGTCTTCATACTGTCCGGCGGCGGGCAAGAAGATCATCTAGGGCACTCGCAGGAACTCGGAGGAGTTGACGAAAGCTCTTGTGTTTCCGGGGTGCTTTGCCGCAATTGACCCGTTTTGAAGTGCGGAGGTCCACTGCCGTGAGATCGCCAGACTCAACAAGATTCGTTACATGCTGGCAGTCTACTCCAATGGCCTCTGCTACCTGTCTGATCGTCAGCATTTGCCGACCGGGAAACAGGTCATGCGATGTCAGCGGTTTATTCATTCCCGCCGGGTCTTCGCCTGAACGTAATGCAGAAAGCCTCATCAGATTTGTTGAGCAAGCGCCATGATTTTTGAATCGAGGTTTTTGATCTGGCGGGCGTTGTCATTTTCTTTGTTGGCTTTGTTCTTTACGGCAGATGCGAGAGTTTCGATTGCGGACTGGAGTCCGGTGATCGCTTCCGCTGAATTATCGCCGCTGCTCTCAATTGCCTCGGCAGCGGCATTGACTCCGCTCGCACTGCTATCTTGTTGGCCCCCCTTCGCGGAGGATGTTGGATCGGCACCGAGAATCGACATTCCATTGATCGATCCAACCGGGCGGGATTGATTCTTCTTGTATTGGTCAAGCTTGCTTTGGCCGAGGGGAACATCTTCAAACGAGGCGTCGCTTTCGAGGATGCCTCGGCGGCGGCGGGTTCCATTTAGGATGTCGCCAGGGTCGGTTGGTGCGGTAGGCTTACCGGGAGATTCCACCGATTTTGCATTGGCAACGCGGCGTGCTTCGTCTTCGGAATATCCTTTGGATTGGAGGGCGATGTAATCTTTGATCCTTTGCAGCTTTGTCTCTTCTTCCTTGTTTCCACGTGCTTTCGCCTCGGCAAGCTCGATCTCGACCTTGCGCTCTTCGCGCTTGGCATCAAGGATTTCTTCCAAGGAGTTGCGGCGCGAGGTTGCAAGTTGATTAAGACTGTCTTCGTCGGTCACGCCGCGTTCGCGGAGGGACTGTTGCTCACGAGCTATGTCGGCTTCGTTTTTTATCCGCGCGGCTGACTCGCTGTCGCCGCGTGCTTTGGCTTCAGCAATTGCCAAAGTGGCCTTGAGGTCATCTTCGGCGGCAGCTGCTTTCTCTAAGCGGTCCGCCTCTTGTTCGGCGACCTTATCGGATCGCTGCCTCGATTGAGCGTCGGCCATTCGCGTGGCGAGGCCTTCATCGCGATATTTTCTGAGCGAGCGTCTCGGGGAGTTGATCGGAGAAAAAGTCATAGTTCGGTGGAACGCGGAGATCCCTGGCCACGTCGTTGTGGTGCATCCTGGAAGTGATCCGCTTGGACAGAATCCGTTTGTCGTTCGGGAAGTTCCTCAAATTCCCGCGATGGATGCCACCAGCGACGATTTCTCAACCGTGCGCCAGGCTGGAAGGGAATTCACGCAGCCGGGTCGGGCCTTGTTCCGGATGCTCAAGCATGGATATGGGCGCACCGTCCGAAATGAGCTTCTTGGAAACGATGCGCTCCGCATGGCCGGGCAAGCTCATGAGGAAGTTGTCAACGCGGAGATAGCGGCGAAGCCGACACGCGAGGCCCTCGCCGCCAAGGCGAGGAAGACCGCAGTTCGTGCGGGTATCGCTCCGGAAAAGATCAAACGTCCGGACCGCGCGGGCGGGCTCGAAATGTTGCCGGATCTGGAAGCGAAGATCCGCCAACGTGAGGCGCAAAAAATATGAAAACTATCGAAACAATCAACCCTCTCCTGATCGCAGAAAAGTTCGATGCCGTGCGAAATTTCCTCTTGCCGGAAGTTCAAGAAGACATCGAAAGAGAGCCGCGACTGGTTCAAGCTTTATGGTTTCTCCAATGGCTATCCGTCCCGGAAAACTATGCGGGCGGAATTGCCCGTTTTGCGCACGATCTCATTGAAGAATATTCCAATAAAATAGGTCCGGCAGGTTTGGACGCCGCCGCGAAGCTGAGTTTGCCTGAGGTCGAGAGTATTGTCGAAGAGACCGGCGGGGAGGATGTTTTCGCACCGCGCTCTTTTGCGAGGAAAATGAACATGATGCTATGTTCCCTGATCAGCGAAGATCCCAGCGAGCGTGATGAAATCGCCGATCTGAGAAAATCTGAGCTTTCAAAGATCACTGCCGAGGTCATGCACTCTCGATGCATAGACGCTGCAAAGGAGCATCTGGCGGTATTTCTGTTCGATGTTTGCACGAGCCCGGAAGTCACTTTCTTTTTTCCAGATACTCGGGGCAACCCCTACAGCCGCAAAAGTTCTCGCCTATGGTATTTCCCCCGCCTCTGGGAATGCATCTTCGACTTCATGGCCCGACACTCTGCCGATGTCGGCGGCGGCTTTGCCGAAACCAGCATCACGAGGGAAATTTTTCACTGGCTACATATCGCTCAGGACACAAAGAAAGGTGTCATGTTTTTAGGTGCGAGCCGCTTCGGGAAATCCCATGCAATCCGCGCCTTTGCCAAAATGCATCCGTGGAGTGTTCGCCTTGTTGAGTGCCCTGCCAGCGGATCGGAGAGCGATCTTTTGCGCGAGATATGCCGAGCCCTTGGGATTCGCTTCACAAGCACAACACCGCCTCTCCATGAGCAACGGGCAGCGATTGACAAAGTCATTCGCGCCGCCCGGTTTCTCCTCTGCTTTGATGAAGCTCAGACGCTCTATCCGCAGAACGGAAACCGTCGCACGGCCCCCGCCCGGTTGAACTACGTCCGCAGGCAACTCATGGACACTGGCATCCCGACCGCGTTTATCGCGACAATTCAATCCTGGCGGCAGGTAGAGAACAACTATTTGAAATTCTCAGGGTATGCCCAAGAGCAATTCGAGGGCCGTCTGGTCCGCGCTCCGATCCATTTGAAATCGGAGCTGACAGAAACCGAAATGCTAGAAGTCGCCCGGATTCATCTTCCCGAGTTGGACGATGACTACCTGCAATACCTGGTCGCGCCAATCCGCGCATGCAAAGGCGATCATCTGAGCTACATCGAGAACATCGCCCTTGTCGCGCGTCGCTATGCCGCCCAGCGCAAGCTTTCCGTCCCTCAAATCGAAGACCTCAAGAACGCAATCTCGGATGTCCTAGGATGCTTCCAATCTCCGACCGATGCAACCGACGACGAATCAATCCAAGCTAAAGCCCCCGCGCGTCGCAGCTCAACCCCCAAGGCCAAGGCGAGCAAACCATCCGGCAGGCGGACGCAAGGCGACCGGACGGGCTCCTTGTTGAGACTGGAACCGGCTAAAACCGGCGAGAAGAACAGGATCGAAGATCTTGCCTTGGTGCTGGCTGACTGAATTTTCACGAAGGACTCTGATTCTTCAGAAAACCGGACTCGCTCCGGAGGCTTTGTCGTTTTCACGAAAATGTGACATCGCTCCCCTCAATTCCGGACATTTTTGCGGTTGACATGCAGAATCTCGGCCGTGCTAGGATTCCCAAAGATGGCGGACGGTCGTTCGGCCCCAACGAAAGGCGGGGCTGAGAGGAAAGTCCGGACACCACAAGGCAGCATGCCGTGTAGAACGCACGGGAGGGACGGGCGAAAGCCGGTCTCGACGGAAAGTGTCACAGAAAACAAACCGCCCGGAGAGCAATCGATGGGTCAGGGTGAAAAGGCGGGGTAAGAGCCCACCGCCCCGAGAGCAATCGAGGGGGCACGAAAAACCCCATGCGGTGCAAGACAGAACAGGAGGAATCGGGTGGCCTGCCCGCTCCGCGAACGCGAAAGCGCCGCGGAAACCTCCGGGTAATAGTCGCAGCTCGCAAGAGCCGGGCCGGTCGAGAGACCGGAACGAGACAAATGACCGTCCAAGCCCGGAACGAAAGCTCCGGGCCGGACAGAATCCGGCTTACAGCCATCAAAAAAGCGGGGGTGCTTCGGAAGCGAGGCACCCCCGTCCATTTTTGGGCGGCGGCGGATTTCTGAAACCACCGTTTGACAACCGGTCGTTCCCGCCCCACCCTCTCGTCGCCTTATGCCATTTTCACAGCTTGGACTGACCAAGCCACTCTTGCAGGGCGTCGAAGCGATGGGCTACGGCGACCCGACACCGATCCAACTCCGCGCGATCCCGCCCGCCCTCGAAGGGAAGGATCTCATTGCGTCCGCCCAGACCGGGACGGGAAAAACCGCAGCTTTCGCTCTTCCGACGCTCCAGCATCTTGCCGAACACGGAAAATGCCGGTGCCTTGTGCTCGAGCCAACCCGCGAGCTGGCCATGCAGGTCGAGACCGCGATGCGCGACTTTGCCCGCTTCACAAATCTCAAGGTCGCATCAATTTACGGCGGCGTGGGCTACGGGGCGCAGCGCACGGCTCTCCGCGAAGGGATGGATATCCTGGTGGCGACCCCGGGCCGTCTGGAAGATCATCTCCAACAAGGAACAATCCGGCTGAATGATATTTCGGTCCTTGTGCTCGACGAGGTCGATCGCATGCTCGACGTCGGATTCCTCCCGCCCATGCGGCGAATCATCGCCAAATGCCCGAAAGACCGGCAGACCTTGTTTTTTTCCGCCACCCTCCCGCCAGAGATCGTCGAGCTCGCCAGCTTTGCCCTGCGCGATCCCGTCCGCATCGAGATCGGCGCCTCACGAAATGTTGTCTCGACCGTCAAACACGGCGTTTACGTGGTGGATCCGGGCCGGAAGTTCGACCTTCTCGTTGCCTTGCTGACCAAATCGGATTTCCAAAGCGCGATTGTCTTTTCGCGGACCAAGCATGGCGCGGACAAGATCGCCAAGAGACTCCGCGCCCAGAACCATGCCGTCGCCGTTCTTCACGCCAACCGCTCGCAGAATCAGCGGATCGAGGCGCTCCACGGATTCAAGTCGGGAAAATACGAAGTGATGGTGGCGACGGACATCGCCGCCCGCGGGATTGATGTGGCCGGAGTCAGCCATGTCTTCAACTACGACATCCCTCAGCACCCCGAAGACTACGTCCACCGAATCGGACGAACCGGGCGGGCGCAACAAACCGGCGATGCATTTACGCTTGTCACGCCGGAAGAAATCAAAAAGCTTACTGCTATCGAGCGGTTCATTGGCCAAAAGATCGAACAGCTCCAGATCGAAGGCTTCCAACCACCAGCCCAAAACTCTTACAACAACCAACCTGCCCGAGCACAAAAAGTCGAACCCCGCCTCGACGGCAACCGCCGGTTCCGTCCGAAAAAGGGATTCCAACGCCGCTAACCTATGAAACTATTCCGCCACGAAATCCATTGGGTCAACAGCTCGTTCCTCATCGGAACATTCCTGACGACGGTCATCGCCGTTCCGGCTTACATCTGGCACTTCGGTATTGATGCCTTCCAGATTGGCCTGTTCCTCTTCTTCGCGATCTCGACCGCAATGAGCATCACGCTGGGCTACCACCGTCTGTTCTCTCACCTCACGTTTGATGCCGCTTGGCCAGTCAAGCTCTATACCCTGCTCTTCGGGGCGGCGGCCTTTGAGGGTTCTGCCCTCTGCTGGAGCGCTGATCATCGGCGACATCACAAGTTTGTTGATCACGACGAGGACCCCTACGATATTTCCAAGGGGCTCTTCCACGCCCACATCGGCTGGTTGCTTTTCCGCACCGGCCCCGAGACCCCTCTCACTTGGGTGCGCGACCTCCAGAAGGATCGCTTGGCATGGTGGCAGCACAAATACTATGTCCCGATCGCGATCGTCGTCGGCTTTTTCCTGCCGACCTTGATCGGGTGGATCTACGGCGGCCCGGTGGCCGCGCTTGGCGGATTCCTCATCGCGGGAACAGCGCGTATCGTTTTTGTTCACCACATGACGTTTTGTATTAACTCGCTGTGCCACTGGATCGGAGACCGTCCGTATTCCACAGACTGCACGGCGCGGAACAGCGTGCTCATGGCACTGTTCACGTTTGGTGAGGGCTACCATAATTTCCACCACGAGTTCCAACACGACTACCGCAATGGCGTGAAGCCATGGCAGTGGGACCCCACCAAGTGGACGATCTGGATGCTCTCGCGAGTCGGACTCGTCAAGGGCCTGCGCACCGTGCCCGAGGAGAAAATCCTCAAGGCTCAGATCGCCGAACAAGAACGCCTTCTTCAAAGAAAGCTCAAGGCCAGCCCGGCCCCGGATGCGATCCACGAACTGATCGAGAAAGCCCGCGGCCAAGTCCACGACGCCGTCGTTCGCTGGGAGACTCTCCTCGCCCAATACCGCGAAGCCAAAGCCTCGAAGGAAAAGATCGCCCGCAGCGAATGGAAGGCATTGCGCCGCAATGTCCGCGAGGCCTCCGACCAGCTTCGCATGGCCATCCGCGAATGGGTCGAAACCCATCGCTTGGTCCCGGGCGGCGACTTCGCGTCCTAGGTCAAACGACCAGAAAGTGGCCGGACGAAAGTCGCGGCCAACCCGGCGGCAAGGCTGGGTTTGTCAGGGTATTCTGCCAAACGGCCGTCTGGAAAGAGGAGTCCGAATCCTTCTCCATAAGCGCGTCCGTTGACCACACACGCTTGCGTTCCCGATGTCTCGATTTGTCGCGCGGCACGGGCTAAGGCATCCCGCCGAGTCCCATCCA
>Ga0247843_1001902_pt1 | contig 40036 bp, 18 predicted proteins | sample LaCruzMarch2017__FD_192420 | JGI IMG/M metagenome (GOLD analysis project Ga0247843, IMG submission 192420) | Freshwater microbial communities from meromictic Lake La Cruz, Castile-La Mancha, Spain - LaCruzMarch2017_8m | ecosystem: Environmental > Aquatic > Freshwater > Lake | place: Spain...
GGAACTAGCAATTCCCTAATAGTTTATTTTTAATTATTAGACCACCCAAAATTTACATGGACTGCTGTATCCAACCTTGAAAATAAAGATTCTAAAACCGGCGTTTTAAATCTTCAAGGGTGTAAAACCTTACATAATTTTTATTTTTTTAGATTTTTTCATCTAAAAAAATAATTGTTGTTCATTAAATAGTTACGGGAACAAAAATTGTATCTACAACAGTTTCTACGGGTAAATTTTGATACGCCCAATTACATGCGGATTCTTTTACAAGTTCCCATCCTGCCGCCGCAATATCTGCACATAATGTATTATTGCAATATTCCTGAGTAAGAGGAACAAGACCTTTAAAACCATAGGATATATTTGAATTATTATTTCTCGTAACAACATAGTGTATACACCAATCTGTTGGATTCGTATCAGGCAGTATATCGAAAAAACCAGATTTGACATTAAAATGAGAATTAAACGTAGATAAATCAATAACATTAGATGTTGATGTGATCGTTAAATAAGATAACGGGTCCTGACTAATATTATATGAAGCCCATTGATTAACTGTCGTTTTAATATTATTCCAAGATAATGATACTACATCAGAAATAGTATATCCTTCAGATAGTTGAGTTGTGTCAGCAGTTGCTATGTGTAGAGAAACTCTATTATTTAATAGGCATCTTACCTTGAATTTTACCACAACATTACTAGTCGCATCATCAAAGTGTACAATTTTGACAGTAAAATTATTATTGAAATTTTCTAAGTTCATTTATTAAATAAATTTCTTCTTTTTAAACTAAATTAACTAACTAAAATAACATTATAAGTGATGGTAATTGTAGATGTTGGGGCAACTGTAGCAGTTGTGCAATAATTTCCACCAGAAAATTGAAATGTTAAATTTCTTGATACTATTGTTTGAACAGCACCGGAATTATCCGCACTAAGCATAAGAGTTATGTTATAAGTTTGCGTAGAGCTTGATCCATATATAAATATTTGATAAAATCCGGCAAGATGAGAAGCTGGAAATAAAATTACATTCGTATATGCGGCAGCAGTAATAGTAGCGGTTCCATATTTACCACCCTTAAGAACAGTCTGATTACCAAGGGTTAATCCTCCTGTAGCCGTTATTAATTTCCCACTGCCCATAGTTAGATTTTTATTAATAGTTAAAGTCCCACTATCAGAACCTGCAGTGGAATTTCCAATTCTAAAATCACCAGTAGTTTGCGTGCCGCCTATAAAAATTGATCCTGTAGTTAAATTATCAAATAAAAAACCTGTTGAGGTTATATCTGTTCCGTCAACACCATTAGAAATAACTCTACCAAGATTTCCTAAATATATATTTTTGCTTTGTGCTACAACAGTATTTTTATTAATATATAAAGTTCCACTATCACTGGCAGATGTTGAATGTCCAATTGTAACCCCGCCGGTCGTCTGGGTTTCTCCAATTCGTACGTTCCCAGTTGTAAGTATAGGCGCAAATCTCATTAGATCACTATTATTGAAGTTACTCAAGTAATTACAAGCAATACCTTTGTTAAAAGCACTAGTTCCAATGTTAACGTCACTGTTTAAAATAATTCCTCCGCTTTGACCAATTAATCCCAAATTAATAGCGCCGCTTGTTAATGCTCCTCCAATAGTAATAGAAGCTGTTGTATTTGACCCACCTATAGTTAATGCTTGTGTGGCACTTGTGCTATTAAATACTGGACTTAGGACAGACCCTCCTGTAGAATTTAAAGTTATCGTTTTATTTGCCGGTAATACAACAACTTTATTTATAGTAAGAGTTCCCAAATCAGAAGCAGGTGTAGTGTTTCCTAAAGTTATATTTCCGCTTGTTTGAACTGCTCCTAAAGCAATATTTGAAGCGGTCGTTGTTCCAAATAAAGATATCGCTGTAGTGGCACCGTTTCCAGTAAAAGTATCACACGCCAATGATTTTGAGGTTGCTACAACAGCATTTTTATTAATAGTTAGTGTTCCGCTATCAGAAGCAGGTGTTGTGTGTCCGATGATTACTCCTCCAGTAGTTTGTCCTGCTCCAATATTTATATTTGCTGATGTGTTTGTATTACCAATTAGTAATGCTTGTGTGGCACTTGTGCTATTAAATACTGGACTTAGGACAGACCCTCCTGTAGAATTTAAAGTTATCGTTTTATTTGCCGGTAATACAACAACTTTATTTATAGTAAGAGTTCCCAAATCAGAAGCAGGTGTAGTGTTTCCTAAAGTTATATTTCCGCTTGTTTGAACTGCTCCTAAAGCAATATTTGAAGCGGTCGTTGTTCCAAATAAAGATATCGCTGTAGTGGCACCGTTTCCAGTAAAAGTATCACACGCCAATGATTTTGAGGTTGCTACAACAGCATTTTTATTAATAGTTAGTGTTCCGCTATCAGAAGCAGGTGTTGTGTTTCCTATTCTAATACTACCAGAAGTTTGGACTGTTCCAATATCTATAGTTCCTATCAGTAAATTACCTGCTATTGTAATGCTTTGTGCGGTTGAGGTGCTATTATAAGACATACAATTTATCGACCCAGAAGTACTAAGAGTTAGTGAGCCAGTCCCATTTAGAGTTAAATTTTTTCCAGAAGCTAAAGTGGTATTTTTATTCACCGTTAATGTTCCCAAATCAGAAGCAGGTGTTGTGTTTCCTATTCTAATATTACCAGTAGTTTGGACTGGTCCAATATCTATAGTTCCTATCAGTAAATTACCTGCTATTGTAATGGCTTGTGCGGTTGAGGTGCTATTATAAGACATACAATTTATCGACCCAGAAGTACTAAGAGTTAGTGAGCCAGTCCCATTTAGAGTTAAATTTTTATTAGAAGCAAATGTCGTAGTTTTATTCACCTTTAATGTTCCCAAATCAGAAGCAGGTGTAGTGTTTCCTAAAGTTATATTTCCGCTTGTTTGAACTGCTCCTAAAGCAATATTTGAAGCGGTCGTTGTTCCAAATAAAGATATCGCTGTAGTGGCACCGTTTCCAGTAAATGTATCACATGCCAATGATTTAGAGGTTGCTACAACAGCATCTTTGTTTATAGTCACAGTACTTGTATCTCCTGATTCTCCTATTGTCACAGCACTTGAAGTTGTTGTTCCTGTCAATACATTGCTTAAAACCTTTCCTCCAGTAGAATTCAAAGTCAACGTCTTTCCGCTTGCTATAACAGCATCTTTGTTTATAGTTACAGTGCTTGTATCTCCTGATTCTCCGATCGTCATTGCGCTTGAAGTTGTTGTTCCTGTCAATACATTACTTAATACTTTCCCGCCAGTAGAATTTAAAGTCAGAGTTTTTCCACTTGCTATAACTGTATCCTTGTTTATAGTTACAGTGCTTGTATCTCCAGATTCTCCTATTGTCATAGCACTTGAAGTTGTTGTTCCTGTCAATACATTACTTAAAACCTTTCCCCCAGTAGTATTTAAAGTCAATATTTTTCCTGAAGCTAAAGTGGTATTTTTATTAATAGTTAATGTTCCGCTGTCAGAAGCAGGTATTGAGTGTCCGATGATGACACCACCAGTAGTTTGCACTGCTCCTAAAGAAATATTTGAAGCTGTTGTTGTTCCAAATAGAGATATCGCTGTAGTAGTATTGTTACCAGTAAAAGTATCACACGCCAATGATTTTGAAGTTGCTATGCTGACCGATGGATTTATAGTTACAGTTCCACCTGATGCATTTCCAAGTGCTATTGTCGATGTCGTAGTTCCAAAAAGAGATACTGCTGAACCAACAGCAGTTCCCTCTAATGTATTACAAATCACTTTCCCACCAGTAGAATTTAAAGTCAGAGTTTTTCCACTTGCTATAACTGTGTCCTTGTTTATAGTAACAGTGCTTGTATCTCCTGATTCTCCTATTGTCATAGCACTTGAAGTTGTTGTTCCTGTCAATACATTACTTAACACTTTTCCCCCAGTATTATTTAAAGTCAATGTTTTTCCAGAAGCAAGAACTGCATCCTTGTTTATTGTAACAGTACTTGTATCTCCCGATTCTCCTATTGTAATAGCACTTGAAGTTGTTGTTCCAGTCAATACATTACTTAACACTTTTCCTCCAGTAGAATTTAAAGTTATTGTTTTGTTTTCTGGTAGAGATACAAGTTTGTTAATAGTTAAAGTTCCAGAATCAGAAGCAGGAGTTGCGTGTCCAAGAGTTATACTTCCAGTCGTTTGACCTGCTCCTAGAGCAATATTTGAAGCTGTCGTTGTTCCAAATAAAGATATCGCTGTTGTAGCATTATTTCCAGTAAATGTATCACAAGTTAATGATTTTGAGGTTGCTACAACAGTATCCTTATTAATAGTGACAGTACTTGTATCTCCTGATTCTCCGATTGTTATAGCACTTGAAGTTGTTGTTCCTGTTAAAACATTACTTAGCACTTTTCCTCCAGTAGAATTCAAAGTCAATGTTTTATTTGCGGCTAAAGTTACTGAACCGTTTGATGTTACTGGAGGATTTATTGTTAACGTATCACCTCCTGTATTTCCAATAGATATTGTTGCTGGACTTACACTGGAAGAAAATAAAGAAACAGATTGGGTTGTTGTTGATCCTTGAATATTATTAAGATAAGCAGTCCTCAATGATGGAGACCTATATTTTAACAAAATTCCATCTCCACCACTTGAAACCTGAATGTAGACAGGATTACTATCATAAGTATTTGTAATAGTAAGATTTCCTGAAGAATCTAAATAATATATTGAACCTACACCTTGTGTTAATGCTGTTGGTATCTCAGATGCTTTCAAATATTGACCAAAAGGACGAAATGTAAAGTAATTTACTGTAGGTATTCCGATTGAAGTAACTACTCCGATAATTTCTAAATATGTAATAGATGAGGTGGCTAAAACATAAGTCCCTGTGCTGACATTCAATCCAATAAAATTACCTTTTACGAAACTATGACCATTTTGTAATACGCTAATATAACTTGTTGAATAATTACGACTATTAAATCTTGCTGTTAGATCACTTATAAATGTTTGTGAAATTGTAAATGTATTAGTATATATTGGAACAAGATTGGGTAAACCATTATCACCAAGCTGAAAACAATACCCGTTGATATTATCTGATGGTCCATGTTGACCTATTGTGACATCTAAACTATAATTATAATATTCAACGTCTTCTATAACACAATCCAAAGTTTGAAGTTCTGTATTAACATTACTTATAGAGTTTATTTTCCAAGATTGTCCACCTGAGTAATTTGATACCCAGAAATTAGGTGAGACATTACTAACAGTGTAATTATCTGTTGCCCCATTGATTTGCTGAGGATAAATCCTCAACGTGCAAGAATACGAATTGCCAGAAATTAACACAGGACTTAATATTTTAACCGATAAACATATCGGAGCCGAAGGTGATTGAAATGACATTATTTATTATATTATATATTATATTATATTTATTACACATAGACGAACATCCTAATATTCAGATTTTTATATGAAAAATATTACTATTAACTGCTAGATATATAATTTCATATAAATTATATGTCTGAGATTTAACTCGAATGTGGTTTCAAAAATGGTATATGAAAGATCGAAATTAATGTATTTATTAAAATTAATGTATTTATTAAAATTATCTATAAATTTTACGCACGAATTGTATTGGTTATGTCTCTTAAAGGGCGACGTTCTTGGTGAAGGTGTTGGAGATTGGGCTGAGGTTGTTGATGAGGTTGTGGCTGAGGTTGGTGTTGGATAGGGTCGGCATAAATGTAAAAACTTGGCATGTTCGGAAGATAGTGAAAATATAGTAAAAAAATACTAAAAAAATCAATTTTTTGTGACCGATAAAAAGCATGTATAAAAAATAAGATAAAATAAAATACTAATATTGGACTTATATAAAAATTAATTTATTTATTAAAATTATCTATAAATTTCTCGCACGAATTGTATTGGTTATATTTCTTAAAGGGGGGCGTTCTTGGTGAAGGTGCTGGAGATTGGGCTGAGGTTGTGGCTGATCTCTACCTAATGTGGGTCTTCCAAATCGAACAGTAGGTTGAGATTGAGCAGCTTGTGGTTGGATCTGGGGTTGGTGTTGGATAGGGTCGGCATAAATGTAAAAGCTTGACATTTTCGGAAGATAGTGAAAATTAGGTCAAAAAATACAATAAAAAATCAATTTTTTGTGTGAACCATAAAACTCAATAATAAAAAACGAGATAAAATAAAATATATTGACTGACTTATTACATAAAACAAACTATAAATATATTTTGGAAAGAATGTTAAGCCTAAAAGAAAAAATCTTTATTTTCAAATATATAAATTCTTCTCGGCTCAGTAACATTTGTTAGAAGTTCGGGATTATATTCAATCATCTTGCAACATCTGCTTCTTTTTGAGCATCTGCCTCCATACATAGAATTTGTCCCTTCACCACAATGAATGCAGTTATATTTGAAGCATTTAACACATTCATGATAATTAGGATGACATTTACCAATATGGCAATATCTAGAACTAGTGAGAACAGGTATTCCTAAAGAACTATCCGTTCTATTGATTCCAATAAAATCGTCATATTTATCTGCATCAACCGTAATCCATTTTATAGTTTCTATTTTATACAATGTCGCAGCCATATTGTTTCTATGATGGTCAAAATCAGACCATTTGTTTCTGACTATATTTGTCAATGTCGGAATGAACATAAATGAATGTTCATATTGGTGCTCTTGGAAACATTGTTGAATACAGTTCATATTAAAATGTTAAAACTTGAAAAATTATAAAAACAAAAAACAAAAAAAATCAATTTTTTAGAGGTGTAATACATGCTTTAATTTTACAAAAAATAAACAAATTCACTGATGTAGTTAATCAAATATTTGTCTAATTGATAAAATTTATCGTGATTGTATAATAAAAAGTTCAAATCATATTTATTTTTTTCATGTTTTTTTTCCAATATTTTTATCATATTTTTATTTTTATTGAGTTTTGCATAATGGATTGCATTTTTACGATTTTTATTTTGTAAATAAATGTCAGCACCATTTTTCAATAGAACATATGCAAATTGTAAATTTCCTGTTCTAGCAACCCACATCAAAGGTGTGTATTCTCCTTCTACCACAGGATTCCCCCATATATTATAAAAATAGTTGATATCAGCATTATTTTCGATTAAAAATTTAAAGATTTTAAATATCCTCCAATTAATAACCAAAAATATATTGGGGACAAATTTTCTATTATAAAAACCATTTATAATACGTCGTTTTTCTTTTTCTTCTAAATTGTTTAATGAACTCAACGCATTTTCTAACATTGGAATTGATCTTTGAATAATTGATTGTCTAAATTTTTTGAATAATTCTTTATTATTAACAGAAATCATCATTGACTTTAAATTCAAAGACTTTTTGTAGATTTTAAATCAATTTTTTTCAATCAAATACGAAGTTGTTTTATATAATATTTTTCCATATTATATAAACCTTAAAATAAATTTTATAAATTTTTTGTAAATAAGCTCATAGATAAGTTTGTGTTTGCAGATTGTTCATATGTTACATCAACATTATTTGAAACAAAACTTCCGCCAGATGAAGGGAATCCTATCGATAAATTAGTTCTCACACAATTTCCAAATGTGCTAAAAACAGTTAAACCTAGTCCTATCCAAACTGTTCCATTATATGAATAAGCTATTGAATTCGTTCCTTGTCCTAAAGCAATAAATAATGTTTGATTCCAGAATACACTATAACCACCCGTTGAAAATATAGTTTTTCCTAACCCATACCATGTGGTTCCATTACTACTATAAGCTATTGAATTTGTAGAACCAGTGCCAGCAGCCACAAAAATATTTCCATTAAAACACACATCATAACCAATCGTTGAAAATATACCAACACCTAATCCGGTCCATAAAGTTCCTCCATTAGTTGAATATGAAATACTATTTGTTCCGCTACCTACAGCAACTATTAAAGCGCCACCAGTACAAATAGAACTACATGTTGTAGAAAATATTGTTGTTCCTAATCCAGTCCATTGAGTTCCATTAGAAGAGTATGTCAATGTATTCGTACCTGACCCCCCTGCTATATAAATAGATCCATTCCAAATAATACCATATCCTATCGAAGAGAAAATAGTAGATCCTAATCCAGTCCATAAAATTCCTCCTAGAGAATAAGCTATTGTATTAGTCGATCCTCCAACAGCGATATAGATATTTTCATTATAACATATTCCATTACAAACAGAACTGAAAATTGATGTACCTAATCCTGTAAAATTCATTCCATCATATGAATAGGCGAGTGTGTTAGCTCCGGCTGTTCCACCAACTAACCATAAATTATCAGAATATAATACCGAATTTCCGATAGAAAACAGAGAAGTTCCCATACCAGTCCATCTAATACCATCAATCGAATATGCTAATGCATTTATTCCACTCCCGGTTGCTATTATAGATGTATTTATATTCACGTTTCCTTCAACGTTTAATTTATTATATCCAACCCATAAAATATTATTACATGATATTCCGTAAATAGTTGAATCAATTCCAATCCATGATATACCATCATATGAATAAGCTAACGTTCCAACACTATTTCCTCCAGCAATGAATAAATTTCCACACCATGACACGCATAATCCATTATTTGAGAATATATTTTTTAGAGTTACACCAGTCCATATAAATCCATCATAAGAATAAGCTATCGAATTAGTTCCAGTTCCAACTGCCACAAACAAATTATTACCATTCCAAGAAACTCCGTAACCAACGCTGAAAATAGATGTTCCTAACCCAATCCAGTTGACTCCATCCGGAGAAACTGCTATACTATTAGTTCCTGATCCAACGGCTATCCACTTTGAACCACACCAGGTTACATAATTTCCTCCAGTACTAAAAACAGTTGTTCCTAGACCTGTCCATTTATTTTTACCAGTGAAAGAGTATGCAATTGTGTTTGTGCCGTAACCAACGGCTATATTTATAGAACTATTTGATGAAACTGAATTTCCGCTTGTCGTGAATATAGTTGAACCTAAACCCACCCAGCAATATCCACAACAAGAATAGGCTATGGTATTTGTTCCGGATCCAACTGCTACAAAACATGATCCATTCCAATTAATACCTAAACCACTTGTTGAAAAAATATTAGCGCTTCCTAATACAGAGTTCCATGTTGTTCCTCTTGTACTATTTGCTATGGTATTAGTTCCCGATCCAACCGCAACCCATAGTTTTTTATTCCAAGCGACAGAATTTCCTTGAGTTGTAAAAATTGTATTTCCAGAACTATACCAATTTATTCCATCCGCACTATAACTAAGTGTGTTTGATGACCCACTTCCACAAGAAACTATTATATTATTAGGGAAAGTTATAGTATTGCGTCTAGTGTTATTATTTGAAATTGAATTTACATTATAATTGAGGGGAATATTAATCGTTCCTAAACCAGTCCAAATAATACCATTAGAACTATAAGCTATAGTATTTATACCAGATCCTCCGGCAATAAAACGTTCACCATTCCATGAAATAGTATTTCCATTAGAACTGAATATTGTTGTTCCTAAACCTATCCATGAAATTCCATTATACGAATATGCTATTGTATTCAATCCGGAACCAACTGCTATATTGATCAACGAATTTGTTCCGACATTTTGACATCCTGATGAAAATATTGTTATACCTAATCCAATCCAGTTGACTCCATCATTAGAATATGCTAACGTATTATCATTTCCTTGACCACCTGCGATAAACATTTTTCCGTTCCAAACCATACCATTTCCTTGTTTTGAAAATATAGTGGAACCTAGACCAGTCCAAGTGATTCCTTCATCAACTGAATAAGCTAATGAGTCAGTATAATTTTGATTATTTGAATACACATAATTTCCTTGAATTGAAAATAAAGTTGTTCCTAATCCAGTCCATATAAATCCATTACTTGAAAATGCTTGAGAATTTGTCCCATAACCAGAAGCGATAAAAACCGATCCTGACCAATAAACAGAATTTCCGCTAAATGTGAAAATCGCTGAACCTACACCAACCCATTCTGTTCCGTTAGATGAATAAGCTATTGAATTTACTCCTGAACCAACTGCAACAAAATTATTTAATGTAGGGCTATATACAACTCCTGAACCAAAAGTGCTAAAAACTGTAGACCCTAATCCTGTCCAAGATGTTCCACTAGAAGAATAAGCAAGTGTATTTACGCCTTGTCCAGTTGCTATATAAATAGAATTTCCATAACAAATTCCGCTTCCTTTAATAACAAAAATCGACGACCCTAAACCAGTCCAAGTCGTTCCATTATTTGTAGAATACACCAGTGAATTAGATGATAATGAATTATAAGAACTTGTTGATACAGCTGATGCTCCTCCACCAATTGTCGAGAATATAGTTGATGCTAATCCTGTCCAAATCACGCAATCTGAACTATAAGCAACAGTATTAGTTCCAGATCCTGTTGCTATAAAATACAATCCTGACCAATAAACAGATTCTCCTATTGTTGTAAATACAGTCGATCCTAAACCAATCCAATTTATTCCATTAGTGCTATATGCAATAGTATTAACTATTTTACCAACTGCAACAAAGAAATAATTATTACTAGCAACTCCATAAGCTGTTGTGAAAATAGAATCACCAATTCCATTCCATGTTATTCCATCACTTGAATAAGCTATTGTATTCGATGGAGAAATTTGAGAATTTTGTCCAACAGCCACAAATAAATTATTACCATAAGCTATTCCATAAACAGGTGATTTAAATACCGTTGAACCCAATCCAGTCCAAGTCGTTCCTGAAGTTGTTGAATATGCTAAAGTATTACTATTACCAACACTTGATAATGAACCGTTTCCAACCAATGAAAATACAGATGTTGATAATCCGGTCCATGTCAACCCATTCGAACTATAAGATACAGTATTTGTTCCAAAACCTGTGACAACAAAATAAATTCCAGACCAAGAAATCCCTAAACCTTCTGCACTAAAAACTGTTAGACCTAAACCAGTCCAAGTTGTTCCATTATAAGAATAGATCATTGAGTTAACTGAACCTTGCCCCACTGCGACATATAAATTTAACAAAGAACTCCATGTAACCGCGTTACCAGAATAATCAAATATAGTATTTCCTAGTCCAGTCCAAGTTGATCCATTACTTGAATAAGCTAATGTATTTGTGCCTTGCCCAGTTGCTATATATAAAGAATTTCCATAACACATTCCATTACCTTGAATAGAAAAAACAGTTAGACCTAAACCAGTCCATGATGGCGGATTAGTGGGGGTATATGTAAGAACGTTAGTTGATTTTAGAAAAGTAACTTGATTACCAGATGTGCTATATATTGAAGTTCCTAATCCAACCCATTGTGTTCCATTCAAACTATAAGCTAAAGTATTCGTTCCGCTTCCAGTTGAAACCCATGCATTTAATACAAAATTATAGTCAACTCCTTTACCAGATATTGAAAATATCGTCGAAGCGAGTCCTGTCCAGTTCGCTCCATTAGAAGAATAAGCTAAAGTATTTGTTCCTTGTCCTAAAACAATCCATAAATTATTAGCAAATTTTACTTTATATCCACCAGTTGAAAAAACGGTTGTTCCTAATCCAATCCAATTTCCATTAGATGAATACCCAATTGTATTCGTTCCCGTTCCAACTGCAACAAACAATGAATTTCCATAAGCAACATCATACCCTTGTGTGAAAAAGTTATTTAAAGGAGACCATGAAGTGGGTGTATTCGTTGCCGATGTCAATGTAGTGTATAAAGTTGATGATATATTATATTTTCCAACAGCTACCCAGAGATTAGTTCCATTAAAAGCTGCACCAAACCCTACACTTGAAGTGTAATTTGAACCAACAGTAACTGGCGTCCAACTACTTCCATTTGTGGAATAATAAATTAAATTACTGTTACCTCCTGAAACAAAAATACCATTACTAAATGATATTCCATGAATATTCGTTGTCGTCAAAGATGTACTAGAAGTCCAAGTTGTTTTATCGGAAGAATAATAAATTGCACTATCAGATGATCCCATAACATAAACATTATTTCCGCTAGAAACACAATTGGTATTCCAATTAAAAACTGCGCTTGCCACTCCAAAACCCTGTGAGCTGAAAATAGTACTTCCTAAAGAAGTCCATTGAGTTCCATTATAAGAATAGGCCATTGTATTTAAAGTACTATTTGATTGTCCACCGGCAAACCATTTATCTATTCCATTCCAAGTTATTCCATATCCGAATGTTGCAAATATTAGTCCTAAACCAGTCCATTGAGTTCCATTAGAAGAATATGCCATTGTGTTTGTTCCAGTACCAACAGCTATCCATAGATTAGATCCGTTGTGTGCTATAGAATTTCCATATGATGAAAAAATAGTTATTCCTAAGCCAACCCATTGTGTTCCATCACTTGAATAAGAAATGGAGTTAGTTGCACCATAACCAACAGCTACCCATCTATTAACCCCATTATAGGCAACCCCATTTCCATTGTAGGAAAAAATAGTTAACCCTAAACCTACCCACTGTGTTCCATTAGAAGAATAAGCAATGGAGTTAGTTGTACCATAACCAACAGCTACCCATAAATTTATCCCATTATGTGCAACGCCATTTCCAGAACCGGAGAAAATAGTTAACCCTAAACCAATCCATTGAGTTCCATTTGAAGAATACGCAATAGAGTTAGTTGCTGGACTAGATTGACCAACAGCTACCCATAAATTAGTTCCATTGTGCGCCACACCATTTCCAGAGAAACTAAAAATAGTTTGTCCTAAACCTATCCACTGTGTTCCATTTGAAGAATAAGCTATAGAATTAGTTCCACCACCTCCACCAAATGAAGAACCAACTGCAACCCATAAATTATTTACAGAATCATAATAAGCCGCTTTTCCATAGTATGCAAAAATAGTTCTACCTAATCCAGTCCATTCAGTTCCATTTCTAGAATAAGCTAAAGTTGTTGTACCTTGTCCTAATCCTATTGTTAAAGAATATCTTGATATTGTTGTTCCTAATCCAATCCATTGTGTTCCATTACCAGAATAAGAAACGGTGTTTGTTCCTGAACCAATGGATAAAAATGATTCATCTAAAATTTTTGTGATTGTTGTTGAACCACTTCCTTGTGTAATATTTGAATATGCAAGAGTATTATTACTAAAATTTTGAAAAGATACCTTTTTACCAGATGTGCTGTGTATAGCAGTTCCCAACCCAAACCATTGTGTTCCATTCAAACTATAAGCTAAGGTATTTGTTCCGCTTCCGGTTGAAACCCATGTATTCGAAATATCATTATAATCAATTCCTAAACCAGATATTGAAAATATTGTTGTATTTAATCCAGTCCAAATTGTTACAGTTGAAGCGTAAGCTAAAGTGTTCGTTCCTTCACCTAGCGCAACCCATAAATTATTTGCAAATTTCACTCCATAACCTGCTGTTGAAAAAACAGATGTTCCTAAACCCACCCAGTTTCCATCACTTGAATATCCTATTGTATCTGAACCAGAACCAACCGCCACAAATAAAGAATTTACACAAGCGACATCATAACCTTGTGTGAAAAAGTTATTCAAAGGTGTCCATGAAGTTGGCGGATTAGTTGTTGATGTTATTGTGGAAACAATTGTGCTGCTTTTTGATATATCATAGCCACTTATAGTTGCAGTGCATGTAATTACATTTGTGGCTCCAAAACCAACTGTATATATAGATTTTAGAACTGCATTTAAAACTCCATTAGTTTGCAAAACACCAGATCCGGAATATGACCCTGTAAATGCAATAACAGTTGAATCATTACTTGTCACAGTGCTATTTCCATCAGTAAAAAAATAACTTACATTAATGGAAGGAGATGTGAATACTAAACTACTGATAGAAGTTATATATAATGAAATTGGTATATTCATAGAAACGGTGATTTGTTGATTGGCATTCATACTAGTAGGAACATTAACTGTCCCTGAAACAATTATAGTTGTTGGAATATCATATTTACCAACGGCAATCCATGTTCTTCCATTATATGCAGCCCCAAATCCAAGATTTGAAGTATAAGTTGGTCCTAGTGATACAGCAGTCCAAGTTCGTGCATTATTTGTTGAATAAAAAATTGAATTAACATTACCTCCTGCTATAAAAATTCCCCCGTCATAAGATATTCCATATACATTTGACATTCCAATTGAAGTTGAAAACCATGTAGTTTTATCGGATGAATAGTAAATCGACGAATTTGATGCACCAACAACCCATGTATTATTTCCATTTGAAATACAATTAGATGGTATAGTATTTCCTAATCCAGTCCATTGGGTGCTATTATATGAATATGCTATTTTGTTTGTTCCTGACCCAACAGATAAAAATGATTTAGTGTCGATATTTATTTTAGTAGAATACGATCCGTTTCCTAAAGAATAAAATAAAGTAGTCCCTAGTCCTGTCCATGAAATACCATTCGTACTAAAAGCAAATGAGTTCAAACCTGAACCTCCTGCAATATAATATATTCCAGACCAAGAAACTGATTGACCTGTTGTAAATATTGTAGTACCCAATCCAGTCCATTGAGTCCCCCCTAAACTATAAGCAAGACTGTTTGTTCCTCCTTGTCCAGCGGCTACAAAAAATAATCCATTCGTGGCAATTCCATTTCCTTGAATTGAAAATATCGAAGAACCTAGCCCAGTCCATTGAGTTCCTGATAAACTATATGCAATTGTATTAACCGTGCCTTTTCCTACTGCTACAAATAAATTAGTGCCTGAACATATTGAATTTGTCTGATTATCAAAAATTGTTAACCCTAAACCTGTCCAAGTCGTTCCATTATTTGAAGAATAAGCCAAAGTATTAAAATTTATAACTTGAGAATATGAATTATTTCCTATAGATGAAAATACACTAGTTCCTAGAGCTACCCATACTGTTCCATTATAACTATATGAAACAGTATTTGTTCCTAACCCGGTGGCAATAAAATATAATCCAGACCAAGAAACACCTAATCCTTTTATCGTGAATATTGTTTTTCCTAAACCAATCCATTGAGTCCCATTTGTTGAATATGCTATTGAATTCGATGAACCTTGTCCAACGGCAACAAATAAAGACAAAATTGAACTCCAAGCAACACTATTTCCACTAAAACTAAAAATAGAATTTCCTAAACCAATCCAGGTTGATGCATTTGAAGAATAAGCCAAAGTGTTTATCGAATCTTGTCCAGCTGCGATATATAAAGAATTTCCAAAACACATTCCATTTCCTTGAATAGAAAATATTGATGATCCTAATCCTATCCAAGTTGTTCCACTATTTGTAGAATAAGCCATAGTATTTGATGTAATTGTAACGTTTCCTATATTGTTACCAGAAACGCCATATCCTGTTGAAAAAATACTTGTGCTTCCAGTAACACCAGTCCATGATGTTCCATTTGATGAATATACGATGGTATTTGTAATCGCTCCAACCGAAACATATTTGGATAAAGAAGAAATATAAGAACTTTCATATCCAATAGTTGAAAATACACTAGTTGCCAAACCAGTCCACTGTGTGCCATTAGATGAATATGCTAAAGTATTTGTACCCTGTCCTCCAGCTATCCATAAATTATTAGAATATTTAACTTTATTTCCGGCTATTGAAAATATAGAAGTTCCTAAACCAGTCCATTGAGTACCATTTGATGAATAAGCGATAGTATTAACTGTTCCTGTTCCAACTGCAACCCATAAAGATCCTCCATATCCAATTGAATTACCACTTGTGCTAAAAATAGTTAATCCTAGACCAGTCCATTGGGTTCCGTTAGAAGAATAAGAGAATATATTTGTACCTTGACCAACAGAAACATATCTAGAAGAACCATTATGACTCACACCATTTCCGCTTGTGCTAAAAATTGTAACTCCTAAACCAGCCCATTGGGTTCCATTCGAAGAATAAGCTAAAGTATTTGTACCTGACCCACATGCTATCCATAAAGAAGCATAGACTAAATTATTACATCCTGTTGTGAAAATAGTTGAACCTAAACCATTCCATACAGTTCCTTCAATTGAATAAGCCAATGTATTTGATCCAGTACCACCAGAAATCCACAATCCTCCTCCATAATAAATAGAATATCCAGATGAAAATATTGATGTTCCTAAACCAATCCAGTTAGTTGTATTATAAGAATATGCTATAGAATTAGATCCTGTTCCAACAGCAACAAATAAGTCACCTGGATAGCTAATACTTCCTGAAGATATAGAAGATGCTCCATTACCTATTCCAGTAAATATACTAGTTCCTAAACCAGTCCAAATAATTCCATCAGTGCTATAAGCAAATGTATTAGATCCTCCATATCCACCGGCTATAAAGTATAAACCATTCCAAGATATTGATTGTCCTCTCACTGTGAAAATAGTTGATCCTAAACCAATCCATTGAGTTCCGTTATATGAATATGCAATAGTATTTGTTCCATATCCTACAGATGTGTAAATAAAATTATTATAACAACATCCATAGCCTGAATTTGAGAATATAGTTAATCCTAATCCAGTCCATTGAGTTCCATTCGACGAATATCCTATACTATTTATACCCTGACCAACTGCTATGAATAAATTATTACCCCAACATAAACCATTGACTTGAATAAATATAGAATATCCAAGTCCGGTCCAAGATGTTCCATTTGTAGTTGAATATGCTAAAGTATTATTCAATACTAATTGAGATGCGGTGCTATTTCCAAAAGTGCTATGTACTGTATTTCCTAATCCTGTCCAGATTATTCCATTATAAGAATAAGCCACTGAATTTACTCCATAACCATTTGCTATAAAAATAGAACCTGACCATGAGACTCCGTTACCTTTTATAAAAATAGAAGTTCCTAATCCAGTCCATCTTGTACCAGTTGTTGAATATGCTATAGAATTTAACAAACCAAAACCGACAGCTACAAACAATGACAGTGATGAACTCCAATCGACATCATTTCCGCTAATATTGAAAATTGAAGTTCCTGATCCAACCCATGTAAACCCGTTATTTGAATAAGCCAATGAGTTTATTCCTTGACCAGTTGAAACATAAATCGAATTTCCATAACATAATCCATTACCTTGAATTCTAAAAGTTGATTTACCTGAACCAACCCAAGTCGTTCCACTTGTTGAAGAATAAGCTAAAGTATTCGTTCCATATTCCAATGATGAACTTCCATATCCAATATTCGCAAATATACTTGTTCCGGTTCCTGTCCAGATATATCCATCCGTGCTATAAACGACTGTGTTTGTTCCAGATCCCGTGGCTATAAAGTATAATCCTGACCAATATACAGATTGACCATAATTTGTAAATATAGTTTTACCTAATCCAATCCAAGTTGTCCCATTTAAACTATATGCGACAGTATTTGATGTTCCTTGACCAACTGCAATAAACATATACTCGTTGTACGTAACACCCATTCCAGAATATGTAAATATCGTTAACCCCATTCCAGTCCAAGCTGTTCCGGTGCTAGAATAAGCTAATGAATTCAAATAACCTTGACCCGTTGCTATATATAACCCATTTCCATAAGATATTCCATTAGTTTGTAAAAAAATTGTTGAACCTAAGCCAGTCCATGTAATTCCGCTATCATTTGAATAAGCTAAAGTATTAACACTATTATTTATAACAACAGGTGAAGTGAAATTTCCAGCGACTGTGAAAAATGTAGTTCCCACACCAGTCCATACAGTTCCGTTATAACTATAAGCTATACTATTAATTAAACAATATCCATTTGCAACAAAATAATTTCCAGACCAAGAAACACCTCGTCCTTGATACCCAAAAACCGTAGTACCTAATCCAGTCCATTGCGTTCCATTCGTTGAATATGCTATTGTGTTTACACCTTGTCCAACGGAAATAAATAATGAAAGGGTGCTACTCCAAACCGCATTGTATCCTGTTAAAGTAAATATTGAACTTCCTAATCCAGTCCATTGTGTACCATTTGAAGAGTAAGCAAGAGTATTCAAACCTTGTCCAGTTGCCAAATATAAAGAATTTCCATAACACATTCCAAAACCTTGAACAGTAAATAGAGTTCCTCCTAAACCAGTCCATTGACTTCCGCTATTTGAAGAAAATGCTAATGAGTTTGATGTGCTTATATTTAAAGTTGAAACGTCATAACCAGCACTTGAATGAATCGTTGTTCCTAATCCTGTCCATATTAATGGTGCTATATCGGTAAATCTTAAATTTTGACTATTATATAATGTTGAAACCATAGATGTCGATAATTTCAAATTCCACAATGAAAAATCATCTATTGATCCTGTGTAATAATTATGAGGTGTTAAAGTGCTTATAAAATCACCGAAATAAATATCAGCTGTTTCTGCATTTGGAATGGAATAATTTCCAGAAGTTGTGCTATCAAGCAATCCATTTATGTATATCGAACATTGAGTTGTAGAAAAAACTACTACCAAATGATTCCAAACTCCGGAAGTTAAATTTGCAGTCGACGATGCATAAGAATTGTTTCCCCAGAAATAAACTTTACCGCTTGTACCAGTATTATAAAAAGGACTTTCAGATGATATAAAACTTCCTATTGAAAGAACGTTAGAAGAAGTAACAGTTATTGGCGTTGTGAAATAAATCTGAGAATATGTATAAACTGAATTGTATATTCTAAAATCACTTAGTAATGAACCACTACTTAAGAAATAATCAGGTCCAGCTTCATTATTACCGGCACCTATTCTTAAATTAGTTGATGTATTCATAGTGTAAGCCATTGTATATGTTCCAAGCAAAGTTCCATTTAAATAAGCCATGACTGTACTAGTCACTCTATTTAATGAAATAACAATATTTTTCCAAGTTGGAGACTCTGATCCAAAATTTGAAACCAAAGTTTGCTGAACCCAAGTACTGTTATTTCCAGTCCAAAACTTTAAATTATTACTAGAATCAACATAAATAATCCATCCAGAGTAATTACCTTCATTTCTACAAGATGCAATGGTTTGAAAATTACCGCTTCTTAAATAAACATAACACCAAACATGAATAGTTAAATTTGTTGGTGAAAATTGTCCAGTATTAGTTATTTGAAAGTAATTACTTCCATTAAAACTTGCACTTCCTACACCAGTTTGATAATTACTTGAATTGAATGTGACATTCCCATTATTTGTAAGTGTATTATTATTACCAGAAGAATCAATTGTTAAATTTGCAAGATTTGAATTAAATCCATATGATGCAACTGTAGGCAATGCAGTATTTTGTTTAGCTATTATAGGTCCTCCTGAACCAGAATAATTTACCCAACATGCAATAGAAGCTGATGTTAAATTATTGTATTTAGACTTATCTATAATTGTTAAATACCCGTTTCCAGGAAATGTTGCACATTGATCAATTTTTCCAGGATTTGATATTGAAACTGTTCCTGAGTTTATTAAATCGGTGTTATTTGATATAGTGTTAAATAACGAATTATTGAAAGTATAATATGATATCAAGTATGAATAATTTAAAGATATTGTCGGAACTGGTACTGCACCTGTTTGTAAATAATTTAATAAAACTGATGATACAGTAGCCATTTCACCGTCAGTTAAATTTTGATCCCATAATATTACATAAGAAACTTCCCAGGCACTATTTTGACCAGGACTATCTGATCCGGCATTAATTGTTAAATTTCCCGAAGATCCTCCTCCTTGACCAGTACCTGATGGAACTCCATCAAGTAATACATTACCTGGTGTGGGTGATGAATTTTTGGCACACGTAACCAACCAATTATCTAATGTTCCTTTTGATGACGCCGAAGTCAACCAATTATTATAATGAACGACACCTCTCATATTACCATAATGACCATGCAACAAATTTGAAGTTGTTGTTTGAAAAATTCTTTCTCTTGATCCGGTTCCTGTATATCTTGCAATTGTGCACATTGTAAACCTACTATTTGAAAAAAAATTACCAGGCCAAAGTAACGTCGATGTTGTAGATCCAGAAATTGAAGAAATTTTACTTGACGCTCCATTACTGGAAGACGAACCTTTTGTTATTGTACCAGTTGATGTCACTGTTCTTCCATTTCCTGATAAATCTGTCCATGTGTTTGTTACCGTACTCCAATTTTCTGCATCATAAATTCCCCAAGCCGGTTTAGAAGTTAATAATGATGTTAACGCATTTTCGATTCTATTAGAACCTTCAAATGAATAAAATGACGGAGATAAATTTAAATTTGAAGATAATGGTTTATATTCTCCGTAAGCTACCGTGTTCGTTCCTTGTCCAGTTGCAATAAAGTTTTTACCTGTCCATGAAACTGAAGAACCTAAAGTGCTAAAAATTGATATTCCCATGACTGTCCAAACAGTTCCATTACTAGTATATGCTATCGTATTAGTTCCTTGTCCAACAGCAACTATTGAATATTCATCACCGCTTACACTATATCCAATACTAGAAAATATAGTTGTTCCAAGACCAGTCCAAGAATACCCATTAGAACTATAAGCTACAGTATTTGTTCCTTGTCCAGTTGCAACATATAAATTTTTACTAGAACTATAATAAGAACTGAGACCTTGAGTTGTAAATATCGTACTACCTAATCCAGTCCATAACGTTCCTGTAGTGTTAGTTGAAATCGCTAAAGAGTTTGTGAATCCAAAAAAAGAAAATACTCCAGCTAAAAGAATAGAACTCGCTGAAGTCCAAGTAGTTAAATCCGGTGATGAATAAACAGAGGTTCCAGTACTTCTTAACCATAAACCATTATAAAAAGATAAACTGTTTCCGTATAAATTACCTCCGTTGATCGAAGTCCAAGTTGATCCATTCGAAGATGTATATATAGTTTCAGATCCATAATTATATGTATTAGTTAAAGTCACAAATGTGCTATTCACAAAACGAACTGATACTAAAGTTGCGTATGGATTAATATTTGTTAGATTGATCCATGATAAAGCATTCGTTGTTGAATATGCAATTTTTGATGTTTCTCCGCCAACTGCAACCCAAACACCGTTACCAAAAGTAATATCATACACAGTTGATCCTAATGTTAATGAAACTGATGAATTAGATGTAGACCAAGTTGTTCCGTCGGTTGAATATATAATATTATAAGAAGCTGAACTAGTATTAATTACAAATAAATTATTAATAAATCTAATCGTTGTGCAACCTGTAAAAGTTCCAGCTAATGTCCATTGTGATCCATTAGTAGAATAAGCCAATTTACCGTCTAATCCAATTGCAACAAAATATCCTAATCCGTAAGAAATTCCATATGATTGATATGCAGACGCATAACTGCCGACTAATCCTTGAAAATCTGATAAACTATAATAAGAAAATATTGTATAATCACTACTAGCGTTTGAAACAGCAAAACAACAAGTTTCACCTAATCCAGAAATCACAATTAAACCATTTCCGTAAGCTATCCCATATCCTTTTGCATAACCGTCAACATAATAAGAAAAATTCAGACTTATATTAGTCCAAGTAGTTCCATTTGTTGAATAATATAATAAAGCTGTAGATCTATAAGTCCCACTCACAAAAACTGGTAAGTATGATGTACCACTTGCTGATCCAGTCGATATTAATTTATTTGATCCGATTGCAACTGAAGTTCCAATAGATCTATAAAGTGTTGTTCCTAATCCAGTCCATTGTGTTGCATTAGATGAATATGCTAGTGTGTTAGCTGATCCTTGTCCGGCTGCAATAAACGTTGAACCTGTCCAAATAATTGAATTACCGCTTGTTGAGAAAACACCGATTCCTATACCTGTCCATGCGGTTGTTGGTGTTGAGAGAGTTGAATAACCAATAGTATTATTAACACCAGAACCAACTGCAACCCAAAGACTAGATCCATTATTGGCGACAGAGTTGCATTGAGTTGAAAAAGGACTAGCTAAAGTATTGTTATAAATATTAGAAACATCACCGGCGGTAAACACTTTATTTGATAAATAAAATTCATCAATATATCCATTAAAAGTGTTTTGATCACTTTTATTAGAACTTCCAATTCTTGCACGAAATGACGATCCCGTAAACATTGTAACCGATGCTGTATGAATACTAGTTCCATTAAAATATAAGGTTAATGCACCAGAAGTACTTAACGTCACGATAAAATTTTGCCAAACATTCAATTGATTTATTGAAAAAGTTTGATCAACTTGAACAACTCCTGAATCATTAATATATCTAAAAAGTAATAAATTTGTTGTGGCAGATCTACTAGTTGTTAGATAAAAAATAACATCGGTTTCAGTTCCAAAAGAGGTATTTCTAGCTAAAGCAAAAACTCCTTGATCAGTTGGTGTCCCCGAAGTTTGATTATACCATACACTTAAACTTATACCGCTTGAAAATGAACTTATAGGAATTGCTGATGAATAAGCAGCTATGTTACCAGATCCTCCAGTTCCATTAAATAAAGCTGATCCTACGCCATTATATGGATTAGCTGAAGAAAATGCAGCATAACTACTATTAATGGTTAAATTATATCCATTAATTACATCCAAAGCTAGATTAGATGATAAATTAAAATTGTATCCAACTACTGCAAGAGGAGGGTAATTGTTATAAAAAGACCAAGATGTTAAATTTGTAGAATAAGCCATTTTTTGTAATCCTGATCCTACGCTAACATATACCGATGAACATTGACCACTTGCTAAAACTATGCTTGAATTAGACATTATATTATTTCCAACCGAAGTAAATATACTACTACCAAGACCGGTCCAAGTTGTACCATAAGATGAATAAGCCAAAGTGTTTACTGACCCATTTTGAAGTGATCCATTTCCTGTTGCAACAAAAAATGTTCCATTCCAAGTCACATCATTTCCACTTATTCCAAAAATACTTGTTCCTAATCCAGTCCATGTTGTTCCAACAGTTGTTGAATATGCTATAGAATTAGTTCCATTTCCAACCGCAACGTAATTATTTATCCAAGCTGGATCAGCTGTTGTTGTAAATGGATTCAGACCAATCGCTGCAACAGAATTTCCTGATACAGAGAAAACAGTCGTTCCAAGACCTGTCCAATATCCTAAATTATAAGATGTGTATGCTATCGTGTTCAGACCTCTACCTACTGAAACGTAATTTGAATAATTTTGTCCACCTGCGATCATAACATTACCACCGTTTGAAAATATCGAATTTCCACAATTGAATATTGACGTTCCAATACCAGTCCATATTAAACCATCACTTGAATATGCGATAGTGTTATTCACACCTTGTCCAACTGATACAAAATATGTTCCATTCCAAACAACCCCATTACCGCATATATCAAAAATCGATGAACTGGCACCAGTCCAAGTAGAACCATCATTTGAATAATAAATTGTACTTTTATTGGGAAAAATTGGTATTATTACAACTAAACCATTCCCTGCAGTTGAAGTTCGACTAGTTCCCACAGCAACACCAGAAACATAATAAACAGAAGTTGAATTCGGAGCAGCTGAACCATCAGCGGAGTTATAACCGAAAACAGTTTCCCCTGTTATCAAAGTAAAATTTGAAGTTAAAGAAGATCCTCCACCTCCACCTGAATAATTATTACCACCACTACCACCTCCATAATATCCTCCACCTCCTCCTCCTCCATATGTGCCATTAGCACTTCCTCCAGTATACAATGATCCGTTTGATCCTCCGTTTGATCCGGAACCTCCTGCTGTTTGACTACCCCCTCCTCCTCCTGATTGTCCTTGTCCTCCGCTCAATGCTGTTCCAGAAAATGTCGCCGCCCCTCCAAAATATAATAATCCACCACCACCACCACCACCAGCTGTTGCAATATCTGTTCCAGATCTTTTAATTGCACTTCTTCCACCACCATTTGAACCATTACCATTTCCTAAACCACCACCACCATAAGAAGTGGCTCTATATCCACTTTGACTTCCTTCACCAACAATAACTGTCAAAGTTTCTCCTGGTGTAACTGATAATATACCTTGAATCATTGCCCCAGCTCCTCCTTTTTGGCCAGTGCTAGATTGATATCCACAACTTGCTCCTGCACCCCAAATATAAACAGCTACTCTAGTTGTTGTCGATGAAACTGTAAACGTTTGATCACTTCCCGTGTATGTAAAAACTGAAGGTGTTACAATGTTCAAAACTATTTCTTTATAAAAAATGTTTGCTCCTCCAACTGCGATCCAAGTGCTTCCATTATTAGTAACAGATTTTCCAATTCCTAATATATCAGAGACTTTCGTCCAAACTGAAACATCATTATAGCTATAATATATTCCACCACTTCCATAAGAACTTCCATATCCAACTGTTACATAAACAAATAAATTCTGTCCTGAAGATACTGTTATATTACTGTTATTTGTAACCGCATTAGCTTTATAACCAAACATTGTGCTTCCTAAACCAGTCCACTGAGTTCCATTAGATGAATAAGCTATTGTATTTGAATCAACATTATATGATATTACAACCAAACCATTTCCACCAGAAGTATTATAAGGGTAAACTGGATTCGTTGTACCATTTCCAACATTTGATACATAATACTGAGATGATTGATTTGGTGAGGTATAACCATTTGTTGAGTTATAACCATAAACAGTTTCACCAGCTATTAAAGATAAATTTGAAATAAAAGAAGAACCTCCACCACCACCTGAGTTATAAGTTCCTCCTCCTCCGCCATAATATCCACCACCACCAGCTCCACCTCCATTTCCACCAGCTCCACCAGCATTTCCACCAGTTGATAAAGATCCAGCAGTGGCACTTCCACCACCAGACGAACCGCCAGAAATTTGCGAACCTCCACCACCGCCACTTCTGCTACCTGAATTTGATGTACCGGAAAATGTAGCAGAACCAGCATTTGCTGCTGAGCTCCCTCCCCCATAACCACCTCCCCCACCTCCTCCGGCTACAACAATATCACTGTTACTTCTTTGAATTGCACTTCTTCCACCACCAGATGATGATGATCCATTACCAATAGGAGTACCCGCTCCACCACCTCCGTAAGTTGGTGATGCACCAATAGCTCCACCTTGACCTACAATTATTTTTAAAGTTTCACCGGGTGTTACTGATAATACACCTTGAACCATGGCTCCTGAACCTCCTTGTCCTCCTTCAACACCAGACCCCCCTGCACCCCACATATAAACGTATATTTCATTAAGACCGGCAGGGACAGTATAAGTTTGATCACTTCCTGTATAAGCAAAGCTATTGAATCCAAGTAATTTCGCTTTCGCAGTTCCAGTTGCTATAAAATTTGTTCCATCCCATATTATTCCATTTCCAGCTTTAAATATTGTAGAACCTATTCCAGTCCAACTTGTTCCATAAGTTGTGCTATATGAAATGCTATTATTCCCTCCTTCTCCTAAAGCAACCCAAACATTTGAACCCGAGAATGGAGAAACATTATTACAAGCAGCAGAATTTCCACTTGTGGTAAATACAGTAGTACCCAAACCAGTCCATGTTGTAATATCATTATTTGAAAAATATCCTATAGTATTTGTTCCTGAACCAAGAGAAATATAATTGTTATAATATCGTCCACCAACAAGTGATACAGAATTATTTAAATTTGACGCAACAGACAAACCAGTATACATTATTGAAGTTCCTAATCCAGTCCATTGAGTTCCATTAGATGAATAAGCGATAGTGTTATCAATTCCATAACCAACGGCTATAAAATTTATTCCATTCCAAATAACATTATAACCAGTATTTGAAAAAACTGAACTTACAGAAGTCCATGAAGTTGGAACATTTGAAGAACTAAACGCAATTGTGTTTGTTCCTGAACCAACAGCAACCCATGTTGTTCCATTATTAGATATCGAGTTTCCGCTTGTAGAAAAAACTGTAGTTCCAAGACCAATAAAATTTGTTATACCATTAATTGAATACGCGATTGTATTAGATCCATTTCCTACATATCCATAAACTATTAAATTTTGTCCACTAGATAAGACTGTTGATCCATTTGATGTTACTGAATTTCCCACATTTTTAAAAATAGAAGTTCCTAATCCTGTCCAAACGCTGCCATTTGTTGAATATGCTATTGTATTAAGCTGAGAAGAAATTGTATTATTTCCTTTACCAACTGCTACAAAATTTGTTCCATTCCAATTAATACCATAACCAGCTATTCCGAAAACTGTTATCCCTAATCCAACCCAACTTGTTCCAAATGTAGTGCTATATGCAATCGTATTTGTTCCCTCTCCTACACAAACCCAAACATTATTACCTGAAAGCGGCAATGCATTATTATGAGAAACATCATTTCCACTAGAAGAAAAAACGGTCGTTCCGAGTCCAGTCCAAGATGTGATATTATTAAAAGTGTAGTAAGCTAAAGTATTTGTTCCGCCACCAACAGCAATATTATTAGAATAATATGTCCCTCCAGATACAACAACGCTATTATTCGATGCAACTCCGTAACCAATATAAAATATAGTTTTTCCCAATCCTGTCCATTGTGTGCCGTTTGAAGAATATGCGATTGTATTCGTTACACAATTTCCAACGGCTATAAAATTCGTTCCATCCCAGATAATGGCATTTCCACTAGTTCCGAAAATAGTTGTTCCTAGACCAGTCCATGTTGTAGGTGATGTAGTTGTTGAATAAGCAACAGTATTTGTACCTTGTCCAAGAGAAACCCAAATATTTCCATTGTTTATGATAGCATTTCCTGATGTAGAAAATATAGTGGTTCCTAGACCAACAAAACTAGATATAGAACCGGATGAAGAATAAGCAACTGTGTTCATCTGGTAGTAAGCCCCTGATGAAGAAACACCTCCACCTTCAGAAGAAAACAAAGTTTTTCCTAAACCAGTCCATTGAGTTCCATTCGATGAGTATGCTGAAGTATTTGATGTGCCTTTTCCACCAGCTACCCATAAATTTAAAGCATTAATATATGAGATTGCATTACCTTGAGTTGAAAATATTGTAGAACCTAATCCTGTCCAGACACTTCCGTTGGATGAGTACGCTATTGTATTTACGGAGTATCCAACAGTAACCCATAACGAACCGTTGTATTTCACACCATAACATGTTGATGAAAATATAGTGGTACCTAAACCTATCCAATTAATTCCATTAGAAGAATATGCTAAATTATTTGGTGTTCCGGAACCACCAGCTACCCATCTATTTATACCGTTATATTCTATACAATTACAATAAGCACTAAAAACCATACCTAAACCTATCCAAGTAGTTCCATTAGAAGAATATGCTAAAGTGTTGGTTCCGCCTCCTCCGCCTGCGACCCATCTATCCACTCCATTATATGAAATGGCATTACCATATGTAGCGAAAATACCCGTTCCTAAACCAATCCACTGACTTCCATTAGTCGAATATGCAATAGAATTAGTTCCGTGACCAACTGCTACCCATAAATTACTTCCATTATATAAAACATCATATCCATAATACGCAAAAACTGTACTTCCTAAACCAGTCCATTGAGTTCCATTAGAAGAATATGCAATTGTATTAGATGGATAACCACCTACAGCAACAAATCTATTATATCCGTTATAAAAAACATTATATCCATCAGTATTAAAAATCGTAGCCCCTAATCCAGTCCATTGAGTTCCATTTGAAGAATAAGAAATAGTATTAGTTCCTGATCCAACACCAATATATAATTTATTGTAACCAGAACCGACCATTGCATAATAATTCGGAATTTTTCCAGATGCAATTGAAGTATCGATATTATTAGATGCTATTTGGTTTCCGGATTCCATAAATATAGTTTTCCCTTGCCCGAACCATTGTGTTCCATTTGAAGAATATGCTAAAGTATTCAAAAATCCGGAACCTGCAGCCAAAAAATTTGTGTCATTATATGAAATACCATTTCCAGATGATTCAAATATTGTTGTTCCTAATCCTATCCAACTACTTCCATAATCTAAAGAATATGCTATTGAATTAGTTCCTTCACCAACAGCAACTATAATTATTTGACTAGATGACGCGCCACCATTTCCATTGATACTAAAAACAGTCGTTCCCAATCCAACCCAATTATTTAAATCAAAATTTGTATATGAAATTGTATTATTTCCTGAACCAAATGCTATATAAATAGACGAATAATTTCCACCAATAACAATCATGTTTCCAGAAGTATTTGATGTCACGGCGTTACCAGTAAAAAAAATTGTTTTTGATAATCCAGTCCATTGAGTTCCATTAGTTGAATATGCCAAAGAATTTGATGAACCTTGACCAACAGCTATCCAACAATTTTTTGATGGTATAAAAACAACTCCATTTCCGCTAGTATCAAAAATAGTTGTTCCTAATCCGACCCACGACGAAATTCCTGACAATGAATATGCTAAAGTATTAGTTCCAGAACCTCCAGCAATCCATTTTGAGTAAGTGCCATCATTAGCAATTGCATTACCGCTTATTGTAAAAATAGTTGAACCTAATCCAGTCCAAGAAGAAATATTGCTAAATGAATATGCAATTGTATTTGTCCCTGTTCCAACTGATACATAAATAGCTAAATTATCTCCCGATGCAACCAAAAATGATCCATTCGATGTAATACCGTTACCACTATTGTAAAATATACTAGTTGATACCCCAGTCCATTGAGTTCCATTTGAAGAATAAGCTATTTTGAAATTACCACTTCCAACTGCTACGAAATAAGTTCCGTTCCAAGTAATTGAATTTGCAACTGTAAATATAGTTGTTCCTAGACCTGTCCAGTTAATTCCATTAGAACTATAAGCTATACTATTAGTTCCCGAACCAACTGCAACCCAAAAAGTTGAATTTTTTGAAATACTATTACCGCTAGATGTAAAAATTGTTGAACCTAACCCTGTATATGTTGTTGCATTATTATATGAATATGCGAGAGTGTTTGATGATCCTTTACCAACAGCAACAAAAGTTGATAATTCAGATGCACCCGCTGAAACAACTACATTTCCATTATAAGCAATCCCATTTCCTAAAGAAAATAGAGTAGAACCAAGTCCAGTCCAACTGATACCATCTGAAGAATATGCTAAACTATTTGAATTTCCAAAACCTGTTCCCACAAAATATGTTCCTGTCCAAACTAATGAAGTTCCATAGAATGAAAAAATTGAAGTGCCGACACCAGTCCATTTTTTTCCATCATAACTATAAGCTATTGTATTAGTTGTTCCTGAACCATAAGCCACCCATGTTGATCCATTCCAAACTATCGAATTACCACTTAAATTAAATATAGTTGTGTTCAACCCAATCCAATTAATTCCATCATAACTATAAGATGATGTGTTTGAAGACCCACTTCCTAAAGAAACCCATAAAGGACTAATAGTTGGTCCGAAAGTGTAAGTTTGAGAATTTTTTGATAAATATAAAGATTTTAATCCAACGCAACCACCGCTTCCGCTAGTTGTGAAAATAGTGGATCCCAATCCAAACCAAAGAGTTCCGTTGAATGAATAAGCTATTGTATTAGACGTTCCTGAACCAAATGCAATAAATCTATTATTATCATAAAATATTCCATTTCCAAAATTTTGAAAAATAGTTGTTCCTAATCCTGTCCAGATTGATCCATTGAAAGAATACGCTATAGTATTAGATCCAGTTCCTACGGCTACAAATAAATTATTTATTGAGTTGAATGAAACATTAGAACCACGTGTTGCAAATATAGTCGATCCTAAACCAGTCCATGTAGAACCATCAGATGAATATGCTAATGTATTCGTCCCTTCACCGGTTGCAACAAATATATTATTACCATAGCCAATACAATTTCCTTTAACTGTAAATATTGTTGACCCTAATCCAGTCCATTGAGTTCCATTATAAGAATATGCTATAGAATTTGTTCCTGTTCCAACAGCTATCCGTAAAGACGAAACACTATTGTAATCAATTCCATATCCAGAAGAAAATATTGTTGTGCCTAAACCAGTCCACACAGTACCATTTGAAGAATATGAAATAGAATTCGTTCCACTACCTAGTGCAATCCATAAATTATTTACAAATTTAATTCCGTATCCTGCAGACGAAAAAATTGTTGAACCTAAACCTGTCCACTGGGTTCCATTATAAGAATAAGCAATAGTATTAGTTGATCCAGTTCCAACCGCAACATATATATTAGACCCATTATATGAGACAGAATTTCCTGAAGTTGTGAAAATTGTTGTACCTAATCCATATATTTTATTCACACTTTCATTGATATAGTTATTCGTGATTTGTTTGTAATACGACAATGAATTTGACCCAGAACCAACAAAAACATATAAACTATTATTAATATTTGAACTTATCGAAGATGTGCTCATTTTTTATTTATCAGCTATTTTTTTATTATTTTTTTAACAATAAAAATGTTTAGGTCGTCTATGAAAACGATTACATTTAATACAATTTACATATTTTCTATTATTATCGCAACGATTCTTATAGAAAAAATATCCTAATATATCTTTTTGAATTCGGTTATCTAATATCGGATGTGCATACATCATTATTTTTACAACAATTTCCGCGGGTAAAAACATATATATATAATTATATATCTTTTCAATTTATTTAAACCACTTTTCTTTTCTTTTTCGATCTACTTTTTTTCTTCTTTTTCGGTGATATTTTTTTTCCTCTTTTTTTACTTGAACTTATATCATCTATTACGACATTGTTAAATTCATTATCTATTTTTTCTGAAATTTTTATATTTTTTTTATATTTTAAAGTCTTTTTTCTATCAATTTCAAAATTGGCTTTTATTAATAAATAAGGAATACGACCTTGCTTGGCTTTAACTAAGTTACCATATTTATTATAGTAATCATTCCACCATTCACAATAATCAATTTCAACATTTTTTTGGTGTAATTTTCCTTGTGAAATAATCAAAATTTCATTTTCATTTTGAATAGTGCATATATTTAAAGGTAAAACACGAGTTCCTTTAGGTAAAGTTATTTCAAAAATTACACTTGTAAATATTCTTTCATCATAAAACTCACTTTCTCCATATGGAGAAAAAGCAAATTGTTGAGCGCTATCTAAACTTGTTGATGTGCTCGTCGTTCCTTTTATTTCAAAATTTATATCTTTTTCTATATTAATATCATCGTCAATATGTTTTTTTATTCTTAATGAACGATATACTATTGTATCTTTTTGTAATATATAAGATAAATCATAATTAGTTAGTATATTATGCATATCTAAAGTTATTTTTTTTAATACATCAATATACTCTGATAATTTTATTTTATTATTATTGATAAACATTGTAAAAGGACTTTTATCAAGCGGTTGTTCTATGCAAAATTTATTTTTTAAATCACTGTCTGAGTGCATTGATTTTAACCACATATCGTGTGTGCTACTATCAGAAATTATATCATTTGCATGAGATAGTAATTGGAATCGAGGGAATATTTTATTCCTATATATGTAATTCAAATAAACATCAAAATGATAAGAATATAATCTAGAAACATATGATATTTTTTGTTTATCTCTATCTGAAAGATTTTGAAACCATGATACAATATATTGTTTTTCCAAATCCATTTTTTTAATATAATAAAAATATTAAAAAAGAAAAAATTATAAACTATCGCCTAAATCTCTTAACATTTCATCATCGCTGTTATAATATATATTTTCCTTGATGTTCTTTTCTACATTTTCAATTTGTTCAATAGGCGTTGGTTCTTTTTCTTCTTTGATAGGTGTTGGTTCTTCTTCTTTGATAGTTGTTGGTTCTTTTTCTTCTTTGATAGGTGCTGGTTCTTCTTCTTTGATAGGTGTTGGTTCTTCTTCTTTGATAGGTGTTGGTTCTTCTTCTTCAATAGGCGGTTGTGGTTCTTCTTCTTTGAAATGAGGTGGCTGCTTTACTTCAATTTTTTTCTCATCTGAATGAACATTTTTCTTCACAGGTCCTATATTTACAGCAGATTTCATAGATGAATAATAAATAATATTTTTGACAATATCATCATATGGCATGAAATTTCTCTGTATTCTATCATCAGGTAAATGTTTTCCAACTATTTCAAAATGTTTTAAATCAAATGAAAATATAATCACAGTTTTCTTATTATTATTTAAATTTGTTTCAGTTCCTAAAAAGAATGGTTGTCTAGTTTGATAATCAAGAAAAACTATATTAAGATCCATATAATTTGATAGTATATCAATCTTTTCTTTTGTTATACAATTACTTAAAAAGTTTTTTTCATCAGAAACTACTTTTTCAAAAGATATTTTCACCAATTCGTTTATCATTGAAATTATGTTTTGAACAAAAAAATCCGATTTTTTCTTATCCACATCTTCGAAAAATTCTTGATACATTAAAAATCTCACAGTTTCTTTTTGTATAATCTTATTGTAATCAAAAATACAGCACGTGTCATTTGAAATCCATTTTTTTTCTGTCATTTTAAAAATTTTATTGAAATCTTCCAATGTTATAATTTCTGACAATAATTTAAACAGTTGTATTTTTTCTTGTTCACCATCGTTTAATAATCTATTACTAAATTTTTTATTAGATTCTAAATCCTCAAAATCATTTGAAATCAAATATTTGTAAAAATGAGAAAGAGTTTCCTTCACTATTTCTAAAAAAGATGACAATTTTTGTTTGAATTTTTCACCATTTTTGATCTTTTTATAAACATCATCTTTTAATTTTTGAATCTTTGTCATTCTTTCCGTTTCCACAACAGATCCATATTTTTTCATTGTTGAATGCAATAATGCATTTGTAAAGGAAACGAATGGGTCATTTTCATTAAATGAAGTTCCTCCGCTTCTAACCATCGAATTATTACCTTCTATGGGTGTGTCAATTACACATGTTTTATTAAAAATTAGATAATTCATATTTTTAATAAATCAAATTATTTTTTTAAATGGATTACAATACTTCTGTATATTAAGCATCTTCATCGTCATCATCTGACGATATTTCTTCTTTCATTGTTTTGATATGCAACACTAAAAATTTATACAAAATCTGCTTTAACTGTAATGGTAAATCATTTAAATTAAAGTTCAAATCATCATCCTTTACAAATTTACCGCCGTAAGGTATTTTAAAAGTACTTTTATCTTCACTGTTTTCTAGCTGGAAAATTCTTATCAATGCATAAGAAATTTCAAATCCTTTTTGATCTATATTTTTGATTATTTTCATAAATTCATCCTTTTCTTTGGTTGTTAAATCTTCATTAGTAGTTTCTTTAAATAAAATTTCATATAATGGAAGGTTGCTCATGTTATATTTATTTATTTTCATTTCTTCTTTAATTTTCAATTTTCAATTTAAGTCGTAAACTTTTTATTATTACATGCAAAACATTTATTTTCACCTGTTTCACATTCCGAACATATTTTCTTTTCACAATCACCGCAATTTTCTATCTCAGTTGAATACATTGTGCAAGAACATTTACAATTTACTTTTTTTACAATCTCACATAAAAGACATTTACAGCCTGAATCACATTCAGAAATCGATAATAATTGTAATATATGTTTTATAAATATATTATTTCTATCTTTACACCAATGACAGTCGCAATTCATTTTTTTAATTTGTTTTACTTTATATTCTTTTACACCCTTGAAGATTTAAAACGCCGGAAAAATAAAATTGATTTTTTATTTTTTATATTAATAATTAAATTGAGAACATAAATAATGAGATATGTTAAGGCAGAGCTATCGCGCCAACCGTAACTATCGATGATTTATTTATGGCTCCATCTCATCGGGGATGTAAAATACAGGCTTGCGCCTACTCAGTGGTACTACATCGGTACCGGAACTAGCAATTCCCTAATAGTTTATTTTTAATTATTAGACCACCCAAAATTTACATGGACTGCTGTATCCAATCTTGAAAATAAAGATTCTAAAACCGGCGTTTTAAATCTTCAAGGGTGTAAATAAATTTTCCATAACATATTATAACAAAAAAAATTGATTTATAAATTTATTTTTTTTCAAAAATTTAAAAGATGTCTTTCAACTTTGATTATCAAGTTTTCAATGATGACGATGACGTTCACGAAGGAGAATGCGATGGTTATGAATACGGTGAATGTATGTGTGAAAACTTAACTATGAAATTCAAAGTCAGTTTCACAACTTGTTGCGGATCAAACTTAGAATACAAGTTCGAATCATGCGTGACATTTTTCATAAATAATAATGATAAAAAAAACTTGAAAAAGTTCATTGGTGTTTTGAAAAATCCAGAAAAAATCAACGACGTGATTGATAATTCAAAGCAAAAAATCAATCAAATTCACGCGAATTTTGATCGCACAGATCTAACCAGAAATAGAAGATTGCATTATAATTCGAAACACGAGATCTTAACTTTCGATTTCGACTCGTCTCGTCACAATGACAATAGCTTCAAATTTAATTTGGAAAGTGATGAAATTGTTTTTGGTTCTAGAGACGGACAATCATGTGGTCATTTTTGCAGCTGTGGAGATTGTGAATACTATGGAAGACTTGGAACATCACTTGATGTTCACATACCTTTTAAAACGGAAACTAAAGAAAAAATTATTGAAGCGTTTGAAGAAATTTATGAATGTATGAATAAATGAATGAAGAATACTAGTAAATATATATATAAATTTTTTTTTATTATTATTTAATACGACCATTTAATGTGTCAATTTTACAATTATTTTTTTCAGTAAGCAATTTAGTTAAAAAACACATATCATCTTTTCCATATTCTATCAATCTATACTTTGATATTTTCCATTGTATTATATTTTTTAACGAATCTACATTTTGTTCCCCGTTTTGATTTTTGCTATTGTCGTAAAATCTTTTTATTAGATCTTTTTGAGCATAGAAAAACAACATTGTGTTTCTATTATTTATTGTTGTATCAAAACCATGATAACTATAAAAATGTGCTGCAAAGCATGAAACGCTATTTCCTTTGAATTTTGACACCTTTATAGGTTTCAAATCCTTATCATAAAGTATTGTGCCATTATTTAATTCATCCCATTCAGAGATGTCTTCTTCCGGTAAGTAAAATACCACTGAAACAAATTGTGCTGGGATGTCAGTGTGAATTTTTTGAAATCTATTTTTTTCAGTAAATACAAATTGTAAATCATGTTTGAATACTATTTCATCAATAAAATCAGGGTTGATATAAAATTTTTCAACAAAGGATTGTTTTATATCTGAGTCATCGAAAATAAATTTTACAATATCAATTATGTCGTCTTCTAGATTATTTAAACTCATTTTTTTATTGATAAAATTCGGATTGTCCCAATTCCTACCCTCCAATTCTTCCGAATTATATTTGTAATACAACATCCGTTTCTTAAGTTGTTCATAGAAAACATCTGGAAAAATGTTTTCAATATATAAGTTATAGAATGGATATTTACCGATTTCAGTCGATTTGATTCTGTTCAAAACGTGAATTTTAATATCTTCTTTTGAAGTCATTTATGGTTTAATTTTTTATTTTTAATAAAAAATTTTATAAAAATCTTTTTTTATAATAAATGATAAAAAAAGCATTACTAATAGGAATAAATTATGTTGGAAGTGAATATCAATTGAATGGATGTATCAATGATGTTAAAAATGTTAGAACGTTTTTAACCGACAATTGCACATTTTCTTCACCAAATATCAAATTACTTTCGGATGAAGAATATGAAAAACCTACAAGAGGAAATATGGAAAATAGTATTAGATGGCTGGTGACTGATAATTTACCAGGTGACATTTTAGTATTACATTATTCAGGGCATGGCGGAAATATTATCGACAGAAATAGAGATGAAGCAGATGGACGTGATGAAACTATAATTCCAGTCGATTTTGAAACAGCCGGTGAAATAACAGATGATTGGTTATTCGAAAATTTGGTTTCTAAAGTTCCAAAAGATGTAACATTATGGTGTTTCTTAGATTGTTGTCATTCTGGAACAGCTATTGATTTAAAACATAATTATCAATCAAATTGTAAATATAAAAAAGGTTCTATACCTGAAAACCTAGTCTATAAAAAAGATGAATGGACTGATGGTTTTAATTATTCAGTAGAAAGAAGTAAAGATATTATCGGAAACGTTTGTTTATTTTCTGGATGTCAAGACAAAGAAACATCTGCAGACGCAAATATTAATAACTCTGGACAAGGAGCTTTTACTTATTGCCTACTTGAAACATTGAAAAGTAATTTACAAGAAAATACATTAAGATATAAAAATGGGACAATTAAATTGCGAAATATCTTAAAGGAAATCAATTGTCGTCTTGATAGTAAGGGATTTGAACAAAATACTCAACTTTCATTGAGTAGAAAAGAAAATTTTGAAAATACATTGAATTTGTAAAGAGTTTCAAGTCTAATTAATAATCTTAAGTGTTTTTCTTTATAAAAATCTGAGTCTCTTTTTCACCCAAATATTGAATTTTTTTTCTATAAGCATCAACGAAACCAATTATACCTCTCGTTGTTGAAAATACACCATGCCAGCCAAAGTCATCAAAAATAATCTTACCACCTGGCTTCAATTTTCTAAAACTTAAAACAGCATCTTCAAGTACGAAATCTGGTTCATGATTCCCATCGATATATATGATATCAAAAAATTCATCCTCGAATTTTATAATTTCCTTATGGGAAAAACCTCGAATATGCTTAATTTTCTTATATGGTTCAATATTCTTTACAAATGAGCTATATATTTGTTCTTGTTTACCTTTATATTCGGGATACTCTTGGTAGTCTAAATACGGATCAATACAGAATAATTCACTTTCCGAATGGGATCCATAATTTTCGGCGACTGAGATAATGTTTGCTCCATAAAATGAACCAATTTCTAAATATTTTATAGGTCTATTTTTGTATTCATTTACTGGTAAAATATCATACCAATTATCACATAATCTATATTTTTCACCTTCGAACATTTTTTATTTTAAACATGATTTTTTTATATTTATAAAATATAAAAAATGTCTAAACCTAAAAATACAGAATTATACAACCTTGTTAAAAATGAAGCGAGAAAAAAATTTAAAGTATATCCATCTATATATGCAAATTCATGGGTTGTGAAAGAATATAAAAAAAGAGGTGGGGCTTACACAGGAAAAAGATCGAAATCGAAGGGTCTACTCCGGTGGTATAAAGAGAAATGGATTGATGTTTGTAAATTACCTAAAATAGTATCTTGTGGAAGATCGAAATTGTCAAAGAATTGGAAAAAGAAATATCCTTATTGCAGACCACTTTATAAAGTTTCTCCGAAAACACCAAGAACAGTCAAAGAATTTTCTAAAAGTGATCTTAAAAAAAGATGTAAATCGAAAAGATCTAAACCTTTAAGAAAATTAAGGTGAGATTAATATTTAATTATAAAACGATATTTTATATTTATTATTCTTTACATATTCTTGTTACGATAATTTAAAAAATTGGTAATAAAGATAAGCTGAACGATGTGCCTCGATAAGCGGGTTTAAGAATTGCGTCCCATTCATCATTCAATTCTGATATTTTATTCCATTCCACTTCCCAAGAAATATGAAATGCCGAACCATCACGTTCACCTGTTTGATCAATATGGGCTTCTTCGATTATTGGCAAACTTCTAATACAACCACGGTAAATTCCATCATTCTTTTTACACATATAAAGTTCATTTCCGGTTGAAAAGTTAACAATACCTTTCCAACCTTTTCTTACCCCACACATTTCTTTTGTATTCCAATCACTCAATGACATATTTTTCATGTCATCAATATCTTTTGCTTGGGTGAATTTAACCCACGTCACATAACAAGAGTCATTTAGAAAATCATCTGCTGTTTTACTATAAGGTCTTCCAATTGAAGAACGATTATCACTAACTCTGTATGTTTTTGACATAATTCAATTTGATTGCCTTCTTAAAAAAATTACATAAAATAAATCAATTTTTTTAGACACATGTTTAAGAAAAAAAAATATGATCACTAAAAATATATATTTACACCCTTGAAGAGTTAAAACGCCGGTTTTGAAAATAAAGATTCTAAAAACGCCGGTTTTAGAATCTTCAAGGGTGTAAAGGCTTTGCAACATCATTCGATATGACATTTAAATTTCTTTTCTACCCCACATCTTTTCATATGAATTTTAAGCTTTGATTCATTTGGAAAATTTTTAAAGCAACCATCAATATTGCATTGATAATTTAAAGATGGTATTTGCATAGTGACGTTTGGTTGAACTTCTTCGACTTCATCGCCAGGAAATTCTTCAAAATCATTAGTATTAAAATCTTGTTCTTCAGAATCAGAAGACTTATTTTCTTCACTTCCAATATCATTTACATTTTGAAATTTTTCATCCATTCGATTGATCGAACCATTTAATTTTTCCAATATTTCTTCCACTCGATTGATCGTTTTTGTAATATTATTGATCGTTTTTGTAATATTATCAATAAGATTAATCGTTGTCAACATATTTTCAAACATCTTGGAATTCCTATTCAAAACATTTTCCATATTTGAAACATGAGCATTTATTTTAGCTTGTCGTTGAGTTGCTGAAATTGAAGTCATATTCTCTTCAGAATTAGTTGATTTTTTTTGAAAATTTTTCAAAAAAAATCAATTTTTATAATATTTTACGTTTTTACATATAAATATATCACGCCATTTCTTAAATAGTTTCTATTTACTTTTAATTGTTTATTGTATTTAGGATTATTCATATCGATGTAATTTTGCACATAGTTTTCTTTTTCTAAATCATCAATATACATATCTGGTTTACCATCCTTGAAAGACAGATATGCATAATGACCTGATTCAATACCTCGACCAAGATGAATGATGCAACCTTTTAGATAAAACTCAGATCCGTTTGGAAAAGTAAACTTTTCATCTGGAATAATGTTCAGATTATTTTTTAATCCTTTTCCATCATAATAATAGAATCGACTGATGGTAAAAATTACATTTTTAGTATCATAATATGGAATGTGTTCTTCACTACTCTCTTTACAACCAAAATCTTCTGTTGGTTTATCAAGTCCTTTTGAACCACATTGAGTATTGTAAAAATGTTTTATAGTTAGATTTTCACGACTTTCAGGAGGTATTTGTATAGTAATCATATGTTGATTTTCTATTTTTGGAGGTGGATTAGGAATTTTGCAATTAGTAAACATTGTCTTTTGTTGAACACACGATTTTATATTTCCATTTGAATTCAAATATCGAATCATTAACGTCAGAAAGTCTCTTGCATCTTCCTCTCGTTTTTCATAAAATTTTTTATTATTTTCAGCAGGATTTATCATATTTACAAATTTGTCGACTAACTCATTAAGATATTTACTATATTTACTATATTTATAACTCTCTTCGGTGTTTATTATTTTCATTAGTGCATCAGTTACTATTTGTTCTGCTTTGTTTAGTGGTACTGTTGGTACTGTTGGTACTGTTTCAAATACTAAATTATCTATTAACTGTAATGATGCGTTAATAAAACAGCGCACTGCAGGATTATGTAATATCATGACTCTATCTTTTCCTTTTGATCCTTCTCCTTTTGATCCTTCTCCTTTTGATCCTTCTCCTTTTGATCCTTCTCCTTTTGATCCTTCTCCTTTTGATCCTTCTCCTTTTGATCCTTCTCCTTTTGATCCTTCTCCTTTTGATCCTTCTCCTTTT